>Ga0136707_1000289_pt1 | contig 10765 bp, 8 predicted proteins | sample 4C3metaG_FD_101397 | JGI IMG/M metagenome (GOLD analysis project Ga0136707, IMG submission 101397) | Freshwater bacterial and archeal communities from Indian Creek, Illinois, USA - 4C3 metaG | ecosystem: Environmental > Aquatic > Freshwater > Unclassified | place: USA: Indian Creek, Illinois...
CCGTTTGCTGCTAGGAGTCACCGCGACCGAGCGAGCGGAGCCCGCCATGGCCTATGAGACGCTGATCGTCGAGATCGAGGACTATGTCACCCTCATCCGGCTGAACCGCCCCGACGCCATGAATGCGCTGAACGCGGCGCTGATGCGGGATCTCGCGGCGGCAGTGACGGCGGCCGAGGCGAACGACCGGGTCCGCTGCATCGTCATCACCGGGTCGGAAAAGGCCTTCGCCGCCGGGGCCGACGTGCGCGAGATGGCCGACAAGACCTTCATCGACGCCTATTTCGACAATCTCTTCGCCGCCGAGGCCGCGACGATCGCGCGGGCGCGCAAGCCGGTCATCGCGGCCGTGTCGGGCTACTGCCTTGGCGGCGGCTGCGAACTGGCCATGCTGTGCGATTTCATCATCGCCGCGGACACCGCCAAGTTCGGCCAGCCCGAGATCAACCTCGGCATCGTCGCCGGCATGGGCGGCACCCAGCGCCTGACCCGCGCGGTCGGCAAGTCGAAGTCGATGGACATGCACCTGACGGGCCGCTTCATGGATGCCGCCGAGGCCGAACGCTGCGGTCTCGTCAGCCGCGTGGTGCCCGCCAAGGCGCTGATCGAGGAGGCGATGAAGGCCGCGCAGAAGATCGTCGAGAAATCGGCGATCACCGCCATGGTGGTCAAGGAATGCGTCAACCGCGCCGAGGAGGCGCCGCTTGCCGAAGGGCTCCTCTTCGAGCGGCGGATGTTCCACGCGCTGTTTGCCACCGAGGACCAGAAGGAAGGCATGGCCGCCTTCCTGGAAAAACGCCAGCCGCAGTTCCGCGACAGGTAGGGCTTTTCTTTTCCCTCTCCGTGCCCTATAGGCCCGGCTCACATGCGCGTGGGCCCGCTTAGGCAAGTCTCGATCCCGACCCCCCGGTCGGGGCCTTCGGTCTTTCGTGCAAGCTGACGTGAAACCGAAAGACCCATAGGAAACCCATGGCCAATACCGCCCAGTCCAAGAAGCGCGCCCGTCAGGCCGACGCCCGCTATGCCGTGAACAAGGCGCGCCGGTCGCGCATCCGCACCTTCCTGCGCAAGGTCGAGGAGGCGATCGCTTCCGGCAACGGCGACGCCGCCGCCGCCGCGCTGAAAGCCGCCCAGCCCGAGCTTGCCCGCGGCGTCACCAAGGGCGTGCTGCACAAGAACACCGTCTCGCGCAAGATCTCGCGCCTCGCCGCGCGCGTGAAGGCCGTCGTCCAGGTCTGAGGCCGCCCGGCCCCGCCGCCGGTTGCGGGGTCTGTCGCGGGGGTCTGTGGTGTCGGGCGCAGCCGCCAGGTCTGCTCCCTTTGCCTGTCCTTGCGACGTGGATTTCGGGCCCCGCGATGCGGCGTTGCCGATTTGCACGGGCCGCCGGATTCGATTTCGCCAAAGCCCTGTCAAGCGCGATGTTCGGTTGCGCAGCTCCTTCCCCCCTTGCTAGCGTCACGAGGCGATTCATGTCGTCTTGGGGGACAAGGACGGATCGCGAACGGAAAGCTGCTGCTAGGACAGGAGCGCGGTCAATCGCGCAACTCCTTGGCTTTTCTTCGCGTCCGATGCTGTGGCGGTGGCCGGCTTGCCACCCCGTTTTGCAGATGAAGTTCCGTCGGGTGACCGGAGGAGCCCGAGTTCTGCATTCTGTCCCCCGTGCGAACCTGTCGCAGGCCCCGGTTTCGGGGCGGCACGGTTCCGGCCGGGGTGGACGGTTTGGTGAACGGGGTCTTCAGGGTCGGCGGGCTGCCCGTCGCGCCTTTGATATTGGCGGGTTGAAGCGAATGACGAACGAAACTTGGGGTCAGGTCCGCGAAGAGCTGATCAAGCGCGTTGGCAAGAACAATTATGTGACCTGGATCGAACCGCTGAAGCTCTCCGACGTGAACGATGGCGTCGCGCGTTTCGAGGTGCCGACGATCTTCTTCGGCGATTGGGTCCAGCGCAATTACGCCGACCATATCCGGATGCAGCTGGCCACGGCCGGCACCGCGGTCGACCGGCTGGAATTCGCCGTGGGTGCCCCAGTGGCGGGGCCGGTGGCGGTGGTGGCAAGGCCGCCGTCCAGGTCCTCGCGCGCCCGCGCCGTCCCGGTCGAGGATCTGCCCGGCGCGCCGCTCGACACCCGCTTCACCTTCGACAGTTTCGTCGTCGGCAAGCCGAACGAGTTGGCCCATGCCGCCGCGCGCCGCGTCGCCGAGGGCGGGCCCGTGACCTTCAACCCGCTGTTTCTCTATGGCGGCGTCGGCCTCGGCAAGACGCATCTGATGCACGCCATCGCGCATGAGCTGCACTGCCGCAGCCCCGACCTGCGCGTCCTCTATCTTTCGGCCGAACAGTTCATGTACCGCTTCGTGCAGGCCCTGCGCGAACGCCAGATCATGGATTTCAAGGAAATCTTCCGCTCGGTCGATGTGCTGATGGTCGATGACGTGCAGTTCATCGCCGGCAAGGATTCCACCCAGGAGGAATTCTTCCACACGTTCAACGCGCTCGTCGACCAGAACAAGCAGATCGTCATTTCCGCCGACCGCGCGCCGGGCGAGATCAAGGATCTCGAGGAGCGCATCAAGTCGCGCCTGCAATGCGGCCTTGTGGTCGACCTGCACCCCACCGACTACGAGCTTCGCCTCGGCATCCTGCAACAGAAGGTCGACCACTACCGCTCGCAGTATCGCGGGCTGGTGCTGGCCGACGGGGTGCTTGAATTCCTCGCCCACCGCATCACCTCGAATGTCCGCATCCTCGAAGGGGCCCTGACCCGGCTTTTCGCCTTTGCCAGCCTCGTGGGCCGCGAGATCACGCTCGAGCTCGCGCAGGACTGCCTGGCCGACATCCTGCGATCTTCGGACCGCAAGCTCTCGATCGAGGAGATCCAGCGCAAGGTCGCCGAACACTACAACATCCGGCTCTCCGACATGATCGGGCCCAAGCGCATGCGCAACATCGCCCGGCCCCGGCAGGTGGCGATGTATCTGGCCAAGCAGCTGACCCTGCGCTCGCTGCCCGAGATCGGGCGGCGCTTCGGGGGGCGCGACCACACCACGATCATGCACGGCGTCCGCAAGATCGAGGAATTGATGGCCACCGACAGCCAGCTGTCCGACGATCTGCAACTTCTGCGCCGCCTTCTGCAAGGTTGACGCCGGGCCGGCCTTGACGGTTTCGCCAAAGCTTCGCACAGTCGCGGGCAACGTTTGTGAACCGGCAAGAACCGGATGGATGCGCGTCTCTTGATGGGGCCGCAGGGGGAAGTCAGATGAAGCTGTCGATCGAACGCGCCACCTTGCTCAAGGCGCTGGCGCAGGCGCAGTCGGTTGTCGAACGCCGCAACACGATTCCGATCCTGGCCAATGTGCTGATCGAGGCCGAAGGGGCCCAGGTGTCCTTCCGCGCGACCGACCTCGACATCGAGGTGGTAGACCGCGCCCCCGCCCTGGTCGAACGCGCCGGCGCGACCACGGTTTCGGCCGTGATGCTGCACGAGATCGTGCGCAAGCTGCCCGACGGCGCGCTGGTCAACCTGGCCGAGGATGCCGCCGCCGGGCGGCTGACCATCACTGCGGGCCGGTCGACCTTCAACCTCGCCACGCTGCCGAAGGAAGACTTTCCGGTCATGGCCAGCAGCGAATATGCCTCGAACTTCGCGGCCCGCGCCGCCGACCTGCGCCGCCTGTTCGACAAGGCGAAATTCGCGATCTCGACCGAGGAGACGCGCTACTACCTCAACGGGGTCTACATGCATGTCTCGCAGGGCGACGGCGGCAGGGTGCTGCGCTGCGTCGCCACCGATGGTCATCGGCTGGCCCGCATCGACACCGCGCTGCCCGAAGGCGCCGAAGCCATGCCCGGGGTGATCGTGCCACGCAAGACCGTGATCGAGCTGCGCAAGCTGCTCGAGGATGACGACGTCCGCATCGCCGTCTCGGTGTCCGAAACGAAAGTTCGCTTTGCGACACCGGCGATCACCCTGACCTCGAAGGTGATCGACGGCACCTTTCCAGACTACACCCGCGTCATCCCCACCGGCAACACGCGCCGGCTCGAGGTCGATGCCAAGGAGTTTGCCAGGGCGGTCGACCGCGTCGCCACCGTCTCGTCCGAGCGGTCCCGGGCGGTGAAGCTCAGCCTTGACGAAGACCGCCTGATCCTCTCGGTCAACGCGCCCGACTCGGGTGCCGCCGAAGAGGAACTGGCCGTCGCCTATGGCGACGAGCGGCTGGAGATCGGCTTCAACGCGAAATATCTGCTTGAAATCGCCAGCCAGGTCGACCGCGAGAATGCCGTCTTCCTGTTCAACTCTGCCGCCGACCCCACGCTGATGCGCGAAGGCAACGACATGTCGGCGGTCTATGTCGTCATGCCGATGCGGGTCTGACGCCCGGACAGGTGCCATGAAAGGCCACTCCCTTGGGCGGTCTGGTGATCGAAACCCTTGCCCTGTCGCATTTCCGCAGCCACCGCGCCGCGCGACTGGTCCTTGACGGGCGCCCGGTCGCGCTTGTCGGGCCGAACGGCGCGGGCAAGACCAACCTGCTCGAAGCGGTTTCGCTGCTTTCGCCGGGCCGTGGCCTTCGGCGGGCCGCGGCGGACGATCTCGCCCGCCGCCCCGAACGCCTGGGCTGGAAGGTCGGCGCCGCCGTCCGCGGCCTTGCCGGCGCGCATGAGCTCGAGACCTGGGCCGAACCCGGCGAGCCGCGCCAGCTCCGCATCGACGGCAAGCCAGCACCCCAGGCCGCGCTGGGCCGGATCCTGCGCATCCTCTGGCTCGTCCCGGCGATGGACCGCCTCTGGATCGAGCCCGCCGAGGGCCGCCGCCGTTTCCTTGACCGGATGACACTCAGCTTCTTTCCCGACCATGCCGAACAATCGCTCATATACGAAAAGGCAATGCGCGACCGCAATCGCCTGATCCGCGACGGGATCGCCGATCCGCACTGGTATGTGGCGCTCGAGACGCAGATGGCCGCGGCCGGCGCGGCGATCATCCGCAATCGGCGTGCGGCGCTTGCGCGTGTCGCCAGGGCGGCCGACCCGGGCAGCGCCTTCCCGGTGGCCACCCTCGCCCTGACCGATCCCGACGGCGCCGAAGCCCCGCTCGACCTCGCCCGCGCGCTGGCCGAAGGCCGCCCGCGCGACATGGCCGCCGGGCGCACCCTCGTCGGACCCCACCGCGCCGACCTCCTGGCCCGCTACAGCGCCAAGGACATGCCCGCCGACCAGTGCTCGACCGGCGAGCAGAAGGCGCTTCTGGTCAGCCTCGTCCTGGCCAATGCCCGCGCTCTTGCCGCCGACCTCGGCCATGCCCCGATCCTGCTGCTGGACGAGATCGCCGCCCATCTCGACGCCAGCCGCCGCGAAGCGCTCTACGACGAGATCTGCGCCCTGGGTGCCCAGGCGCTGATGACCGGTACCGACGACGACCTGTTCCGGGCGCTCGGTCCGCGCGGGCAAAGGCTGGCGCTTGCCGAGGATCTTGCCGGCTCGCATATTTCCATCCAGGACTGATCGCCAGGACTGATCGCCAGGACTGATCGAATGACCGTTTCCCTGTACGAGCTTGCACTTTACGCCTGGGCCATGGCCGCCCTCTGGGCCGTTCCCGGCCCGGTCTGGGTCGCCCTCACCGCGCGGTCGCTGGCCTGCGGTTTCCGCGCTGCGCTGCCCCTGGCCGTCGGGGTCGCCCTGGGCGATGTCATCTGGCCCCTTGCCGCGATCTTCGGGCTGGCCTGGATCCTGTCGCTCTACGGCGGCTTTCTCGTGGCGCTGGGCTGGGTCGCGGCGGTGATCTTCATCGTCATGGGGGCCCTCCTGCTGCGCACGCCCGCCAGGCCGCCCGATGCCGACAGCCGTCTGACCCGTCCCGGCGCCTGGGCGGGCTTTGCCGTGGGCCTCGCCGCGGTGATCGGCAACCCCAAGGCGATCCTGTTCTACATGGGTGTGCTGCCGGGCTTCTTCGATCTCGGTGGCATCACCGGCCCCGACATCGCGGCGATCCTCGCGATCTCCGCCCTGGTCCCGATGCTCGGCAACCTCGGCCTCGCCCTCGGCCTCGACCGCGCCCGCCGGCTTCTGTCCAGCCCGCGGGCGATGCGGCGCCTCAACCTCGTCTCCGGCGTCCTCCTCATCCTCGTCGGGCTTGTGATTCCCTTCGTGTGACCACCAAATCTTGTGTCAAAGGGGTGACAGTCCGCGACCGAGCCGCTATAAGTCGCGGGCAACGACAAGGGTTCCCGAAGGATGGCTGACCAGCCCAAGAACGCCGCCGAATACGGCGCCGATTCCATCAAGGTTCTCCGGGGGTTGGATGCGGTCCGCAAGCGCCCCGGCATGTATATCGGCGACACCGATGACGGCTCGGGCCTGCACCACATGGTCTATGAAGTCGTCGACAACGGCATCGACGAGGCGCTGGCAGGTCACGCCACCGCCGTCACCGTCACGATCCATGTCGATGACAGCGTGTCGGTGCGCGACAACGGCCGCGGCATCCCCGTCGACATCCACGCCGAGGAGGGCGTCAGCGCCGCCGAAGTCATCATGACCCAGCTCCATGCCGGCGGAAAGTTCAACAACACCGACGAAAGCGGCAATGCCTACAAGGTCTCGGGCGGGTTGCACGGTGTCGGCGTCTCGGTCGTGAACGCGCTGTCCGAGTGGCTGGAACTGACGGTCTGGCGCAACGAGACCGAATATCGCGCCAGATTCGAGGATGGCGAATGCACCGTCCATGTCCATCCCGTGGGCCCCGCGCCCGGAATGCGCGGGACCGAGGTGCGCTTTCTTGCCTCGGCCCGGGTCAACCGGCCCGAGGGCACCTTCTCGAACCTCGACTACAGCTTCAAGACGCTGGAGGCCCGGCTTCGTGAACTGGCGTTCCTGAATTCCGGCGTGCGCATCGTGCTGGCCGACGAGCGCCACGCCGAACCGCAGCGGGTCGAGCTGTTCTACGAAGGCGGCGTGCGCGAATTCGTCAAGTACATCGACCGGTCAAAATCTCCGGTGATGCCCGAACCGATCTACATTCTGGGCGAGCGGAACGGCATCGGGGTCGAGGTCGCCATGTGGTGGAACGACAGCTACCACGAAACCGTACTGCCATTCACAAACAACATCCCGCAGCGCGATGGCGGCACGCATCTCGCCGGCTTTCGCGGCGCGCTGACCCGCACCATCACCGGCTACGCGCAAACCTCCGGCATCGCCAGGCGCGAAAAGGTGGATTTCACCGGCGACGACGCACGCGAGGGCCTGACCTGCGTGCTCTCCGTGAAGGTGCCGGACCCGAAATTCTCCTCCCAGACCAAGGACAAGCTCGTCTCCTCCGAGGTGCGCCCGGCGGTCGAGAACCTGGTGAACGAAAAGCTGGCCGAGTGGTTCGAGGAAAACCCCGGCCCTGCCCGCCAGATCGTCGGCAAGATCATCGAGGCCGCCCTCGCCCGTGAAGCCGCCCGCAAGGCGCGCGAGCTGACCCGACGCAAGACCGCGCTCGATGTCGCCAGCCTGCCGGGCAAGCTCGCCGACTGTCAGGAACGCGACCCCGCGAAGTCCGAGCTTTTCCTCGTCGAGGGCGACTCTGCCGGGGGCAGCGCCAAGCAGGGCCGCAGTCGTTCAAACCAGGCCGTCCTGCCCCTGCGCGGCAAGATCCTGAACGTCGAAAGGGCGCGGTTCGACCGGATGCTCGGCAGCCAGGAGATCGGAACGCTGATCACCGCGCTTGGCACCGGCATCGGCCGCGACGAGTTCGACATCGGCAAGCTGCGCTACCACAAGGTCGTGATCATGACCGACGCCGACGTGGACGGCGCGCATATCCGGACGCTGCTGCTGACCTTCTTCTTCCGCCAGATGCCGCAGCTGATCGAGGGCGGCTATCTCTACATCGCCCAGCCGCCCCTCTACAAGGTCGCGCGCGGCAAGTCCGAGGTCTATCTCAAGGACCAGCCCGCGCTCGAGGATTACCTTGTCGAGATGGGTATCGAGGGTGCCGTCCTGCGCCTGACCGACGGGATCGAGATCGCCGGCAACGACCTTGCCCGCGTCATCGATGGCGCGCGCCAGTTCCGCCGCGTGCTCGAGTCCTTCCCGACCCACTACCCCCGCCCGATCCTCGAGCAGGCCGCGCTGTCCGGCGCGTTCGATCCCGGCCAGTCGGACGACCTTCAGGCCGTGGCCGACACCGTCGCCCGCCGCCTGAACCTGGTGGCCGCCGAATACGAGCGCGGCTGGACCGGCCGCATCACCCAGGACCAGGGCATCCGCCTCTCCCGCATCCTGCGCGGGGTCGAGGAGCTGCGCACCCTCGACGGCGCCGTCCTGCGGTCGGGCGAGGCGCGGCGCCTGTCGCAGGCCGCCGGCCAGCACCGCGACACCTACCGCGACCCCGCCCGCCTCATGCGCAAGGACCGCGAACAGCCGATCCACGGGCCCATCGACCTGCTGAAAGCCATCCTCGCCGAGGGCGAGAAGGGCCTGACCTTGCAACGCTACAAGGGCCTCGGAGAGATGAACCCCGGCCAGCTCTGGGAAACCACCCTCGACCCCGAGGCGCGCACCCTGCTCCAGGTCAAGGTCGACGATCTGGCCGAGGCTGACGACATCTTCTCCAAACTCATGGGCGATGTCGTCGAACCGCGACGTGAGTTCATCCAGCAGAACGCGCTTTCCGTCGAACATCTCGACTTCTGACCGCCCGGCGCGGCAGATGCCGCAGCGCGAGGAACGGCCCCGGCGGGTGGACGTGGTGCTAGAAGCGCACCCCAGCCCCGGGATCACCGCTTCGGCTCGGCCGTTCCCGAATATCTGTTCATCAACCTCGGGAGCGGCCCGTTCTGCCCCCGTCTCCGCCACGCGGCCCACCCCCGGAAGCCCCGCTGCCGTGGCGCCCGAACCGCCTGGCCGGCCGGATCCTGCATCATCGCCCCAGACATGGTGACCCCGGATGGAATCACATCAGAATTGAAAACAAACAGATTTCTGGAAGGTGTGTAAGGTCGTTTTCGTTTGGTTCGAGGAATGGTGTTACGAACCGTGGCACAGAAGATTGTGTCAAGACCACCACTTTCGGCGCACGGATCGCCGCATGGTTGGCTTCACCATGATGGCTCGGTAGGCTCAGGAGATGCCCCCGGCTCCAGCATCCCGGCAAGCTCTCTGGGCAGCATCTTCCGGAACTCCGGATCAAGTGGGAACTGCGGGAGCTTTTCTGCGATCAGGCGCAGCATGACATCGGCTTGCTGCCGGTCCCGGATTTTCTTCTGCGGGTCGCGATCACGACGGGTATGTAGCCACAGCTTATGGACCGTCCAGTGGCGCGGATCAGGGCACCGCATCGGTGCAGGGAAGCCCCGTTCGTCAAGAACTATCACTTCGACCACAGGGGAGTTGATCAGCCACTGGAGCCCCGCAATGGGGGCCGGGCGAATATCGCCGATTTCCAGTGGGTCGGCACCCGGCATGGGTCGGTACGCAGGTGTGGGTTCAGGCCGCACGAACTCGATCATGTATCCTTTGTCGTTGGTCAGCCGGAAATCCATCGTGCCCCTGGACTGGAACGTCTTGTCCACCTCCTGCTGCACCAGACGGGTCAGGCCGATCTGCTCGTCTGCATCGGTGAGCAACCGCAGCCGGTTCCGATCATCGACCAGGATATCGACATCCCCTGTGGCCGTGGACTCGGAGTTGAAGACCACCCCAGCCAGGGCCTCGTATGCGTAAAGGGCGTTGGTCCCGATCACCCGGATCGTTGCCGCCTTGTCATGGGTCCGTAGGGCTCGCAGGGTCCGTGCTGCCATGATGGGAAGCCGCCCAGCGTTCAGCGAGCGTAGCACAGCCGCCTGACGGTCCATCTCGACGGACAGACTGGACAGCCTGGCCTTGTTGGCCTCCCGGCCCTGGTGGAACGCCTCATAGGTCTGCTCCGTCTCCAGACTGCGAGGCCCCAGGGACTTCACCACGCCGCGTTTGCGGCTATAGAGGTATTGACGGCCATTTCGGGTTTCCCAGCCTATGGAGCCACGGAAGCTGTGCCTACGCAGGTCATCTGCTTCGATCCAGATGTCCCAAAGCTGGGCCATGTCCACCCGCTCACGGATCGTCCTTGCGTCTAAGTCATTGTACTGCATCATTTTGGTAACCTAAGGTTAGATTCTCAGTGCAGCGTTACCAAATGTAGCATTTTCAGATGTTTATTCAACCGGCCTGGTGGTTTCTGCAAGGCGAACTGGCCCGAACCGTGACAGGCGAACGGGCGTACGTTCAGTCACGAGATCTCCGTACCAGCCTTCCAGATCATGCGTTCAAGCTGCCGTCGAGACCCTACCAGGAATTCACCCCGAGCCGCTTCTTCCCGTTGAACACCTCAACCGAGCGCCCGGATGTGAGGTACCACGTCTCACAGATTTCTTTTCCCCCATCGAGCTTGGTCCAAACACGGCAGAACTTGTCTCCCCGGACTTCCCAGGTGCCGACGATCTGAATCTTGTCACCGCCGTCAGTCGTCGCACCGCCCTTGAGGGTGCTGAAGTTCGGCACAGCCCAGTCCAGGTCGATCACCGCCGAAGCCGCGTCGAAACGAAGATGCACTGTGTGAAACTCCTGGGCCAGCGCCTCATGGCGCGGGACTTCGACCGTCAGGTTACCGAGTTCCAAGTCCGTGTGGCCGTCCTGAACGGCTTCACCGCGCTCGGCATACCCGTCACTGAAGCCGTGGGATAAGTCCGTCCGGGGAAAGGGGAACCCCGTCCGTCAGGCCATTTGTGCA
>Ga0136707_1000290_pt1 | contig 10750 bp, 8 predicted proteins | sample 4C3metaG_FD_101397 | JGI IMG/M metagenome (GOLD analysis project Ga0136707, IMG submission 101397) | Freshwater bacterial and archeal communities from Indian Creek, Illinois, USA - 4C3 metaG | ecosystem: Environmental > Aquatic > Freshwater > Unclassified | place: USA: Indian Creek, Illinois...
CTCGGCGGCGGCTTCAGCCTCGGCCTGGGCGGCGGCTTCAGCCTCGGCCTGGGCGGCGGCTTCAGCCTCGGCCTGGGCGGCGGCTTCAGCCTCGGCCTGGGCGGCGGCTTCGGCGGCGGCCTGGGCGGCGGCTTCAGCCTCGGCCTGGGCGGCGGCTTCGGCGGCGGCCTGTTCCGCCGCGATCGCGGCCGCGAGCGCTGCGGCTTCGGCCTCGGCGGCAGCAGCGGCTTCGGCCTCGGCGGCAGCAGCGGCTTCGGCCTGGGCGGCGGCTTCGGCTTCGGCGGCGGCCTGTTCCGCCGCGATCGCGGCCGCGAGCGCGGCGGCTTCAGCTTCGGCAGCTGCTTCGGCCTCGGCGGCGGCAGCAGCGGCGGCGGCCTGCAGGGCCTGGGTGATCGCATCGATGTCGCAGCCGGCCTCCGCCGTCGGCAGGCAGAGCACCGCGCCATCGGGGCCGATGACCGAGCCATCCTCCATCAGGGTCTGCGCGAAGGCGGGCATCGGGGCCACCGGGGCGAAGGCGACCGAGAGCGCAGTGGTGGAAATCAGAAGCTTTCTCATACCAATCCTCATGATGAAGGGGCACCGAGCAAATCCGGACGAATCGATTCGTCCGGTCACTGTCCCGCTGTGCACAACAGAGAGCCTATCACACTGATAAGCGATATCAGCGCGCCGTCGCGCGATAGCCGTCGGTCGGGACCGGCCCTGCCCCGGCGATCGGCGGAAAGCCGCCCTGCGCGACGCCCGCGATCGCGTCCGCGAGCCAGGCCCGGAACGACAGCAGGGGCGGGCGGGCCAGGGGCATGCGGGGCCAGACCAGGAAGTAGCTGCCAAGCGCAGCGACCGGGCCGCCGAAGACCGGGACGAGACGAGCCTCGGCAAGCTCGCGCCCGATGAGGAAGGTGGGGATCAGCGCCAGGCCCAGACCATGCAGCGCGGCCTGGGTGAGCGTCGCGAACTGGTCGAACATCATTCCGGGCGGACGCAGGCCGGGGTGGCCGTGATGGGCCAGCCAGCGCCCCCAGTCGCCGGTGCGGCTTTCCAGTTGCAGCAGCGGGTGGTCGAGGATGGCCGTGGCCGCCGCCAGCGGCCGGGCAAGCAGGCCCGGGGCGGCGACGGCGATCACCGCCTCGGCCATCAGCGGCAGGTCGTCGACCCCCGGCCAATCCTGCCGCCCCGACCCGTCCTGCCGCCCGTAATGGATGGCCGCGTCGAAGGCGGTGCCGGCGAAGTCGAAGGGTTTCAGGCGGGTGGACAGGTTCACCGTGACCTCGGGATGGCGCTGCGCAAAGCCCGCCAGGCGCGGCGCGAGCCAGTGCATCCCGAAGGCGGGCAGGATGGCGAGGTTCAGGCTGCCGCCGGTCGGATTGGCCCTGAGCGTCAGCGAAGCCGCGGCAAGCAGCCGGAGCGCCTTGCGCACCTCGGCCGCGTAGTCGCGCCCCGCCGGGGTCAGCCGCAGGCGCTGGCGCTCGCGGATCAGCAGGGCGACGCCCAGTTGCGCCTCAAGCCCCTGCAGCGCGCGGCTGACCGCCCCCTGGGTCAGGGCCAGCTCCTGCGCCGCGGCCGAGGCGGTGCCCAGCCGGTCAACCGCCTCGAGCGCCATCAGGGCGGGCAGCGCGGGCAGGAAGCGCCGGGGCAACATCATGCGGTTTCCTCATGAAGTGGTGCAAGGCTTTCGATAGCGCGCCCGGGGCTTTCGTGCAATCCTGCGCGCAACGACGGAGGTTCCCATGCCCGACAGCCTGAACCCGGCCCCGGCCCAGACGGCGCCCCTCAAGCCGCCCCTCAAGCCGAAAGACGCCCCCGATCTCGGCCGCTTCGACTGGCAGGACCCATTCCGCCTGGACGACCAGCTGACCGAGGACGAGCGCATGATGCGCGACGCGGCCCGGGCCTTTGCCGGCGCGACCTTGCAGCCCCGCGTGATCGCCGCCTATCGCGACGAGGCCACGGACCCGGCGATCTTCCGCGAGATGGGCGCGATGGGGCTGCTGGGCATCACCATCCCCCAGGAATATGGCGGGCTGGGCGGATCCTATGTCGCCTACGGGCTGGTCGCGCGCGAGGTCGAGCGGGTCGATTCGGGCTATCGCAGCATGATGTCGGTGCAGTCCAGCCTGGTGATGTACCCGATCCATGCCTACGGCTCCGAGGCGCAGCGGCAGAAATACCTGCCCAAGCTGGCCTCGGGCGAATGGATCGGCTGTTTCGGCCTGACCGAGCCCGACGCGGGCTCGGACCCGGGCGGCATGACGACCGTCGCGCGGAAGACGGCCGGCGGCTATGTGCTGAACGGGGCGAAGACCTGGATCTCCAACGCGCCCATCGCCGATGTCTTCGTGGTCTGGGCGAAGTCCGAGGCGCATGGCGGCAAGATCCGGGGCTTCGTGCTGGACAAGGGCCTGGCGGGGCTTGCGGCGCCCAAGCTCGGCGGCAAGCTGAGCCTGCGCACCAGCATCACCGGCGAGATCGTGATGCAGGATGTCGAGGTCGGGGACGATGCGCTCTTGCCGCATGTCGAGGGGCTGAAGGGGCCGTTCGGCTGCCTCAACCGGGCGCGCTATGGCATCAGCTGGGGGGTGATGGGGGCGGCGGAGTTCTGCCTGCACGCGGCGCGCGCCTACGGGCTGGAGCGCCGGCAGTTCGGCAGGCCCCTGGCCCAGACGCAGCTTTACCAGCTCAAGCTCGCGGACATGCTGAGCGAGATTGCGCTCGGCCTGCAGGGGTCGCTGCGCGTCGGGCGCCTGCTGGACGCGGCCAATGCCGCGCCCGAGATGATCTCGATCGTCAAGCGCAACAACTGCGGCAAGGCGCTGGCCGCCGCGCGCCTCGCGCGCGACATGCACGGCGGCAACGGCATCCAGGAGGATTACCAGGTGATGCGCCACATGGTGAACCTCGAGACGGTGAACACCTACGAGGGCACGCATGACGTGCATGCGCTGATCCTGGGCCGCGCGATCACCGGGTTGCAGGCCTTCTTCTGAGCCCTTGCCCGTGCTAGTCCTGCGGGCGGGTTGCGGGCGGAGCGGGCGGATGCCTCCGGCGGGGATATTTCCGGACGAAAAATGGTGCGGTCACGCACGACGTCAACGCACCATCAAATGGAGCGGCCGGTGCGCGTGACGGCGATCCTGACGGTGCGCAACGAGGGGGCGTTCCTGCTGGAATGGTTCGCGCATCACCGGGCCTGCGGGTTCACCGATTTCCTCGTCTTTTCCAACGACTGTACCGACGGCACCGACGCGATGCTCGACCGGCTGGCGGCGATGGGCTGGCTGGCCCATCTGCGCAACGACGGGCCGCATGCCGAGGGGCCGCAATGGGCGGCGCTGAAACATGCCGACCGGCACCCGCTGATCGCGGCCTCGGACTGGGTGATGCCGATCGACATCGACGAGTTCGTGAACATCCATGTCGGCGACCGGACGGTCGCAGCCCTGCTGGCCGCCCTGCCCGAGGCCACGGCGCTGCCGATGACCTGGCGCTTCTTCGGCAATGCGGGCGTGGTGGCCTATGAGGACCGGCCGGTGACCGAGACCTTCACCCGCGCCGCCCCGGCGGAACTGCACTGGCCGTGGCGCGCCTCGCTGTTCAAGACGCTGTTTCGCAACGACGGGGCTTACGGCAAGCTTGGCGTGCACCGGCCGCGCAACCCCGACCCGGCGCGGATGGCCGGGCAGCGCTGGTTCGACGGCTCGGGCCGGCGGATGCCCGCGCGGTTCCACACCGCGCGCATCTTCACCGATCCGGGGCGCGACTGCGGGTCCATGGTGCAGCTCAACCACTATGCGCTGGGGGCGATGGAGAGCTTTGTCGTGAAATCCGACCGTGGCAGCGTGTTTCCGGGGGTGACAGCCCTGAAGATGGACTACTGGGTCGACCGCAACTTCTGCGATGTCGAGGATCGCAGCGTCCTGGCGCTTGACAGCCGGGGCTGGCGCGCGGCGCTGGCCGCCGATCCGGTGCTCGGGCCGCTGCACCAGGCGGCGGTGGCCTGGCGGCGGGCCCGCTTCCGCAGTCTGATGGCCGAGGAAGCCTGGCGCGCGCTTTACGGGCGCATGCTGATGACGCCGCCCAGCCGCGCCCTGCCCCGCGCGGTCGCCGGGACGATCTGGCAGCGCCCCGCGCCGGCCGACAAGGCCGAGGGTTGAGCGCCAGAATGCGTGCAATCGCCAGGGTTGCATGGCCCCGCGCGACGCGGCCAAGGAAGCCCGATTCCTGCCATATTGGTGACCTCGTGGCCCGGCAAAATCTTGTTCGGACTGATGTTCTGGCACAGCTTCGGTGCGTGTAACAGGTTGCAGGCAATGGCAAGGCACGGATGGACAAACGGCATGCAGCACCCGACTGGCAACAGCCCATGCTGGCGATTGCGGCGGAAGACGGCGACTTTCTGCCGCTCGGCAACCGGCACTGGGCCTTTTTTGCCGAAGACCGGCCCATCCTGCTGGTGACCTTCGAGACCGCCGCCGCGCTGCGCGACCGCGAGGGTCACCTGCCGGAGCATTTCGCGCTGGCCAGGGCGCGCGGCTGGTCCTTGCTGACCATCCTGGCCGAGGGCGAGACCTGGTGGCGCGACCCGGCGGTGTTCGAGTATTTCGACCGGCTGGCGGATGACGGGTTCCTCGAGGATTTCGACCGGGTGGTCTTTTACGGCGCGGGGGCGGCGGGCTATGCGGCTGCGGCTTTCTCGATCACCGCACCGGGGGCGGAGCTGGTGCTGGTGGCCCCGCGCGCCACGCTCGACCCCGCGCAGGCCGGCTGGGACGACCGGCACCGGCGGGCGCGGCGGATCGGTTTCCGCGACCGCTATGGCTATGCGCCGGAGATGACCGAAAGTGCCGCGCAGGTCTGGCTGATCCACGACCCGCTGCACAAGCCCGACGCGATGCATGCGGCCCTCTTCCAGCGGCCCTGGGTGACCAGGCTGTGCGCGCGCCACACCGCCGAGGGCACCGAGGACACCCTGATCGAGATGCGCGCCCTTGACCGCATCCTCGAGGCGGCGATGGAGGGCAGGTTCTCGGCCGCCTATTTCGCCTGGCTCTGGCGCGGCCGGCGCTCGAACGCGAGCTATCTGCGCGCGATCCTTGCCGCCGCCCGCCTGAGCGGGCATCGCGGGCGCGAGGTGATGATCTGCCGGTCGGTGACCGCGCGGCTGAACGCGCCGCGCTTTGCCCGGCGGCTGGCCGAGCTGACCGGCGAGGATCAGTAGGCGATCAGCGCCCGAAGCGCGGCGGATCGGCTGCCGGGATGCGAGGGGGCCGGCGGCAGGCCGGGACGCCAAATCTCTGGCATCGGGCCGGAAGTTGCGCTACCGCAGGCGCATGACCAGCCTCACCATCCGCCGCCCCGACGACTGGCACCTGCATCTGCGCGATGGCGCGATGCTGCGGGCCGTCCTGCCCGAGACCGCGCGGCATTTCGCCCGCGCCATCGTGATGCCGAACCTGGTGCCGCCGGTGGTGACGCTGGCCGATGCGCTGGCCTACCGCGAGCGGATCATGGCCGCCCTGCCCGACGGGATGAGCTTCGAACCCTTGATGACGCTCTATCTGACCGAAGGCAGCGATCCGGCGGATGTGGCGGCAGCGGCCGCCTCGGGCGTGGTCAAGGCGGTGAAGCTCTACCCCGCCGGGGCGACGACCAATTCGCAATCGGGGGTGCGGGATCTGTCGCGCGTGCTGCCCGTGCTGGAGCGGATGGCCGAAATCGGCCTGCCGCTCTGCGTGCATGGCGAGGTGACGGCGCATGAGGTCGACATCTTCGACCGCGAGGCGGTGTTCATCGACACGGTCCTCGCGCCCCTGCGCCGCCGCCTGCCGGAATTGCGGGTGGTGCTCGAGCATGTCACGACCGAGGAGGGCGTCGCCTATGCCGGCGAGGGCGGCGAAGGGCTGGCGGCCACGATCACCACGCATCACCTGATCCTGAACCGCAACCACATCCTCGCCGGGGGGATCCGGCCGCATTACTACTGCCTGCCGGTCGCCAAGCGCGAAAAGCACCGGCTGGCGCTGCGCCGGGCGGCGACCGGCGGTTCGCCGCGGTTTTTCCTCGGCACCGACAGCGCCCCGCATGTCGATGCGCTGAAGGAGCAGGCCTGCGGCTGCGCCGGCTGCTTCACCGCGACCAACACGCTGTCGCTGCTGGCGCATGTCTTCGAGGAAGAGGGCGCGCTCGACCGGCTGGAGGGGTTCGCCGCGCTGCACGGGCCCGCCTTCTATGGCCTGCCGGTGAATGCCGGGCAAATCCGGCTGGAACGGCGCGCCGAGCCCTGCCGCTGGCCCGACAAGATCGCCTCGGAGGCCGGCCCCGTCACCGTCTTCGACCCCGGTTTTCCCGTGCACTGGCACGTCGTGACCTGACCGCCGCGCATCGGCCCTGACGGGCATTCCCGCGCGCCGGCCAGAAGCGCCCGCAACGAAGCGACCGCCTTTGCGAAAGGACGCCCATGATCCCCGCCACCTTCCCGCCCCGCGACGAGATCGCCCGCCTGACCGCCCGCGCGCTTCTGGAGAGCCGGACGGTGCATTTCGATGCCGCGACGCCCTTCATCCTGGCCTCGGGCCTGCCCGCGCCGACCTATATCGACTGTCGGCGGCTGATCAGCTTTCCCCGCATCCGCTCGGTGCTGATGGATTTCCTGACCGTCACCGTCCTGCGCGAGGCGGGGTTCGAGGCCTTCGACAGCGTCGCCGGCGGCGAGACGGCCGGCATCCCCTTCGCCGCCCTCGTGGCCGAGCGGCTGGCCCTGCCGATGACCTATGTGCGCAAAAAACCGAAGGGCCACGGCCGCAACGCCCGGATCGAGGGGGTGATGGCGGCGGGCGACCGCGTGCTGCTGATCGAGGATCTGGCCACCGACGGCGGCTCGAAGCTCGCCTTCGTCGAGGCGATCCGCGCGACCGGGGCGACCTGCGCCCACACGGCCGTCATCTTCGCCTACGGCATCTTCCCCGAGACGACCGGACGGCTGGCCGCGCATGGCGTGACGCTGCACCAGCTTTGCACCTGGTGGGACGTCCTGGCCGAGGCGCGGACGAGCGGCGCCTTCGATGCCGCGACCCTGGCCGAGGTCGAGGCGTTTCTGGCCGCGCCGCGGGCCTGGCAGGAGGCGCGCAAACCCGACTGACCCGGCGCCCGCCGTGAAGATATCGGGGGGCGAAGCTGTGGGCGGATTGGGGATAACCACGGCTCCGAATCGCGCTGTTGGCAGTGCTTTTGCCGCTGGCCGCAAGATGTGGTAGGATCGCGCCCGATCACCACGGGATCTGCACGCGGGGCGCGGCTTATCCACCGACTTGCCCCACTTGCCCGACCGCCGCGGACTGGTGCACAGACGGCCCTTGATCCAGGAGGACCCGATGACCGAAACCACCGCGCTGCGACCGCTGGCCTCGGTTCCCGTCGCGCCCGGACTTGAGACCCTGCCGCACAACATCGAGGCCGAACAGCAGCTGCTGGGCGTGATCCTGACCAACAACGACGTCTATGACCGCATCGCGAGCCTGGTGAAGGCCGAGCATTTCTTCGACCCCGTGCACCAGCGCATCTTCGAGATCGCGGCGGCGCGGATCCAGAAGAACGCGCTCGCCTCGCCGGTGACGCTGAAGGCGTTTCTCGACGAGGATGCGGGGCTGAAGGAACTCGGCGGCCCGGCCTATCTGGTGCGTCTGGCCGGGGCGGCGACCTCGGCCTATGGCGCGCGCGACTATGCGCAACTGATCTACGACCTCGCCGTGCGGCGCGAGCTGATCCAGCTTGGCCGCGACATCGCCGCCCAGGCCGCCAGGGTCGAGGTGACCAGCGAGCCGCGCGACCAGATCGTCGAGGCCGAGCAGCGGCTGTACCGCCTGGGCGAGCAGGGCACGGCCGAACGCGGATTCCAGAGCTTTCTCAAGGCGGTGACGGATGCGGTGAATGTTGCGAACGCCGCATACCAGCGCGATGGCGGCCTGGCGGGAATCGCGACGGGGCTGATCGACCTCGACCGCAAGCTTGGCGGCCTGCACCCTTCGGACCTGCTGATCCTTGCCGGGCGGCCGTCGATGGGCAAGACCTCGCTGGCCACCAACATCGCCTTCAACATCGCCAGGGCGCATCGGCGCGGCCGCCTGGCGGACGGAACCGACGGGGCGGTCGACGGCGGGGTGGTGGGGTTCTTCAGCCTCGAGATGTCGGCCGAGCAGCTCGCGGCGCGGATCCTGTCGGAGGCATCGGAAGTGCCCTCCGAACAGATCCGCCGCGGCGACATGACCGAGACCGAGTTCCGCCGCTTCGTCGAGGCGGCCAAGGCGCTGGAGGCCTGTCCACTCTACATCGACGACACGCCGGCCCTGCCGATTTCCCAGGTCGCGGCGCGGGCGCGGCGGCTCAAGCGCACGCATGGGCTCGATGTGCTGATCGTCGATTATCTCCAGCTGCTGAAAGGCTCGTCGAAGGAGAACCGGGTGCAGGAAGTCTCGGAGATCACGCAGGGCCTGAAGGCGATCGCCAAGGACCTGGACATCCCGGTGATTGCCCTGTCGCAGCTCAGCCGCCAGGTCGAGAACCGCGAGGACAAGCGCCCGCAGCTGTCCGACCTGCGCGAATCGGGCTCGATCGAGCAGGACGCCGATGTGGTGATGTTCGTCTTCCGCGAGGAATATTACCGCGAGCGGGAAAAGCCGGGCGACCACGAGCTGGAAAAGATGGCGCAGTGGCAGGCAATGATGGAATCGGTGCATGGCAAGGCCGAGGTGATCATCGGCAAGCAGCGCCACGGGCCGATCGGGACGGTGGAGCTGAGCTTCGAGGGCCGTTTCACCCGGTTCGGCAACCTGGCCAAGCCCTGGCAGGGCGGCGGCACAGCGGAGCCGCGGTTCTAGACCGGCGGGGCGACGCCCGCCCGCCCGGCGTCGGGCTTGCGGTCCGCGGCAGCGCCGGCCGAGCGGGGCTCGATGCCCCCGAGGCCGGCACCCCCTTTCCAGTTGCGCGACCCTCGGGCAGTCTGGCCGCCGAACCGGGGGGCACCGGGAGGCACCGGGGGGGCGCGCGGATGGATCTGGGGCTGACCGACAAGGTGGTGATCGTCACCGGCGGGGGCGCGGGGATCGGCGGGGCGATCAGCCGCGCGCTGGCGGCGGAGGGCGCGGTGCCGGTGATCCTGGCGCGCCGCGCCCCCGAGGCGGGCTTCATGGCGGCGCTGACGGCGCTGGCGCCGCGCGCGGTCGTGCTGCAGGCCGATCTGGCGCGGGACGCCGACTGCCGTGCCGCCGTCGCCGATGCCCGCGCCCGCTTCGGCCGGATCGACGCTCTGGTCAACAATGCCGGGACCAATGACGGGGTCGGGCTCGAGGCGGGCCCCGAGGCGTTCCGCGCCTCGCTCGAGCGCAACCTGCTGCATTGCTACACGCTCGCCCATCTTCTGCTCGAGGATCTGAAGGCCGCGCGCGGGGCGATCGTCAACATCTCGTCGAAGACGGCGCTGACCGGCCAGGGGCAGACCTCGGCCTATGTCGCGGCCAAGGCGGCGCAGCTTGGCCTCACGCGGGAATGGGCGGCGGCGCTGGCGCCGCACGGCGTGCGCGTCAATGCGGTGGTCCCGGCCGAGGTGATGACGCCGATGTATCGCGGCTGGCTGGACGGCTTTGCCGACCCCGCCGCGCAGGAGGCGCTGATCACCGCGCGCATCCCGCTTGGCCAGCGGATGACCACGGCCGAGGAAATCGCGGCGACGGTGGTGTTCCTGTTGTCGGCGCGCGCCAGCCACACCACCGGCCAGTGGCTGTTCGTCGATGGCGGCTATGTCCATCTCGACCGGGCGCTCGGGCGGTGAGGGGGGGGCGGTGAGGGGGGCTAGCGCGTCCGGATCGGGTCGCCGAGCAGCCGCAGCCCGTTCAGCACCACCAGAAGCGTGCCGCCCTCGTGCCCGAGCACGGCCAGGGGCAGCGGCAGCTCGAAGAACAGGCTGCCGGTGACCAGCAGCACCATCGCACCCAGCGCGAAGGTCAGGTTCTGCCGGATCACCCGCGCCGTGCGCCGGGCCAGCGCCTGGGCCGCGGCAAGCTTTCCCAGGTCGTCGGCCATCAGCGCGACATCGGCCGCCTGCAGCGCCACCTCGCTGCCCGCAACCCCCATCGCCACCCCCACATCGGCCCGCGCGAGGGCGGCGGCATCGTTCACCCCGTCGCCGACAAAGGCCACCCTGCCCCGCCGCGCGGCGGCATCGACCAGCCGGACCTTGTCGGCGGGCAAGAGGCCCGCATGGATCTCGTCCGGCCCGAGGCCCAGCCGTGCCCCGATCCGCGCCGCCACCTGCGGACGGTCGCCGGTCAGCATCAGCAGTCCCGCCCCCCCGGCCCTGAGCCCGGCCAGGGCCGCGGCCGCGGTGGCGCGCGGCGCGTCCGCCACCGTGAGCGCGCCCAAAAGCCGCTCGCCCCGGCCCATCAGGACCAGCGTCTCGGCCCCGTCGGCCAGCCCGGCGAGCGCGGGCGGCAGGACCGCGCCCATCCGCGCCAGCATCCGCGCATTGCCGGCCCAGAGCGCGCCCGCGGCATCGCGGCCGGTGATCCCTTCGCTGGGGTGGGCATGCACGTCGGCGACGGGGGCGGGCGCGATGCCGCGCGCTGCCGCCGCGCGCCCGATCGCCGCGGCGATCGGATGCTCGGACTGCGCCTCGAGCCCGGCCAGTTGCGCCAGGAATTCGGCCTCGCTGCCCTCCAGCACCTGCATGCCGGTCACCGCCGCCTGCCCGGTGGTCAGC
>Ga0136707_1000293_pt1 | contig 10718 bp, 10 predicted proteins | sample 4C3metaG_FD_101397 | JGI IMG/M metagenome (GOLD analysis project Ga0136707, IMG submission 101397) | Freshwater bacterial and archeal communities from Indian Creek, Illinois, USA - 4C3 metaG | ecosystem: Environmental > Aquatic > Freshwater > Unclassified | place: USA: Indian Creek, Illinois...
CTTGGGTGACGTGGATGCGCTGGGTGATTGGTCTGATCGCCTACCGGATGTCGGAGATATGTGGCGAGCATCGCATCTTCTGCTTGATGCCGCAGTGTCCAGAATGCCTCATGCCACCAGCAGCGCCGCCTGATCGGATCAGGAATCACCATGAAACTCATCCAATCCTTCAATCGCGCCATGACAGGCTCCGGCCTAGAAGCCGTGCGCGCCAAGGCTCCGTTGCTCGCGCGACGTTGGGCTGTGGCGCGCGGTGTGGGTGGGACGATTGAGGATGCCCGCGCACTTCTGGTCGAAGAAACTGTAGACGGTATGGCGCAGAGTCGCGAATTTCGCGACTGGCAAGACAGCGCTGCCGTGAGCATGGTCGCGATGGTCTTGCTGGCTGGGCTGATCGTGCCTTTTTTGCACCTGCCAGATGTTTTGGCCGCCATTCTCAAACTCAACCCTGTCTTCGTAGTCAGCGCAGCAGCCGTGCAAATTACCGGGTCTTACATCGTCGCCTTTGTGGTGGCTCAAATCACTTTGCTGTGTCTCGCTGCGCTGGCCTGGAGGCTGCTTGCTGCGGCTCCGTTCATTTTGCTCGCGCTGGGCGCTCTGACCTTCGTGGGCTGGTCGGGTACCATGTTCTTGATCTCGCCATTTCTGCGCGACTTTGTAATCATTCCGGCCATCCTTATTGCTTTGGCTTGCTTGGCCTACAAAGAAGTCAAGCGCGTCGCCTACTCGCCCGGCGCGGGAGTGGGCGGCAGCTTGGTAGCGATATTCGCCATGCTATCGGCGCTGGCGTTTCTTTTTGTCATCGGCTACATCACCAATGTACTAATTCCCACCGCACTTCCTTTCCTGGGTCTATCTGCTAAAAGCCTAGAATTTCTGGCAATCGCAATCGTCATTGTTGTTGGCTGCGTAACGATTCCTTGGAGTAACAAACTCTTGTTCGCTTGGAGTGCCAACGAGGACAATTCACCCGTTTTGTGCGCGACTGTGGTAACTTGGACTTTTTTATTAGACATGGTCACTTTTGGGGCGACGGCCCTTCTCTATGATAGCACGTATGCGGTTCGCAAACACGATGAAGATAGGGCTGATGCCAAAGCGGCCAGCGAGAAGCCGGTTGGTGAGTCGGGATCAGGGCAGGATATCGTAGAGTGGAGCATCGGACAACGTATTGAAGACAGCCCTTACAAGAAATAATCGAATCTCCCATCAGGTGTCAATATCGAGTGCGGCTTCTTCGGGGCCAAGCCGCTTGCTTGCCCAGGCGCGATGCCATACAATCCAGCCTCAATCCCAACCTTTATGCACCCAAAAAAAGGGCGCCCGTTCAAATGAGCCAAGCAAGTCAGTACGCAATCAAAGCCATGTCAAACCCGATGATCACGTTTCGCGCATCCCATGCGTTCTGGTCCCTCCTTGAAGACAAGTCGCCGCCGCAACGCCGTGTCCTACTGAGCAACATGCTGCTGGAGTGGGATGGTGAGGTGCGTGAATTCCCGCTGGACTGGCGCGGCCAGTCGCAGGAACTCTCTGTGCACTTGACCACCGACCTTTCACGTGTTTTGGATGCAATCAAGGATCGCGACATTGCCCGCACGGTGGCCCTCTTCAGTGCAGCGATTCAGTACGGGCTGATCAACGCCCGTCGTGACAGCGCCGTCGAGGAATCTGTCGCGCAAACCGCCACGCAAGCCACCACGATGGGCGAACAAGCCACTCCTGCGCCGACAACAGCAGAGTATGCGCCGGTAGACGCAGCCAAAGCCGCCGTGTCCGCCAAGGCCCCCAAGAAGTCCGAAAAGTCAGAACAACCCGAAAAACCCAAGAAACCCAAGGCTGGCAACTTGCCTGCCAGTGCGGCCCCGCCCTCCATCTCCACGGCCCCGCCAAAAAAACGCCAAGAGACTCATGATCGGAAGGCTGCGCCGCCTGCGCTGCCCACATCCGGCATCACGCCTGGCATCACGCCTGGTTGCGCGCCCGACATCGATATGTCCCAAATGTCTCAAATGGGCGTGAGCCCGGAAGAGGGCGCGATCTTGTTTGGCAAGGTGCGCGCACTTCGATCGCAAGCAATCGATGCGCTTCGGGCTCACAAGGCCTATGTTTTCGATGTCGCATCCATCACCGGAGGCAATAGCGGGGATGAGGCAGACAGGGCGGAGGCCGCTGCATCGTTGCTCGCGCAAAGCATGGCGCTGGATCGCGCCAGACGCCAACTGGTCGAGGCGGACGACGCCCTAAAGCGCATGCGAGAATCCCGCTATGGCTGGTGCGAGGAAACGGGCGAGCCCATTGGGTTCCCGCGCTTGCTGGCGCAGCCATTTGCAAAGCTCAGCCTTGAGGCGCAAGAGCGCATGGAGTCCAAATTGCGCACCCTTGGGTTTGCTTACTCCTGACTTTGAAGGCGCAGGCCTGCGGCAGTCCGGCTCAGGCCTGCGGCAGTCCAAGCAGCCGGGCCATCCAGCGCACCTGCTGCGAGTCGCTGAGGCCCATCATCTGCACCACGAGGTCGTGATCCTCTGGGTGCTGCAACACGCAACGCTGGAAGCACAGGTTGCGCAGCATCTGCGGCCCATGCACGATGCCAAGCGGCCAATCGGGCGCAGCCAATCTCAAGGCCGTGGTGGCCGCCTGTCGAATCAAGCGATCATCGGCACGGTTGGTGGCCAAGCGCCGGCCCTGCTCGTCTGCGGCACCCCGAGGGGACAAAAGAGAAACAAACACCCGCGCCACACTGGGTGCGCACACCCGGTTGTCTGGGGTGCGCGAAAGCGGCTCGGCACCGCCATTGGCCCCCCTGCGGCGGCGCACCCGGGCAACGTAGACAGTGAAGCCGTCTCGATGAGCCAGCCACGCCCTCATCCAATCCCGAACAACTGCCGGCGCCGCCAAGGTGCGCCCACGCAACGTGCGGTGACCTGGCGCGTGCAGCCAACCTTGTTCGATGGCCGCAACATCTTGCAGTGTGAGCTTTTGCACCTCTTTGAGGGTGAGACCCAACTCCAGCATCAGCAGCGCCATGGTGTGGATGCGCACCTCGTCCCAAGGCAGGTTTGTCGCGTCCAAGGCGTCTAGCGCCCGCAGGTAATTGGCTCGCACCGGCTGCCCCACCAAAGCCGAGTTGCGAAACTTCATCGGCTCCTGGCGCTTGATCTGCTGCACCAGATCGCGCGCCGGGTTGTCGCTGCGCCATCCTTGGCTGCACAAGAAATCCAGCGCCCGCGCTATCTCCATGAGGTAGATGCGCTTGGTGCGAATGCTGGCCGCGTCGGCGTCACGGCCCGAGAGGCTTTGAGCGAAATCACTCAATTGATCTTGCGTCACGTCCAGCAGGCTGTGATCGGTGGCGCTCTGGAGCCAGCGCAAAAAAGCCCCGAACATCGTGCCATACTGCTCAATGGTTTTGGCTGCGTAGGGCCGGTCACCGATGGTGCGCGAGCGCAGCCACGCCTGGTAGGCGGGCAAAGGGGATTCCTCCCAGGAGCGACGGCGAAAGACGTCGTCGATGACCATGGGAGGCCCCACGTGATGAGCGGGGACGCTCTCGGGCTGCACGGCAGATCCCATGCTCAGCGCATTCCCGGCGCATCATGCTGACGCTGCTCTTGCTGCTCTTGCTCCTGCTGCTGCCGCGCCAGCCGCTCGCGCAACTCGGAGAGGGTCAGGCTGCCTTGGCCTACACGCGGGTCTCGGTATCCTGGGCCACCGGGTCGATTCAGGCGCTCAGCCATGCGACTGGCCGACAGGGCAACCTCGTTTTCATTGACAACGCGCTGGCTCAGTGTGTCACTCATTTGCGACCAAGACCCCACATCGTGACCCTGCGCACCAGCCGCTTGGACCTTGTGCGACAGCGCCGCATGGGATCGCTGGAATCGGTGCTGCGCTTGCGCAACTTGTGCCGGGGATGCCAGTCCTCGCTGAGCCAGCGCACCCACCCGCATGACCTCCTCGTAAGCAAAGGCGGCGTCTAGGCCTGCGGTGTCGAGTTGATCCTCCAACTCCTGTGACTCCGACTCGGAGGTCGCATTCGACCCCGAAGACTGCACCTTTTGCGCAGATCCCTGCCCGGCGGGTTGCGACCCCTGTGACCCTTGTTGGTAAAGACCCCCAACGGCCATCCTTCCTGCATTTCGCCCCACCTCAGTGGCAACCCCGGAAAGTGTTTGGCGCATCCGGTGATCTTGCACCCCTTGGGTGAGGAGTGATCCCAGGGCTGCGCCGAGGTGACCACCCCACTGCACGGCTGATCGCTCTGGCATCAGATCGCGCTGCTGCGAGGGGATCTGTTGCTGCGCCTGCACATCGGAGACCGCCACCGCCGAGCTGACGGTCAGCGTAGCCGCCATGAGCGCCTTGGCCCAAGGCCCCAGGGTGTCTTGCGACCCAGGGGAGCCGGCGCCAGCGCTGTACTGCCCGGCAAGGTTCTGCATGAGTTTTTGCACTGCGGACATAACGATCTCCTTTGGTGGGCTAAAGGGACGGCCCGGACACGGGCGCCTGATCATGATCGGACGCCCCTTCCTGGTGTGGTTCCTGGTGGGATTTGTGCACCCATTGCGCCAAATGGGCTTGGATGCGTGAATCCGAAATCCCGACCCCGCCATCCGTCCAGACGAACAGCGGTGCCCATGCATCAAGCAAGGGGCGGTCTTCATCAAAAAGGGCTGGACGGTCATCCAGGATGCAAACGCTGTAGGCGTGACGGGCAGTGCCCTCGCCTTCTACATCACCTTCTACGCCACCTTCTGCGGCCTGTTTGCCCAGGGATTGCTCACTGGCGATCTCGAGCACGCTGCTGATGTACGCCGCGTGTGACATATTGACCCGGTCTTGCGGCGAGATCCATGCATCCGTAACAATGATCCGTCCACCCAACTCCGGCCCCAACAACTCCTGCAGCGCTCGATCGCTTGCGCGGCGGCGCCATGTCGAGTGGACGAGCAAACGCACATCCGACCCTTGCAGGCACTGGTTGAGTTGATCGGTCCACCTCAGCAGCCCCTGGGTGCGCGCCTGTGTGGCCAGCAACCAAGCTGGCGCATTGAAGTCCAACAGCACCTTGCAGTCCGATGGGTGCAAAACGCCGTCAATGTCTAAACAGAGAATGTGATTCATTATCAGATCAGGTTGAGATAATCCCGTCCGCGTGTCTGGATGATGCGAAAACGCGGCAAGGACAGGGTAGGCAAGGATGCCAAATCGACATCGTTCGTCTGATCTTCATCGTCTGATGACGATCCATCCAAGTCCGCAAGCGCGCAAATCAAAAAATCAAACGCCACTTGTCGCAGCGCCACGTCTTCAATAGACGGCATTCGCACCGCATCGAGCACCGCTCGCAACCAATTCTCCCAGCCCATCCCCTGGGGTGTGTTGCTGGACGGCATGAGCAACAGGGTGGCAGCCGACACCGCGCTGAGGATCGCCATCTGCACCTGCACTTGCTCGCCATGATTGAGCCGCCACCGAATCTGCGACTGGCTCGCTTCCGGCAAGTAAGGAGCCATGATCCCGAGAGCCTCGGCAAGCCCGGCCTCGGTGACTTGTGCATCGTCAACGAGGTTGCGCAAGCCGATCACCAGAGAATCGTGGCTCGGAATGATCTCGGGTGCGCTCGCAGATGCTACTGAGTTGCTGTGATCCATTTTTTCTGCATGCTCCATTTTAACCGACGCCGCGGGTAGCCGCAGCGCGGGCAGCCGCGGTTGCCGCCTTTGCGCTTTGGTAGCCCTCATTGCCCCGCGTATTAATATGCCCCACAAAAGCGCCGCCGACATCCTTGTCCATGCCCTTGCCCACGCCGCTGCGTCCAGCGCCGCCAATCCAGCCAATGACGTCATCGGAAATCTCTTCAACCAAGTTGAATGATCCTTGAATAATGATGTTGAGTATGATGAAGTACACCAAGAGGAAGCCGACGATGCTGGCAATACCCGTAAAGGAGTTGCCCTGCACGTTGGCCACCATCGGCAAGTAAATCCACGTCACCACCGAACCAATCAGTATCACCATGGCCGACGCCGCGAAGAAGGCGATCACCATGAGCGAGGGCTTGAACAAAACGAATAATATCCAAACGTATCCCTTTTCGGATCGCCCTCCCATCCCCTCCTCGTTCATATCCATGTGCGCCAGCGCCCATATCGGGGCCGCCACAAACGCTTGCACCACCGTTGCCACGTACTGCACCATGGCCGACACCCAATTCAGGAACGGCACAAGGGGGATGTAGAGCGCCAGTATCGCGCCCACAATCAGAAAAAGCCACCCTATGGTGGTCGAGTGCTCCAAAATAAACCCAGCCGCAGTGCCGAGCCCCGCCACGGCGGCACCAGCTTTTGAGACTGGCGTCCCCTTGCCAAAGATCGTGGCAGCCACCCCTGCGCCTTGGGCTACGCGCGCCGCCGCCTGCCCGGCCCAATTGACAACAGTGGGCATGACCAGTAGCGCCGAGCCGGCGGTCATCAAGTAGTCGCCGATGTTTTTTGCGGAAATGATCGGATCGATCAGCGAGAGGTTGTTGATGCCCGCTTGCTGGTTGCCTGTAACCAGCGCCCCAAGCGACAGATTCAAAATGGTCTGCCCTATGTTCCATCCATCTTGGTTGGGGCTGGCAGGACCTCTGAAGTTGAGCAGGTCATTGAAGTCGCGTGAGGACTCCGCGCCTACACCACTAAATCCCGAGCGCCCTGCAGCCCTTAATGCCGCAGCGATGTAGTGCGCCTGCGGGGCATTGCTGGCCGGGTCGAACAGTGGGCTGGCGCCAGAGATGTGATACGTCACCGAGTTTCGTGCCGCATTCAGGGCTGTGTTGGCCTCTGAAATCAATGAGTGGTACATGCCCAGCGACAGAAAACCCAAGCCGTCAACCTGTGTTCGCAGCCCATCGCGCACCGCCTGCACCTGGGCGTTGCCTCCATCGGCATTGGCCGCCCCGGTCGCCCCGGTAGCAAAGTCTGCCGCGAGTTGGCGCAACCGCCCCGCCGGGATGGCGGGTGCCGCGGCACCCGGCGCCCCGTTGGCCAAGAAAGCATCGTACTGTGCCACGTATTGATTGGCTTCCGCAATCACGGCCGCCTGCAGGACGCCAAAAGCCGTGGTGTAGCGCTGGTGCGCAGACGCAGCGATTGCGGCATAGTCGACTTGCTGATTGCGGAATTGGCGTGCAACCGTCTCCCACCCACTGTTACCTGGCCCGGTGAACCGCACAGGCAGAATGCCCACCGCCAAGCAGGCGGTTGGGTCGTCTGTCGTCCCAAACGCCCTACCCGTACCCCCCATCCCGGTGTTCGCCCCCGCACTGCGCGCAGCCGCCAGAAAATCCCCTTGGCTGAGAACGGACGCCGCAGCCGGTGGCGCGCCGGCAGCATTGCTTGCGGCTGCCGCACGCTCAAAGCCGCGCACGCAAAGCTGCTGCATGAAAAGGTTGAACGCAAGGTCGTGCGCGGATGCGACCGGCGTGCCTTGCACAGCAGACTGATTGGTCAGCGGGACGAAGTTGGTCAGCGCCTCCATGCCTCTGTTGGCGAGCAGGTTGGCACCTGCTATACCCCATCCCAAGGCCATGATCATGACAGCCTGGGCCAGCGAGAAACCACCGAACATGGGCACCAGGGAGCCGATGCCAGTCACCGTGCGTATGGGCACCCAAAGCGCGTTGAGTCGCTTGCCCAGCACCTGCCCCTCGTGCGCCGTCTGCACGATGCCGGCAACTACCCCATAGGTGCCCCACGCCACCGCAACAGCGAACACGAAGGCGTTGAACGTAAAAAAGAGGTACCCAAACAGGGTGGTGGGCGCACCCAGCGCGAAGGGGTTGTGAAAAATCCCTCCGAGCAAGCCGACCATGATCGCTTCAGCCAAGCCGGACTCGGCTTGGCCTTCTTGGGTGATCTCGTTGATGGTCGGCATGGCAGGCTGCGCCAGCGCCAGCAAAGGCAACAAGGCCACCACGCAAAGCAAGGCAAGCACCCCGGCGCTGCGCAAACCTTTGCTCCGCCGCGCACCCGGCTGCAAGCCGCCTGCGTTGTCTGCGCAGGCGTTGGGGCGAATGGGGTTTCCCATCTTGAACGAGGGTGTTGCAACCGCTGGCGAACCCGTGTCCGCGGTGTCGGCAAATACAGACATGGCCTGCCTTTTTTCAAAAACTTGGATTTCTGCCAAACCACTCTCCCGTGGGATGGGCGTATCGGAATAACGACTCACGCCATTCTAACAATTTAGCCCGCTTGGAGGCAAATCTTCGTTTGCATCCAGATTTAATGTCAGATCTGTTGACAGATCTGACATTAAAAGGGCCTTGCCCGCCGAGGTGAACGGGCGCACCTTGTGGGCTTCTATGTGTGCCCTCTTAGTGCAGATCTTGCTGTCGCTCTCGTTGCCGCTCTTGCTCCTCATACCGCTTGAGCGTGTCTTTGTTGAACGGCTGCCCGTGGTTGCAGGCGTGCTGCATCGCATTTTGATGGGCTGATCGGACGATCGCCTGAACGCCAACTTGCTCCACCACATCCGATCGGGCAAGAATCAGCCACCGATCCGGCAGCAAAGGAGTCGCCATGCAGGGATCCTTGCAGGAGGCCGCCTGCTGCAAGATTTCAGCCCTTGCAACATCGATGCCCGCCTCCAGCAAGGCCGGCGAACCCATCTGATCGGGGTGCTGATCCCTGATGCGGCCAAACCAGGCGCGCAACATGCCGTCTAGCGAGGGGTGCTGCGCCTCATCAATCCCGCTCTCACCAAACGGCACCACTGCGCAGGATTGCTGAGCCTGCGCCTCGTCCATCATTTCCCACCTTGTCGCCTCCTCTTGTCCAAAGCTGGAGGATGCTTGGCCCGAGCTAATCACTTGTTTCTCCATGAGAGTTCTTGATGGGCAGCGGCTCACCGTGCACGGATGCATCAATCTCCGGGTGGTAGCGCACATGCACGCTCATGTAGCGCGCCGGGTCGCGGCGCAGGGTGATGATGCGCAGCATGACGCCGGGTGAAATGTACACCGTGTGCTGCACGGCACAAACCCAGTTGCAGTGTTTCATGAACCAGTGAATGAGCATGGGACGCTGCGCCACCAGCGAATCAACCGATCGCTCCAAGGACAGTTTTTCCCACTCGGGGTCACCCTCCTCCTCTAGGCGTTGGAGAAACAGTGAGAGCATGTAGCCCCGGTAATCTGCATCCATGCGCTGTATGTTGATGAAGCCCGTGGCGCGAATGTTCTCAGCGATCGACTGCACGCCGCCTTGCTTGCGGTCAACCTTATACCAGAGGTCCATCATGTACAAGCGCCGGCCATCGAGGCGGGCATCCCGGGAGGCGTACATGTTGGCGCGGCTCATCGAGTCGGTGCCAAACACCCCCCATATCAAATCCGGGTTGCGCTTGGCGCTCTCAAAACCCACGTAGTGCAGTAGACAAGCGTCGAACCGCATGCACGTAGGCACATCCTTGGGTAAGGCGTAGGCCCGTACCATCGCCGAACTCTTGATTGGATACGCCGGTGCATCGCCTGCGGCCCGAGCTTGGGATAGCGGTGACAGCGCGTGCTCGTGCTCATGCAAGCCGCGGTCGCCAGGAGAGAACACGTCGGACTGGGAGACGATGTCGTCAATCATCTCGCTGACCCGATCGCGGCCAGATTTTTGCTTGGTTAATGGTGCGTCAGTTGACATGGGTGTTCCTTCGTTATGTTTTCTCCGGGCACGGCTCCATCGAGCGCAAAAATGCCCCACCTTCATAGGCCGAAGAAGTCGGTGCCGGCACAGGAAATCGCGGAGCGATCCCAGCAGGAGCCTCTGTGGGGTGGATGATTGGCTCTGGTGCCGTGCGATCGGCGACACGGGTCTTCTTTTGCAAGGAGATCGGATCGTGTGCCGGGGTCTGTATGTCGACATTGAGTCCGCGCATGACCCACATGCGCACCGCCAGGTTCTCCAAAACGAGGCGGGGATTCTCGCCGCCTTGGTGCGCTTCGTGCAGTTTGCCGATGATGTTGCGCACGCGCCGAGTCGAGCCAGACTTGTCCTGCATCCCGGCTTCCCACAGCCACCGATACTGCACCGTGGGCGCCCGGCCCATCAACCTGGCAAAGCGCATGCCGTAGGCGTTTCTGGCCCGCTCCCGCAGGGCAGGAGCAAACCCGTCGATGGCTGCACCGTAGAGACAATGAAACATCTCTTGCAGGGGCGGGCACTGCCACATGCAGGAGGACGGGTAGCGCTCATAAAGACGGGTCAGCAACTCGACGTCGAAGGGCATCACCTCATGGCTCTCGACGCGGGAACGGTAGTGATTGGCCTGGTGCATACCCAAGTCGTAGACCATATCGTGCGCATTGCGGCCATGCCGGGCCTCAAACAGCGGCAAGTCGCTCCAGACCATGGGGCGCTGCTCGCAATCCAGAGCCAGCACCTCGTCACTCAGATTCATCCCCTCTTCAATGAGGGGGTAGCGTGCCGCCAAAGGCTTTTGACGCACATCGGGCGCGAATTTGGATTGAGGTTTAGTGCGGAACATCTGGCGCGCTCTCCTCGATCAGGTATTCCAGATCATGCACAGCACGCTGGCGCACGGTCTGCTGCCCGGATACGGCGGCCGACCAAGCCGTCGAAGCCCCTTTGCTTTGCAGCCGCCGCTCCTGCTGGTGGCGCTGGAACTCGTCCATGGCCATTTCTTGCACCTGCAGTGTGGTCTGCGGTTTGAGCAGATCACTGCCC
>Ga0136707_1000296_pt1 | contig 10663 bp, 9 predicted proteins | sample 4C3metaG_FD_101397 | JGI IMG/M metagenome (GOLD analysis project Ga0136707, IMG submission 101397) | Freshwater bacterial and archeal communities from Indian Creek, Illinois, USA - 4C3 metaG | ecosystem: Environmental > Aquatic > Freshwater > Unclassified | place: USA: Indian Creek, Illinois...
ACCCTAGATGTGCAATACGTAGACACTTGCAATATAGTCCTAGATGCCTATATAGTGCTACAGACCGCCCGCAAGGTGCTAGCGCGTGAGGGGATAAATCCTTTAACCGCGCCAACCATGGAGCGATTTGATGGTACGAATGAAAGGAAGAGCGAGAGATGCCCGACATAGTTATTGTAGGTGCTGGCGGTCTCGGCCGCGAGGTAGCAGGGCTCATCGAAGATATCAATAGGCAAGACCCCACATGGAACATTCTTGGCTTTGTGGACGACAATCAGGCCCTGCATGGCGCAGTTATTGACGACTATCCCGTGCTTGGGGGACTTAATTGGCTAAAGGAACAAAGTCTTAGCGTGGTCATGGGCATTGGCAATCCATTAGTTCGAAAAATAGTAATTGAGAAACTCGGTGGCAGCTTAAACAACTACCCTGTGCTTGTGCACCCAAACGCTGTTGTTTCATCGCGCGCCCGTATAGGTATCGGGGTAGTGGTTTGTGCAAGTAGTGTGGTCAATGTAGACGCGACATTGGAGGCCCATTCATTTGTGAATCCCTCATGTACAATAGGGCACGATGCCATTATTGGCTTTTACGGTATGTTATTGCCGGGGGTGAATGTTGCCGGGCGTGTTCGGTTAGAAGAATGTGTTAGCATTGGCACTGGGGCAGCCATTATCCAAGGCATCACCGTGGGAGCACGAACCGTCATCGGTGCAGGAGCAGTAGTAGTGCGCGATTTGCCCCCCGACTGCACGGCCGTGGGTGCGCCCGCTAAGCCGATAAGATTTCGATAAGGGTTGCGCCGGGCGTTTGACTAACAACTTTTGCACATGAATGGATAGAGGGGCGAATGATGGTGGCCAAAGTAAGATTTGGACTCATAGGTTGTGGCCGCATATCCGGCCGTCACATTGAAGCTATGGTGCAAAATCCGCACGCTGTTCTTGGTGCTGTATGCGACATTGTGCCCGCTCGCATGGACAAGGCCAAGGCCCTGTATGCGGAAGTAGCCCGCGCTGCCGGTCGCCAAGTAGATATACAAGCAAGCACAACGAACTACCTTGATATGTTAAGCGCGGTAGATATTGACGCAGTTGCGATTTGTACTGAGAGTGGCAATCACGCCACCATGGCCATAGCGGCCCTAAATTCAGGAAAACACGTGCTAGTGGAGAAACCGATGGCTCTATCCATTGCTGATGCGGACGCCATGATAGCTTTAGCGGAGCATAAAGGGCTGAAGCTTGCAGTCTGCCACCAAAATCGCTTCAACCCTCCGGTGCAAGAGCTGAGAAAAGTCTTAGAGGCCGGCATGTTTGGCAAATTGCTGCATGGCGTTGCCAGCGTCCGGTGGGCGAGAGATGCGGGCTACTATGCCCAAGCCCCTTGGCGCGGCACCTGGGCGCAGGACGGCGGTACTCTTATGAATCAATGCATACATAACATAGACCTTCTTCAATGGATGCTCGGCGAAGTTGACCACGTTTATGCACTGACAGAGCGCTTTCTAAGACCCATGGAGGCTGAGGATACGGGGGTTGCAGTGCTTAAATTCAAGAGTGGTGCCTTAGGAGTCATTGAGGGGAGTGCGTGCATTTTTCCAAGCAATTTAGAAGAGACACTCAGTATTTTCGGCTCAACTGGTACCGCCTGCCTTGGAGGCATAGCAGTGAACAAGATTGAAGCCTGGAGCTTTAGAGATTTAGGCAGTGCCGACGTAGCGGCGCGAGCCCAGTCGCAAGACATCGATTCTGTGTATGGACGTGGCCACGAGCCCCTCTATGTTAACTTCGTCGAGGCAGTAAGGGGCAAGGCACAGTTGCTGGTGGATGGTATAGAGGGCAAGAAAGCTCTCGAAATTGTGCTAGGGATATATAAGTCATCGCGCACAAAACAACCCGTGTACTTCCCCGTGAGCGATTATTCAACCCTGACAGATTTGGAGGTATGAGCATGAAAGTGCCACAATTTGATCTTACTCGCCAGTTTGATGGTTTGCGGTCTGAGATAATGCTCGCTGTGGAAGAAGTCATTGCCAGGGGGCACTACATCCTGGGCCCTCATGTAGCTGCCTTTGAAGAAGAAGTTGCTCAATATCTCGGCGTAAAGCATGCCATTGGAGTAGCCAATGGGACAGATGCGTTACTGCTGGCGCTTAAGGTGCTGGGTGTCGGCGCTGGTGACGAAGTTATAACAACGCCCTTCACTTTCTTTGCCACAGCCGAGGTTGTTTCGCAGCTAGGTGCTACGCCCGTCTTTGTAGACATTGAGCCGGAATCACTCAATTTAGACGTAGCCAAGGTAAGGCCTGCGATAACTGAAAGGACTAAGGCCATTATCCCTGTACACATATTTGGTCAGCCGGTAGATATGCAGGAGCTACTCGCTTTGTCTGACGAGTTTGGCATCCCTATTTTAGAGGACGCGTGTCAAGCTATAGGCGCTGAGTACGCAGGCCGAATGGTCGGAGCGTGGGGAAAATTGGCCTGTTTTTCTTTTTTCCCCACTAAGAACCTCGGCTGTGTGGGAGATGGCGGGCTTATTACCACTAATGACGATGCCTTGGCCCAGAAAGTTCGTGTTCTTAGGGCGCACGGCAGCACCATCAAGTATTTCCACTCCCACGTCGGTTGGAATAGCAGGCTCGACGAGCTGCAGGCAGCGATTCTGCGAATTAAACTTTCGAGGCTGGCTGAGTGGACAGTCCATCGCCAACAGGCAGCCAACAGGTATGCAGCGCTTCTTGACGGCGTGCAAGAGGTGGCCTGCCAACAAACAAAGGGTGCGCGCACCCATGTATATCACCAATATGTAGTCCGCGTAAAAGAGCGCGATAAATTGCAATCACATCTATCTAAAGCGGGAGTTGGCACGTCTATCTACTATCCCTGCCCCCTGCACCTGCAAGAGGTTTATAGAGACCTAGGCTATGGAAAAGGCTCCTTCCCGCACGCCGAGGCAGCTACCGCTGAAGTTTTGGCGCTGCCCATGTTTCCTGAAATCACAGAAGAAGAGCAGCGGTATGTGGTCGAGTGTATTAAATCGTACTATAAGGGGTGGTAGGCGTGACGGATTTACGCAAAAACACGGGAGAGCTTGCATGCGCTCAAGCGGCATTGCTTGGCAAGCTCCAGAAGAAGACTGCTGTTCTAGGGGTCATTGGTCTAGGTTATGTCGGCCTCCCCCTTGCTGTTGAGAAAGCGCGAGCAGGATACAAGGTCATCGGTATAGACATCCAGCAGCACAAGGTGGATAAAGTTAATGCGGGTATTAACTACATCGGCGATGTTTTGGACGAAGCTTTATCAGCTATTGTGGGTCAAGGCCTGCTTACTGCGACTACGGATTTCGACGCTTTAAACGAGGTAGATGCCATTTCCATCGCCGTGCCTACGCCACTCGACAAGTACAAACAGCCTGACCTTTCGTATGTTGTAGCGACCAGCAAAGAGGTGGCCAAACGACTTCATAGTGGCATGCTAGTAGTCCTAGAGAGCACCACATATCCTGGGACCACTGAGGAGATCTTGCTGCCCCTTTTTGAGGCAACTGGGTTGCAGTGCGGGCGCGACTACTTTCTTGCCTTTTCTCCAGAACGCGTAGACCCGGGGAACAAGTTCTACAAAACAAAAAACACCCCCAAGGTTGTGGGTGGAGTAACGCCAGCGTGTACAACAATTGCTGCTACATTGTACCGTAACGTTCTTGAGGGAGATGTGTTTGAGGCCTCCTCACCCAAGGTCGCCGAGATGGAAAAGATCTTTGAAAACACCTTTAGGAACATCAACATCGCCTTGGCCAATGAGATGGCGCTGCTGTGTCGCCGTATGGGTATAGATGTGTGGGAGGTAATTGCCGCCGCCAGCACTAAGCCGTATGGCTTTATGCCGTTTTATCCCGGGCCGGGGGTGGGTGGGCACTGCATTCCGATTGATCCATTCTACCTCACCTGGAAAGCCCGTGAGTACGAAATGCATACCAAGCTCATTGAAACAGCATCACAGATTAACGATTACATGCCTGAGTATGTTGTGGAGCGCATTACCGAGGCCTTAAATGAGCGCGGCATGGCGGTTAAGGGAGCACATATCCTGCTTCTGGGCGTGGCCTACAAAAGAGATATTGACGACTGGCGCGAATCACCCGCTTTGCGGATCATGCACACGCTCGAAAAGAAAGGTGCATTAGTTGAGTATCATGATGAGCATGTGCCGACCTTGCAATGGGACCTAGGCACAAAGTGCTCTATCTCCGATCCCGAGTGGCAAGCCTATGATCTAGTCATGATTCATACGGATCATTCTTCTTTAGATTATGGCCTAGTTGCACAACAGTCGCGCTTGGTATTTGACGTTCGTAACGCAGTGAAGAATACGCATGCGAACGTGGTCAGGTTGTAGCATGGGGATGCAGGTAATCGGCACAAACTGTTTGATACACGAGACGGTGTCTTTAGGAAGTTTTGTAGTCATTGGCGACAATGTGACGCTTGCTTCCGGCGTAATCGTGGGGAACAATGCAGTTATCCATAGCGACACCATCGTTAGCGAAGGGGTTACCATTCACGATGGTGCGGTTTTGGGCAAACTGCCCATGCGAGCGGCCCGTAGCGCAACCACCGCCCTACAAGAAATTGCCCCTTGTAATATTGGGGCATGGTCCATTATAGGGACTTATGCCATAATCTACCGTGGAGCTACGATAGGCGAGCAGGTGTTAATCGCCGACCTAGCGACTGTGCGAGAGAACGTAATAATAGGCGACCTTACGATAGTTGGGCGTGGGGTAGCCATCGAGAACAAAACTACCATTGGGAAACGGTGTAAATTAGAGACAAATGCGTATATCACAGCCATGTCGTCAATAGGAGACGATGTCTTTGTGGCGCCAGCCGTAGTCACTACAAACGACAACTTCTTAGGCCGCACGGAAGAGCGGTTCAAACACTTTGCCGGGCCCACAATCGAGGATCACGCCCGCATCGGCGCTAATGCCATTATCTTGCCTGGCAAACGGCTGGGGCAAGACTGTTTGGTGGCGGCGGGGTGCGTTGTAACTGGAGATGTGGGACCGAGAGAGGTTGTAAGAGGAGTGCCGGGGCGGGTTGTTGGGGTGGTAGTTGAGCCAGTGGGATAGGCCGCATGGGGCCACCGCCATATCCGCTAGGACCAACTGCTTTTTACGGTTCTTTTACATCGGTACTATCTTGAGTTAGGAGGATTGAAAATGCGAACCGCTAGAGAGACGCTAAAACACACTCCAAAAATTTCTGTAGTCATACCATGTTACAATTATGGGCATTACCTTGCTCAAGCTATAGAGTCAGTACTAAGTCAATCTTTTGAGAATTTTGAGCTTATCGTTTGTGATGATGGCTCGACTGATAACACAAGAGAGGTTGCCCATTCATTTCGAGATAGCCGAATTGTTTATCTTCACCAACAAAATATAGGTGTCCCATCTGCTCACAATCTTGGCTTGCACAAAGCAAGAGGTAAATACTTCTGTCCGCTTGATGCAGATGATTGGTGGCTGAAGTCGTCGAAGTTGGAATACCAGTATGCAGTGCTGGAAAGTGATCCGTCTAGGGTGATGACTTATGCAAGCGCCTCCGTTTACCCGTACGACACAAAAAAGAGGGATCTCAAACGATCCTGGCCCAGCGGCCATATTTTTCAAGAATTACTTCTAGGAGATTTTATTGCATTCGGTACGATTATGGTTCCAACTGACCTCGCTAGGAGGGTAGGGTTCGATGAGAGGGTACCCTACATGCAGGATTATCCTTTCAAGCTCAAAATAGCAGCATTAGGCAGAGTAGAGTTTTGGGACGAAACGGTCATGGCATATCGTCAGCATGCACAATCCGTCAGTAAGTCTGCAATCCGACTAAGGGAAAATGCTATTGAGGTTATAAACATGTTGAGAGTTGAGCCTTATTTGCATCTTGCGCCTAAGAAGATTTGGCGCCAAGCTTTGTCGTCGCAACACTTTGCATGCGGTAAGGAATATGAGTTAGTCGGTGACCTAATGAAAGCAAAGAGTCATCACTTATCAGCCCTAAAGCAATGGCCGCTCAATTGGAAAGCTATCGCCCTTCTAAAAGGCATTCAGTTAGGCGGCTTACTTGGACAAGCTAGGTCTTTGAAGAAGTTTCTCACGAGAGGCAATGCCTGAGGTGAAACTGTTAAGCACTGTTTTGTGTACGGCCCTTCTGGTAGTAGCAATGGGGTGGCTGTCGGCCTTTGCTCCAGTTGAATTGTTAATGCTGACACTTACATTGGGGATGTTTGTCTTGTCAGTACTGCATCCAAAGGTATGCTTTATTCTATTAGTTCTCTTGACGCCGTGGAGTCCGGCATTGAGTGGTATGATGTCAGCCGCCGCACAAGGGGCAGTCGGGCTACCTCTGACGTTATTTGAAGTCCTATCCTTAGCTGCTTGGGTAGCGTTTTTAGTGCGGCTGCCTAAACTTAAGAAAGTTGACATGCCAAGATCGACCATTATCCACTTATCTTTTGTGATCTGGTTAATGGTTAGTGCTGTGATAGCAACCGCCGGAGGATATGATCCAACAAGGCTATTGAGGAATGTTATTGTTTTTAGTACGCTCTTTCCCTTTGCGGCTTTCATGCGCAGTGGGGTTGTCCGTTTATCGCAGAGCGAGCGTGTCTACTTACAGCTAAGTGTTTTAGTCATGGGCCTTGCCGCTTTATTTGTGCTAGCGCCCTTGATGGGCCAACGCCATGGCGGTGTCGAAATTATTTCACAGTTTGCGATCAACCGCATAGATGGGTGGTTCAATGTATTTGTATTCGTATACATATTGTGTATAATTCTTGGGGAGAAGGTAAATTCCGTTTTTCGACCATTAATCACCTGGGCCTCCCTATTTGGTGTAATCTTTTCACTGGGCCGTTCTTTTTGGCTAGCCGCATTCGGAGTAGTAGCATATGTAGGGCTGATGTCTGCCAAACAAAATAGATGGTTGATCGCTGCTGGATCGGCTTTAAGCATATTTGTATTCCAGTCTCTTGGTTTGGCTCAAGAACGATTTCGGTTAGGCGCTGCTTCGCTTCAGTATCGATTCTACGAGCAGGCCATAATTTTTTCGGAGGTTTTTCACGGCAGTATCTTTGCATTGTTAGCAGGGCGAGGCCTTGCGGCTCCTATTCCTGAAGTGTTAGCGGAACAGTTTGTGGCAGAATATGTCTGGTGGGTGCATAACGAATGGCTCCTCATTGTTTATAATGCGGGACTAATAGGTGTGTTGTTTTATGCGCTGTTTCTATTGACCCTTACTCTTCGGATCAATCACTTGGCACCTCGTTTGGTCGGGTTGGCGCTTTTGCTAACGAGTATAGGCGCAGGACAACTCCTTAGCATTATATCGGGTCCGTGGATTGCGTTAGCCTGTTACTCGTTTTATGCGGGCAATGTAAAAACTACAACATGATAATCGGGAGACGCGCTATTGCAAGGCGGGGGTGCTTCCGGAACGCTAGTTTGTGGAGTGATGTAGTGTGAAGTTATTGTTTTGTACTTGCTTAGAGCCAACAAAAGCCAACGGAGCTACCATTTACACCATCAGGGTACTCCGAGCTCTTCACAGCTTGGGTCTGGATATAAAGGTGCTTATGATTCAGTTCTATAAGACAGATGATCCACCGCGCGGGGAAGAATGGGTCCCAGGGTTGCGCGAATTGCAGCATGCAGGAGTGGTATTTAGAGTTTATCCGGCCAAGTCGAAGCTTAGTTCTTTTGTTTTGGCTTACATCGGGCTGGTCCGCGAGTTCGCTTCTAGCCTGCGAAATATTAATGTGTTTGCTTTCAGACTAGTTTATTTCCAGCCTTTGTGTCTAATTACAAAAGTAGTGAGACCATCTGTGACGAGCATATGGTTTCATGATGGGATTGTGGAAGAGATAACTTTTGTGCAGCCAGACTTCAAACATCGGATTATGTTGCGCCTCTTCGAGATTGCCGAAAAATTTGGCTCCCGGTTTGCAGATTGGGAGTTCCCAGTGAGTGAAAAGATGCTTGATTATTCCCGCCGGAAAGGCATCCAAGGGCGAAAGGGCGCGATTGTTTTGCCGTGCGTTGCCGAAACTGACCGTTTTTACTTGCGGCCTGCGCCGAGGTGCGTAGGGAACGAAATTATAGTGGTCGGCTTTGCCGGTTCTCTCGCGCCTTGGCAAGGCTTTGAGGGTGCTTGTCGGCTACTACAATATCTTAGCAGGCATATGACGTTAAAACTACATGTTCTCACCGCAGAGATAGACAAGGCGAGAGAAATTGCCACGCATTACCAACTGGATGTTTTTGTGGAATGGACGCAACATGAGAATGTGCCGCAAAAGATGGACACATGGGATTTTGCTTTGGTAACGCAAAATGCTGGACTTATAACCCAAGTTTGCTCACCACTTAAGGCCGCGGAGGCACTTAGCAAGGGAATCCCGCTAATCATTGCTCCAGAAATTGGCGACTTCAGTGCGATTGTAAAAAGGCATGGTATTGGAGTCGTGTTTAATCCGGACAATCCTAATGACTGGCACATTGTGGTAGACAATATAAGGGAAATATTAAACAACTACCAGGCCGTTTCACAGTTGGCTCGTAATTTGGCCGAGGAGTACTATGGCTGGCGCATCTTGCCACAAAAGATTGCCACAGTGTTAAGGAGGTAGGATGCTGTGAGGCAAACTATTCAAAAACATTTGTACTGTGCTAACCTGTACGTCAGATTGTTAAAACACTGGGCAGGCATGCTGTTTGGAAAGAGCTACTGGCACGCGCAGCAGGGGTTGGGGCGACAGTTTATCCCCGGACAACTTTTAGGCTATTACAATGACCTTACGGGGAAGACGAACTGGGCAGGCCCGGTGGATGAGAATGGCCTGCCGTTAAATGAGCTTATTAGCGGCACTTATATCCATTTCCCAACTACGTTATTGCAGAAGGCTCTGGGCCATTGGGACAGGTGGCTGGAAAGCAAACAAGCTGACGATGATGAACGGGCTGCATTTCTCAAGATTGCGGAATGGGCACTGAGAAGTCAGGACGCCAGTGGAGGATGGGCTATCTGGCCTGTTTTAGGCCTGAGTTACGCTTCGCCCTATTCCGCCATGACCCAAGGGGAGGCGGTTTCGGTGCTGGTGCGCGCTGCCACGCTCACCCAAGACGTGAGTTATTCCGAAGCTGCGCGGCGTGCTATAGGGCTTATGCTTACAACTGTAGAGCGGGGGGGGGCATGCCGGAGCACATCTGAAGGGATGGTATTGGAAGAAGCTCCGCTGGTCCCTCATAACACCATGCTCAACGGATGGATATTTGCGCTGTATGGGCTGTATGATTATCTGCTTTTGGCTAAAGTTTGTCAGCAAGACGCAGAATGGGCAGAAAGGGCTTTGCGGGGCAGTCTTCAAGCACTTTTGGCTCAGATGCCGCTCTTTAGCGCCGGTTTTTGGTCCTACTATGATACCTCCGGCAATCTTGCTTCGCCCTTTTATCAGCAGTTGCATATTGCCCAGTTAAGAGCGCTGGAAATAACTTTCCCGGAACATGCCGAGGAAATTGGCAGATGGCGGCTACTCTTTGGGCGGCAGGCCGAATCGCGTCTGAATAAAGCAAGGGCGGTAGCCTTGAAGGCCTATCAAAAGCTGCGCCGCCCGCCGGAGGTAGTTTTACGATGAGGATCATTTACATAACTTCAAGTTTGCCTTATGGTAAGGGCGAATCATTTGTAATCCCGGAGATTGAGGAACTAAAGAGACAGGGTCATGAGGTTTTGCTGGTGCCGATGTATCCGCGGGGTATGCTGTTTCACGACAAAGCCAAGTCTATGCTAGGCTTTGTCCGTAACCAGCCTTTGCTGTCTTGCAACATAATTAGCGAAGCGCTGTGTATGACGGTTAAGATGCCTTTTAAGTCGCTCTCAGCCTTTGCCCTTATTGCTCGACAGGCCAACACCGCGCGTATTCTAGCTAAGAATCTCGCAGTGTTTCCGAAGGGGCTGTGGCTGGCGAAGGCAGCCACAAAGTGGCAGGCAGAACATATTCATGCTCATTGGGCAGCGACCACTGCTACCATGGCGTTGGTGGCGGGGGAAATTACTGGCTTGCCGTGGAGTATTACCGCCCACCGCTGGGATATCGCCGAGAACAACCTAATCGCTTTGAAAGCACGCAAGGCAGCCTTTGTCCGCGCCATCGACCGCCGTGGGGCGCAGGAACTGGGAACTCACGCTAATCTCAATGGTTGGGCGCCTCATATCATCCACATGGGCGTGACGCTTCAGAGTTCAGAAGAATTGAATAGTAGAACTACATCCACTGGCCTTACCCGCGCAGTCATGGCAGCTAATTTTGTTGAGAAAAAGGGGCATGCGTACATAGTGGAAGCTATGCGCTTACTACGTGACCGCGGCGTGCGTATTTTGCTGGATTTGGCTGGAGATGGGCCATTGCTGGGTGATATTGAGAGCAAGGTGAGAGAGTATAGCCTAGAGGAAGCAGTGAAGTTCCTTGGCGCTGTACCACATGGACAGTTAATGGCTGGGTTGCAGGAGGGAGCATGGGACTTGATGGTCTTGCCAAGCATCGAAGACTCAACAGGGGCTAGAGAGGGCATCCCCGTGTCGCTGATGGAGGCCATGAGCTGC
>Ga0136707_1000298_pt1 | contig 10657 bp, 7 predicted proteins | sample 4C3metaG_FD_101397 | JGI IMG/M metagenome (GOLD analysis project Ga0136707, IMG submission 101397) | Freshwater bacterial and archeal communities from Indian Creek, Illinois, USA - 4C3 metaG | ecosystem: Environmental > Aquatic > Freshwater > Unclassified | place: USA: Indian Creek, Illinois...
GCCACCAACAAGGCACGCATGGTGCGCCTGGCCGAATACAGCCGCGACGTGCTTCGCGATCTGCGGGCTGAGACTGGCATCGCCTATGACCAGCGGATGCAGGGCACGCTGCAACTGTTCCGCACTCAAAAACAGTTGGATGCCGTTGGCGCCGATACTGGCGTGCTGGAACAATTCGGCGTCCGCTATGACGTGCTGGACGCCGCCGGCTGCGTGGCGGCCGAGCCCGCCCTGGGCCGCGTCGCCGGCAAATATGTCGGCGGGCTGCGCCTTCCGGGCGACGAGACAGGCGATGCCCACCTGTTCACCCAGCGCCTGGCCGCGCTGGCGCAGGCAGCCGGCGTGGTGTTTCGTCAGGGCGTCACCATCAAGCGGCTGCACAGCCTGGGCGGCAGCATCACCGGCGTGGAGACTGACCAGGGCGCCTTCACCGCCGATCGCTATGTCGTTGCCATGGGAAGCTATTCCACGGCGCTGCTGCGGCCGCTGGCCGTGCATGTGCCGGTCTATCCGGTGAAGGGCTATTCGCTGACCATGCCCGTCACCAACCCCGATGCCGCTCCCGTCTCCACCGTGATGGACGAGACCTTCAAGGTCGCCATCACGCGCTTGGGCGACCGCATACGCGTGGGCGGGACGGCGGAACTCGCCGGCTTCTCGCTCAAGCTGCGCGCGCCCCGGCGCGAGACGCTGGCCCATTCCGTGCGGGACCTGTTTCCCGAGGGCGGCGATGTCGAGCACGCGCAATTCTGGACCGGCCTGCGCCCGATGACACCCGATGGCACGCCCATCGTCGGGCCGACGCGCTATGAGAACCTCTTCCTCAACACTGGCCACGGCACGCTGGGCTGGACCATGGCCTGCGGCTCGGGCCGCGTGCTGGCCGATCTGATGTCCGCCCGCGCACCGGATATCGAGGCGTCCGACTTGGCGCCATCGCGCTACGCGTTTGCGTGAATTGGGGAGGACGCGGTCACCCCGCGAATAAATACAGGATGAAGTGTCAGATTCCGCGCGGACTTATCTTGGCCAGAGGATGTTTGCCGCGCGTGTGACATTGGCCGTGACCATCGTCGGAGGCAGGCCTTCCGACAAAGGGCAAGCCTGCGGACCGTCCCAGCGCTGGCCACCAGCCACGGCCAACCACATGCGCGCGCCCAAGCCCCCGCAACCAGGGAGTTGGCCCCCCGTTTTTTCTGAAATCCTGGCCGGGGAGGTACTTGCCGCAGCGGGATGGGCGGCCGGCGCCTCGATCGGTGAAGCGCCGCTTGCCGTGATACGTCGAACGCACCGGCGTGATTTGACGTGAAACTCTGCCCCGGCCCCACCCTTCAGGCGTTCGCGCGCGTGCTCACCAGCGCTGCCACCGCATCTGCCGTTGCGGCCGACAGCGTCCAGCCGAGATGCCCGTGCCCGGTATTGTAAAACACGCGCGGATTCCGGCCACGTGCCACGCAGGGCATCATATCCGGCATCATCGGACGCAGGCCCGCCCATGGAACCGCGTGGCGCGTGCTCATGCCCGGGAAATGGGCGCGGCACCAAGCGACGAGCGGCGCGATGCGCTCGGCGCGGATGTCGCGGTTATAGCCGTTGAACTCGGCAGTGCCGGCCACGCGGAAGCGCTGCGGGCCAAGCCGGCTGGTCACGATCTTGGTCTTGTCATCGAGCAGGCTGACCCAGGGCGCGGCCGCCTGGTCCGCCGGATCGTCGAGTTGCACCGTGATCGAGTAGCCCTTCACGGGGTAGACGTTGATGCGGTCGCCCAGCGCCTCACCGATTTGGCGCGACATGACGCCGCCGCAGACCACAACCTTGTCGAAGCGCAGCGCCTCGCGCGGGTGCGGGGCGCCGTTCGCCGTCGGCTCCGTCGAGCGGCAGTCGAGCGTGACGCCGTCGGTGCCCGCCTCGGTGGCGAGCACCTCGGTCGAGAAGCGCATCGCGACGCCGTGGCGCGCGCAGGCCAGCGCGAGGCCGTTGGTGAATTTGTGGATGTCGCCGGTGAAATCAGACGGCGTGTAGAAGCCGCCATACACATCGCCGCGCAGCGCCGGCTCGATGGAGCGGATCTCCGCGGGCGTCACCGCGCGCCGCTCCAGCCCGCCCTTCGCCAGCAACTCAGTGACGCGCGCGGCCGCGTCGAAGTCGCGCTTCGTCTCGTAGAAGTGCAGGATGCCGCGATCCTCCGCGTCGAAGTCGATGCCCTCCTCCTCGGCCATGCGGCGGAGGTGCTGGCGTGCCTCAAGGGCGAGGCGGGCGGTGGTGACCGTGTTCTCCTCGTAGCGCGGGATGGAGGCGACGAATTCCGCCATCCAGGACAGCTTGTGCCAGGACGGCCGGGGGTTCACGAGCAGCGGCGCGCCGGGGGAGAGCATCCACTTCATGCCCTTCAGCACCGTGGCCCAGCTGTTCCAGACCTCGGCGTTGGAGGCCGAGATCTGGCCGCCATTGGCGAAGGAGGTCTCCATCGCGGCGTAGGGGTGGCGGTCGAAGACGGTGACGGCGTGGCCGCGGCGCGCGAGGTTATAGGCCGTGGTGATGCCGGTGATGCCGGCGCCGATCACGGCGATGGTTTCGGATTCCGAACGGGACATGTGCATTCTCCACCCGCGCGCATCGCGCGGGTTTGAATGCCCCCTCTGTCATTGGCCTGAGAGCATCGCCGCCATCCCATCGCGGGCCAGGGGCTTACACCATCGGCGGGAGCTGCTGCTCCACTTTTCAGAGTTCAAGAAAGGTTGCGGTACATGGGCCTGAGAGTTTCCGGGGCGGTTGCTCCTTCGGCGCCGCGTCAGCCCGAAGACCGCCGCGGCTCTCCCGCGCGGGAATAATGCCAGTGGCGCGGCGCGCGCGTCAAGCTTGTTGTGCTTCTCCACCATTTTCGCGAAGCTTTGATCCGCACATCTTTCTTGGTGGCCTGGCTTCCCCGGAGGGGTCAACCATATCTGCGCCAGATCCACCCGCCACCCAGAGCAGGGCGCGCTGCCGCGCCGTCAGCGGGGCCATCATCACTTCCTCAAATTCCAGGCCAAGCGGGTAGGCGCGCTCGCAGAGGCGGGCACCCTTCGTCGTGACCGTCAGCTTGGACCGGCGCGCATCCTCGGGAATGTTGATGCGCCGCCGCCCATCATCGGCTCGGCGCCGATCCGCCCACGGCCACACGGTGATGCCGCTACCACGAGCATCGCCGTGTTGGTCAGCATCGCCAAGCCCCACGCTGGCGATGCCCGGTGCCAGGACGCCCATGGCGGTCAGTTTGTTGGACTTCCGCATGGTATTTTTCTTTTTGCGGGGCTGTCAGGCGGGATGGACGCCGATGAAGCGCATGAAGGGGCGATGTGTGCCATCAGCGCTCCATGCGATGACGTCATAGGTCTCGGGCGCATGTCCGGGCATCTCCATGCCTGGCGACCCGCCCGGACGCTCGGCGATCAACCGCCGGATCGCGACAGCAGGCACATGCCCCTCCAGCGCGAAGCCGGCGACGCGCGCGGCATGGCAGGAGAGCAGGCCGACAGGTGTTCCCAGCATCATGCGGATCGGAGCCACTGTCGGGACCACGCGATCCTTGACCGCGAAGCCCTCACGGCGGAGATGGTCGGCCCAGTCCGCGCAGCAGCCGCAATGCGGATCACGCCAGACCTCCACCCGGAGGCGCTGGGCGGCGGCCGGGCACGGAGGATGGCTGTGCGAGCGCCTCCTCCTCCTCACGGTCTCAGTCGGTGTGCTGCGCCACTCGGGTCATTGCGATGGCGCCCTGCGGGTGCGGGCTCATCATGCAGCCTCCCACCCATCGGCCCGCAAGGCCGCGATCAAGGGCCCCGCGTCAGCAGCCGCCACCTGCACCTCGCGCTTATCGAGGTCCACCGAGGTCGCGACACCGGGCGCGGCCTCACGCAAGGTTGCCAGCACTCCCTTGGCACAGCCACCGCAGGTCATGTTGGGGATGGAGATCTTCACCATGTTCCGGCCTCCTTTGCCGTCACCGGCAAAGATGGTTCTTCCCCCCGCGGGAGGGTCAAGGAAATCCCTCGCGCCGAATGGATCCAACCCAGGGCAATGCGGACGGGGCGTCCGCCCAGGTTCCGTGGACATTTACCTCAACCGGAGGATGGCCGCGGCGAGGGTGACGACGGCGAGGTAGTTCCTTGCTGTCTTCTCGAAGCGCCTTGCGACGCGACGGAACTGCTTCAGCTTGCTGAAGCGGCACTCAATCAGGTGACGCTGGGCGCAGAGGCGTTTTTCGATCGGGTATTTCCGAGCGCGAGACGGGTTGTTGGGTATCACAGCCACGGCACCCTTGGCCGCGATGGCCTGCCGCAGCGGGCCAGAATCCCAGAGCATCATCCGATCAAACGGAATCGTTTGATCGGATAAAAATGCTCGTGATTCAATGATCTGGAGCTTTTTCCGTGAGCCCTTTCGAACGGAAAAAGCTCTAGTGCTCGATGCGGATCAACTCGGGCGCCAGCATACCCGGAGGAAAGGGCGCACCCAGCGTGGCCGAGAGGCCGCGGGCGGCAGTGGCGAGTTGCTGGGCCAGGGCCGGCAAGTCGGCGGCCGCGACGCGCTCGATCGGACCGCTGATGCTCAACGCTCCCCGCAGCACGCCAACCGGGCCCCAGATGGCTGTCGCCAGGGAGGCCGTCTGGGGATTATGGATACCGGCCGAGTAGAAGACGGTCTGGCGCAATCGCGCCATGTCGGCCGGCCCGTCGCTATGCTGCAAGGCTTGGCCGATCGAGGTGCGGTCCAGCGGCTTCAGGTTGGGCATTCCGCTCACGGCCCGGACGGATTGGGGACTTTCGACCCGGAATAGCGTCAGGCGGTTCTCCCGCTCGCACACCTGGAAGGAAGCGGATTCCCCCGTGGACACGGCCAGTTGGCGCAGCACCGGCGGCACATGGTCGTCCAGGCGGAACTGCGCGCGATACGCCTCGCCCAATTGCAGCACCCGGGTGCCGAGTTGATAGCGGCCATCCGCCAGGCGAACGACGTATCCCATGCGCTCCAGCGAGACGAGGTTGCGAAGGACCGTCGGCTTGGCCAACCCCGTGCCGCGCGCCAGCTCGGACAGGCCGCGCGTGGCGACCGCGCCGAGAAAGGCATTCAGGATCGAGAGGCTGCGCTCAACGGCGATGATTCCACCAATGCGAGGTCGCGGGAGCCGGGAGGAGTTATCGCTATCCATTACGTCGCACTTCATGCTTTTTCCGAAAAGCGGTCAATCGCCGCCGTCAGCCATCGGCCATGCCCGCAGCGCATCATGCGAGGTGAATGGATGAAAGGTTTGACATCACCGCATATTCGGTCCACCTTGCGGAACGCCGTTTCATTTAAATCATCATTCCGGCGCGATGTTTGGACAGATTTCCCCTCTGCGCCCCAAAGCCCCCCTTGAACGAGCCTCCCGCTCCATGTGTGAAGCGCCGGAAAATCATCTGTTTTATAAGGATAAATCAGCCAATCTGATGGCTCATGCCAGCGGTAGCACGGCGTGGCACCCGATGCGGGGCCGGATGTGCCCGCCAAGATTTTACGCAAAAGGCCGCTAGCCTCACCCGAGGCGGGTCCATACAATTTCCATTCAACGGACCGGCGGTCCGCTGGGAAGAACAACCCCTCAGCCCAGCATCCACAAGGGAACTCGGACCACGTGACTGCCCCCGCCCCTGGTATTTCCCTTGGCATTGATATCGGCGGCACCTTCACCGACCTGGTGCTGCACGACCCCAAAATCCGCCGCTCCAACAGCATCAAGATCCTGACCACCCATGGGGATCCGGTGCAGGGCGTCCTGGAGGGAACGCGCCGTCTCCTCGCCGAAGCGAACGTGGAGGCATCGGAAATCGCCCGCGTTGTCCACGCGACCACGCTCTTCACCAACGCCCTGATCGAGCGCAAGGGCGCGCTGATCGCGCTGATCACCACCCAGGGCTTCCGCGACGTGCTCAAGATCGGCCGGGAGCGGCGCTATGAGCTGTTCGATCTCGCGCTCCGCCCCCCCGCCCCCCTCATTCCCGATGAGCTGCGCCTGGAGGTGCCCGAGCGCGTGAAGGCGGATGGCACGGTGCTCACGCCTCTCGACCTCGCCGCGCTCGATGCGGCGGCGGACCAGGCGGTGGCGGCGGGCGTGGAGGCCATCGCCATCCTCTTTCTCCACAGCGACCTCCATCCCGCCCACGAGATCGCGGCGGCGGCCCGCATCAGCGCGCGCCATCCGGGCATTTGCGTCACCCCATCCCACGCCATCGTGCGCGAGGTGCGGGAGTATGAGCGCGGCTGCACAGCCACGGCCAATGCCTATGTGGCGCCCATGGCCAGGCGCTATCTGGCGCGGTTGGGCGCTGAACTCGCGGCGATGGGCATTGGCGCGCCGCTGCTGCTTACTCTCTCCAACGGGGGCATGACGCATCTGGAGGAAGCCAGCCGCGCCCCGGTGCAATTGCTGGAATCCGGCCCTGCCGCCGGCGCGCTGGCCGCCGCCTATCTCGCCGGCCCGCAGGAGCCGCGCATCCTCGCCTTCGACATGGGCGGCACCACGGCGAAGCTCAGCGTCGTCGAGCATGGCGAGCCCGCGATCGTCTTCGGCTTCGAGGCGGCGCGCCAGGCCCGCTTCATCGAGGGTAGCGGGCTGCCCATCCGCATCTCCGCCGTGGACCTCGTGGAAATCGGCGCCGGCGGCGGCAGCATCGCCCGGCGCGACGCCATCGGCCTGCTCAAGGTGGGGCCGGACAGCGCGGGCTCGGAGCCCGGCCCCGCCTGCTATGGCCGCGGCGGCACGGAAGTGACCGTCACCGACGCCAACCTGCTGCTCGGCTATCTCGATCCCGCGCGCTTCGCCGGCGGCCGCCTGGCGCTGTGCCGGATGGCGGCGCAGGCCGCCATGGCGCGGCTGGCCGGCTCTCTGGGCATCACGCCCGAGGCGGCGGCCTGGGGCATCCATGAGGTGGTCACCGAAGCCATGGCGAGTGCCGCCCGCACCCACCTGGCCGAGCGCGGGCGCGATGCCTCGGGCTTCACCCTGGTCTGCACCGGCGGCGGCGGGCCGGTCCATGGCTTCCATTTGGCGCGCAAGCTCGGCATTCGGCGGATCATCGTCCCGCCCGAGGCGGGCGTCGCCTCGGCGCTGGGGTTGCTCACCGCGCCGCCACGGGTGGACCGCGTGGCGACACTGGGCCGGCGCCTGCTGGCCTGGACCGCGCATGAGCTGGATGCCGCCTTCACCGAACTCGAAGCCGATGCCCGCGCCGTGCTGGAGCGCGGCGCCAGCCACCAGCAAAACTGGGCGGATGACGCGCCCCCGCCCGAGCGCGTGGTGGATGCGCGCTGCCTGGGCCAGGGTGCCCACATGCCCGTCAGCCTGCCCCCTGGCCCCTGGCCGGATGACGATGCCGCGCTGCACGCCATGATCACCGGAGCCTTCACCGCCGCCTATCTGGAGCGCTTCCGCCGCCCGCCGCCCGCCGTCGCCATTGACCTCGTGCATGCGCGGGTGGTGCTGCGCGGCGCCAGCCGGCCGCTTGTGCTGCCGCGCGCCAGGCATTCCTGGCAGGGGCCGGCCATGCTGCACCAGCGCCAGGTCCTGGCAGGGGGCGCCAGCGCCATGGCCGACATCTACAGCCGCAGCGGCCTGATGCCCGGCTTCTCGGCCCAGGGCCCCGCCTTGGTGGAGGAGACGGGCTCCACCCTCGTGATCGGCGAAGGCGGCCGGTTCAGCGTGCTGGAGGGCGGCAATATCCTGGTGGAGATCAGCGCATGAGCGCCCAGGGCATGGGCGTGCTCGACGCGGTCAAGCTGGAACTGGTCTGGACGCGGCTGATCTCGGCGGTGGATGAGGCCGCCAAGGCAATCATCCGCACCTCCTTCTCGACGCTCTCCAACGAGGCGAATGATTTCACCTGCGTGCTGACGGACGCACAGGCGCGCTCGCTCGCGCAGAATACCGGCTCGATCCCGGGCTTCATCGGCACCCTGCCCAACACGGTGCGCGCCATATGCGAGGCGATCCCCGAAGCCGGGATGCGTCCGGGTGACATCTACGTGACCAACAACCCCTGGATCGGCACGGGGCATCTCAACGATATCTGCCTGGTGCGGCCCATCTTTCATGGCGGCCGCATCGTCGCTTACGGCGCGACGACAAGCCACCTGCCCGATATCGGCGGAAGGCTTCGCAGCACCGAGGCGCGGGAGCTTGTTCGAGGAAGGCTTCCACATCCCGCCCACGCTGCTGCTGCGCGATGTCGCACCGAATGCCACGCTGATCAAGCTGCTGCGGGTCAGTATCCGCCCCCCCCCGACCAGACCGAGGGCGACATCTGGACCCAGGCCTCCGCCGTCACCCTCATCGGGGACCGCGTGGTGGCGACGCTGGAGGATCACGGCCTGGCTGATCTCGACGCCGTTGCCACCGAGATCTTCGACCGCTCGGAAGCAGCCAGGACGGCGCGGCTGCGCGAAGTGTCGGATGGCAACTGGAGCGCCGCCTTTGAGACTGACGGCATGGAGCACCCCTTCCACCTGGCCGTGAAGGTGACGCTCAAGAATGGCCAGTTGCTGGCCGATTTCACCGGCAGCAGCCCGCAGCAGCCGCGCCCGGCGAATTGCCCCTTCACCTATACCCGCGCCATGACGTGGTTCGTGCTCAAAGCCATGCTGCTGCCAGAACTGCCGAGCAATGACGGCATCTTCCGCCCGATCCACCTCCAGCTGCCCGAAGGTTGCATCCTCAACCCGCGCGAGCCGGCTCCGGTGGGCGGGCGGGCCGCCACGGGGCGGCACCGCGGCGGCCTCGGCCATGAGACGGAGATCGAGTGCGAGGCCGATGGCATCGCCGCCGTCTTCGTCACCGAGCGGATCAAATACCCCGCCCCCGGCCTGTTCGGCGGCGGGCCGGGCGAGGTGCTGATTGACGGCAAGCCTGCCAATACCCGCATGCAGCAGACGCTGAACAAGGGCACGCGGGTTATCATCCACACGCCGGGCGGCGGCGGCTACGGCCAGGGCTGAACCCGCTACCCCTCGGTGCGGATCAGCCGCACGCGACGCCCGGCGACGCCGAGTGCCAGTTGGCCGGTCTTGAGCGCCAGCGCATCCTCGCCGAACACTTCCCGCCGCCAGCCGCTCAGCGCGCGGATATCGGGCTCCGATTCGCTGGCCAGACGATCCAGATCCTCGGTATCGGCCAGCAGCTTCGGCGCCACGTGATGCGCCTCGGCACTCGCGGCCAGCAGCACCTTCAGCAGCGCCACCAGGGCGGGCGAGGCCCCGGCCCCGCGCCGGGCTTCCAGCGGCATGGGGAGTTGATCCTCCGGCAGGGTCTTGGCCTCGGCGATGGCGGCCAGCAGCGACACGCCGGACTTGCCGCGTGCGAAGCCCTCCGAGATGCCGCGCGCGCGGGCCAGCTGGTCCGTCGTCTCGGGGGCGGTGGCCGCCAATTCCAACAGCGTCTCGTCCTTCACCAGGCGGCCGCGCGGGATGTTGATGCGTTGCGCCTCGGCCTCGCGCCAGGCGGCGGCGGCGCGCAGCGTGCCCAGGAAGCGGCGATTGCCGGATTTGGGCTTCAGGCGCTCCCAGGCCTCATTCGGCTCGGTGATGTAGGTTGAGGGCTCCAGCAGCGCGTCCATTTCCTGCGCGACCCAATCCAGCCGGCCCTCGGCCAGCAGCTTCTCGCGCAGGCGCAGATAGACTTGGCGCAAATGCGTGACATCGCCCGCCGCATAGACGATCTGGGCGGGCGAAAGCGGCCGGGCCGACCAGTCGGAAAAGCGATGCGCCTTGTCTATCGAGGCCCCGGCCAGGGCGCGCACCAGGCTGTCATAGCTCGCCTGGTCGCCGAAGCCGGCCACCATGGCGGCAATCTGCGTGTCGAACATCGGCGTGGGCACGGCGCCGAATTTCAGCAGGAAGATTTCGACATCCTGCCGGGCGGCGTGGAACACCTTCACCACGGCGGGGTCGGCCAGGAGGTCCCCCAGGGGCGCCAAATCCATGCCCGGCGCCTCGGCATCCACCACGGCCACTTCATGAGCGCCGGCCAGCTGGACCACGCAAAGCTCGGGCCAGTAGGTGCGCTCGCGCATGAACTCGGTGTCCACGGTCACGAAGGGCTCCTGGCGGAGCCGGTCGCACAGATCCGCAAGCTCGGAGGATTGCGTGATGAAGCGGGGAGTGGGGTCTTGCGCTACGGCCATGCCAAGGGTTTGCAGCCGGAAGGGCCGCCATGCAAGGGCACGTCTTGACAGCGGCACCCGGCGAAGGCCCTTACCTGGGCCAGAAATCTGTCATCGCAGGATCACATGCACGCCTACCGCACCCACACCTGCGGCGCGCTTCGCGCCGAAAACGCCGGGCAAGCCGCCCGCCTCTCCGGCTGGGTGCATCGCAAGCGCGACCATGGCGGGCTGCTGTTCATTGACCTGCGCGACCATTACGGCCTGACGCAATGCGTGATCCCCCAAGGGTCTCCCGTATTCGAAGTGGCGGACAAGCTGCGCGCCGAAAGCGTCATCACCGTCACCGGCGAGGTCGTGAACCGCGAGCCCGGCACGATCAACGACAAGCTCCCCACCGGCGGCATCGAGCTGCGCGTGAAGGAACTGGTGCTGCAATCCGCCGCCGATGTGCTGCCCTTCCAGGTCGCGCAGGAGCAGGA
>Ga0136707_1000299_pt1 | contig 10651 bp, 12 predicted proteins | sample 4C3metaG_FD_101397 | JGI IMG/M metagenome (GOLD analysis project Ga0136707, IMG submission 101397) | Freshwater bacterial and archeal communities from Indian Creek, Illinois, USA - 4C3 metaG | ecosystem: Environmental > Aquatic > Freshwater > Unclassified | place: USA: Indian Creek, Illinois...
GTCGTCGATAGGCGCAGACAGACAACGCGGGTCATTGCTGCTGCTGCCGACCCTGTGGTGCCTGTGGCCGAAGCAGAGATTGCTGTCAATGCTCTGTCGGATTCTACCTTTGATGCTCTTCGAGCGTCTATGACGGCGAAGGACCCCAATGAGAGCCATTAAGCGATTTGCTGCCGCAGTTTTTGCGGTGTCCATCGCGACTGGATGCGCGACAACGACGCCGCCCATGCCTCGGCCTATCCCGACGATTCCGATTGTGCATCCAGCCGCACCTACGCCTCCTGCAATCGACGATGTGCAGTGGAAAGTTTGGCGTAGCGGCGGCGACGTGTGGTACGTCCTTTCCCCAGCCGACTTCGAACGGCTAATGAACAACATCTCAGGCGCTGCGGGATTCGTCGAGAAACAGCGCAATCTGATTGACTTCTATCGGACGTCGATCGACGAGCACAACCGGGTCGTTGCCGAGAGTCGTTGATTCGTCGCGGCGCCTGCTAGTATAGTCTGGATGTCGCCCAGAGAATGATGGGCCGCCAAGCGGCTCCACAAAACTACACAATGAACTCGCTATGGATTGACGTTCGCCACGCCGAAGTAGTCGGCTCGCGGCTCTTGGAAGGCTTTCATGTGCAGACTCGAAACCCCTTCAGGGCAAACTTCAGATGTCCTCACTGCGGGGACTCGAAGACCAATGTCAACAAGCGAAGAGGCTTCTTCATCGAATCTCTGAAGCGAGATCGATTGATGATGATCTGCCACAACTGCGGATATGCGGCACCGTTCGGCGTCTCCCTCAAGAACCTCGATCCCACTCTGCACTCCGAGTATGTGATTGACCGGATCCGCGAGTACGGCAGCACGAGGCCAGTCGATCCGCCGAAGTCGACAGAGGTCATTGAAGCCGCTCGATACAGGCAGACGTTCAAGACGGACATGTCGCGATTTTCCAAGTCTCGCACGGAGGCATTCTTCGCGTCAAGGCCGGGGATCACAAAGATCAGTCGACTTCCTGTCGACCATGAGGTGCGACGCTATGTCGACAGTCGACTGATTCCCAAGAGCGAGCATCATAGGCTGTATGCGACCGACAACTTCAAGCGATGGGTTCGTACGCACATCGACGTCGGCTCGTTCAAGTCGGAGAATGACGGGCCTAGACTCGTCCTACCGCTCGTCGATCGAGATGGCCGAGTGTTCGGCGTCACAGGTAGATCCATGCCATCTGCGCCACCGGGTTGCATCAAGTACCTCAACAAGATCTTCGACGACGAAGTGCCGAGAGTGTTCGGCGCCGATCGCATTGACATCTCGAAGGATGTGTTCATCGTCGAGGGTCCGATCGACTCGCTGTTTGTTGCCAATTCGGTGGCGTCTATGGGCGTAGGCCATTCGAGGGCGATCACATCGGGCATTGTTCCTGCCGATAGAGCCATCTTTGTGTTCGACAACGAACCCCGCAATCCGGACATCGTCGAGGCTCTGTTGACGGCTATCTCTGACGGTCATAGAGTAGTCATTTGGCCTAACAGCATCGGAAACCACAAGGACATCAACAGCATGGTGATGGGCGGCTTGACTATCGACGAGGTTCGTTCTATCATGCTCGATTCGGTCAGACATTCGCTCGCAGCACGCATAGCCTTTGCCGCCTGGCGGCGATGCTGACGCGGTATGCCATGGGCCTACATAGGGCCCTCATCAATCTTTGCGAACGGGATCCTCACGAATGATTGCACAATCGCCCTCCACAATTCGAGTGACCAAAAGAGCCGGCACTGTCGAGCCACTCGACATCGACAAGATCCACAAGGTGGTTGAGTTTGCATGCGATGGACTAGCAAAGGTTTCGGCGAGCGAGCTCGAGCTGCGATCGCAACTGCACCTCCACGACAAGATCAGCAGCAAATCGATCCAGGAGACTCTGATTCGTGCAGCGCACGACATGATTTCCGAAGAGACTCCCAACTACCAATATGTCGCAGGACGACTCGTCACGTATGCTGTCCGCAAGGAAGTGTACGGCGGTTACGAACCGTCGACGCTCGAGGAGCACATCAGGAAAGTCACCGCCGCGGGGTTCTACGATCCTGCCATCCTCGAGTCCTACACGACCGAAGAGATGATCGAGCTCGATCGGGCGATCGAGCATGGCCGCGACGAGGAGTTCACCTACGCCTCGATGGAGCAATGGCGAACCAAGTACCTCGTTCGCAACCGCTACACTGGTCAGATCCTCGAGTCTCCGTCGATGGCGTACATGGTGATGGCGATGACGGGGTTCATGGCCGAGCCCGCCTCTGTCCGACTAGGCCTCGTCAAGGCCTTCTACGAGGCCACTCGCCGCTTCTCTTTGCCTACGCCCATCATGGCGGGACTACGTACGCCACAGCGCCAGTTCTCGAGCTGCGTGCTGGTCGAAGCCGACGACAGCCTCGATTCCATCAACGCGACGGCAGCTGCCATTGTCAAGTACGTATCGCAGAAGGCGGGGATCGGAGTCGGCGTCGGACGCATTCGCGGAGTCGGATCTGCCATCCGAAATGGCGACGCGACGCACACAGGCATCATCCCATTCATCAAGCACTTCTACTCCGCAGTCGCTTCCTGCTCGCAGGGCGGTGTTCGCAAGGGCTCGGCGACGGCGTTCTTCCCGCTGTGGCACATCGAGATCGAAGACCTGATCGTGCTCAAGAACAACAAGGGCACAGAGGAATCCCGCGTTCGCCACATGGACTACGGCGTACAACTGAACAAGCTGCTCTATCAGCGTCTAATCTCCGCCGGCTCGATCACTCTGTTTTCGCCCAAAGATGTTCCGGGACTGTATGAGGCGTTCTTCGCAGATCAGGAGAAGTTCAAGGCGTTGTACGAGGCAGCCGAGAAGAACAAGAGCATCCGAAAGAAGGTCGTCCCCGCACAGGAACTGTTTGCGAAGCTAATGGGAGAGCGCAAAGACACAGGGCGAATCTACATCCAGCACGTCGACCACGCAAACGACCACTCGCCGTTCAAGGCCGATATCGCACCAATTCGCCAGTCGAATCTCTGCGTGGGTGGCGACACCGTGGTAACCATCCAAAGGGCAGATGGACAGGTAGAAGATATTGCCATTCAAGATCTGGCGTATGACGTATTCGCAAATGGTACCAAAGTAAAGAGTCGAAACCTCGCTACGGGGCTAGACGAATTCAAAAACATCGTGATGTGGGCCAAAACGAGCCCCTCTGCTGAGGTGTTGCGTATTACGGATGAGGCCACAGGTGCATCTGTTGTGTGCACGCCAGATCATAAGGTGTACACACGGAACCGCGGATGGGTACGTGCAGGGGACTTGGAAGCATCGGACGAGCTAGTGACTGATGTGGGTAGCTAAATATCTATAAGATCCAAATGAGACTACCAATGCCAACCATCGTTTACACGTCCACAAACAGAATCAACGGCAAAACATACGTAGGGCAATCAACGAGACCCTTGGAGGCTCGCATTAAGAGCCACCACGCATCTGCCAGAACTGGGTCCACTTTAAGGTTCCATAAAGCCCTCAGAAAACATGGGCCCGATGCTTTTGTATGGGAGATCGACAGCTACCACAACGACGTAGCATCGGCGAAACAAAGAGAAGTGGAGTTGATTGCGCTTCTGGGCTGTTGCGAATTTTCGAAGGGGTACAACTCTACAGCTGGAGGAACGGGTGGGTGGGTGGTCCCCGCCCACAAAGTTTCTGAGTGGCGCCAAAAGTTTGTTGGACGGTCCAAGGGGAGCAGCAACAAAAACTACAACGGGTACTCGGACACAGATCTCATCCAGATGTGTATTCCGGCGGTGATGGAGTTGGGGTTTGTTCCTGGTCATGGTATGCTGCGTGCTAGGTTTGGGTTGCCTCTCCCCAAGCATGTGTCGAGGGGACCCGGCGTGTTTCGATTTGGCGGCAACGGATATGAATGGTTTTACCAACAACTTTCAGAGGTAACCGGCATGCCGCTTAACAAGTACTACCGCAATCCCTCTCAACGCCAACAAGCCCGCAATGCCATGTTGCTAATTCTATCTCAACGATACAACAAGGACTTCAATCAACATGATCATAATTGAAAGACTGGCGGATACGGAGGAGGTATTCGACCTCACTGTTGAGCACAATCACAACTTTTATGCCAATGGTATTCTAGTCCACAACTGCGTGGAGATCAATCTTCCGACCGTGCCGCTCGACGACATCAATGATCCGAACGGCCAGATTGCTCTGTGTACGCTGGCAGCGCAGGCGTTCTCTCAGTACGCCGGACCTTCCGACGAGAGGTTGAGATCGGATGCGCGTCTACTCGTGCGATTCCTCGATAACATCCTTTCGTATCAGTCGTATCCGGTGAAGGCCGCAGAGACGTCGACGCGTCTGTATCGTCCGCTAGGTATCGGTCTGACAGACGTCGCCCATTGGATGGCTTGGTGGGGCATGTCCTACAGCAATCCATCCGAGGACGACTTGCTCCGCATCGCGTCGTGGATGGACGCCTGGTCGTTTGCGTTGATCGAGGCGTCCGTGGACCTCGCCGAGGAGCGAGGTCCTTGCGAGGGATGGAAGAACCTCAAGTATGCCGATGGGATCGCGCCGTGGCAGACGGCAGCACCCGAATTGCTCGACGTAGTCCGTCCCGCAATCGACGTGGACCGATGGGCAGCCTTGATGGATCGGGCCAGGGTTGTCGGCATTCGCAACGCCACACTAATGGCCGGCATGCCGTGCGAGACGTCGGCGCTGATTGCCAATCACACCAACGGCTTCGAGCCCGTCCGCGCCTTTGTGACTTCCAAGAAGAACAAGGACATGGTGGTCAAACAAGTCGCTCCAGGCTATCCTCAGCTCCGCAAGAAGTACGACTTGCTTTGGGACATGCCGAGCCCCACAGGCTACCTGAAGGTCACGGGCGTTGCTCAGGTATTCATGGACCAGGGCATCTCAATCAACACCTCGTACAACCCGAAGGCTTTTGCGAACGACGAGATCCCGATGTCTGTGCTGCTATATGACCTGTTGACTGCGTACAAGCTAGGACACAAGCAACTGTACTACTTCAACACCAATGATCAGGCCGGCGAAGTAGACATCACCAAAGTCGAAGTCGACGCATCGACGCCCAGCAACGACGACGAATTCTGCGAGAGCTGCAAGCTATGACCGGCGTATTTCCATTGGGGCAGACGACAGCACATGACGAGCGGACCTGCTTCTTTGGCGAGCCAGTGAACGTAGCTCGCTACGAGAAAGTCCGCTATCCCTTCTTCGAGAAGATGATTGAGCGCCAGCTCGGGTACTTCTGGAGACCGCAGGAGGTCGAGCTGACTCGGGACAGTCGAGACTTCAAGCGTCTGAGCGATCACGAACGCCACATCTTCACATCGAACCTCAAACGCCAGATCCTGCTCGACTCTGTCCAGGGCCGTGCGCCTTCGTTGGCGTTCGGTCCTATCGTCTCTCTTCCCGAGCTCGAGGCGTGGGTCCAGTGGTGGGCGGCAATGGAGGTGATCCACTCGCGCAGCTACACTCACATCATTCGCAACGTCTATGCTGACCCTTCGTCGGTGCTCGACGGCATGCTCGACATCCAGGAGATCGTCGATTGTGCAAAGGACATCAGTTCGGCATACGACGAACTGATTGCGCTGAACGCGCAATGTGATGCTGGACAGCAAGTCGATCTCCGAGCACACAAGAAAGCGCTGTGGATGGCATTGAACTCCGTCAATGTGCTGGAGGGCATTCGATTCTATGTGTCGTTCGCATGCTCGTGGGCATTTGCAGAGCGAGGCCAGATGGTCGGCAACGGAAGCATCATCAAGTTGATTGCTCGCGACGAGAACCTACATCTCGCGGGAACGCAGAAGCTGCTGTCGATCCTTCCTGAGGAGGATCCAGACTTCAGAACGATCGAAGAAGAGACGAAGCAAGATGTCGTCGACATGTTCCGCCTGGCCATCGAACAAGAAAAGCAGTGGGCTCGATACCTGTTCCGTGACGGTTCCATCATCGGACTGAACGAGCAGATGCTGTGCCAGTATGTCGACTGGATTGCCGCAAAGCGTATGCGAACGCTGGGCCTTCCGACATTCACGCCACGATCGACCCCGAATCCGCTTCCATGGACAGAGAAGTGGATTGGAGGTTCGGACGTCCAGGTCGCTCCACAACAAACGGTGATCGAGTCGTACCAAGTGTCGGACATCAAACAGGATCTGACATCCGATACCTTCGCAGGGTTTGAGTTCTGACATGCTGCTAGTTGAAGCTACAGCGGATCAGACGCTTGAGTTCGCCCAGGCCGTGGGTGGGATCCAGTCTTGTGTGCGCGGGGTGTGTGCTGAACACGAGCTACCTGTTGCAGCGTGCTTCGAGCTAAACACCGAGCACCCCATAGTGGGGTATCGAGTGGCCGTAGATTGCAATGGTATGCTGCATGGTATGCTGCATTGCGTCTCACTGTGCAACCACACCATGGAACTAATCGATAACACAAAGTCCCACGCATACTCGAACTTTGTTGAGATGAACACAATCCAACATGCATACATCATGTACCATAGAGAGGTAGGTAAGATCCTAAATAAGACGACACCAGGAGGATCTGACATGTTCTACGTGTATGCTCTAGTTGACCCCAGGAACAACAAGCCGTTCTATGTTGGAAAGGGCAAAGGTCGCCGAGCCTGGCATCATCTTCGGCCTGGAGGAGTAGACGGCAATCCCAAGAAGCAGTCAAAGATTGACAAGATCAGGTCTATGGGCCTCGAGCCATTGGTGTCGATCCTCGCCGCCGACATCGAGGATGAGTCATTTGCATACGATCTCGAAGAGATGTACATCAAGCACATGAGGCCAGATCTCACCAACATTTGTGATCAGGCTAGGCCACCAAACCACAAAGGTAAGACGGACGTTGAGCGATATGGAGCGGAACGGGCAGCGGCGCGCAGGCTCAGTATGAGCCAGCTACAGAAAGATCGGGGCGGATTTTATTCCGGCCGCACCCATTCTGACGCGACCCGGAAGAGGCTTTCAGATCACATGCGATCGAGACCAAAGCGGGTGCTGTCTGAACAGCAACGCCAAGAACTTTCGCGCAGGTTTTCAGACCTGCATAAGGGCGTAAAGCAGCCAAACACTGGTGCTACCCTGTTCATTGATTGGAATAACCAAACGCTGCATGTTGTGTACGGCAAGCTAGAGATTGCCGATTTTGTTGCCGGCCGGCAACTGTCGTGGTCGTCGTTTCAGGCTGCGGTTCGAAAAGGATGGCCTACCCCAACTAAGGGAATGAATGCTGGATGGTCCATGGTGCGCCTACCCAACATTCGCCGTGGATCAAACCCAACCAAACAAGTTGTTGTGGCTGAGGTATCTGCGATCAAACAAGACCTCGGAGCCGACACGTTCGCAAACTTCTCGCTATGAACCCACAGGCCCTCGTCACAGGTCGGAGAGCGAGGGCATCCACTACACATCATCTCCGACGTCAACATGGAGCAACACAATATGAGTCACCTCAACACCTTCGCCAAGCTGGCTGTAGCAGCTTCCCTTTTCGTCGCATCGGTAGCCGGCGCAACCACCTCTTCAGGATCGTTGACTGCTCAGAGCGCATTTGTCGACCGCGGAGCCGTCGTGCGCGACGGAGCTTCCTTTGACCTTGCTCTCCGCGTCGACGACTTCATCTTTGATGGAGTGTTTGCGACCACCCAACTCGCAACGACCGACCTGAGCACCGATTCGCTCAACCTGCGGTCGGACTTCGGAATCGGATATGGAATCCAGCTTGGACGTTTCGATGTCGAAACTTCGATCAATCGTCTGGATGCGACCGCTGCATTTGGAGACAAGGCCTACAACGAAGTTCGGCTCGAGGCAGGACACGCCTTCACCGAAAGCATCCGAGTGTTTGGTCGAGCGGCCTATCCGCTGACAGCAGTTCCGTCTGACCTGTATGCGACGGTCGGGGCAGATGTACGTCTCGGACAGTCGTGGAAGGCAGAGGTCAGTGCTTCGGCATACCAGCTGGTCGGATCGAGCGTCAGTGACCTGCGCTTCAACGATGCACAGGCTCGACTGACGTATGCGCTGACCGAGTCGGTCAGCGTGCTCGTCGGATACAGCTACGGCGACGTTGGTCGCCGCGGCGAGCAGCTGTCGTCTCGTGCTCTGATCGGTGCTAGCGTCTCGTTCTGACGGCTCACTGCAGAGTGCAAGACACAGGGAGGGGCCTTCGGGCTCCTCCCTCTTTGCCTAAGCCCACTCGTGGTATGTGCCGTCTGGGTCTGTGTACCCCAGAAGCTTCATATGGAATTTCTTGTGGAGGTCAGACTTCTTGACCTTTGCATGAGGAGCAAACGACCTATCCTTTTGTTTCTTGCTCCACGACTGGAGTGCGATGAGGTTCTTCTCAGTGAACCCTTGTTCGATGAACCATCCCTTGAAATTCGGGATCTCCCGCAACCCGTCTTTTGTGAGCACCCGGTAGGTCCACTTCTCCGCACTGCGAGGATTGTCTTGACTTAGGCGCTCTTGCATTGCTGCGCTGAGGCGTGCCCGCAGCTCGTCAGATCGCTCATATGCTGGAGGTTTAGTTCCAAGCTTCTTGTGAGTATCACTGATCTTGCGTCTTGTCTCATCGCTCTTGTGATACAAGTGCTCGAGACTCTTGGGCACGAAGTAACGAGACGCAATGTTGTCGTTGTAGAACAAGCGTTCTCCTTGATCATCAAGAGCCTCAAGCACATCATAAAAGAACTGCCACTTGACCTCAAAGTAGTTGACTTGACCCTGCGTGTCGTGCAATGAGATGATGTCGCGCTGGAAGAGATCTACTCCACATGCATCGATCTCCTCTTTGATTCGATCGGACGAGGAGTAGTACTTTTTCCAGTCACTCTCGACCTTCTTGCGACGACCAATCTTCTGTCGTTTCATCGACCAAAAGTATTTCCGGCCGATGTAGCGCTTTCCTGTCAAGCGGTTGGTCATCATGTACACGAACCCCTCGAAACTACCAATCTGGTCTGAATCGAAGGGGGCCCCGTTGAACATCCATGGATTTGGGTAAGACATTTGCTACCTATAAGGGTTGATTCCTGTACTATGTAGCATTTCTTGACATTCCACGTGGCTAGTTGACTGGCCAAACAAGGTCACTTCTACATGAACGGGCCCTGAACAGGACAGGCCTACCTGTTGCGTCCACCTCCGCACTTCTGCGATAGTGTGTCCACTAGACCGACATCCAGACGAAGAGACGAAGAGACATGGAACACTCCAACGAAGGCAATCTGGCTATTTGGCCGCAACTCCCCAATCCGCACGGGATCTTTCCTGAGCGCTGGATCGTGTTCAGGACCAACCTGGGCATCCACCTGTTGGTTTGGACTGACGTCAGGGACGACACATCATGGCGAACCTCGACGCCGATCAAAGATCTTCGGATTTCCCCCGACGGGTGGACTGCGATTACGCGATCCGGGTCGTGCTATGAGTTGGCGTCGAAGTGTCTGAATCACGGTGAGACTGAAGCCGTCCGTGCACGCGAACATGCGATCCTCGAGGCATTGCCCAAGATGAAGTGGTGTCGGTCCGCCAAGCCCGTCAAGTGGAACGACAAGCTCGTCGCTCGTCTGGTGTCGAACAATCCATCCTAAATATGCAACCAGCCACCGCACTCGTCGCTATGAACAGTCGCCGCGCGTCAATTGACAAAGCAGAGCTCGCATCGTTCCTTTCGACGTGTGGGCCAGAAACGAAGGTCTATCTCGGATGCGACTCTGAGAGGTACAAGAGCGCAGGCAAGTATTATGCCGATTATGTTCTTGTCGTTGTCGTCCACATCGACGGCTGCAAAGGAGCTCGCGTGTTCGGAGAGGTTCAGAAGGAAGAGGACCACGACCGTCAGCTTGCGCGGCCGTTCAACAGGATGATGGGCGAGGTGTATCGCGTTGCCCAGTTGTACCAGGACCTCAGAGAGGTCTTGCACGACTTTGAGGTCAGCATTCACATCGACATCAACCCAAACGAAAATCATGGATCCAACGTGGCCTATCAGGCAGCGGTCGGCTACATCAAGGGAACATGCAACGTCGTTCCCTTCGCCAAGCCTGATGCATTCGCTGCGTCGTATGCTGCCGACCGATTCAAGGAGGTCGCGGCATGATCACGTTTGAACTGTTGGTGCTGTTGTATGTCGTCCCGCTCGTTGTCAGCAGCTCGATCTTTGGGTATTTCGTGTATCGGGATCTCAAGTCGGAGTACATGCTGACGATCGGCGAGGTCGTCGGAGGAATCTTGCTGTGTGTGCTTCCGATCCTCAACTGGCTGATCATTCTGTCGGTGGTGCTCGACGCAATGAGGTGTGGCGCACACAGGGTCAAGCTGTGGCTCGGCAAGCCCATCAGCAAGAAGTGTCGTGGTCGTCACATTTGCTGACGTCGTGCGGAGGTGGTGGAAGTGCGTGGTGCGCATTCATCACTTTGACTCGATCATCGTAACCGGTGTCGATCCAGATACTGACGAAGCGTGGTCCTTTCCCATCAAGGTGTGTCGCGAGTGCGGCCACATCGAACGATTTCCCTCAGACAATTCATAAGGCAAACGAACATGAGAGCAAACAAA
>Ga0136707_1000304_pt1 | contig 10580 bp, 6 predicted proteins | sample 4C3metaG_FD_101397 | JGI IMG/M metagenome (GOLD analysis project Ga0136707, IMG submission 101397) | Freshwater bacterial and archeal communities from Indian Creek, Illinois, USA - 4C3 metaG | ecosystem: Environmental > Aquatic > Freshwater > Unclassified | place: USA: Indian Creek, Illinois...
CCGCGAAATTGCTGTTGAGGCCGCCCACGCCGCCCAGCCCGGCGCCACCCGCCCCGCCTTGAGCCTGGGCGAGCGAATGGCAGGCGATCAGTGCGGTCGTCGCGAGGAGCGCGAGCAGGTAGCGGGGCAAGGCGACTCCATCGACCGTGCAGGAAGCATGCGTTCAGTCGATGTTAACCAAAATGGTGGCCGCCCTGCCAGTGGCCGGTTAACTTATTCCGCAGCCGATATCGGCTTCGCGGTATCGCCATGCTTGGCGCCCTTGCGCGGCGCCTCATGCGCCATCTCGCCCATGGCCTTCTGCACATGGGCCGAGAAGACGTATTCCGCCGGGCGCTGCTTGGAGAGGTCAATCTCGGGTGCCATCGGGCCTTCGGTGCGCGGGCCGCGCAATTGGGCGGCCACGGCCTTCCAGGGGCGCTTGATGGCATCCAGCGCGGCGGTCGCTTCGAAGCCGGAATGCACCATGCAATCGGCGCATTTCTCGTAATTGCCGACGCCGTACTTGTCCCAATCGGTGGTTTCCATCAGCTCGGCGAAGCTTTTCGCGTAGCCCTCGCCCAGCAGGTAGCAGGGGCGCTGCCAGCCAAACACGTTGCGCGTCGGGTTGCCCCAGGGCGTGCAGTGATAGGTCTGGTTGCCGGCCAGGAAATCCAGAAAGAGCGGGCTGTTGCCCATGCGCCACTTCCTGGCGCCCTTGTTGCGCGAGAAGACGTCGCGGAACAATTCCTTGGTCTTCTGGCGGTTCAGGAAGTGCTTCTGGTCGGGTGCGCGCTCATAGGCGTAGCCGGGCGAGAGCATGATATTGTCCACACCCATCGCCGTCACGTCGTCGAAGAACTTGGCGGTGCGCCCGGGATCGGCATTGTTGAACAGCGTGCAGTTGATGGCGGTGCGGAAGCCGGCGTCGCGTACTTTCCTGAGCGCCTGGACGGCGCGCTCATAGACGCCTTCCTGGCTGACGGCCCAGTCATGCTGCGCGCGGTCGCCATCCAGGTGGATATCCCAGATGAAGCGCGGATGCGGCTTGTACGCCTCCATGCGCTTTTCCAGCAGCAGCGCGTTGGTGCAGAGGATGACGATTCGCCCCTGGGCCAGCAGGCCTTCCGTGATCTGCGGCATTTCCTTGTGCAGCAGCGGCTCGCCACCTGCGATCGCCACCACGGGCGCACCGCATTCCAGCGACGCTTCCAGGCATTCCGCGACCGAGAGGCGCTTGTTCAGGATCTCGTCCGGGTAGTCGATCTTGCCGCAGCCGGCGCAGGCCAGGTTGCAGCGGAACAGCGGCTCCAGCATCAGCACCAGCGGGAAGCGCTTGCGCCCGGCAAGCTGCTGCTTCACGACGTAAGCCGCAACCTTCGCCTGTTGCGCCAGTGGGATGCCCATGCCGAATCCGCTCCGGGTTGCGAGAGGCGGCATGCCTTAGCACGAGGAATGCGGCGCTGCGAAGGCGGCATCATGGGGGGTTGCGCGCCATGCAGCCGGGCGCATGCCCGCCTGGCGCGGCCGCAGCCTTGCCCCAGGCCCCCCGGTTGCCTATCCATGCCCCCACAAGCCGAATTCCGGAGTCTCCCGCCGTGAGCACCGCCGACGCTGCAACCATCGCCGCCGCCGACCACCAGGCCCGCCATTGGCAAAGCCCCGAGCGCGGCGCGCTCAAGCCCGGCTCGCCCGAGCACAAGCGCGCCATGTGCGCGATGTTCGCCGAGACCTTCAACCCCTACAAACCCTCCGTCATCGCCTGGCCCAAGCTCGACGCCCAGACGCTGCACCGGATCACTTCCCTGCCCATCTGGGACATCGCGGTGCAGACCGAGGGCAAGGCGATGCTCCGCATGGCCGCCTATGCCGAGACCCTGACCGACCCCGAGATGAAGAAGGCCATCGCCAGCAATGGCTGGGAGGAGAACCGCCACCGCGAGGTTCTCTCGAAGCTGGTGGAAGCCTACGGCATCCAGCTGGCGCCCGAGCCGGAATACCTCAAGCCCAAGGATGCCGAATGGGCCTATATGGTGACGGGCTTCAGCGAATGCGTGGACAGCTTCTTCGCCTTCGGCCTGTTCGAGATGGCCCGCCAATCCGGCTTCTTCCCCGAGGAACTGATCGAGACCTTCGAGCCAGTGATGCAGGAGGAATGCCGCCACATCCTGCTGTTTGCCAATTGGCTGGCCTGGCACCGCGCCACCATGCCGCTCTGGCGCCGCCCCTGGTTCGAAATGCGCGTCTGGGCCGTCTGGGTGTTCCTGGGCTATGAGCGCATGGGCCTGGCCAGGCAGGTGGATGGCGACGGCAAGACCCGCGTGCAGGACAACAACTTCACCGTGACCGGCGGCAAGGCGGTCGCCGCCAAGGAGTATTCCATGGCCGAGATCATGGACCTCTGCCTCGCCGAGAATGACCGCCGCTTCCAGGGCTATGATGAGCGCCTGCTGCGCCCCGTCACCATGCCCTGGCTGGTGCGCCTTGCGCGGCGCTTCATGCGTTCGCCCAAACCGGCCTGATGGAGACAGCACTCGCCCCCGCCCTGCTGGAGGCGAGCGCCCTGGCCGCGCGCAGCGCCCTGCTGGGGGGCGCCGCCTTTCTGCTGGCGGTGTCCAGTCCGCTCGCGCGGCGATTGCCGGCGGGCCAGGGGGCGCTGTTGATGGCGCGCACCCAGCTTTTCCTGCGCCTCGCTGCCCTGGCCACCATCGGCATCGCCATCCCGCGCTTCCTGTCCGGGCATTTCGCCGAGCTTGGCGTCCTGCTGGCGGCGCTGGCGGTGCTGCTGCTGGTCCCGCGCCACGGGCCGGCGCCGCGTCTGGCCTGGGCGGTGCTGGGCTTTGCCGCGGCTGCCCTGCTGCTGGGCGTGAGCGGCGGGCGGCTCAGCCAGTTCAGCCCGGGCAGCCTTACGCTTGCCACCCTGCTGAAGGAATCGGGCGCGGCGCTCTGGATGGGCAACCTGCCGCTGCTCTGGCTGCTGCTGCGCCGACCGGATGCGGGCTGGCCGGCGGCGGCGGTGCAGGCGGTGGGGATGCGGCATGCGGGGCTGATGCTGCTGGGCATGGGCCTGGTGCTGGGCGGGCTGATGGTGGCGGCGCCGCATCGCGCGCTGATCTTCGGGCCGGAGGCCTTTCCGCTATTCGCCATTACCCTCGCCTTTGTCATGCTGGCGCAGGCCGCGGCCGCCTTGCGCGTGGGGCTGCTGGTCACGGCGGGCCGCGCGGCGCCGCCCGGCCTGTGGCTTCCCCGCCTGCGCTGCGTGGTGGAGGCGGAGATGCTGCTCTGCCTGGTGCTGTGCGGGCCGATCATGGCGCTGTTCGCGCTGGCGGCGCAGGGCCTTTCTCCCGCCGCCGCGCCGGCTTTGGCCAGCCTGCTGCCAAGCTTTTCCCTGCATGGCATGGGTGGGGCCGAGGCGGGTGGCCTCGTGCTGCTGCTCATCGCGCTGCTCTCCTGGCTGAACCGGGGGGGTGGTGCATCCTTCGCGCGCTTCGCGCCGCTCCTGCTGCTGCCACTCGGCCTGGGGCTGGCGGCGCAGGCCGAGAGCGGTCTGGCGCTGGGGCTGGCCGCTCTCGTGCTGGTCACGGGGGTGGCCGAGGCCTGGGTGCTCTGGCGCGGCCAGGCGGGCGGGCTGGGCATGGTGCTGCCCTTCGCCGTGATCCTGGGCGTGATCATGCTCCTGGCGGGGCGGCCCGGATCCGCCGCGATGCTGGCCTGCCTGCTGGCGGTGCTTGCCCTGCTGGTCCGCTGGGCCGAACTGCGCCTGCCCCTGCCGGGCGACAAGCGGACCGCCGCCCTCGCCTGGCCCTTCGCGCTGGGGGCGCTCGGCCTCGTGCTGCTGCTCGCGCATGATGGCTGATCCCGCGGCCTGGCTGGGTCGCATCGTGGTGGCGCTGGTGCGGTTCTCGCTGCGCCGCACGGTCGCGGTGCTGCTGCTTCTGGCGCTTGCCACCGGCGGTGCAGGCTGGATCACGGCCACGCGCTTCAGCCTGGATTCCGACGTGACCAAGCTGTTCCCGGCCGATCTGCCGTGGCGCCTCGCCGAGCGGCAGATGGAAACCGCCTTCCCACAACGCAACGACCTCATCGTCATCGTGATCGACGCCGCCGATGCCCGCACCGCCGAGCGCGGGGCGGAAGCCCTCAGCGCCGCCTTGGGCGCCCGCCCCGGGCTGTTCCGCTCGGTCCGGCGCCCCGAAGCCGGGGAATTCTGGGCGCGGCACAGCCTGCTCTATCTGGAGTTGCCTGAAGTCCAGGCCATCACCGAGCAGATCATCGCCGCTCAAGGCCTGCTCGGCCCCATCGCGGCCGATCCCAGCCTGCGCGGCGTGGCCGATCTGCTGCGCCTGATGGGCGAGGGCCTGGCGCGCGGCGAGGCCGAGCCGGCGCGCCTCGCCGCCCCCATCACCGCCTTCGCCGATGCGGCGGAAGCGGCGCTGCAAGGCCGCGTGGCAGAGCCCGACTGGGTGCGGCTGATGACCGGCCAGGCCCCGCGCCCGATGGAGTTGCGCCGCCTGATCCTGGTGCAGCCGGCGCTGAATTACGAACAGCTCTCGGCCGGTGCCGCCGCCAGCCAGGTGATCCGCGCCGAGGCCGCGCGGCTGGGCATCCCCATCCGCCTCACCGGCCCCGTCCCCATGGCCGATGAGGAGTTTGCCACGGTGAGCGAGGGCGCGGTGGAGAATGCCGTGCTCTCCTTTGCGCTGGTGGCCGTGCTGCTCTGGATGGCGCTGCGCTCCTGGCGGCTGATCTGGCCCTTGCTGGTGCTGATCGTGGCGGGGCTGACCTGGACGGCGGCGTTGGGGCTGTTGCTGGTGGGCAGCTTCAACCCGCTCTCCATTGCCTTCGCGGTGCTGTTCATCGGCCTGGGCGTGGATTTCGGCATCCAATACACGGTGCAATACCGCGCCGAGCGGGCGCATCTGCCCGAGCTTCGCCCGGCCCTGGCTCAGGCGGCGCGGGTGGCGGGGCCTGGCATGACGCTGGCGGCACTCGCCATCACGCTCAGCTTCCTCTCCTTCTGGCCGACCGATTATCGCGGGGTGGCGGAACTCGGGCTGGTGGCGGCGGGCGGCATGGTGATCGGCTGGTTCCTGGCGATGACGCTGCTGCCGGCGCTGCTGGTCATCGCCCGCCCGCGCGGCGAGGCGCGGGAGGTGGGCTATCCCGCGCTGCGCCCGCTGGATGGCTGGCTTTCCGCCAATGCGGCGGGCGTGGCCTTCCTGGCGCTGGCACTGGCCGCCGGCTGCCTCGCCACGCTGCAATGGCTGCGCTTCGACACCAACCCGATCAACCTGCGCGACGCCCGGGCGGAATCCGTCAGCACCTGGCGCGACCTGGCCCGCAGCGCGCAGACCAATCCCAACACGCTGGAAGTCCTGGCGCCGGATCTGGCCGCCGCCCAGGCCCTGGCGGCGCGGCTTGCCGCTCTGCCGGAAGTGGCGCGGGCCACCACGCTGGCGGATTTCATCCCGGACGGGCAGGCGGAAAAGCTCGCGCTGGTCGAGGATGCGGCGATGCTGCTCGGCCCTGCGCTCGGCGCCGAGCCACGCCCCGCGCCGGATGGGCTGGCGGTGATGGCCGCACTTCGCGCGGCGGCCAGCGAATTGTTGCCGCTGGGCGGGCCGGCCGCGCGGCTTGGCCTGGCGCTGGGGCTGCTGGCGCGGGGCGATGCCGGGGCGCGGGCCGATTTCGCCAGCGCCACCCTGCCCGGCCTGACGCATCTGCTGGATCAGATCCGCGACATGCTGGCGGCGGGGCCCATCACGCTGGAAAGCCTGCCCGCCGGGCTGCGTGCCGAATGGCTGACGCCCGATGGCCGCGCCCGCATCGAGATGGTGCCCGCCGCCGCCACCACCGATGAAACCCGCCTGCTGCGCGAATTCGCCGCCGCCGTGCAAAGGCTGGCCCCGGAGGCGACGGGGCTGGCAGTCTCCATGCAGGAATCCTCCACCACCATCCAGCGCGCCTTCATCCAGTCGGGCTTGCTGGGGCTGGGTTTCGTGCTGGCGCTGCTGCTGGTCACGCTGCGCTCGCTGCGTTTGTCGCTGCTGGCTCTGGCGCCGCTGGCGCTGGCGGGGCTGATGACCATGGCGCATTGCGCGCTGTTCGGGCCTGATCTCAACCTCGCCAACATCATCGCGCTGCCGCTGCTCCTCGGGCAGGGCGTGGCCTATGACATCTACTTCGTGGCCGCCTGGCAGCAGGGCCGGCGCGATTTGCTGGCGAGCCCGCTGAACCGGGCCGTGATCTATTCCGCCGTGACCAATGCGGCGGCCTTCGGGGCGCTGGCGCTCTCGCCGCATCCGGGCACGGCCAGCATGGGCGTCGTGCTCTCGGTGAGCCTGGTTTATTCGCTGCTTTGCGTGATGCTGGTGCTGCCGCCGCTGCTCAAGATCTTCGCGAGCCCCGCCCGCCCGGCCTGATTCGCGTGGGGCGATGCACATCGCGCCGGAATATGCTCTGTTGTCCGGATAATATCCGGAGGAAACCCAATGACCACCCGTCGCCTGATCCTGGCCGCCCCCGCCCTGCTCGGCCCTGCCCTGCTCTCCCGGCCCGCCCGGGCGCAGAATTGGCAGCCCGAACGCCCCGTCACCATGATCGTCGCCTTCGCGCCGGGCGGCGGCACGGATGTGGCCGCCCGCACCCTGGCCCGCTTCATGGAGCGCGAGCTGGGCCAACCGGTGGTGGTTCATAACCGCGCGGGCGCGGGGGGCGAGGTGGGCTGGTCCGAACTGGCCCGCGCGCGGCCCGATGGGCTGACCATCGGCTTCGTGAACACGCCCAATCTCGTCACCATCCCGATCGAGCGCCAGGCGCGCTACCGGCTGGAGGATTTCTCGCCCATCGCCAATGTGGTGGATGATCCGGGCGGCTTCTGGGTGCTGCCGGACAGCCCTTGGCGCAACCTCCAGGACCTCGTCGCCGCCGCCCGGGCCGCCCCTGGCGCCATCAGCTACGGCACGACGGGCGTGGGCAGCGATGACCACCTGGCCACCCTGACCTTTGAACGACTGACCGGCACGCGGCTGCTGCATGTGCCCTTCAACGGCGCCTCGCAGGTGCGCAACGCGATCCTGGGCCGCACCATCCAGCTGGCGGCGATGAACATGGGCGAGGGCGTGGGCGATTTCCGGCAGAATGTGATCCGCCCCCTCGGCCAGATGGCCGAGGCGCGCTGGGCCAATGCCGCCGATGTGCCCACCTTCCGGGAGCAGGGCTTCGATGTGGTGGATGGCTCGCTGCGCGGCCTGGCCGCGCCGGCCGGCACGCCGGCGCCCGTGCTGCAACGCTTGGCCAGCGTGGTGCGCTCGGTGATGGAGCACCCGGAATTCATGGCCGCCGCGGCGCAGCAGCAATTGCCGCTGCGCTTCCTGGATCCCGACCAGCACCGCGCCGTGCTCCTTGCCATGCGCGAGAATTACCAGCGCATGTGGACGCAACATCCCTGGCGGGACTGACGCGCCTGATCGGCGAAGGCGCAGCCGGCGCCGTGAATCAGCCGCGCAGCGCCGCGCCTGATCGGCGAGGGCGCAGCCGGCGCCGTGAATCAGCCGGGCGGCACGCTACCAGTAGCTGCCGCGCTCGATCTTCACGACGCCATCGGGCGTCTCGCTCGGATCGGGGCGGACCCAGGCATCGTTCATCCGCTCCTGAAAGAACGCCTCGCCATCCCAGCGGCGGCCGCGAATCCCGAACAGGATCTGCGTGGGGCCGCCGGTGTGGAAGCCGATGCGCCCCATCGCCTTGGCATGCGCCGCCAGCAGCAGGGAAATCCCGCCCGCCCCGATCAGCGCGATGTCATAGGGCGCGGCTTCCAGCTTCTCGGTCATCATGGCCAGGCGCGCCTGCCAACTGGCCTCGGCCGGCGGGGCGAGGCCGGGCGAGAGCGGCATGCGGATGGTCCGCAACTCGAATTCCGGCAGGATGTCGCTACCCGGCCAGATCTCGGCGCGGCGGGCATATTGCCGCTCGATCGTGCCCGCGAAGGGTGAGATCACCGTCACCCGCTTTCCCGCCAGATGCGCGGACCAGGGGTCGGAAAAATACCACGGGTCCAGCGATTTCAGCGGGATCAGCCGCGCCTGGGGGGCGTGCTGGCGCAACACCGCAGGCTCGCCCGAATAGCCCATGACGCCCATCACATCCATGGTGCCGGCGGCCCGGGTCAGCGCCTGGCAGAAGGCGTCGAGCGATTCATCGGTGTCCGGGAACAGGCCGACATTGAGGAAGGCCTGGGCGCGCAGCAGGCGCGGATAGGTGGCACCGCGCTGCCGGGGGCCCAGGTAGAAGCCGCAAAGCTCCGCCTCCAGCCCGCCGATCTTGCCGAACCCCTTGGGCGGCCCCTCCGCCAGCGCTCCGGCCAGGACTGCATGCCCCGCCGCATCCGATGGCGCGAGCCTTCCGCCGAAGGCCCGGCGGATGCGGGCGTCGTTGACATATTGCCTCAAGCGAAAATAGGTCGGGTGGATGGCATCCCATAGCCAGGGCCGATCTCGGACGAACTGAGCGAAAACGCGACGAATTTCCATGCCCTGGAGCATAAGAGAGCGCATAACGGTCAACAAGCCGCCCCGGAACGCCAGTGTCGCCAAGTGGACACCGCATGCAAGCTCGCCTAGACGTCCACTCCATGAAGCGACTGGAGAGATGACCAAGATCGGCGGAATTCCAGGCCTTTCAGGAAGCTTCGCATGAGCGCGACGCAGGACGCCCTGCCCGTGCCCGCGACGCATATGCCTGCCCTGCCCGCCGCCTGGGCGCCCGGCAGTTTCGTCGTGCGCGATGTCCTCACCACCGCATTGCTGCGCCTGAGGCTGCTGCTCCTCGTCTTGGTCCTGCCGGTCCTTGCCGGCGTCCTGGCGGCCACCGTCACCCGCCCGCTCTGGCCGGTGGAGGCGCTGCTGATGGTGCAGGCCAGCCGCGAGAGCCTGGGCAGCCCCGACCCCACCGGCACCGGGCCCACGGTGATGAGCGTGGAGACCCCCAAGATCATCCAGTCCGAGGCGGAGCTCATCATCTCCGACGCCGTGCTGCGCCGCGCCCTGGTGGCCGCCGGCCCCGGCAGCATCTTCCCCGGCCTGGGTGAGCGCCGCCTCTTTGGCCTGCTGGCGCCCGCCCCCGAGAGCCAATGGCTGCCGGGCGCCGCTGATCGCCTGCGCCGCGCGCTCTGGGTGCGTTTCTCGGCCAATTCCAACGTGCTGCGCGTCACCCTCTCATTGCCCGACGCCGATCGCGCGGAACTCGCGCTCAATGCCGTGCTGGAGGCGTATTTCGCCCATCGCAGCGAGGTCTTCGCGCAGGGCGACTCCCGGCTTCTCTCGATCGAGACGGACCGCATGGCGGCTGATCTGCGCTCGCTCGACGCGCAGATCAGCCAGATCCGCTCCGAGGCGCGCATCCTGGACCTGCCCCAGGACATGCAACTCGCCAATGCCCGGCTCGACAGCGTGACCACGCGGATTGACGGGCTGCGCGAGCGCAAGGCGATCACCGATGCACAGCTCCAGGCCGCCAGCGCGCGCCTCGCCAGCCACCCGCAGCGCGTGGTGGCCACCGCCGAGAGCACCAACCTCGCCCCCAATGACGACAGCCGCAACGAGTTGACGCGCCTGCTGCTGGAACGCCGCCACATGGGCGCGCAATTCACGCCCGACTGGCCGCCGCTGCGCGCACTCGACCAGCGCATCTCGGCCCTTCGCGAGAGCATCGCCGCCAATGCGCGCATCCGCTTCGAGACGGTGCGCGAGGTCCGCAACCCCGCCGTCGAACAGATCTCGCTGCGGATCGCGACGCTGGAAGTGGAGGCGGATGCCATTGGCCGCCAGATGGATGAACTGCTCGGCCAGCGGCGCGAGGCCGAGGCGCGCGCCGCTGCCCTGCTGCGCGCCGAGGCGACCCTGCGTGACCTGGGCCGCAGGCGGGATACGCTGGAGGCCTCCTTCCGGCAGATTTCCGGCCGCGAGACCGGCGCGCGCGTCGCCGAGGATGCGCGGCGTGCGCGCTCGCCCACGGTCAGCGTCATGCAGACCCCCACCCTGCCGGCCCAGCCGCGCGACCGCAGCATGTCCTTCATCCTGGCTGGCCTGGTCGGCGGCGTGATGTTCGCGGGTGCCTCGGCCATCCTGCTCACGCTCACGCGGCGCAGCTATGCCACGACGGAGGAAGCCTCGCGCGGGCTCACCTTGCCGGGGCTGGCCTCCATCTCGCAGGAGGTGAGGCTGGAGGGAGGGGCCGAGAATTCGCAGATCATCGACCTCGGCTCCATGCTGCTCGATGCGCGGGCAAGCGGGGAGCGCCTCTCGCTGCTGCAATTCGTGGCCACCGGCCCCGAGGATGGCCGGGGCGTCATCGCGCTGGCCGTCGCGGCCGAGCTGGCGCGGGCGCGCGGGCTTCGCACCCTGCTGATCGACCTGGAGACGGATGGCCGCCCCCATCTGGCGGCGATGGGCGCCAACCCCATGCATGACAGCCAGGATCCCGAGAATGTGCTCGCCTTCAGCACCGTCATCCCGACCTTCTGGATCGCCTACAATGCCAATCAAAGCCTGCTGGCCGACCCGCATGCGGGAATTGACCGCACCGTGGCCCTGCTCAACCGG
>Ga0136707_1000307_pt1 | contig 10548 bp, 12 predicted proteins | sample 4C3metaG_FD_101397 | JGI IMG/M metagenome (GOLD analysis project Ga0136707, IMG submission 101397) | Freshwater bacterial and archeal communities from Indian Creek, Illinois, USA - 4C3 metaG | ecosystem: Environmental > Aquatic > Freshwater > Unclassified | place: USA: Indian Creek, Illinois...
CTAGAGCATCATCCGATCAAACGGAATCGTTTGATCGGATAAAGATGCCCGTAATTCAATGATTTAGAGCTTTTTCCGTGAGCCCTTCCGAACGGAAAAAGCTCCAGGCGCACGGATTAGCTTGCGCCGGGTGCCCCACCGCCCGAACATCGCGCCATGCGTATCGCCTCCCTTGCCGTGGCCTTTCTGCTCGCCGGCATGCCAGCCCAGGCGCAAAGCCCCGCCCCTGCGCCTCCGGCGCAGCCATTTTCCCCTGCGCCTCCGGCGCAGCCATTTTCCCCTGCGCCTCCGGCGCAAGCCGCACGCGATCTCGACCGCGCCTTTGAGGCCCTGCGCGAAGCCCCCGATGAACGCGGCGCCCACATGGCCGAAATGGCGATCCGCCAGATCTGGGCGCGGCAGGCCAGCGCCGCCGTGGCGCTGCTGCTCAATCGCGGCATCCGCAACCTGCGCGCCAACCAGCCTGGCGACGCGCTGGAGGATTTCGACGCCGCCATTACCTTGGCGCCGCTGGCCGCCGATGCCTGGCACTGGCGCGCCCAGGCCAATCAGCTGGTCGGGGACCGCGTGGCCGCCGCCGGGGATCTGCGCGAATGCCTGCGGCTGGAGCCCCGGCATTTCGCCGCTCTGGTCAGCCTCTCGCGCTTGCAGGAGGAGGCGGGCGACGCGCGCGGCGCGCTCCGCAGCCACGAAGCGGCGCTGGCCATCCATCCCCGCCTGCCGGGCGGCGCCGAGCGGCTGCGGGAGCTGACCCGCGCGGCCGAGGGCGAGGAGATGTGAGAGCAATGCGCGGATGGCCCCGCGCCCCGCGCCACGTCACATTCCCCCCATGCCCGACACCCTTCCCTCTCTCGACCAACGCCGCTGGGCCGCCCTGCTGGCCCGCGATGCGACACCCGATTGCGGCGCTTTCCTCTATGGCGTGACCACGCAAGGCGTGTTCTGCCTGCCCGGCTGCCCCTCGCGCCCGCCGCTGCGCCGCAACGCCGTCTTCTTCGCCGATATCCCCGCCGCCGAGGCCGCCGGCTTCCGCGCCTGCAAGCGCTGCGACCCGAAGGGCGAGCGCGCGGCCCTGCACCGCGAGGCCGTCGCCGCCGCCGTCGCGCTGATCGAGGCGAGCGAGACCATCCCAAGCCTGGAGGCCGTGGCGAAGCGCGCCGGCTATGCCCGTCACCATTTCCTGCGGCTGTTCCGTGACATCACCGGCGTCACGCCACGCTCCTATGCTGAGGGGGTGCGCGCCCGCCGCCTGCAAGCGGCCCTCAGCGAGGGGGCGCGCGTGGCCGATGCGGTGGCTGGGGCCGGCTTCGGCAGCGAAAGCCGCGTCTATGAAAAGCCTGGCGCCACGCTTGGCATGACGCCAGGTGCCGCGCGGCGTGGCGCACCGGGGGAGGCCATCGGCATCGCCCGCGCCCAGAGCGTGATGGGGCCGCTGCTGGTCGGCGCCACCGCGCAGGGCGTTTGCTTCATCGGCTTTGGCGAGGCGCTGGAGGCGCTGGAGGGTGACCTCCGCCGCCGCTTCCCCCATGCCCGGCTGCATGCGGATGCCAGGCTGGAAGCCACCGTGGCCCGCATCGCCGGCTTCCTGCGCGAGCCGAGTTCCGCCCTGCAACTCCCGCTGGATCTGCGCGGCACGGCGTTTCAGCGCCGCGTCTGGGAGGCATTGCAGGCCATTCCGCTCGGCCAGACGCGCAGCTACGGGCAATTGGCGGCCGAGATGGGCAAGCCGGCCGCGGTGCGCGCCGTGGCCCGGGCCTGCGCGCAGAACCCGATCAGCCTTGCTGTGCCCTGCCATCGCGTCATCGGCGCCAATGGCGATCTCACGGGCTATCGCTGGGGGGTGCCGAACAAGAAGCGCCTGCTGGCGGGTGAGCGCGGCGGGGGCTGAACCGAACGCGTTCCGGCCCATGGCGTTCCTCGCGGCCAACGCCGGGCGGCCAGAAGCAAAGCGCGGTTCCGGAGACAGGCCTGGGCATGGTAATGCGCTGCACCATGATCATAGCCCTCGGTTCCGACCATGCCGGCCTGCCGCTGAAGCGGGCCATCCTCGCCGCCCTGGAGGCTCAGGGCCATGCCGTGCTCGATGCCGGCGCGCATGACGAAACCAGCGTGGATTACCCGGATTTCGCCCATGGGGTGGCAGCCAAGGTCGCAGCGGGGGAGGCCGGGTTCGGCGTGCTGGTCTGCGGCTCTGGCATCGGCATGAGCATTGCCGCCAATCGCCACCCCGCCATCCGCGCCGTCGTGCTGCACAACACGACCGAGGCGCGGCTGACCCGCGCCCATAATGACGCGAATATCGCCTGCTTCGGCGCCCGAACCACGGGGATCGAGGTCGCCCTCGATACGCTGGCCGCCTTCCTCGCCACGCCTTTCGAGGCGGGGCGCCACCAGAGCCGTGTTGCCAAGATCGAGACCCCGCTTACCTGATTCCTCAGGGCGGTTTCGCCGCCGTGCCGGGCCGTGATATGCCCATTTCCCTGCCCGCAAGGATCGTTGCCATGAACGAGAACACCGCCCGCTTCCTGCCTGCCCGCTTCTTCCAGGCCGGCGTCGCGGAAGCCGACCCCGAGCTTGCCGCCGCCATCGCGCAGGAATTGACGCGCCAGCAGGATGGCATCGAGCTGATCGCCTCGGAGAACATCGTCAGCCGCGCCGTGCTGGAAGCGCAGGGCTCGGTGATGACCAACAAATATGCCGAGGGCTATCCGGGCCGGCGCTATTATGGCGGCTGCGAATTCGTGGATGTGGCGGAGACACTCGCCATTGAGCGCGCGAAGGAGCTTTTCGGCGCGAAATTCGCCAATGTGCAGGCGCATAGCGGCGCCTCGGCCAATATCGCGGTGTTCTTCGCGCTGCTGAAGCCGGGCGATGTTTTTCTGGCCATGGACCTGGCGGCAGGGGGCCACCTCACGCATGGCGCGCCCGTGAACTATTCAGGAAAATGGTTCCAGCCGATCGCCTATGGCGTGCATGCGGATACCGGCCTGCTCGACTACGAGACGATGGAGCGCCTGGCGCGCGAACATAAGCCCAAGCTGATCATCGCCGGCGGCTCGGCCTATTCGCGCGAGATTGATTTCGCCCGCTTCCGCGCCGTGGCCGATGAGATCGGCGCGATCTTCATGGTGGACATGGCGCATTATGCGGGGCTGGTGGCCGCCGGCGCCTACCCCTCGCCCGTGCAGCACGCGCATGTGACGACGACGACCACGCACAAGACGCTGCGCGGCCCGCGCGGCGGCCTGGTGCTGACCAATGACGAGGCGATCGCCAAGAAGATCAACTCCGCCATGTTCCCCGGCCTCCAGGGGGGGCCGCTGATGCATGTCATCGCCGCCAAGGCGGTGGCCTTCGGCGAGGCGCTTCGCCCGGATTTCCGCGCCTATGCCAGGCAGGTGGTGGCGAATGCCCGCGCCCTGGCCGATGAGTTGGAGAAGGGCGGTCTTGCCATCGTCTCCGGCGGCACGGATAGCCACCTGATGCTGGTGGACCTTCGCCCCAAGGGGCTGACCGGCAAGGCGGCGGAAGCGGCGCTGGGCCGCGCTCACCTGACCTGCAACAAGAACGCCATTCCCTTCGACCCCGAGAAGCCGATGGTCACCAGCGGCGTGCGCCTCGGCACGCCGGCCGGCACCACGCGCGGCTTCGGTGAGGCGGAATTCCGCGAAGTGGGGCGGCTGATCGTGCGCGTGCTGGACGGGCTGGCCCAGGCCAATGCGCCGGACGGCAACACCGCCGTGGAGCAGGCAGTGGCGAAGGATGTGCAGGCGCTCTGCGCGAAATTCCCGATCTATTGACGCCCCTGGACGCCGGGCGCGGCCCCGGCGCGCTTGGCTTTGCGCCGTGACTGGCGCAGATGTGAGAAGGCCGGATGGGGCGTCGCTGCCCCTCCGCCGCCTTGCTCGGGCTGGGAGGTTGTGGGTTGCGCTGTCCTTATTGTGGAAATGACGAGACGCAGGTGAAGGATTCGCGGCCATCGGAAGATGGCTCATCGATCCGTCGCCGCCGCTTCTGCCCGGCCTGCGGCAACCGCTTCACCACCTTCGAGCGCGTGACCCTGCGCGAACTCACCGTCCTCAAGACCGATGGCCGCCGCGTGCCGTTTGACCGCGACAAGCTGGCCAAGTCCATCAAGATCGCCTGCCGCAAGCGCCCGGTGGATGATGAGCGGATCGAGCGCATCCTGAACGGCATCCAGCGCCGCCTTGAGATGGAGACGGAGGCCGAAATTCCCTCGCGCCGGATTGGCGAGATGGTGATGGAAACGCTGAAGGGCGTGGACCAGGTGGCCTATGTGCGCTTCGCCTCGGTCTATCAGAATTTCTCCGAAGCCAAGGATTTCCAGGCCTTTCTGGGCGGTCTGGACGCGCCCTAGACCATGATGCGTTCGCTTGCGCTCACTTTCATGATCTCGCCACTGCTGAGAGCGGGATTCAACGTTTTCGGCGATTCTGCCTCAACGCATCCCGCTCTAATGCCCAGCGCTGCCAATGCCTGAGGACGCCGCCCATATGCGCGCCGCCCTGCAATTGGCGGCGCGGGGCTTGGGCAATACATGGCCCAATCCGGCCGTGGGCTGCGTGCTGGTCAAGGATGGCCATGTGGTGGGCCGCGGCTGGACCCAGCCGGGCGGCCGCCCCCATGCCGAGACGCAGGCGCTGGATCGCGCGGGAGAGTCGGCGCGCGGTGCCACCGCCTATGTCACGCTGGAGCCCTGCTCGCATCACGGCCGCACGCCGCCCTGCTGCGATGCGCTGATCCGCGCCGGTGTCTCGCGCGTGGTGGTCGCGCTGCGCGACCCGGATGCGCGGGTGGATGGGCGCGGCTTCGCGCGGCTGCGCGGGGCCGGTATCACGGTGGAAGAAGGGCTGCTCGGTGCGGATGCCGCTTTGCTGAATGCCGGCTTCATCCGCCGCGTCACCCATGGGCTGCCGCTGGTCACGCTGAAGCTCGCCGCCACGCTGGATGGGCGCATCGCCACCAGCACGGGCGAAAGCCGCTGGATCACGGGCACCGCCGCGCGCCGCGCCGTGCATGCCCTGCGCGCCCGGCATGATGCGGTGATGGTGGGCAGCGGCACGGTCATCGCCGATGACCCCGACCTCTCCTGCCGGATGGCAGGCATGGACCCCGTGCCCATGCTCCGCGTTATCGCCGATGGCAGGCTGCGAACCCCCCACCAGGCGCGGCTGGTGCGTGAGGCCAGGCTCCAGCCGACCTGGCTGCTGACCGGCGCCGGCCATCGCCCTTCCGCGCTGGCACCCTATATCGAGGCGGGGGTCGAGGTGGTGACCATCCGGCGGGCTTCGGGCGGTGGCTTGCAGCCGCGCGGCATGCTGGCGGCGCTGGCCGCGCGCGGGGTGACGCGCGTGCTGGCCGAGGGCGGCGCCGGGCTCGCCGCAGCCTTGCTTCGAACAGGGCTTGTGGACCGGCTCGTCTGGTTCCATGCCCCTGGCCTGATGGGCGCCGAGGGGCTGGCCAGCCTGGGCCCGATGGGTGTGGGGGCACTGGCCGCCATGCCGCGCTTTCGCCTGCGGGAGACGCGGGCGCTGGGCGAGGATGTGATGAGCGAGTTCGTGAAGGAGTAAGGCGCATGTTCACCGGAATCATCACGGGCCTCGGCACATTGCGCGAGGTGCAGCCGCTCGGCGAGGGGCATGACATGCGCCTGGTCATCGGCGTCGCGCCCGAATTCCTGGCCGGTGCCCAGCTGGGCTGCTCCATCGCATGCTCCGGCATCTGCCTCACCGCGATCGAGCTGCATGGTGACAGTTTCGCCGTGGATGCCAGCGCCGAGACGCTGGCGCGCACCACCTTGGGCGGCTGGCGCGCGGGCGGGCGGGTCAATCTCGAACGCAGCCTCAAGCTGGGGGATGAGTTGGGCGGGCACCTGGTGTCCGGCCATGTGGATGGCGTGGGGCGCGTGCTGTCCGCCACGCCGGAGAACGCCTCGGTGCGCTGGCGCTTCGCCGTGCCGGGCGGGATCGCGAAATATATCGCCGTGAAGGGCAGCGTCGCGATTGATGGCGTTTCCCTTACCGTCAACGAGGTTGACGCGGAGAGTTTCGGGGTCAACATCATCCCCCACACCGCCGCCGTGACCAGCTTCGGCACGCTGCAACCGGGGGATGCGGTGAATATCGAAATTGACACGCTGGCGCGCTACGTCGCTCGGCTGATGGAGTTTTCCGCGTGAGTGTCGCCACCAAAACCACCAGCTACCATGAGTTCATCACGCCCACCGAGGATCTTCTGGAAGAAGCCCGGCGCGGCAAGATGTTCATCCTGGTGGATGACGAGGACCGGGAAAACGAAGGCGACCTCGTCATCCCCGCGCAATTCGCCACCCCGGACGCCATCAATTTCATGGCCCGCTTCGCCCGCGGCCTGATCTGCCTGGCGATGACGCGGCAGCGGGTTGAGCAACTCGCCCTGCCGCTCATGGCGCAGTCCAACGGTACGCGGCACCAGACGGCGTTCACCGTCAGCATCGAGGCGCGAGACGGCGTCACCACCGGCATCAGCGCTGCCGATCGCTCGCGCACCGTCGCCGTTGCCATCAACCCCGAATTGTCGCGTGAGCATATCGTCACACCCGGCCATGTGTTTCCCCTGGTGGCGCGCGAAGGCGGCACGCTGATCCGCGCCGGCCATACCGAGGCGGCGGTGGATTTCGCGCGTTTGGCGGGGCTCAACCCCTCAGGCGTGATCTGCGAGATCATGAATGATGACGGCACCATGGCCCGCCTGCCGGACCTCGTGGCCTTCGCCCAGATGCATGGCCTCAAGCTCGGCACCATCGCCGACCTGATCGCCCATCGCCGCCGGACGGAGCGCCTGGTCTCGCGCGTCGAGGAGGGGGAGATCGCCCATGCCGTGGGCGGCGACTGGCGCCTGGTCGTGTATAACTCCGCGCTGGAATCCGGCGAGCATGTGGCTCTCATCAAGGGCGACATCTCGGGGCCGGAGCCGGTGCTGGCGCGCATGCATGCGGCCAATCTGATGAATGACATGGTGGGTGGCCGCGGCGTGCGCGAATTGCATGGCGCGATGGAAGCCATCGCGGCCGAGGGCCGCGGCGTCGTCGTCATCCTGCGCGACTACCGGCGCGATGGCATCAGCACGCATATCCGCCGCAACCGGGACAATGACGCGACGCCCCAGTTGCGCGATTATGGCGTGGGCGCGCAGATCCTGGCCGATCTCGGCGTGACGGACATTATTCGCCTTTCCAACCATCCCCGCCCGCTGGTGGGGCTGGAGGGCTGGGGGCTGCGCGTCGTAGCCACGCGGCCGGTTGTTGGAGAAAGCGCATGAACGCCATCTGCGGAGCGGATCAATGAGTACTGTTGATGGACCCAAGCGCGACACCGTGCAGGTGCCGGGCCCTCCCGTCCGCATCCTGCTGATTCAGGCACCCTATTACGACGAGATCGTGGGCGGCATGCGCCAGGGCGTCGAGCGCGTCGTGGCCCAAGCCGGCGGCCTGCTGGAAGTGGTGGATGTGGCCGGCGCCTTCGAATTGCCCGCAACACTTCGCATGGCGTTGGACGCCGATGACGAGGAGCCGCGCTGGGATGGCTTCGTGCTGCTGGGCTGCGTCGTTCGCGGGGAAACCGACCATTACGACCATATCTGCCGCGAAGCCTGCGCGGGCGTGATGAACGTCTCGACCGATTCCGGTGCCGCCATCGGCTTCGGGCTGCTGACGGTGCACACGATCGAGCAGGCCATCGAGCGGTCGCGCCAGGATGGACATAACAAGGGGGCCGAGGCCGCGCAGGCCGCCCTCATGCAGGTGGCCTTGCGGCGCCGTTGGGGTCTGGGATGAAAGCCGCCACGAAACCCTCGAACGGGCAGGGACCCAATGGCCGCCCCCGCACCGGCGCGCGCGTCGCCGCCGTGCAGGCGCTGTTCCAGACCGAGCAATCGGGCGAGAACATCGAGATCGTGCTGGATCAATTCGTTCGCCACCGCCTGGGCGCCGCGCCGGGGCAGGATGGCTTCGAGGATGGCCGGGTGGAGCAGGCCGATGTGCCGCTTTTCGCGCGCATCATGCGGGGCGCCGCCACCCACACCGAGGATCTGGACCAGTTGATCGCCTCGCACCTGGCCACAGGCTGGGCGATGAATCGGCTGGACCCCGTGCTGCGCGCCATCCTGCGCGCCGCGGCGGGCGAGATGCGTGACATGGGCGGGCCGCCGGCCAAGGTCGTCATCAAGGAATACATGGACGTGGCCCATGGCTTCTTCGGGGGCGAGGAACCGCGTTTTTGCAACGGCGTGCTGGACGCGCTGGCCCGGGCGTTGCGGGCCGAGGAATTCTGATCCTGGGCCGCAGCATCCCTGATCGGGCGCCTCTCCCGATCAGGAGGGATCCCGGCGCGGCCAGCTTGTTCTGTTGCATATTGGTCCAGTCATCCATCAGGATTCCGCCCGGCCTTCGAAGCCGAGACTGATGGCGCCGCCCGGTGGTCCCGTCGCATTCCATCCGGCGGAGCCCAGGAGATAGCGCGTGATGCCGTTGCCCAGGCTGGTCTGGGTGAGGATGCTGGCATCCTGGATATTGGCGATCTGGAAAGGGATGTCCACAGGGATCGTCCAATTTGTGAGAGCTTGCGTGCCGTTTGAGGTGCTTGTTGTGCCGATCAGGCCGGTACCCCATTGGTTGATGATCGCCGCATTGGCTTGCGTAAACAGGGTTCAGGCCCCCGAAGCCGCTTCATCATGCGGAAGCACTGATGGCTGTGCAATTGTGAATCCGAGCCCAAAATGGCTTGATATTCCGCGAAAGATAAAAAATGGATATTTATATCTTTTTGCGGACGTTTCTCGGGATGGTGAGATGATTCGAGCCAACCAAGTCTCCATGAATCCCGCGCTGCGAGATCGCCGAGAGGCTCGCCTTCACCCGTTGCGGCGGAAGGCTACCGTCAGATTATTCGCCGGCATGGCGATCACCCGCTCCAACTGGAAGCCTGTCGCCGCCTCTGCCACATCCTCCAACCGGCGTAGGCCCCATTCGGGATTGCGCGCCCTCAGGCTCGCATCGAAATCCAGGTTGCTCGCCGCGGTTTCGACCCCGGCCTGGATGAACGGCCCGTAGAGAACCAGTGGTGCGCCCGCCGGCAGCAAGGCCGCCGCGCCACACAGCAGCCCCAGGCCGGCCGCCCAGGGCGCGATGTGGATCATGTTCACGCAAAGCACCGCATCCGCCCGCGCGATGGGCCAGGGCCCGGCGCTGGCATCGAGCGCCAGCGCCGGGCGGATATTGGCATACCCGGCGGCCCAGGCATCAATGCTGGCTCGCGCCTCGTCCGAGGGGTCGCTTGGCTGCCATTCCAGGTCGGGCAGCGCCGCCGCCATATGCACCGCGTGCTCCCCGGTGCCGGCGGCCACCTCCAGCACCAGGCCGCGCGGCGGCAGGATGCCGCGCAGCGCCTCCAGCAGCGCATCGCGGTTGCGCGCGGCGGCGGGGGCGAAGCGGCGGGCTTCAGCGGCCTCTGACTGGCTCACGCCGCGGGCACGCCCTTGCTGGTGGAATATTCGAAATGCAGCGCCTCGCCGGGGAAGATGCGCGGGTGGATGGCGTGGGCCGCCATCGCCGCCTCGGAGAAGCCTTGCAGGATCAGCTTCAGCTTGCCCGGATAGGTTGCCATGTCGCCAATGGCATGGATGCCGGGGATGTTGGTCTCGCAGGTCGCGGGCATGACCGCGATGTGCTTGTGCTCCAGCCCCAGCCCCCATTCGGCGATGGGGCCAAGTTCCATGGAAAGGCCAAAGAACGCCAGAAGGTGGTCTGCCTCCACGCGCTTCTCCTCGCCCTTCAGCGTGGCGAGGATGACGGCATCCAGCCGCGCGCCATCGCCTTCCAGCCCGTGCAACTGGTAGGGGATGGCCATTTCGATTTCGCCACGCGCGGCGGCGGCTTCCAGTTGGGCGGCGGTTTCGGGCGCGGCGCGGAATTTCGGGCGGCGATGCACGACGATGACCTTGGCCGCCACATCCTTGAGGCTCAGCGCCCAATCCACCGCGCTGTCACCCCCACCGGCGATCACCACGCGCTTGCCACGGAATTCATCGCGTCGGGTCACCATGTAGCGCACCGCACCGCTGGCCTCGTAGCCGGGCAGGCCTTCCAGGGGTGGGCGGTTCGGCCCGAAGGCGCCGGCCCCGGCCGCGATGATCACCGCCTTGGCCTGGATGCGGTTGCCTGCGCTGGTGGTCAGCCGGAAGCCGCCCTCAGTCTGGCTCAGCGCCTCGACGCGCTGGTTGAGCAGATAATGCGGCGAGAAGGGTGCCGCCTGTTCGGCCAGGCGCTCGATCAGGGCGGCGCCGGCGATCTGCGGATGCGCCGGGATATCGAAGATCGGTTTCTCGGGGTAGAGGGCGGCGCATTGGCCGCCGATCTCCTCCAGCGTGTCCACCACCACGCAGCGCATTTTCAGCATGCCGCATTCGAAAACGGCAAAGAGCCCGCAGGGCCCCGCGCCGATGATGGCCACGTCGGTTTCGATCATCTGGTTCATGCTTCGCCCATGCCCC
>Ga0136707_1000308_pt1 | contig 10522 bp, 11 predicted proteins | sample 4C3metaG_FD_101397 | JGI IMG/M metagenome (GOLD analysis project Ga0136707, IMG submission 101397) | Freshwater bacterial and archeal communities from Indian Creek, Illinois, USA - 4C3 metaG | ecosystem: Environmental > Aquatic > Freshwater > Unclassified | place: USA: Indian Creek, Illinois...
CGCTGCTGGTCGACCGCGCGACCGGGCTGAAGAGGGCCTGGCTCGCGGCGCTCGCCCAGGATGTCGCCGAGGCCAAGGCGCGCGGGGCGGATGTGGTGCTGGTCTCCTCGGGCGCGATCGCGCTGGGGCGCAAGGTGCTGGGCCTGCCCGACGGCGTGCTGACGCTGGAACAGTCGCAGGCTGCGGCGGCGGTGGGCCAGATCCGCCTCGCCCGCGCCTACGAGGAGGTGCTGGCCCCGCACGGCATCACCACCGCGCAGATCCTCGTCACGCTGGAGGACACCGAGGACCGCCGCCGCTATCTCAACAGCCGCGCGACGATGGAGACGCTGCTGGGGATGGGCGTGGTGCCGATCGTGAACGAGAACGACACCGTGGCCACCGACGAGATCCGCTTTGGCGACAACGACCGCCTGGCGGCGCAGATCGCGGTGACGGCGGGGGCCGACCAGCTGGTGCTCTTGTCGGATGTCGACGGCTTTTACACGGCCAACCCCAAGTCCGACCCCGCCGCCATCCGCTTCGATCTGGTCGAGGCGATCACGCCCGAGATCGAGGCGATGGCGGGCGATCCGGTCAGCGCCCTGTCCAAGGGCGGGATGAAGACCAAGCTGCTGGCCGCCAAGACCGCCGTGGCCGGGGGCTGCGCGATGGCGATCACGGAAGGTTCGGTGCTGCGGCCGCTGACCGCGCTGGCGGAAGGTGCGGCGCGCACCTGGTTTGTCGCGCAGGGCGACCCGCAGCAGGCGCGCAAGCGCTGGATCAGCGCGATGAAGCCGCGCGGCGAGCTGGTGCTCGACGCGGGGGCGGTGACGGCGCTGAAGGCGGGCAAGAGCCTGCTGCCGGCCGGCGTGACCCGCGTCACCGGCAGTTTCGGCCGGGGCGAGCCGGTGGCGATCCTCAGCCCCGAGGGGGCGGTTCTCGGCAAGGGCCTCGTGCGCTATACGGCGGCCGAGGCCAGGCTGATCGCCGGGCACCGCTCGGGCGAGATCGCGGCGATCCTCGGCTATCAGGGCCGCGCGGCGCTGGTGCATCGGGACGACATGGTGGTGTGAGGGACCAAATTCCTTGAGCAAGGAATTTGTCAAAATTCTTGCTCAAGAATTTTGGGCCCCAGAGAAGACGGAGCGAAAGACATGGACGGCCAGTTCACCGATCTGATGACCGACATCGGCGCCAAGGCCCGCGCGGCGGCGGCCGAGCTTGCCTGCGCCTCGTCCGAGCGCAAGGCCACCGCCCTGATCGCTGCCGCCGATGCCGTCTGGCGCCGCCGGCAGGAAATTCTGGACGCCAACACGCTCGACCTCGACGCAGGCGCGCAGAAGAACATGACCCCCGCCCTGCTCGACCGGCTGCGCCTCGACGACCACCGCCTGCGCGGGATCGTCGATGCGCTGCGCCAGATCGCCGAACAGAAGGACCCCGTCGGCCGCATCCTGGCGGAATGGGACCGCCCCAATGGGCTGCACATCCAGCGCGTCGCCACCCCCCTGGGTGTCGTCGGCGTGATCTACGAATCCCGGCCCAACGTGACCGCCGATGCGGGGGCCCTGTGCCTGAAATCCGGCAACGCCGTGATCCTGCGTGGCGGGTCGGAAAGCTTCGAGACCTCCGAGGCGATCCACTCCTGCATGCTGTACGGGTTGCGCGCGGCCAACCTGCCCGAGACCGCGATCCAGTTCATCCCGACTCGCGACCGCGAGATGGTCACGGCGATGCTGCAGGCCACCGATTACATCGACGTCATCGTCCCCCGGGGCGGCAAGGGCCTCGTCGGCCTCGTCCAGCGCGAGGCGCGGGTGCCGGTCTTCGCGCATCTGGAAGGCATCTGCCATGTCTATGCCGACCGCGACGCCGACCTCGACAAGGCCCGCCGCGTGGTGCTGAACGCCAAGACCCGCCGCACCGGGGTCTGTGGTGCCGCCGAATGCCTGCTGATCGACTGGCCGTTCTACACCAAACATGGCGCGGTGCTGATCGAGGACCTCTTGCAGGCCGGCGTCGAGGTCCGCACCGAGGGCGAGCTGCTGAAGGTTCCCGGCACCACCCGCGCCGCCCCCGAGGATTTCGGGCGCGAGTTTCTGGACATGATCATCGCCGTGAAACTGGTCGACGGGGTGGACGCCGCCATCGCCCATATCCGCCGCCACGGCTCGGGCCACACCGAAAGCATCCTGACCGAGAACGACGCCACCGCCGCGCGGTTCTTCGAACGTCTCGACAGCGCCATCCTGATGCGCAACGCCTCGACCCAGTTCGCCGACGGGGGCGAGTTCGGCATGGGCGGCGAGATCGGCATCGCCACCGGCAAGCTGCATGCCCGCGGCCCGGTGGGCGCCGAACAGCTGACCAGCTTCAAGTATCTGGTGACCGGCGACGGGACGGTCAGAACGTGAGCCGGATCGCGCTGGTGCCGATCTCGGTCACCAGCCGCCGGCCCTGACGCGCCAGCTCCTCGGCCACCAGGGCGAAATGCACCTGGCCCGCCCCGATCTCGGCCGGTGCGCGCGGTTCGGTCAGCACTTCCCACAGGGCCGGATCGATCTTCAGCCGCGCCGCCTCGGCCAGGATCGACCAGCGCGCGCCGTCGAGGGTGACGCTGACCTTGCCGCCATAGGCCAGCGCCGTCTCGACGCATTGCAAAAGCAGGAAGGCCAGCCGCACCTCGCGCCGCGCCAGATCGGCGCCCGTCGTCCAGGCGTAACTCACCCGCCCGCCGCGACCGAGGTCGGTCAGCACCGACATGACCTCGGAGCGCGCGATCCGCTGGTCGCCGGTCGCGGCGCCAAAGCTGATGCGGAAGAAGCGGATCCGCGCATTGGCATGGGCCACGCTTTGCGAAATGAGCGCGAGCTCGGGCCGGATGGAAGCCGCGTCCATCGCCATCAGCTCCACCCCGTTGCCGATGGCCCCGATCGGACTGATAAGGTCGTGGCAGATGCGCGAGGCGATCAGGGCGGCGAGGTCGGGCTTGTCTTGCATCGGGGGAACCACTGGGAGGGGCGGGATGTCGGGAATACTGGAGCCGGGCCTGCTGGTGCGCCACCCGGACCGGACGGACTGGGGCCTTGGTCAGGTGCAGTCGGTGATCGGAGCGCGGGTCACGGTGACCTTCGAACATGCTGGAAAGGTGGTGATTGACAGCAACCGCATCGCCCTTGTGCCCGAGTTCCGCCCGCCACAGCCATAGTGCGAATTCCCGGCCGGACTGCAACCGCCAATTGCCCTGTCCGCCCGCCGCAGCGGGACGGTTGCATTGCGCGAGGGGGCTGTCTAAGTCTGGGCGACCGCAGCCAGCAGCGAAGCCTGATGAAAGCCGAAGATAGTCCGTATGTCGTTCGGCTGGCCCAGTCGTCCGAGGATCACCTCGCCGCCCAGCGCCTGCGCTACGCGGTCTTTGTCGAAGAGCTGGGCGGCACCGGCCCGCTGGTCGACCATGCCGCGCGGCTGGAGCGGGACGCCTTCGACCCCCATTTCGACCACCTCGTCCTGGTCGATCGCCGCCGCGACCCGGCGCGGCTTGATCATGTCGTCGGCGCCTACCGCGTCCTGCCCTCGGACCGCCGGGCCGCGGCCGGGCAGTTCTATTCCGAAGCCGAATATGACCTGACCCCGCTGCTGGCCTCGGGCCGCAAGCTGCTGGAACTGGGGCGGTCCTGCGTGCATGCCGACCACCGGGGGGGCTCGGCGATGTTTCACCTGTGGAACGGGCTGGCCGATTACGTGCTCGAACGGCAGATCGATGTCCTCTTCGGGGTGGCAAGCTTTCACGGCACCGATACCGCCCCGCTGGCGCAATCGCTGTCCTGGCTTTACCACCACCATCTCGCCCCGCCCGAGATGCGGGTCCGCGCCTTCGGGCCCGCGCGCCAGGAGATGGCGCTGGTCGCCGCCGACCGGCTGGACCGCAAGGCCGCGCTGGCCGCGACGCCGGCGCTGATCAAGGCCTATCTGCGGCTGGGCGGCTTTGTCGGCGACGGCGCCTTCATCGACCGCGCGTTCAACACCACCGACGTCTGCCTGGTGATGGACACGATCCGGATGTCGGTCCGGCACCGCGCGTTCTACCTGCGCAAGGCTGGGGCGGCATGAGCGACGGCTGGCTTGCGGCGCGACCGGCGCCAAGGCGGATCGGCCTGCGCGACTGGCCGCGGGTGCTGTGGCGTTCGGCCTTGCTGCTGCCGGTGGTCTTCGGCGGGCTGGCCGTCCTGGCGCTGCTGCGGCTGCTCGAGGCGCCGCTGTTCCGCACCCGCCGTCCCGTGACCCCCTGGGTCACCCAGGGCCTGTGCCGGCTTGCCCTGCGCGTCCTGCGCGTCCGGCTGGAGGTCACCGGGCGCCCGATGACGCGGCCGGGGGCGAGCGTGGCCAACCATGCCGGCTGGCTGGACATCCTGGTGCTGAACGCCGCCCACCGGGTCTATTTCGTCGCGAAATCCGAGGTGGCGGGCTGGCGCGTCATCGGCTGGCTGGCGCGCATCACCGGCACGGTGTTCATCGCCCGCAAGCCGGCCGAAGCGCAGAAGCAGCAGGTCCTGCTTGCCCGGCACCTGCGGGCCGGACACCGGATCCTGTTCTTTCCCGAAGGCACCTCGACCGACAGCCTGCGCATCCTGAAGTTCAAGTCCACGCTCTTTTCCGCCTTCTTCGTGCCGGAGCTGGGGCTGCCACAGTATGTCCAGCCGGTGACCGTGGTCTATCATGTGCCCGAAGGCGAGGATCCGCGGCACTACGCCTGGTGGGCCAACATGAATTTCCTCGGCCACCTGCTGCGTCTGGTGACCACGCCCGGTCCGGGACGGGCCGAGGTCATCTTCCACCCCGAGGTCGCCGTCGCCGACTTTGCCGACCGCAAGCTGCTGTCGCGGCATGCCGAAGCCGCGGTGCGCAGCGCCCACCCGGCGGGCTGAGGCGGTCAGTCCGCCAGGTCCACCCAGACCGGCACATGGTCCGAGGGCCGCTCGCCGCCGCGGACTTCCTTGTCGATCCCGGCCCCGACCAGCCGGTCGGCGGCTTGCGGGCTGAGCAGGACATGGTCGATGCGGATGCCGTGGCCCCGCTCCCAGGCCCCGGCCTGATAGTCCCAGAACGTATGGACCCCCGGACCCGGCAGCCGCAGGCCCACCGCGTCGGTCAGCCCCAGATGCAGCATCCGGCGCCAGGCCGCGCGGGTTTCGGGCAGAAAGAGCGCATCGGTCACCCAGGCCTCGGGCCGCGCCGCATCCGCCGCCTGGGGGATCACGTTGTAGTCGCCAAGGCAGGCGAAGGCCTGCTCGGTCGCCAGAAGCGCCTGCACCCGCGCCTGCATCCGCGCCATCCAGGCCAGCTTGTAGGCGTATTTCGGCCCCGGCGCCGGGTTGCCGTTCGGCAGATAGAGGCCGCAGACCCGCAAGGGCCGCGCCGCATCCACCACCGCCTCGATCCAGCGCGCCTGCGCGTCCTGCGGATCGCCCGGCAACCCCCGCCGCACATCGCGCAGCGGCAGCCGCGACAGGATCGCCACCCCGTTGAAGCCCTTCTGGCCATGGGTTTCCACCCGGTAGCCCAGCGCCTCGAAGACCGCGCGCGGAAAGGCCGCATCCTCCGACTTGATCTCCTGCAGGCAAACCAGATCCGGCGCCGCCGCCGCGAGCCAGGCCGGCAAGGCCTCGATCCGCGCCTTGATGCCGTTGATGTTGAACGTCGCGAGCTTCATCCCGGCTTCTCCCCTGCCGCCTTGACGCCCGGGCCGGGGCGCCGGTTCAGGCGCTCTGGCGCAGCGCGATCCCTGCTGCCCGCAGCCAGAGCGCGTCAAGCCGGTCCAGCGCCCGGACGTCGAAACGCGCCGCCTCCTCCCAGTAGCGGCCCGAGGCGACCATGTATCCGAGGTCGGCCTCGGTTGCCAGCGCCAGCGCGGCGATGCGCGGATCGAAGGCCAGCGGGCGCGCCCGCGCCGCCGCCTGCCGCGCCACCCGCGGGAAGATCAGCCGCGACGGTCCCGCGGACAGGTTCACCATCGCGCAGCCCTGCCGTGCGGCCAGCACCAGCAGCCGCGCCGACTTTGCCTCGAGCGAGCGCAGCGTCACGTCCGCGCGCAGCGGATCGGGGCTGCCCGTGCCGTAGAAATGCGTCGGCCGCGTCTTGGGATAGTGCATGTCGCAGCCAAAGACGGCGATCACCCGCGGCTGCAGCGCGTGCAGCGCCCAGTAGCCGGCGGTGAAGGCCATGGTGGCGCCGGCATAGACGAACCCCCCATAGGCATTCTGCGCCGGCACGAAATCGGTCTCGCCCACCAGCCGCTGCCCGGGCCCCGCCAGCGCCCGGCGCGCCGGGGGAAAGTCATGGGGATAGACCGCAACGTCCCAGTCCGGGCGAACCCGCCAGGCGTTGTTGATCGCGACCACCCGGTCGAAGGGGGCGCGCGGCCAGCCGACCGCTTCGGTCACCATGGGCGCCGAACCCAGCATCAGTACCACCGTCATGCGCCATCCCCTCGGCTTTCGCGAGAGCTAGGGCCTGTCCGGGATCCGGCCAGCGCAATCGGGCGTCAGACCGAAAAGCTCGTGCCGCAGCCGCAGCTGGCGGTGGCGTTCGGGTTCTGCACGACGAAGCGCGCGCCGATCAGCTCGTCGGTGAAGTCGATCACCGCATTGGCCAGGAACGGCAGGCTGACGGCATCGACCAGCACCCTTTGCCCGTCCTTCTCGAGCACCAGGTCGTCCGCCGCGGCCTCGTCGAGCCCGATGGCGTACTGGAACCCCGAACAGCCGCCGCCGTCCACCGCCACCCGCAAGGCCCTGGCCTCGCCGGTCAGTGCCGCGATCTCGGCCAGCCGGGCAAAGGCCCGATCCGTAACGGTGGGGGCGGTCACGTTCGGCGCAAGTGCAAGTTCCATGGCTGTTCCCGTATCCTTCGGTGCACCCGCGGAATATAGGACATCCAACCGCCGCGAACAAGCCGAGGCCCGATGCTCGCCCCTTTCGCCTGCCACCCCGACGCCTCGCGCGGCAGGCTGTGGCCGGAACGGCTCTCGACCTTCCGCTCGCCCTTCCAGCGCGACCGCGACCGGATCATCCATTCCAGCGCCTTCCGGCGGCTGAAGCACAAAACGCAGGTCTTCGTGGAACACGAGGGCGACTACTACCGCACCCGGCTGACCCACACGATCGAGGTGGCGCAGGTCGCCCGCACCATCGCCGGGGTCCTCCACCTCAACACCGATCTGGCCGAGGCGGTGGCGCTGGCGCATGACCTTGGCCACAGCCCCTTCGGCCATACCGGCGAGGACGCGCTGGAACGGCTGATGGCGCCCCATGGCGGCTTTGACCACAATGCCCAGGCCCTGCGCATCGTCACGCGGCTGGAACGCCACTATGCCGATTTCGACGGCCTCAACCTCGCCTGGGAGACGCTCGAGGGCATGGCCAAGCACAACGGGCCGGTGCGCGGCCCCGCTGCCGATGCGACCCGCGCCGGGCCCCTGCCTTACGCGCTGGCCGAGGTCAACGCCCAGTGGGACCTCGCGCTCGACACCCATGCCAGCGCCGAGGCGCAGGTCGCCGCCATCGCCGACGACATCGCCTATTCGCACCACGACCTGCACGACGGCCTGCGCTCGGGCCTGTTCACCGAGGCCGACCTGATGGCGCTTCCCGTCACCGGCCCGGCCTTTGCCGAGGTGGACCGCCTCTACCCCGGCCTGGAACGGATGCGTCGGCGCCACGAGGCCCTGCGCCGGGTCTTCGGCCGGATGGTCGAGGATGTGATCGCGGTGGCGCAGAACCGCCTGGCCGCCGCGCAGCCGAAATCGGTGGACGACATCCGTGCGCTGGGCACCACGGTCATCCGGTTCTCCAAGCCGCTCTATCAGGAGCTGAAGGCGGTGCGCGGCTTCCTGTTCCAGCGGATGTACCGCGCGCCCAGCGTCATGGCGGTGCGGGCCGAGGTGACGCAAAAGCTCGACGCGCTCTTTCCGCTCTACCTGGCCAACCCAGGGCTGCTGCCGATGCAATGGCAGGCCGATGTCGGCACCGCCCGCGACCGGACCGCGCTCGCCCGCATCGTGGCCGATTACATCGCCGGCATGACCGACCGCTTCGCGATCCAGGAACACCAGCGGCTTTGCGGCTGAGCCCGCCGCCGGGCCGGGCTCAGGCCGTCGGGCTCAGGCCGTCGCGCTCAGGCCGTCGGGCTCAGGCCGCCGCGGGGCGCGCCGCGGTTGCCGCCAGCGCCCAGATCCCCGCCAGCCCCAGCGAGGCGATGACATTCCACCCGGCCATCGAGATGCCCAGCATCGCCCAGGGGATCGCGTCGCAGCGCACCGGGGCGGCGACATCGACGGCAGGGTTCAGCAGGTCGGCGGTGGAAATCCCCGCGATCGACCCCGCGACGCAGGCCTGCAACCCCTCCCACCAGCCCTGCTCGACGCCGACGTGAAAGCCGCCGATCCCGGCGCTGCCGAGCGCGGCCAGCGCGCCCAGCCAGGCCAGCCCGCCCCAGCCGGTCGCCAGCGCGATGCCGCCGATCGCGACCGCCGCGGCATGCGGCCAGCGCTGCCAGACGCACAGCGGGCAGGGCGCCATGCCGCCCAGGTGCTGGAAGGCGAAGGCCGCTGCCAGCAGGGCCGCCGATCCGAGCAGGGCGAGCAGTGTCAGGGTCTGGCGGCTCAGGGTCAAGGTCGGGTGCCTTTCGCGCGGTCTGGCGCTGGAGCATGACCATAAGCGCGGGGTGGGCGTTGTGAAAGTGGCGCCGCTCCGCCTCACGCGCATTTGCCCGGGGCCTGCGGGCTGCGCGGGGTCGCGGTCACCGGGCGGATTGACGCCACCGGCAAGCTTGGGTAGACCGCCGCCCGTGGCCCGAGTGGTGGAATGGTAGACGCAGGGGACTCAAAATCCTCCGCCGCAAGGCTTGCGAGTTCGAGTCTCGCCTCGGGCACCACCCCGTCCTGATGACGGCGCGGAATCGGGTGGAGTGGGGTGGCGGGGCGCGATTCGGCGATTTGTATGCAATTTGTGGCGAGTTCGCGATGAATTTGACCATCCGCGTCAGGCCGGAAACGCCGGCGGGCGCGCCTTTACCAAGGCGCGTTTTTTCTGCGAACGGCCGCGACACCACCGGGGGTTGACGGGATTCGTCCCTCATGGGCGCATTTCGGTCACCCTTGCGCCGGGCTGGGGCGAATTGCCCTTCAACGATCTGAAAAAATTGATGAAAATGAACGGCGGATGCGGCCGGCGTCCGGCCGCCGCGCATGCGCTGTCCGGGGTGGCGGGCGGCACGCACGCGAGAGGCGAGCCGGCCCGCTTCGGGCAGGTCCTTGTGAAATTATTCACTTTCCTTCGCGATGCTGAAGGAAATATCCAGTCTCAGGCCGGTCGATGTGACCGCGGTCGTGATCGAGAGCATGGTAATGAGTTCTGCCGCATTGCAGCATCCGGTATCGGCCCGGACCGCGCGCCCCGCCAGGCCGGGCCTTGCCCCCCGGAGCACGCCGTGCTTCACGCCGGGCGCGATGATCACCACGCAGCGCGGGCCCTGCCCGGTGGAGCATCTGGTCGTGGGCGACCGTGTGATCACGCGCGACAACGGCATCCAGCCCGTGCGCTGGGTCGGCAAGACCCAGATGTTCATCCACGATTTCCAGGCCGAACCGCATCTGCTGCCGATCTTCGTTCGCCGGGGCGCCCTGGGCAAGGACCTGCCCGAGCGCGACATGATGCTGTCGCCGAACCACCGGGTGCTTGTCACCAGCGCGCGCACCACCCTGCGCCACAGCGACCGCGAGGTGCTGGTGGCCGCCAAGCACCTGACCTCGCAGGGCGTCCACACCGTGCAGTCCAGCGGCACGACCTACATCCATTTCATGTGCGACCGCCACGAGATCGTGCTGGCCGACGGCATCTGGACCGAGAGCTTCCACCCGGACGACCAGAGCCTGAAGGGCATCGGCAATGCCCAGCGGCTCGAGATACTCGAGCTGTTTCCCGAACTGAAGACCAGCGAAGGCCGCCTGGCGCATGGGCCGGCGCGCCAGGTCGTGGTACCGGCGGATGGAGCGGTGCGTACGGTGTGACTTGGCATGGCGAGCAGCGCAGGGCCGGGATCGGCGTCACGCGGGCGGGCTTGCGGCGCGGACACGAAGAAGGCCCGAAATCAGCCCGACCGGGACGCAAAAGCGTCACGATGGTCTGGGCAGGTGATCGGGGCAGGTGATCGGGGCAGGTGGTTTGGGCAAGTGGTTTGGGCAGGTCGGCGGACCTGAGGCAGAAGGCGGCAAAAGATGACGACGGTCAGTGGTGGCAGCGGCAACGACACGCTCGGTCCGGGTCCCGGATCGGCGAACGATTCCCTCACCGGCAACGCCGGCGATGATCTTCTGCTCGGCGGGCTCGGCAACGACACCCTCATCGGCGGGACCGGCAACGACCGCCTGGAGGGGGGGGCCGGCAACGACCGCCTGGAAGGCGGCGACGGCGACGACGTCCTGATCGGCGGGACCGGCAACGATGTCATGCTGGGCGGGGCCGGCAACGACACGCTGTTCGCC
>Ga0136707_1000312_pt1 | contig 10492 bp, 3 predicted proteins | sample 4C3metaG_FD_101397 | JGI IMG/M metagenome (GOLD analysis project Ga0136707, IMG submission 101397) | Freshwater bacterial and archeal communities from Indian Creek, Illinois, USA - 4C3 metaG | ecosystem: Environmental > Aquatic > Freshwater > Unclassified | place: USA: Indian Creek, Illinois...
CGGCCAATGCCCAGGGCGTCAGCGCCCTGGCGCCGGATGCCGTTCTGCGCCTGCGCCTGCCGCCCGGCGCGGCGGGTGGTGTGCGGGTGCTGCTGCATCTCCATATTCGCCCCGGCGCCGGGGGGCGGCTGCGCCATCCGGGCGGCAAGACCGACCTGCCCGAGGCGGGCGGCGCCCTGCTGCTGCCGCTCAGCCTCACCGCGGATGCCGATGGCGTGGTGGAGATCCCGCTCGACATGGAGGATCGCGGCGTGCCCCCGCTGCGGATCGCCGCCCTGCAATGGGCCGCCGAGGACGACGTCGCCGCCCGCCTGGCCATGATCGAAGCGGTGATGCTGCGCCAGGGAGGCGAGGCGCATGCGCTCACCCCCGCCCGGCTCATGGCCATCGAGGCGCGGCTGCGCGCGGAGACGGTCGAACCCCCGCCCCCCCTGCCGGGGGGCGAGGCTGGCCGCGCGGCGCTTCGCATCGTTGCCTCGCGCAAGGGCTGAGGCATGCGGCTGATGCTCGACCTCCAGGGCGTGCAGGGCGCCGCCCGGCATGCGGGGCTGGGGCGATACAGCCTGGAACTGGCCCGCGCCTTGGTGCGTGGGCGCGGCGAGCACCAGGTGCAATTGCTGCTCAACATGCGGCTGGAGGAATCCGCGGCCCGGCTCGCGGCGGAATTCGCCCCCCTGCTGGACCCTGGCGGCATCCAGCGCTGGACCGCGCCGGAGGGCTGCGCCGCCGGCCACCTTCCGCAATCCCCCCTGCGCCGCCTGGCCGAGCATATCCGCGCCCAGGTGATCACCACCGCCGCGCCGGATCTGCTGCATCTGGGCTCCGTCTTTGAAGGCCTGCGGCACGACGTCGTCACCACCTGGCCGGCCGAGTTGGTACGCCCCCCCATCGCCGCCACCGTGCATGACCTGATCCCGATGACGCTCAGGGAGATGTATCTGGACGGGCATTGGCGCGAGGCGGGGCTGGTGCCCTGGTATGCGCGCTGCCTGGACGAGCTGGCGGCCTGCGCGCCGCTGCTGGCCAATTCGGAAGCCACCCGCGCCGAAGTGCTGCGCCACCTGCCCCTGCCGCCGGACCGCGTGGTGGTGGTGGGCGGCGGCGTCTCTCCCGGCTTTGCCCCTCCCCCGCCCGATCCTGCCGCGCGCCAGGCGCTGCTGCGGCAATACGGGCTGGCGGAAGGCTTCCTGCTCTATCTCGGCGCCGGGGATTTCCGGAAGAATGAGGGGCTGCTGCTGCGCGCCTATGCCGGCTTGCCGGCCGGGCTGCGGGCGCGGCACAAGCTCGCCATCGGCCATGTGAACCCCGCCCATCTGCGCGACATGGCGCGCGGGGCCGGTGTGGCGGATGAGGAGCTGACCTGCCTGCCCTTCATCCCCGATGCCGAGCTGCCCGGCCTTTATGCCGCCTGCGGCCTGTTCGTCATGCCCTCGCTGGCCGAGGGTTTCGGCCTGCCGCTGCTGGAGGCCATGGCCTGCGGCGCCCCCTGCATCGCGAGCAATTCCTCCGCCCTGCCCGAGGTGATGGGCCGCGCCGATGCGCTGTTCGACCCGCGCGACGCGCCGGCCCTGGGGCGGATGATCCAGCGCCTGCTGGAAGCGCCGGAATTGCGCGCCGACCTCGCCGCCTATGGCCCGCGCCGTGCCCGTGAATTCAGCTGGGACCGCGTGGCGGCGCAGGCCTGGGCGGCCTTCGAGCGCGGTATGCCACCAGCGCCACGGGCCAGGCCGGCCCCCGCCGCGGAGCGTGGCAAGCCCTCCCGCCGCACCAGCCTGGCCATCGTCTCGCCCTTGCCGCCCATGCCGAGCGGCATCGCCGACTACACGGCGGAACTCGCCCCGGCCTTGGCCGCGCATTACGCCGTCACCCTGGTCAGTGCCACCAGGCCGGAAGGGGCGATCGCCGGACGCATGCCCTGGATGAGCGAGGATGATTTCGCCGAGCAGGGCAGCCGCTTCGACCGCGTGCTCTATCATGTGGGCAACAACCCGATGCATACGCGGATCCTCCAGGAGTTGCTGCCGCGCATCCCCGGCGTGGTGACGCTGCATGAAGCCGCCATCACCGATCTGCGAAATTGGCTCGACCGGCGCTCCGACGCACCCGAGGCGCGCGCCACGCGGGTGGTGCGGGAGGAGGGCTACCCTGCCCTGTTCGCCACGCATGAGCTGGCCGGCAGCGCGGGCCCGGTGGCCGAGGCCCTCGGCCTGGTGCTGCATTCGGGCCATGCGCGCTGGCTGCTGGAAGTTCAGTACAGCAACGCCGCCCTGGCTCATGCCTCCATCCTGCCTCATATGCGCCAGCCGGTGGCGCTGCCCGCGCGCGACGCGGCCCGGGCCATGCTCGGCGTGGCCGGGACGGAATTGCTGGTCGCCTCCTTTGGTCTGGTCACGCCGCAGAAGCTGCCCGAGCGCATCCTGGCCGGCTTTGCCGCGCTGACCCGGCAGGACCCCATGGCCCGCCTGGTCTTCGTGGGTGATGCCGAGGCGGGATATCCCAGCCTGATGCTGGAGGCCGAGCGCCTGGGCCTGGGCGGCCGCGTGGTCGTCACCGGCCGGGTGCCGCCCGCCATCTATCAGGCATGGCTCGCCGCCTGCGACCTCGCCATCCAGTTGCGGCGCGGCAGCCGGGGCGAGACCTCGGGCGCCACCCATGATGTGCTGATGGCGGGCCGCCCGCTGATCTCCAACCGGCATGGCTCAATGGCGGAGATGCAAGCCTCGGGCTGCCGCCTGGTCAGCGAGGCGGCGGAAAGCGCGGAACTGGCCGAAGCCTTGCTCGAACTCGGGCGCGACCAAGCCGCGCGGGCCGCAATGGGCGAGGCCGCCAGAAGCTGGGCCCTGTGGGAGCTGGACCCCGCCCGCATCGCTGCCGCCTACGCCAAGGTGCTGGAGAATGCCTATGCGCGCGGCCCGCAATCCGGGCTGGCCGCCATGCTGGCGATCAGCCGGGACCTGCCGCTTTCGGCCCGCGACGCAGCTTCCGCCGGCGCGGCGCTGGCCGCGACCTTCCCCGGCCCGCGCCAGCCGCGCCTCTGGCTCGATATCGGCCTTGAAGGGCTGGAACCTGGCACGTTGACGCTGCTGCGCCAGGGGATGGGCGTGCTACGCCCCGAACCCTGCGCCCAATCGGGCCATGGCTGGGTCACGGCGCATGGCTGGGCCTGGGCCAAGCTCGGCCTGGCTGGGGCACCGCCGCCGGAAGGCCCCGCCATCATGATCCAGGGCGATGTGCTGATCGCGCCCCCCGGCATCGCTCGGGATGTGGCCGAAACCCATGGGGTGCGCGTGCTGGACGGGCTCTATCCCGGCTTCACGCGCGGCGAGGGCCCAACGCAGCGCGTGCTGGTGGAGCGCCTGCTGAGCGCGTGATCAGGGCAGGATGACCACCCGCCCTGCCGCCTGCCGCGCGAAGAAGGCCGGGCGGTACATGTCCGAGACCTCCGCCCCCGGCAATTCATAGCGCCCTGGCGTGACGGCACGCAGCCGGACCGCCAGGCGGAATTCCCGCTGCCCGGCCGTGAAGGCGAAGGCCGCCGCCACGCGGTCATCCAGCGCGGGCTGGGCATCGGCCTCGGGCAATTCGCCCAGGCCCGGCAGGCCGGGCACCGGGCCGGGGCCAAGCCGCGCCTCGACCTCCCAGCCGGCCGGCAGGCCCTGGGTGATCATGGCCAGGTGGTTCTGGCTGGATTCCGCCCGCCCCTCCAGCACCAGGATGAAGGACATGCCGGAGCGCAGTTGCTCCAGGTTCAGCGCCATGCCGTCCAGGTTCAGGAAGCGGCGCCGGATCTGCATGGCGTTGCGGCCTGCGGGCTGCGCCTCGGCGGGAATGCCGGTGACGGTGAGGCTGACCGGCAGGGGCGCATCGCCCAGGTTCCGCAGCGTGCCGCCCGCCGTGGCGTTGACCACGCGGCGTTCCAAGGTTGCGCCATCCAGGCTGGCCCGCACGGGCCGCCCATCGCGGCCCAGCGCCGCCGCCGCCAGCACCGCCCAGGCCTGCTCCTGCGTCGAGGCCAAGGCCGGGGTGAGTTCGGGGCCAGGCAGGCGCGAGAGCGCGGTTGCCAGCATGGGCGCGGGCATCCGGCCCTCATGCAGCAGGACCAACATCGCCATCGCATCGCGCGCTCCGCTGCCATAATCATAGATCCAGTCGCGCCGGGCGGGGGCGGCCAGGGCGGCGGTGAAGGCGCGGATGGCGCGCTCCGTGTCGCCGGCGCGAGCAAAGGCCGCGGCCAGCTGCGCGCGGGCCAGCGGCGTGGGCAGGCGGTCCAGGCTTTCCATCAGCCGCCGCGCCGCCCCCAGCCGGTGCCGACCGGCGAGCGAGAGCGCGTTCAGCCGTGCCGCCTGGGCCGCGTAGTCCTGCGGCTCGCTCGGGTTGGTCTCCTCCAGCCGTTCGGCGAGGTTCACGAGCGCGGCTTCCAGCGCGGCATCGGCCACGGTGGCGCCCGCCGCCTTGGCGCGCAGCAGCGCCTCGGTCGCGTAGCCCGAGGTCCAGTATTCCGGCTCGCCCCGGGCGGACCAGAGGCCGAAGCTGCCATCGAAGCGCTGCCGCGCCAGCACGCCATCCACCGCGCGTTGCAGCCGCGCGGCCTGTTCGGGCGTGCCGGCCTCGGTCAGTGCCGCGGCCATGCCGAGCACCTGGGAGGAAAGCTGCTCCAGGCAGGCGAGGGGGAAGCTCTCCAGCAGGCGCAGCATGCCCTCCACATCGTAACGCACCGGCGTGCCGAGCCGCGCCGTGGCGCGCCAGGAACCGGGCAGGAATCGCGCGGCATCCGGGACGAGCCGCGCCTCGGCCGCCGGGGCGATCTCGATCAGGCTGCTGGCGCTGGCGAGCGCGCGCGAGGACCTCACCTCGATCCGCGCTTCCCGCGCGGCGGAAAAACCATCCGGGCCGGTGATGGCCAGGCGCAGCACGCCCTCGCCCGCGCCATTGGCGCGCAGCGTCGCGGTGGGCTGGGCGCGGGCGCCGGTGGCCAGCCGCGCGGCGAGGCGGTTGGGGCCGGCCAGCGCGATGGCGCCCTCGGCGGTGAGGGTGGCACTCACCTCGCCCGCGGGCAGTTCCAGATTATGCAGCAGGACGGAGATGGTCGCCTCGTCACCCGGCGCCAGGAAGCGCGGCAGGATCGCCTCGGCCAGGACGGGGTCGCGCACCAGCAGGGTGCGGGCGGCGGAACCGAGGCGCGCCCCCTCCCAGGCGACGGCCATCAGGCGCAATTCCCCCGCGAAATCGGGGATGTCGAGGGGGATTTCGGCGCGACCGTCGGAGTCCGTGGTCTCCACGCCGCTGAACAGCACCACATTGCGCTGCGGGATACGCAGCGCGCCGAGATCGCCCGGCTCATCGCCACCCTGGCGCAAACTGGCCAGGATGCCGTCATCGGGGCGGATCAGGCGGCCGTAATCATCGCGGATATCGGTGCCGAGCGTGCGGCGGCCCGCGTAATGCGCGAGGGGGTCTGGCGTGGCGAAGCGCGTCAGGCGCAAAATCCCCTCATCCACGGCGGCGAGAGTCAGGCGCACCGCGCCCTGCCCACCAGCAACGGTCACGGGAATCGTCACGCGCCCTTGTGGCCGCACCCGCTCCTCGCCGCCGATCGCCACTTCCAGCCGCCGCGCGGCGGGGTCCAGTTGCAGCCAGGTGAGGCCGAGCGCGCGGCCCGGCGCGTCATTCGCCTGACTGCCTCCTCCCATGGGGCGGAAGACGGTCACTGCGGCATAGGCGCCGGCGCCCCAGGCGGGATCGGCCTCCAGCGTGATCTCGGCGCCGGCGGCCGGCACCTCGATCTCGCGCAGGGCAACCAGCCGGTCGGTCAGGATGGCGAGGCTGGCGTGGCCAGCGAAGGGCGGCGTGATGCGGAGCGTGACATTCTGGCCCGGCGCGTAGCTGCGGCGGTCCGACGCCACATCCAGCTTGTCCGGCACCTCGGCCGATTCCGCGCCCGCCCAGCCGGAGCGGAAGCGCACCGAGGCCAATGCCATGCCGCCGGCTTCCTGCGCTTCCAGCCGGTAGCGGCCAAAGGGCAGGCTGCGGGCGAAGCGTGCCATGGGAGCGTTGGCCGCGGCATCGGTGACGGCGAGGCTCGCCATATCCACCGGCTCATCGGTCCAGATGGTCTCGTAGCGCGGCTGGCCCGAGCGCATGATGATCCGCCAATCCGGCCGCTCCCGCACCAGGCGCAGATTGAGGTTGCCCGGCAGGGCCTGGCCCATGGGGTTCACGATCACGAATTCGAACGCCGCTTCCGTGTTCACATTCACCGATTGCGGGCCGCGAATGCCGATCAGGCGCGGGGCGCCGGCCACGGCCAGGGCCAAGTCCACGCTGGTGGCGCGGCCGCCCGGCTCCTCCACCTGGAGGCTGAGTTCGGCGCGCAGCGGGCGCGTCGTGTCAGGCGCGCGGGCCAGCGTGAGGGTCAGCGTGGCGCGGCCCTGGGCATCGGTCTCGGGCAGTTCGGCCGAGAGCATGTCAGGCGCGAAGGCCTCATCCTCCAGGCCGAACAGGAAGCCCTGCAAGGCCGGGAAGGGGCTGCGCTCGGTGATCAGGCGGTATTGCGCCATGCCGGCCAGGCCCGAGCCGGGCGCGCCATAGAGAAAGCGCGCCGTGACGGGAATGTTGAGCGGCTGTCCGGGGGTCAGCGGGCCGGGGGCCGGGCCAATTTCGACGGCCAGGCGCTCGGGCACGAAGGCATCCACCCGCAGGGTCACTTCGCCCACCGGGGGCGCGTTGGGGTCGGTCAGGGCCTCGATCTTCCAGGCACCGGCCGGCGCGGCGGCGGGCAGCGTCACCGGCCAATGCGCGCCATCGCGCAGCACCGTCTCGGCGGCGACCTGCCCGTTGGGGCGGCGCAGGCGAAGGCGCAAGGGCAGGCTGGAGGGCGCGCCGGTCACATCGCGCAGCAGCACCATGGCCTGCACCGTCTCACCCGGGCGATAAATGCCGCGATCCAGCCAGAGGAAGGCATCGAGCGGGCCGGGATGCGCGCGGCCGGCCACGCCGCGATCGGAGAGATCGAAGGAGGCAGCTTCGAGGTCGAGCGAGACAAGGTCATCCGCCGTGCTGCCATGCAGGGCCACGGGCGCCATCGGGCCTTCGCCGCGCAGCAAGGCGGGGGCGAAGCGGGCCAGGCCATCGGCGCCGGTCTGCACCTCGGCCAGGATTTCATTGTTGCGCGCCATCAGCGCCACGCGCGTGCCGGCGGCCGGGCGCGCATCGCCCAGATGCCGCGCCTGCACGGCCAACCCACCCGCGCCGCGCCAGGCCGTCAGGCCGAGATCGGTGATGATGAGCGGCTGGGCGGTGGCGAGGTTCTGCGCGTTGTTCGTGCCATCGCCCGGCCGCGCGACCATGACATACAGCCCCGGCCCCGCCGCGCGCAGTTGCTCGGGTACGGGCACCGAGACGCGTTGCAGGCTGTTGGTGGGGTGGCGCGGCACCTCCACCAGCCCCTCCCACACCACGCGGCCCCAGCTTTCATGCAGATCCTGCGCGATCCAGGAATCCAGATGGTCGCCCAGGCGCCAATCGCGTGCCAGGGGCACGAGGTTGCGCTCCGTCACGCGGATGACGCGCATCTGCACGGCGGTGATGTTCATCAGCGCCAGCGGCACGCGGGCCTGCTGGCCGCGGGGCAGGAGGAAGGCGCGGTCGTCGAAGGCCATGCGGGGCGCGCGGTCTGGCATGGCGATGTTCAGCGCGATGTCGCGGTTCAGGCGCAGCCCGTCCTCGCCCGGCAGGCCCTGGCGCAGCAGCAGCCGCGTGGTGCGGCCATGCGGCAGGCCGATGGCGCAGAGATTGTCGCCCTCGCGGGTGATGCTGAGGCCGGGGATGGTGGGCTCGGTGCGGATCCAGTCCTGGGGCTGCCAATCGCCCCGCCTTGCGGGGGGCAGGGTGAAGCTGAGGCAGGCGCGTGGCGGCTCGGCCTCGCTTTCGGTGTTCACGCGGCTCACCAAAAGCCCCGCGGCGCGGCGGGCCTGGGTCAGCGCCTCGGCGTGGCGCGGCTCATTGGGGGCGCGCTGAATCACGGCTTCGAGGGCTGCGATCTGCTGGACGGGGCGGTCCATGCGGCCCAGCGCCTCGGCAATCATCAGCAGGGAGGGGATTTCCGGCACGCCACCAGGGACCATCATGAAGTTCTGCCAGGCGGCATGCAGGGCGCGGGCGGGCTCGGGCGGGTTGCGGCGAAGCTGGGCGCGGCCCAGCGCCAGCCATTGCGCGGGGGTCGCCTCGCCCATGGCCGCGCGCTCCTCCCAGGCCTGGGCGGCATTGGGCCAGTTATTGGCGCGCTCGGCCGCTACCGCGCGCTGTTCGGCGGCCTGGCGCTGCTGGGCGTTGCCGCCGGCGGGGAAGCGGCGTTCCAACTGCTCGCGGTATTGCCCGGAATCGCGGGAGAGGCCGGGCAGGTCGAAGGCCTGGGCCGGGAAGGTGAGCAGCATGGCGAACACAACCAGCCAGCGAATCATGCGAATGCGTCCTTCCCCATTGGCATCATCATGCACAATCCCACGCCGTATCCCAGCGCGACGAGGGCGGATCACCGCTTGCCGCTGACCTCCGCCCCCGCATCCTTGGGCAGCAGCGCGAAGATCGGGCTGGAGGCCAGCACCACCAGCCCCGCGATCAGGAAGGCGGCGGTGAAGTCGCTCGGCAGCAGCGCCTCATGGCCGGCCATGTGCCGGCTGATTTCCAGGGACGCGGTGGCGAGCACGATGCCGAGTGCCGGCGGCAATTGCTGCGCCGTGCCATAGAGGCTGGTGCCGGCGCTCAGCTTCTCGCGCGGCAGATCGGCGAAGGCGAGCGTGTTCAGCGCGGTGAATTGCAGCGAGCGGAACAGACCGCCCAGGGCCAGCGCCACGAACATCAGCGCGATCGGCCAGCCCGGCGTGAAGGCCGCGCCGATGGCCACACCCGCCGCCGCCAGCACGCCATTGCCGATCAACACATTGCGGAAGCCGAAGCGGCGCAGGATGGGGCGCGTCAGCGGCTTCATGGCGAAGGCGCCGATGGCGGTGGCAAAGGCGACGAAGCCCGCTTCCGTGGCCCCCCAGCCAAAGCCGATCTGGAGCAGCATCGGCACCAGGAAGGGCACGCTGCCCGCCCCCGCGCGGAACAGGCTGCCCGCCAGCGTGGCGTGCCGGAAACTCGCATGGCGCATCAACGAGAGATCGAGCGCCGGCTTCTCCACTCGCCGGCAATGGCGCCATGCGGCGAAGCCGAGCGCCAGCCCGAACACCAGCAGCACGCCGGGCAAATGATCCGGCAGGAAGCCGCGCCCCACCGTCTCGATCCCGGCCATGGCACAGGCGAGCGCGCCACCCACCAGGGCGAGGCCGCGCAGATCGGGCGGGCCGGGGTCGGTGCGCGGCAGGGGCGTGATCTTCCAGGCGACCATGATGAAGCCGAACAGCGCGACCGGCGGGTTGATCCAGAAGACGCTGCGCCAGCCGAACAGGTCGGTCAGGATGCCGCCCAGGGGCGGGCCGAGGATGGGGCCGAGCATGGCCGGCATGGTCAGCCAGGTCATCGCCGTCAGCATCTCGTCCTTGCGGATGCCGCTGAGCAGCAGGAGCCGTCCCACCGGCACCATCATGGCGCCCGCCATGCCTTGCAGCACGCGCGCCGCCACCATCTCGCCCAGGCTGTTCGACAGGCCGCAGGCGGTGGATGACAAGCCGAACAGCGCGATGGCGATGAGAAAGACGCGCTTGGCGCCAAACCGATCCGCCACATAGCCCGATACGGGAATGAACACCGTCAGCGCCACCAGATAGGAGGTGATGGCGACACCGAGGCGCGCAGGGTCCTCGTTCAATTCCCGAGCCATGGAGGGGAGTGCAGTCACCACCGCCGCGCTGTCCAGGTTCTGCATGAACAGCGCGGAGGCGACGATCACGGCGGTCAAGCGCGCATCGGCCATGGCGGCAGGGTAGAGGTTTATCGGCGCGAGTCACTTCTCGCGGGGTTCCCCATGCGGGGATTTCGCGGCAAGAGCGGGCGTCACGAAGGAAGATACCCATGCTGCTCCTCACGCCCGGCCCCGTGCAGACCCACCCTTCGGTGCGCGCCGCCATGGCCGAGGATATCGCGCCCTGGGATGCCAGCTTCCGCCCCTTCTACACCCGGCTTCGCGAGCGCATCCGCCTCATCGCCGGCGGGGTGGAGGGCGAGCATGTGACGCTGCCGCTGCAAGGCGCGGGGCACATGATCCTGGAGGCCGCGATCCGCACCTATGTGGCGCCGGGCGCCGCCATCCTGATCCCGATGAATGGCGAATATGCCGTCCGCATGGCGCGGCTGGCGCGGGAGGCGGGGCGCGTCGTGGTCGAACTGCACGCGCCCGATACGCGCGGCATCACCCCGGCCGAGGTCGCGGCCGCCCTGGCCGCCCACCCCGAATGCGGCCATCTGGGCATGGTGCAGAGCGAGACGGGCAGCGGCATCGTGAATGACCCGGCCGCCATCGGCGCCGTGGTGCGTGCGGCCGGGCGGCGGATGA
>Ga0136707_1000314_pt1 | contig 10423 bp, 8 predicted proteins | sample 4C3metaG_FD_101397 | JGI IMG/M metagenome (GOLD analysis project Ga0136707, IMG submission 101397) | Freshwater bacterial and archeal communities from Indian Creek, Illinois, USA - 4C3 metaG | ecosystem: Environmental > Aquatic > Freshwater > Unclassified | place: USA: Indian Creek, Illinois...
GATCTGATGGCATCGGGGGGGGCTGGGCAGGACAGGATCAAGCACCTGTTCATCTGGCCGGCCTTTCTGATCGTGCTGGTGATCTCGCTCTTTCCGCTGATCTATGCGCTGACCGTCAGCTTTCAGTCGATGCGCATCGTGCCGCCCATGCCGGTGCGCTTCGTGGGCCTTGACAACTATGTCGAGATCGCGACCTCGGGGCGTTTCTGGGGGTCGATCTGGACCACCGCGATCATCACCTTCACGTCGGTGTTCTTCCAGTTCGTGCTGGGCTTCGCGCTGGCGCTGGCGCTGCACCACAATGTCCGGGGTGCCACGCTGTACCGCGTCGCCTTCCTCTTGCCGATGTTTCTGGCCCCGGTCGGCGTCGCGCTGATCGCGCGGATGATCTTTCATCCGTTCCTCGGCCCGGTGAACGATGCGATGGTCGCCATGGGGCTGGGCTATGTGCCCTTCCTGACCGAGAAATGGCCCGCGATCATGGTCCTGGCGGCGATCGACGTCTGGCAATGGACGCCCTTTGTCACGCTTCTGATGCTGGCGGGGCTGCAAAGCCTGCCGCAGGACGTGTTCGAGGCGGCGCGCATCGACGACATCGGCGCCTGGCGGCGCTTCTGGGGCATCACCTTCCCGATGCTGCTGCCGCTGTCGGTGGCGGTCGTGTTCATCCGCCTGATCGAGGGGTTCAAGATCATGGACACGGCCTTCGTGCTGACCGGCGGCGGGCCCGGCACCGCGACCGAGACGCTGACGCTCTTCGCCTACAACGAGGGGTTCAAGAAGTTCAACCTCGGCCTCACCTCGGCCTTGTCCTTCATGTTCCTGTTCGTCGTCATCATCTTCAGCACGATCTATCTCGCCGCCGCCCATCGCGTCTCGCGGAGATATGCATGACCGAGAACCGCGCCCTGCGCCGCGCCGGCCTGGTGCTCTGCCTGGTCTGGCTGTTCTTCGCCGCCTTTCCGCTCTACTGGGTGGTGATCACGGCCTTCAAGCCGCCGCTCGCGGTGTCGCAAGGCGCGACCTACATTCCCTTCGTCGATTTCCAGCCGACGCTTCAGGCGTTTCGCGACGCCTTTTCCGGGCTGCGCGGCGATTTCTGGGGGCCCACGGTCAGCTCGATCCTGATCGCCTTCACCTCGACCATCCTGGCGACCTTTCTCGGGGCCATGGCGGCCTATGCGCTGGTGCGGTTCCAGTTCCGCATCCGGCTTGCCTCCGGCCTGGCCTTCTCGGTGATCTCGGTCGGCGGCTTCGTGCTGCTGGACGTCTACACCGGGCTTGCAGTGCCCTATGCGCTGCTGATCGTGCTGGTCGGCGCGCTGGTCGCGGCGATCTGGCTCAACGGCCGCGCCTTGCCCGGGCCGGTGCTGGGCAATGACGATGTCACCTTCTGGTTCGTGTCGCAGCGCATCTTTCCGCCCATCGTCTCGGCCTTCGCGATCTTTCTGCTGTTCGCCGAGATCGGCAAGGCCGGGCTGCAACTGCTCGACACGTTCGGCGGCATGGTCCTGGTCTACACCGCCTTCGGTCTGCCCTTCGCGGTCTGGCTGATGCGCGACTTTCTCGCCACCGTCCCGCTCGAGGTCGAGGAGGCCGCGCTGATCGACAATGTCGGCCGGCTGCGCATCTTCTTTCAGATCGTGCTGCCGATGGCGATGCCGGGGCTGATCGCCACGGGCATGATCGTGCTGGCCTTCGTGTGGAACGAGTTCCTGTTCGCCCTGCTGCTGACCTCCGGCGACTGGCAGACGCTGCCGATCCTGCTGGCGGGCCAGCAATCCAGCCGGGGCGACGAATGGTGGGCAATCTCCGTCGCCGCCCTGATCTCCATCGTGCCGATGGTGATCGTGGCGACGATTCTCGGCCGGCTGATGCGGTCCGGCCTGCTTTCCGGCTCCATCAAGTGATCTTCATAAGGGAGGAAACCATGAAGAGATTTCTTGCGACCGTTGCCCTGCTGCCGCTGGGCGGCATGGCGGCGGCCCAGTGCGCGCCCGATTTCACGGGTGTGACGCTGAACGTCTCGACCCAGAACGGCCCGGCCATTGCCTCGGCGCTTGCCGCTGCGGCAGTGGGCTGGGAGGCCCGGACCTGCGGTCAGGTCAACGTGATCGAGTTCCCCTTCGGCGAGCTTTACCCGAAGTTCCTGACCGCGATGTCGCAGCAGACCGGCGATTTCGACGTGATCGGCTTCGTGCCCGCCTGGCTGCCCGACTTCGCGCCCTTCCTGTCCACCATGCCTGCCGCGATGCAGCAGGGGCCGGACTGGGAGGACATCCACCCGACCTACCGCGAGCGGCTGATGGTCTGGGACGGCGAGGTCAAGTCGGCCACGATGGACGGCGACATGCACCTGCTGAACCTGCGCGCCGACCTGCTGGAAAACCCCGAGGAACAGGCCGCCTTCGCGGCGCGCTTCGGCTATCCGCTGGCCGCGCCGGTGACCTGGGCGCAATACCGCGACCATGCCGAGTTCTTCACCCGCCCCGATCAGGGCATGTGGGGCACCGCCGAGGCCTATCGCCGTGGCGGCCAGCAGTTCTGGTACTTCTTCAGCCGCGCCGCCAGCTATACCAACCATCCCTCCAATCCGGGTTCGATGTTCTTCGACCCCGAGACGATGGATGCCCAGATCAACAATCCCGGCTGGCTGCGCGCGCTGGAAGAATACAAGGCCGCGCTGGCCTTCAACCCGCCCGGCGCGCTGAACCACGGCTCGGGCGACGTGCGGCCGCTCTATGCCGGCGGCACGGTGGCGATGAACATCGACTGGGCCGATTCGGGCGTGCTCGGCTCGACCGAAGGCGTGATCGACGGCTATGTGCGCACCGCGATGCTGCCCGGCTCGACCGAGATCTGGAACCATGTCACCGATCAGTGGGACACCTTCCCCGAGGTCGTGCACTCGCCCTTCCTGGCCTTCGGCGGCTGGCAGCTGGCCGTGCCCGCCGACAGCGACAACATCGAGGCGGCCTGGGATTTCGTCGCGACCGTGATCAGCCCCGAAGTGTCGGGCCTTGCCATCGTCACCGCGAATTCGGGGGTGAACCCGTTCCGGTTCAGCCATTACGACAATCTCGAGGCCTGGTCCGCGATCTTCAACGAGGCCGAGGCCGCCTCCTATCTCGGTGCCCAGCGCGCCTCGCTCGATGCGCCGAACGTGGCGCTCGACCTGCGGCTGCCGGGCTTTTTCTCCTATACCGAAGTGCTGGAGATCGAGCTGTCCAAGGCGCTGGCCGGCGAGGTCGAGCCGCAGGCAGCACTTGACGCCATCGCGGCCGAATGGAACCGTCTGACCGACGAGTTCGGGCGCGAGACCCAGCTTGCCGCCTACCGCGCCTCGGTCGGCCTGCCGCCGCTGGAGTGATCCGTCGCGCCCGCCCGGGGCAGCAGCCCCGGGACGCGCGCGGCCCGCAACATGGCCCCCCGGAAACCCCGGGGGGCGCTTTTGTCAGGGATGCCGCCATGCCGCATGTCGAACTCGACGCGATCACGAAATCCTTCGGCGCGGTCAGCGTGCTGCCGCCGCTCTCGCTGGCCATCGAGGAGGGCGAGTTCGTGGTCCTGGTCGGTCCCTCGGGCTGCGGCAAGACCACGACGCTGCGCATTCTTGCCGGGCTCGAGACCGCGACCTCGGGCCGCGTGCGCATCAACGGGCGCGACGTGACCGAAATGCGCCCCGGCGAGCGTGACGTCGCCATGGTGTTCCAGAACTATGCGCTTTACCCGCATATGACGGTGCGCCAGAACATCGGCTATGCGATGAAGGTCCATGGCAGGCCTGCCGCCGAAATCGCCGCGCGGGTGAACGAGGCGGCGCGGCTGCTCGGGCTCGAACCCCATCTCGACCGCAAGCCGAGGGTCCTCTCGGGCGGCCAGCGCCAGCGTGTCGCCATCGGCCGCGCGCTGGTGCGCCAGCCGCAGGCCTTTCTCTTCGACGAGCCGCTCTCGAACCTCGACGCCAAGCTCCGGGTCGAGATGCGCAGCGAGATCAAGCTGCTGCAACGCCGCCTCGGCACCACCGCCGTCTATGTCACGCATGACCAGATCGAGGCGATGACGATGGCCGACCGGGTCGTGGTGATGCATGCCGGCAGGATCGAACAGGCGGCCGATCCGATCACGCTTTACGAACGCCCCGCCAACCGCTTCGTCGCGAATTTCATCGGCAGCCCGGCGATGAACTTCTTCGATGCCGCGATCACCGATGGCGCCGTGGTGCTTGGTGCCCAGCGTCTGGCGCTGCCACCGGCCGAGGCCCGTCGCCTCGGCCAGCATGGCGCGGTCGTCTTCGGCATCCGTCCCGAACACATGCGCCACTCGGCGCATGAGGCCGAGCTGTGCCTGATCGCCGAAGCGATCGAGCCGCTCGGCCCCCACACGCTGGTGCTGGGCCGCGCCGAGGGGCAGAAGGTCACCGCGCAGGTCGATCCGCGCTTTCCCGCCAGCGCCGGGCAACCGTTGACGGTGACCCTGGACATGACGCAGGCGCATTTCTTCGATCCCTCGACCGGGGCGCGGCTTTGACGCGCGACCTCTTTCTCGCCATCGATGTCGGCACCGGCAGCGTCCGCGCCGCGCTGCTTGATGCCGGCGGCCGCATCCACGCCATCGCCCACCGCGAGCATGACCAGATCGTGCCCCGTCACGGCTGGTCCGAACAGCGCCCCGCCGACTGGTGGCAGGGTGCCACGCAGGCCATCCGCGCGGTGCTGGCCCGGATCCCCGACGCCGCCGCCCGCGTCGCCGCGATCTGCGCCTGCGGCCAGATGCATGGCGTGGTCCTGGTCGATGCCGGGGGCCGCCTGACGCGCCAGACCGCGCCCCTGTGGAACGACAAGCGCGCCCTGCCCCAGCTCGAGGCCTTTCTCGCCACCGGCGCCGGGCCCGAGGCCCTGGCGATCACCGCCAATGCCCCCGCGCCGGCCTGGCCCGCGTTCAAGCTGGCCTGGCTGCTGCAGCATGACGCGCCGGCGGTGAACCGCGCGGCGCACATGCTGATGCCCAAGGACTGGATCAACCTGTGCCTGACCGGGCAGGTGGCGCAGGACGTGACCGAGGCCTCGCTCAGCTATCTGATGGACTGGCGCCGCCGCGACTGGTCGGACCGCATGCTCGCGCTCACCGGACTGCCCCGCCGCCTGCTGCCTGCGCTGCGCCAGCCCGGCGAGATCCTCGGCCCGCTGGCACCTGCCGCCGCCGCCGAGACCGGGCTGGCGCCCTGCATACCCGTGCTTGTCGGCGCCGGCGACTACCCGCTGGCGCTCTTGGGGTCGGGCGTGCTGGCGCCCGGCACCGGCTCGGATGTGACCGGCACCTCGACGATCCTGACGCTGATGCAGCCCGAACCGGTCGTGGCCGAGGGGGTCTCGAACGTGCTGGGCGCGGGCGGCAGCTGGGGCAGCTTCACGCTCCTTGATGCCGGCGGCGATGCCGTCCGCTGGGCGCGGCGCGCCCTGCACGACAACGCGCTCGACTACGCCGCGGTCGATGCCGCGGCCGCGCGCTCGGAGCCGGGGGCGCGCGCGCTGTTCTTCCTGCCCTATCTTTCCGGCGAGCGGTTCGGCGCCCAGCGCAATTCGCGCGCGCAGTTCTTCGGCCTGACGGCGGCGCATGGCCTGCCCGACCTGCACCGCGCCGTGCTCGAGGGGGTCGCGTTTTCCGTGCGGCTGGAGCTTGACCGCCTCCAGGGCGGCCACGGACGCCCCGCGCGCATCATCGCGGCAAGCGGCGGCGCCCGGTCGGCGCTGTGGCTGCGGATCAAGGCCGCGATGTACCGCACGCCCTTTGTCGAGGCCGAGGAGCCCGAGGCGGGCGTGATCGGCGCCGGCATGCTCATGGCCGTCGCCAGCGGTGCCGCACCCGACCTTGCCACCGCCGCGGCGCGCATGGTGCGCCATGGCCGCGAGATCCTGCCCGACCCCGCCGCCGCCGATCGCTATGACCGGATGATGCCGGTCTTTGCCGATCTTTACCGCGCAGCCCAGCCCTTCTACGACCGGCTCGACCGGCTCGACCGGCTTTTGCCATGAGGAATCCCATGAACCAGCCCCGACTTTCCCTGCATGACGGCCAGGCCATTCCGCAATTCGGCTTCGGCCTGTGGCAGATCCCCGAGGACGACACCGCCGCCGCCGTCGCCACCGCCGCCCGCGCCGGCTACCGGCTGTTCGACGGCGCGGCGATCTATGGCAACGAGGCCGGCCTCGGCCAGGGCCTGCGCGACAGCGGCGTGCCGCGCGAGGCGCTGTTCGTCACGACCAAGGTCTGGAACAGCCGCCAGGGCCATGACAGCACGCTGGCGGCCGTCGAGGAAAGCCTGGCGCGGCTGCGGCTGGACCGGCTCGACCTGGTGCTGATCCACTGGCCCTGCCCGGCAAAGGAGCTTTACGTCGAGACCTGGCGCGCGCTGGTGCGGCTGCGCGAGGAGGGCCGGGTCACCTCGATCGGCGTGTCGAACTTCGATGCGCTCCAGATCGACCGGCTCGCCGCCGAAACCGGCGTGACCCCGGTGCTGAACCAGATCGAGATCCATCCCCGCCTGCCTCAGACCGCCCTTCAGGCCGCGATGACGGCGCGCGGCATCGTCACGCAAAGCTGGACGCCGCTCGGCGAGGGCAGAAGCTTTGCCGCCGCACCGGTGCTGGCCGCCGCCGCGCGCACCGGCCTTGCGCCCGCGCAGGTCATCCTGCGCTGGCATCTGCAGCGCGGGCTTTCGGTCATCCCCCGCTCGGTCGATCCCGGTCACATCGCCGCGAACCTTGCCGTGCTGGACGCGCCGCCGCTGACCGCGCCCGAGATGGCCGCGATCACCGCGCTTGGCACCGGCGAGCGCTGCGGCCCCGACCCGGCGCATTTCGAATAGCCCGGCAATGGCTGCGGCGCCCGGACCGGCGCCGCGCCCGACCTGGCCCGGCCGGTCAGGCGCGAAAGAGATCCAGCGTCATCCCGGCCTTGTCCAGCAGGTGGTCGCGGCTGGCCTCCAGCTCCGAGCGCAGCCGGACGATGTCATGGCCCAGCATGCTGCCCTGCCATTTCCGCACCTGACCGGCGCAGATCACGGTCGCGACGTTCGACCGCTCCATCAGCGTCACCACCGCGCCCGGCACGTGGTTCAGGGGCGCCACGTTCAGGGCATCGGCGTCCAGCAGCACGATGTCGGCCTCTTTCCCCGGGGTCAGGCTGCCGGTCCGGTGGTCCAGCTTCAGCCCCCTGGCGCCGCCGATCGTCGCCATCTCGATCACATCCACCGCCGACAGAAGCCTGGGATAATCCTGCCCGTTCAGCGCCAGGTCATTGGCGAACATCCGTTGCAGGGTGATCGCGGACCGCATCTGGGTGAAGGGATCGGCGGTCATCGTGCATTCCACGTCCGACGACAGCGAGGGCAGCATGCCGAGGTTCAGGCATTTCTGGATCGGTGGCACGCCGTGGCGCATCTGCATCTCGATCGGCACCGACAGTGAGACATGCGCGCCGGCATCCGCCGCCTTCTGCCAGGCCATGTCGCTCATCCCGGTCATGTGGATGAAGATGCAGTCCGGCCCGAACTGGCCCGCTTCGGCCAGCGCATCGAAGGTGGGCGCCATGCCGAAGGTGCCGACGATGTGCATCGCCAGCGGCAGGCCCAGCTCGCGCCCCATGGCCCAGGCGGCCTCATGGCCCGGCAGGTAGATCTCGGCGCCCATGACCATGGTCAAGAGCTGGTCGTCGCTGGCAAAGTGCTGCGCCCGGATGCGGCGGGCGTCGGCGGGGTATTGCGCCCGCTCGCCCCAGCCCTCGAAATAGCCGAAGACCGCGCGGCGGCCCGCGTCGCGCAGCGCGCTGATCGCGGCGTCGGAATGTTCGGGGCTGTGGTGGATCTGGCTCACGTCCATCACCGTGGTCACGCCCGCGTCGATCTGGCTGATCGAGCCGAACAGCTCCGAGATGTACACATCCTCGGGCCGGTAGAGCAGGCTGAACTTCTGCAGCATCCATTCGTAATAGTTGGCGGCACTTTCCGGGCGCCCGTCATTCACCAGGATCGCATCCGCCAGAATCGCGCGCAGCGCGGTCTCGAACTGGTGGTGGTGGGTGTCGATGAAGCCCGGCATCACCACATGCCCACTGGCGTCGATCACGCCGGCATCGCCGGCGTCAAGGGTCTGGCCGACGGCCAGGATCTTCGCGCCCTCGATCAGCACGTCGCCCCTGGGAAAATTGCCGACCTTCGGGTCCATCGACAGCACCGACCCGCCCCGGATCAGCGTCCTGCGACGCGGCTGGCCGATCCCGGCGGGAAGGGCGGCGGGTGCGGACGCGGCCGACAGGGCAGCGCGGGCCGCGCCGCCGCCGGTCTCGGCAGGGGCCCGGGTCAGGCCAGGGCGATCGGCGTCACAGAACTTGCACATGGTGTCTCCTCCCAGAGAGTTTACCTTGGCTGCATCTGGCAGCGGTTTCGTGGGCTCAGCGGCGGTCGAAGGTGGCGGACAGGGCCGGGATGCGGGCGGTGGCGGCCGAGAGCCGGGCGGCGGCGGCGCGCAGGTCGCCCAGGCGCTTGGCGACCAGATCCGCGGGCGTGACCACGCCGGTGTAGCCCGACGAGTTCAGCGCCGCGACCACCCGCCCGTCCGCGGCCCGGATCGGCACCGCCAGCGCGGTGATGCCGTAATCCAGCTGGTCCACCGTCGTGGCATAGCCGTCCGCGCGCGCCTGCAGGATCAGGCGGCGCAGCTCGGCCTTGTCGGTCACGGTGCGCGTGGTCAGGGCCACCGGCTCCATCGCCAGCAGGACCGCGTCCAGCCCGGCGTCCGGCAGATCGGCCAGCAGCACCCGGCCAAGGCTCGTGGCATGGGCCGGATAGCGCGCGCCGACCACCGCCGCAGCCCGCCGCGCGCGCTGGGTCGAATGATGCGCAATGTAGACCACATCCGTCCCGTCCAGCATGGCCACCGACGAGGCATCGCCATGGCTGTCCACGATCTGGCGCAGTTCGGGCAGCATGAACGCGTCGATCCGCGCGCCGAAGTAGAAGCCCGACCCCAGCGACATCACCCTGGGCCGCAGATGGAACCGCTTGGCGTTCTGCCCGACATAGCCCAGCACCGTCAGCGTGATCAGGCTGCGCCGCGCCGCCGCCGGGGACACGCCCACCCGCCGCGCGATCTCGGACAGGGTCATGTCGGGATGGGCGGCATCGAAGGCTTCCAGCACCGCCAGGCCCTTGGCCAGCGCCTCGACGAATTCGGCCGGGCGCGCGGCGGCCTCGGCCGCCTTGCCGGTGTCGCGCACCGCTCAGCCCGCCGGCGCCAGGACAAAGTCGAAATGGCACTTTGCATCGGGCTTCCTGTCGGTGGGCGGCAGCGCGTCGCCCGGCTTCACCGGCTCCAGCCGGGTGATCAGCGACCGGCGCACCCCGAAGACCGCGTCATTGTCGAGATAATCGGTGTTCTCGAAGAACATCTCGGTCGTGATCGCGCGAAAGCCTTCGGCGCGGATGATGTAATGCAGGTGCGAGGCGCGCCAGGCATGCCGGTTGCCCGCCCGCAGCAGCCGCCCGACCGGACCGTCATAGGGCACGGTATAGGGCTTGGGCAGGACGGTCGTGTACCAGTAGTTGCCCCTGTCGTCGGCGGTGAAGATGCCGCGCAGGTCGTACTTGTCCTGGCCGCTGGCCTGTTCCTGGATCGGATAGGTCCCGGCACTGTCGGCCTGCCAGGTGTCGATCACCGCGCCCGGGACCGGATGTCCCAGCGTGTCGCGCACCTGCCCCTGCACCAGGAGCACCGCCCCGTCGCGGTCCTTGCCCAGATCCGCCCCCAACGCAAGGCGCGGCGCGTCGTCCAGGTAGAAGGGCCCGAGATTGGACCCCTCGGTCGCCCCCCCGCGCGAATTGATCATGTCGACCAGCGCCGAAAACCCCAGCACGTCGGACAGCAGGATGAACTCGTGCCGTTCCGGGGTCGAGATCTTGCCGCAGTCATAGAGGAAGTTCAGGACGCCGATCCATTCCGCATGGGTCAGGTTCACCTCGCGGGTATAGTCGTGCAGGTGCTGGATGAAGGCTTCCAGCAGCAGCTTCAGCCGGCTGCCGTCCTCGGCCCGGAACGATCTCTTGACCGCCTCGGTGATCGTGAACTGGTTGATGTCGCGCATCCTTGACCCCCCCGGTTTCCTCGTTGACGCAAAGCTAGAGCAGGCCGTAATCTCCGGCAACAGAAAATATTTTCGATATGCGAAAAAGGGTGCGCCATGAGAATCGGCAAGCAGGACAATGCCTTCACGGCGATTGCCACGTCCGACGAACATTCGATCACCGTCCGCGGGCATGATCTGGTCGGCGAGCTGATCGGGCAGATCGACTTCACCGACTATTTCTGGCTGCTGGTCTGCGGCCACCGCCCGACCGAGGCGCAGAAGGCGATGATGAACGCCTGCC
>Ga0136707_1000315_pt1 | contig 10415 bp, 7 predicted proteins | sample 4C3metaG_FD_101397 | JGI IMG/M metagenome (GOLD analysis project Ga0136707, IMG submission 101397) | Freshwater bacterial and archeal communities from Indian Creek, Illinois, USA - 4C3 metaG | ecosystem: Environmental > Aquatic > Freshwater > Unclassified | place: USA: Indian Creek, Illinois...
AGCACCCCGTTGGAACTCCGCGATCCAGCGTCGCTGATGCAGAAGGATGTTGAGCCAGACGCGCCGAAATTCGACGCGAATCGGCCGGAGGCCGGGGTGAGCGAGGGGGACGTTGAACCCCTGCTGTTCGAGCGCCCCCGCCATGGCGCGGTCGAAACCGGGGACCACTGCGTCCGCGTCGCGGTGCAGGCGCGGATCGTAGCCCTCAAGCTGCATGATGCGGTCGGAACGCCGCCGCTCGGCGGCCTCGAAGGCGCTCCAGTCCTCTCGGGGGTCCGGATGGTGACCTTGGAGGACGGAGGCGTTCACGTCGTGGAAGCGGGTCTGATGCCAGCGGTCCAGAGCCGCGAGGAGGCCCGCGTGGTCGAGGGGCGGGTGCGGGTATCGCGCGGTGGCCCCGAACCCGAGCAGGTCCGCGTCGCCCTTCTCGGCGGCGTGCCCTCCGTCGCCCTTGCCTGCCGCCTCCGGCGCGGGGAGGTGCGCGAGGGCCGCGACGTCCTCGCGCAGTTGGCCCATCTTCTTCTGGATGAGTGCGCGCTCGGCCTCCAATCGCCGGACCGCGCTTTCTCGGTTGTCGCCGAGGCGCACGAGGAATTCCCGCGATATGTTGAAGCGCCGCTTCGCAGCGGCTCGGAGCTTTTCCGGGACGAGTTGTCGCAGGACCCACCGACCGCTGTCGGTCTGGTAGAGGCCGAGATGGTCGGGATCGCGTATCATGTTCGGGCCTCTGCTTTGTATCACTGGCAGCGACCAAACTCTGTAAAAGCAATCCCTTGTTGGAAACTTAACTACAAAGGGCTTTGTAGTGGTGTCCCCGGCGGGATTCGAACCCACGGCCCCCAGATTAGGAATCTGGTGCTCTATCCTGCTGAGCTACGGAGACGTGCCGGCAGGCTAGCACGTCCTCCGTCCTGACCGGAAGCGCTACACCCCCGCCGTCTGCCCCGCTTCCTCGCGCTGCGCGTATTCGAGCACGACGCGCTCGATCCGCTGCCCGATCCATTCGGCCGTTCGCTCCTCCTCGGCCAGGTTTTCGCGCAGGGTTGCGATGTCACCCGCAGCCCCCGCCAGGGGATCAGGGCGCGATAGGTCGCGATCTCGTAATGCTCGAAGATGTTCTTCACCACCTCATCCTGCATCGGCGCATGCGCCATGGCGGCCAAGTTGCCCATCCTTCCCGTCACGAAATCCTTGATCGAGGAATAGCTGGTGCCGTGCCGCTCAGCAGGCGCTCCAGGCGGGTCTGCCGCATCTCGCTCTCGGCGATGTGCTGCTCGATCTTGGCGGACATCTCGGGGTAGCTTTCCAGCCGGCGCAGCAGCCGGGGCGCCTGCGACTCCAGGGCGTGGGCGTTCCTGAGGCCGGTGATGTAGGTCTCAAGCATGGTGGAAGCCATGGCGGCATTCTCCGTCTCGGCTTCGTCGGGGGGGGGCAGCCCAGGCGCCGCCGGGTTCCCGAAGACCGGCGGCCCGTGCCTCGTCCAAGCTTGGCGCTGCCCGCCGGGCGGCGCATAACGCACCGCCCATGGCCCCCATCTCCCCACGCCTCCTGCTGCCCGATGCACCCGCCCTCGTGGCCTCGCATGGCCGCGCCACGCTGCTGACCCCCGATGGCGAGGTGCTGACGCTGACCGGCGCGCGCATCGCCGAGGCGCTGGCCGAATACCCGCCCCCCTTGCTGGTCCATGCGCCCTCCACCGCCAGGCGCCTGGACCTGCCGCGCTTCCTCGATGCGTTTGACCTGCTGGAGCTGTTTGCCTTCGCCCTGCCCGCCCGCAGCGCCCCGCCCACCCCGCGCGGCCTGGCCCTGGTGCTGGACCTGCCGCCACCCGGGGATGACGAGGCCGCCGCCGCCCTCCTGCCTGAGATCGCCTCCCGCCTGCTGCGCGTGCTGGCCGATGAAGCCCGCGCGCCTTCGGGCAAGGAAGCCGCGGGCATGGCCGCGCAACTGGCCGGCGCCGCGCATTGGCCCTGGGTGCCCAGCGTGCTGGCGGCGCTCGGCGTGCCGGATGCCAAGCCCGACCGCAACGCCTTCAAGACCTGGCGCCGCCTCGCCGAATGGGAGGAGACCGCCCCCCCGCCGGCACCCGCCAGCCACACCGTCAGCGGCGCCGATGCCCGCCGCCGCCTCGCGGACATGCTGGGCGGCGGGGCCGAGCAGCGCCCGCAACAGGCCGATTTCGCCTCCGCCGCCGCTGGTGCCTTCGCCCCGCGTGAGGCCGAGGGCTCGCCCCACATGATCCTGGCCGAGGCCGGCACCGGCACCGGCAAGACGCTGGGCTACATCGCGCCCGCCAGCCTCTGGGCCGAGCGCAACGGCGCGCCCGTCTGGATCAGCACCTACACCCGCAACCTGCAACGCCAGATCGACCAGGAACTGATGCAGCTCTTCCCCGATGCGGAGGAGCGGCGCGAGCGTGTCGCCATCCGCAAGGGACGCGAAAACTACCTCTGCCTGCTCAATCTGGAGGAAGCGCTGGGCCAATCCAGCCTGCGCCAGATGGCGCTGCCCCTGGCGCTGGTGGCGCGCTGGGCCGGGGCCACGCGCGATGGCGACATTCAGGGCGGCGACTTCCCCGGCTGGCTGAGCGAATTGTTCATGCCCGGCTCCCTCATGGGCCTGGCGGACCGGCGCGGCGAGTGCATCCGCTCGGCCTGCGTGCATTACCGGAAATGCTTTGTCGAGCACTCGATCCGCCGCGCCCGCAATGCCCGGCTGGTCATCGCCAACCACGCGCTGGTCATGGTGCAGGCGGTGCTGGGCGGTGGCGAGGATGGCCGGCCCACGCGCTATGTCTTCGACGAAGGCCACCACCTGTTCGACGCCGCTGACAGCGCCTTCTCCTCGGCACTGACGGGCGTTGAGGCGGGGGAGCTGCGCCGCTGGCTGCTGGGGGCCGAGGGCGGGCGTTCCCGCGCCAAGGGCCTGCGTGCGCGCATCCAGGAACTGGCCGGCGACATCCCGCAACTCCTCGCGCCGCTGGATGCGGCGCTGCATGCCGCGCGCTGCCTGCCGGGCGGCGGCTGGTATGCGCGACTGGGCGATGGCGCGCCGCCCCCGGACGGCAACGCGACCGAGGCCTTCCTGTTCGCCGCCCGCGCCCAGATCCTGGCCCGCGCCGCGGAGGATGACGGCATCTACACGCGGGAGGTGGACCTCCATCCGGTGAGTGAGGCCGTGGCCGAATCCGGCGCCGCCCTGGCCGCCGCCCTGCACGCGCTGGAACAGCCGCTGGCCCGCCTGCGCGATGCGCTGGCCGCCAAGCTCGAAGCCGTCGAGGAGAACGAAGAAGCCGAACTGGGTGAGCGCATCCGCCTGGAGACGGCGATGCGCGGAATCGAGCGCCGCGCCCTCATGCCACTCAGCGCCTGGCGGGCCATGCTGGGCCAGCTTGCCACCACCGAGGCAGAGCCCGGCACGCGCCCCGTGATGGTGGATTGGCTGCAACTGGACCGCCGCGAGGGGCGCGACGTGGATGCCGGCCTGCACCGCCACTGGCTGGACCCGACCATACCCTTCGCCCAGGTGGTGGCCGCGCCCTCGCACGGGATGCTGATCACCTCGGCCACCCTCACCGATGCGGCCAAGCGCGACGACCCCGAGGGCGCCTGGCGCGAGGCCGAGGCGCGCACCGGCGCGGTGCATCTGCCCCTGCCGGCGATCCGCGCGGCACTTCCCTCGCCCTTCGACTACGCGGCCAATACGCGCAGCTTCATCATCACCGATGTGGATGCGCGGCAGTCAGGCCCCATCGCCAGCGCCATGCAGCAATTATTCCTGGCCTCGGGGGGCGGCGCGCTGGGCCTCTTCACCGCGATCCGGCGGCTGCGGGAGGTGGCAAGCCGCATCGCGCCCGCGCTGGAGGCACGCGGCATTCCGCTCTACTCGCAGCATGTGGATGCGATGGACAATGCCACGCTGGTGGACATCTTCCGGGCCGAGGAGAATTCCTGCCTGCTCGGCACGGATGCGATGCGCGATGGCGTGGACGTGCCCGGCCGCGCGCTGCGCCTGCTGGTCTTCGACCGCGTGCCCTGGCCGCGCCGCACCATCCTGCACCGCGAGCGCCGCCTGCATCTGAGCGAGGGCGACCCGCAGGGCCATGACGACACCCATGCGCGCCACAAGCTGCGCCAGGCCTTTGGCCGGCTGATCCGCCGCGCGGATGACAAGGGTGTCTTCGTCCTGCTGGACCGCGCCTGCCCGTCACGCGTGCTGGCGGGGCTGCCGGAGGGCGTGACGCCGCGGCGCGTGACCCTGGCGGAAGCGGTGGCGCAAACGCGGGAATTGCTGGCGCCGTAACTTGCATCGGCGCCCGGATGCGCCAGACTTCGCGGCATGCAAAGACCCGTCCCGGCGCCCGGCGCCACAGCCTTCGCCCCTGGCGGCTACCGCTTCGTCCCTGGCCGGCAATTCTCCGGCGGCGTCGCGGCCGAGCCAGGCTTTGCCCTGCGCCGCCTGCGCTTCCGCCAGCCGCTGCCGCTGGCCCAGGGCCTCGCCGCTGCGCGCGCGATCCTGGACGCGGCCGGCCGCCCGCCCGAGGCGCTGGCCGCCTGCGAATTGCGCTCGCCCCGGCCGTTGCCGATTGAGGAATTCGTGGCCTTCAACGAGGGCTATCTGGCGGCGCTGCGGGCCAATGGCTTTGCCGCGCATCCGCCCTACCCGATCGGCCGCAGCAACCTCGCGCCCATCCTGGCGCCGCCGGTCAGCGTGGTGTTGTTCGCCATCACCTTCACCGTGCCCGCGCAAGGATCGGGCGGCGAGGATTTCTTCATCTCCGGCAAGCCTGAGAACCGCCTCGCCGCCAGCTTCGAGGAAGGTATTGTCGGCGGCGCCGATGTCTCGGCCGAGGGGATGCGGATCAAGGCGCGCTATGTGATGGCCGAGTTGCGCGCCCGCATGGCCGAGCTTGGCGTGGATGCGGGCCGCGTCACCGGCGCTCAGGCCTATACGATCCACCCGCTCGACCCCGTGCTGGAGATCGTGGCGGGCAGCCTGCCGCTGGCCTGGGGTGGTGTGACGCTGGTGCCGGCGCATCCGCCCGTCACCGGCCTCGCCTTCGAGGTGGATCTGCGCGCGATTTCCGAGGAGGGGACCGCCTGAGTGGGGGGCCGCAAGGCCCGGAACGCCTTATCCCCGCGCGTAACGCAGCATGATGCCGCCGCCATCCGGGCCCCAGCGCCGCACATGGATCCCAGGCTCCGCGCCGGGCTGGTGGCTGAACCAGGCGCCATAGAGGCCTTCCAGCACCGCGCCTGCCCAGCTTCCCGTCAGGTCTGCATGGGTGCCCACCAGCGGCGCCGCGACATGGCGCAGCAGCACCGTGCGGTTGTTCACATCCAGGCTGAGCTGCACATAACCCCAATCGGCGGTAGCCAGCGTTTCATTCATCCGGCTTTCCAGCTCGGCCAGCGTGGCGCAGGGCGGCAGCGGCATGAGGGCGGCCATCCGGGCCCCCACCATCCGCAGCAGGCCCTCGCGCGCGTCATGGTCGAGGTGGCCCTCCAGCGTCTCCATCATCGCGCGCAGGAAGACGCGCCATTGCGGCGCCACGCCGCGCCGCGCGAAATAGGTCAGGGCATCGGGGTCGCTGGTCTGGTCCTGCACGCGGGCGCCTTGAGGTTGGGGCAGAAGGTTGAAGGCACCAGCCTATACATCAGGAAGCCGCCGCCGGAAAATCCAGTGCGGCCCGCATGATCCGAATCAAATTCCACGCGTCGGCCGCCGGGGCATTGCGGAATCAATTCTCGCAATGTTAATCCGCTCCAGCATTTTTGGACAGGTTGGGGGAAGTCAATGGGCTGCGCCATCCTGCCATATGGCCCGCCCGCGTCCGGTTCCGGCGGCGCGTATCCGGAAGGCGTGACCGCATGATTTTCGCGTCGTTTGAATTCCTGTTCCTGTTTCTCCCGCTGTTTTTCGTTTTGTATTTCCTGACGCCGGCGCGTTTCCGCAACTGGACCATCCTGCTTCTGTCCTGGGCCTTCTACGCCTGGTGGCGGGTGGATTTCCTGGCGTTGCTGGGCGGAGTGACGCTGTTTACCTTCTTCATCGCACTGCGCCTCGCCGCATCAGCCGAGGAGTCAGCTTCCCGGTTTCGCTGGATGCTGGCCGGCCTCATCGGCAATCTGGGCGTCCTCGCCTATTTCAAATACGCGAATTTCGGCGTGCAGAGCTTCAACCAGGTCGTCACCGCGATGGGCCTCACGCCCACGCCCTGGCATGAGATCATCCTGCCCATCGGCTTGAGTTTCTATGTGCTGCAATCGGTCAGCTACCTGATTGACGTGTGGCGGCGCGATGTGTCGGTCAGCCGGAATTTCGTGGCTTACGCGGCCTACAAGGCCATCTTCAGCCAGCTCATCGCCGGGCCCATCGTCCGCTATGCCGAGATCGAGCATGACCTGAAGCACCGGGTCCATAGTTGGGAAAAATTCGGCCTGGGCGCGCGGCGCTTCATGATCGGCTTCTGCATGAAGGTGCTGATTGCCGATACTATCGCCCCCAGGGTGGATGTGGTCTATGCGCTGCCCAACCCCTCGATGGCCGATGCCTGGGCGGGGGCCATCGGCTACACGCTCCAGTTGTTCTTCGACTTCGCGGGTTATTCCGCCATGGCCATCGGGCTGGCGCAGATGTGCGCCTTCCGCTTCCCCGAGAACTTCAACAACCCCTATCTCTCGGGCAATATCCAGGAATTCTGGCAGCGCTGGCACATGACGCTGAGCCGCTTCCTGCGCGACTACCTCTACATCTCGCTCGGCGGCAACCGGAAGGGTTCCGTCCGCACCTATGTGAACCTGCTGATGACCATGGTGATCGGCGGTTTCTGGCATGGCGCCAACTGGACCTTCATCCTCTGGGGTTTCTGGCATGGTGGGCTGCTGGCGCTGCATCGCTATTGGCGCGCGGCCGGCAATGGGCCGATGCCCTTCATCCTCGGCAATGCGCTGCTGATGCTGGCGGTGATCCTCGGCTGGGTCGCCTTCCGCGCGCATGACGTGACCAGCGCCTTTGCCATGTATGGCGCGATGTTCTGGCCTTCCAGCATCGGCCTTTCCGACGCGCTGGCCTGGCAGGTCACGCCAGACCAGTGGTGGTGCGTGCTGATCGGCGTGGTGCTGGTCTATCTGCCGCTGTTCGGTGACCGCCTGCCCTGGCAGCGGCCGGTGGAGGCGATGGGCGGCTTCTGGCGCCTTGGCTGGTTCTGGGCGCCGATGGCGGGCTTCATCCTGGGGATGATCCTGCTCTACAGCCGCGCCGCCGTTCCCTTCCTCTATTTCCAGTTCTGAGGAGCGCCGTGATGGAGAGCTGGATCAAGCGGATGGCGACCCTCCAGGCGGCGCTGGTCATCGGCCTCCTGGGTTGGGGCGCGTGGCAGGGCGTGGCCGCGATCAACTCCACCTCCGCGCAGCAAAGGCTGCGGCCGAACCTGACGATGGAGGCCTTCCTGGCCGGGCGTTTCGCCGCCGCGGTCAACCACATCATGGCGCATAACCTGCCGGTGGACCCCTATGTGCGCGCGGCGGGCGGTTTCTTCCGCTGGCGACTGTTCAATTCGGGTGGGCCGCAGGTGCGCGTCGGCTGCGATGACTGGCTTTTCCTGACCGAGGAATTGCGCCCCTGGCCCGACCCCACCGCCGCCATGGCCGAGCGCGTGGCCGGCCTGGCCCGCATCCGGGACCGGCTGGCGGCGCAGAACATCACCCTGCTCGTCGCCATCGTGCCCGACAAGGCGCGCGTGCATGCCGAGCAGCTTTGCGGCGCGCCACTCTCGGCCCAGGCCCAAGGCCGCCATGCCGAACTCACCGCCACCTTCGCCGCCGCCGGCATCACGCCCATTCCGCTGCTGGAGCCGCTGCGCGCCCTGGCCGCCGAGCGCCCGGCCTATTGGCGCACCGACACCCATTGGAACCAGGATGGCGCGGCGCTGGCCGCCCGCCGCATCGCCGAGGCCGCGCGCGGCCTGAATCTCGACCGTCCCGGCGGCTTCACCACGAGTTTCGCCGCCGAGGAAACCAATGGCCCCGGAGACCTGCTGCGCCTGATGGGCCTCGACATCATGCCTGATGGCTGGGGGCCCGCGCCGGATCGCCAGCGCCTGGCCACCACCACGGCGCCCGCGCCCGCCGCCGGCGGGCTGCTGGATGACGATGCCTCGCCCCAGTGGGCGCTGATCGGCTCCTCCTACTCGCTCAATGCCAATTTCCATGGCTTCCTTCAGGAGGCGCTGGGAGCGGCGGTGACCAACCTGGCGCAGGCGGGCGGTGGCTTCACGGGGGCCGCACGCGCCTATTTCGCGGGCGCCACCTTCCGGGAGGCGCCGCCGCGCGTGATCATCTGGGAAGTGCTGGAACGCGCCATGGCACAGCCGGTGGGCCAGGAAGAACGCGCCTTCCTGGCCCGGTAGTCAGCAGCTCATCCCGATGCCGAAGCTGGTGCCGGTGATGCCGCGCGATCAGCGGCAGGCGGCCGGGGTTGAGGCCCGCCGCGCCCAATTCGTGCCGGCCGACATCGAACTCAATCCCGCCGCCCAGCGTCACCGACCAGGCGATGCGCCGCCGCCTGCACATCATCGAAACCGGGCATCATGCGGCGAATCTCCGGGGGTCGGTGGGGGCGATGGCGGCGCGCAGATCGGCATCGGGCGCCTCGCCGCGCACCAGTTGCGCCAGTAGCCTTCCGGCGGCGGGCGCGGTCTGGATGCCATAGCCGCCCTGGCCGCAGAACCAGAAGAAGCCCGGTGCGGCGCAAGGCCCGATGGCCAGGCCACGATCCGGCGTGAAGCTGCGCAGGCCCGCCCAGCGATGCTCGACCCGGTGCACGGGAATGTCGAGCGCCTGCTGCATGCGGTCCACCGCGATGGCGACATCCAATTCGTCCGGCTGGGCGTCACAGGGGTCGCTGTCGGTTTCATCGGCGGGGCTGAGCATGAGCTTGCCGCGCGCCTCGGGGCGCACATACCAGCTGTGGTTCATGTCCCCCACCAGCGGCCAGTCGGCGCTGCGGTAGCGGCCGGGATCAATGATGAGCGCGGTGCGGCGCTTGGGTTGCAGGCCGATCTTCTGAACGCCCGCGATCTCCGCGACCGCATCGCCCCAGGCGCCGGATGCGTTGACCAAAGCGGGCGCGGTGAAGACCGCGCCGCCGCTGGTCTGGGCGTGCCAAAGCCCCTTCGCGTGCCAGATGCGCCCCGCCTTGTGGCGCAGCGCCAGCAGGCCGCCCGCGCGCTGCAATTGGCGCAGAAAGCCCTGGTGCAGCGCCGCCACGTCAATGTCGAAGGCGTCCTGCTCGATCGCGGCGGCGACGGCCCAATCGGCGCGGATGGCGGGGACCAGGGCGCGGGCTTCCTCCAGCGGGAGCGCCACGCGCCCCGCATCGAGCGAGGCCGCGAGGTCCGCCGCCTGGGCCGCATCGGCCAGGGTGAGCACGGGGCGCGGATGGGCCAGGGCCACATCGGTGAAGCCAGGCGGCGGCGCCTCGAAAAACCCGCGCGAGGCGGCGGTCAGCAGGCGCGCATCGGCGCTGCCATAGCTGAGGATCCAGATGGCGGCGGAGCGGCCGGTGGTGTGGTAGCCGGCGGATTCCTCCGCCTCCAGCAGGGCCACGCGATGCGTGGTGGCGAGATGCGCGCCGGCTGTCGCGCCGGCAATGCCCGCGCCGATGACGAGGGCGTCGAAATGATGGGTGTCCATGGCCGCCATCCTAATCCGCGAGGCGCGGCGCGGCAAGCTGGTTGCACTTCATGCCGGAGAGTGCGTAACCTTCCGGTCAGCGGCGAAGACCGCGCGGAAACATCCAAGGGAGAGCAAGAATGTCCAACAAGGATCTGTCGCGTCGCACCGCTTTGGGGGCTGGCGCGGGTGTCATCGCTGCCGGGACCCTGACCTCGCCGGCCGTCTTCGGTCAGCCCACCACCACCCTGCGCTGCGCCTTCTGGGACCACTGGGTTCCCGCCGGCAATGGTGCGCTGCGGCAATTGGCGCAGCAATTCGGCGAGCGCAATCGCGTCAACGTCAATCTCGACTTCATCACCACCGTCGGCAACCAGCTTCAGCTGACGGCCGCGGCCCAGTCGCAATCGCGCAGCGGGCATGACATCCTCTCGCTCTCGCCCTGGGATATCGGCGCCTATGCCGACCAGCTGGAGCCGGTGGATGACGTGATGGGCCGGCTCATCGCCAAATACGGCCCGCCCAACCCGGCCGCCGAATTCCTGGCCAAGCATCGCGGCGCCTGGCGCGCGGTGCCCGCCACCTCGGGCACCCAGAACAAGCCCGCCTGCGTCCGCTTCGACCTGATGCAGCAACATGCGGGCATTGATGTGCGCGCCATGTGGCCCGCCGAGAACCGCGCCGGCCCCACCGCGAATACCTGGACCTGGGACACCTTCCTGCGCGCCGCCGAGGCCTGCC
>Ga0136707_1000317_pt1 | contig 10393 bp, 15 predicted proteins | sample 4C3metaG_FD_101397 | JGI IMG/M metagenome (GOLD analysis project Ga0136707, IMG submission 101397) | Freshwater bacterial and archeal communities from Indian Creek, Illinois, USA - 4C3 metaG | ecosystem: Environmental > Aquatic > Freshwater > Unclassified | place: USA: Indian Creek, Illinois...
GCCCGCACCGGCAGCCGGCCCGCCTCGCGGCAGGCCCCGCTGCCGAAGGACGACGACCCCCTCCCGGAGGACAGCATTCCGTTCTGAGCCCCCCCCCTCTCACGCCATCACGGCGTGAGAGGGGTTTTTCATGCCGCGGGCTCGGCGCGCTCGGGCGTCCGCTTCGGCAGGCCGAGGATGGCTCGGCGCAGGCGGCGGGTGCCGCCAAAGACCACCGGGACGCCGCCGCGCCGCGGCGGGAAGAAGGACTGCCAGAGGGTCGCCCTGCCCTGGGGCAGCCAGACCAGGCTGGCGTCCGAGCCGGTGCGACGGGCGAGGCCCGCGGCCTGTTGGATCGCCCGCGTCTCGCGCTCACCGGGGAACAGGCCGAAGAAGGGCGCATGCCACTTGCGGAAGGATTTGACCTCCACGATGGCGATGAGGTCGTCCGCGACCCGGCGAACCGCGAGATCGGCATCACCGGCACCGACCACCCGGACGTTGGCACGAACGAAGAACTCACTGCCAAGGTCGCGGGCGGCCGCGGCTGTCCACTCGGCCTCGAAACTCTTGCCGAAGGCCCGGCTTGCCGCCCGCCGTAGCTGCGCCCCGCCGAAGCCGAAGATCAGGACCGCGAACAGGGCCAGCGGCCAGGTCCAGTCGCCATGCGGAAGGAGCAGGGCGGCTACACCGAGCGCGAAGCCGATCCCGACCGCCCGCAGGCCGCGCTTCCTCTGCGACTCCCAGGGGCGGAAGTCCGCGTCGTCCTTCCAGACCTTCTTCGCCATGCCAAGCTCCACAAGCCCACCGTTCCACCATGCTATCGCCGCGACCCGGCATCCCCAAGCAAGCCCCAATCGAGTGCAACAGGAGCAGCCGCTGGGCCGGGCATGAGGCGGGCAGCACTTTCGCTGCCCTATTGAGTGAGATCCCATACATGATGAAGACCGCCAACCAGAACCGCGCCAAGGTCGATGTGCGCGACCACTTCGCCATCAAGTGCATGAAAGCGGTGAAGGAGAACGACATCGACCTGGCCGAGCGCCTGGCCGACGCCATCAACGACGATCCGATGATCGTCCTGCTGGAGGGGCTGGCCGAGGGCAAGATGGCCACCAAGCTCACCTACGGCCTGCATGAGCGCGTGCCGCACAGCGGCATCGCAACCATGAAGCTGCTGGCCGAGGATGGGCTGATCCGCTACGCCGGGGCCAGCAAGTTCGTCCTGACTGGCGCTGGCCGGCAGTTCCTCAGCCAGCACGCTTGAGGAATGAGCAAAGCATGAGGCCCCAGGAGATCACTCCTGGGGCCTCATCGGTTTTGCGTCATCCAGCGCGGATCAGGCTCTTGCCATCCCGCTTTGCCTCCAACACCGCCGCATCATGCGTGAGCACGACAGGGCGGCCATGCTTGCCGCCAGCGTCCAGAACCACGGACGCGCCACGATTCACGATCATGACCCTGCCCCAGTGCTCGGTGAAGCTGAGGCAGCCCCGACGATCGGGAAGACCCGCCTGGCGGCGGAACTTCACACGATCGCCGACCCGAAGCAGGTTGATGAGGCTCATGCCACCACCTCCCTCAAGACCTTTGGTGCGGGCTGGGCCAGCGCAGCGAGCGATCGACCGATCACCTGGCCAACGTGCCGGAACGCCGGCCAGATCACCGACTGCCCGAGCAGCTCATGCGCGGTCGTCTTCGATTCGACGCCGCGGACAAGCTCGGCAGGGATGCCTTTGAGCCGGGCGTGCTCCGCAGGCGTGAACAGCCGACTCAAGGACTCCTGGCTCGGGTGGCGAAGGCGTGGCTCGGTTGATCGAGCCTTCTGGTAGCCCGATCCGATCGTGCCGACTCGCGTGGCCTCCGGCCCGAGGATTTGCATGGCGAAGCCCTTGCCGGCCGCCTTGTCGGCAACCTCCTTGGCCTTGAGGTAGCTCACCTCGCGCCACTGCTCATCATCAAGCGGCACATCGTCGAGAATATCGCCGATCGACTGCACCGCACGCGGCGGCGCGATCATGCTCTCGAGATCGAGATCAACACCCTCGGTTACGCCGACCAACACGCGCCGCGGCCGGGCCTCGATGGCGTAATCAGCGCCGTCGAGATCCCGCTCTTGCACGGCGTACCCAAGCTCCCGCAATTGTGTCCGCAGGATCGCCGCCGAGGCCGTGTTGAAGTAGGGACGCACGTTCTCCAGGAGGATCAGGGCCGGGTTGCATCGCCCGATGATGGCGATGAAGGCCGCCACCAGATGGCCCGCCTTGTCGTCGTCCTCGGCCTGCTTGAGGCCTTTCTTGCTGCGCCCACTCACCGAAGCGGCCGTGCAGGGCAGCCCGGCCTCAAGGATCGAGACGGTGGGCAGCTTGGACAGCACGAAAGGGTCGGCGAAGGCCAGCATTTGCACCGGCAGCGCGATCGACTGCGTTCCGGTGTTCCATGCCGGGTTGTTGGCCGCGGCCACATCGAGGGCGTCCGGGTCAATGTCCACCGCGAAGCGGAGGTTGCCGGCGATGCCCTCGTCCTTGAGGCCGGTGTGCAGCGCATGGGACAGGATGCCGGCCCCGTGGCTCACTGATCCGACGCTGACCTGCCCCGCGTTGATCTCCGCGTGCAGGCGGCCCAGGCGCTCCTTCTGCCGGGATTCGACCGCATCCGGGATCAAGTGGATCTCGCCCTCGGTGAAGATCACGCGGATCTGCTTGTAGCCGGCGAGTACGGCCAAGGCCTCCTGGCTGTTGATGTCGAGCACCGGCAACTCCCGGCCGCCCCGCTCCTTGCGTGACACCGTGCGGCCGCCTTCATTGTGCAAGGACAGGGTGACCCGCAGGCCGCCAGCATCGCTTGAGAGGCGGAAGCGGCAGCCGGGCAGGAAACCCGCCCTGGCCGGCATCTGGCCCTCCAGCCAGACGCGAGGTGCGCCCTTGTTCATGCCCACCGTGGCAGTGCGAACCGCCACGAGATTCTTGCTTGCCATATGGATTCTCCATCTTTGCGTCCGATTGACGCGATGGACATGCCTGAAGGCGAGGGGGCTGCTGTTGCAGCGCCTCCTGGGCACCAATTGCCTGCAACACGCTTTCAGAAGTGCAGTGACATGGAGAGGTAGATGCTGCACTCCGCAGCACTGCGAGGCGAGTCGGTCCCCATGGCCGATCCGCCCATTCAGAAGGGGTAGCTCCCCTTCAACGAGCAGGCTTTCCGAACTCAGGAAAGCTGGCAACCCTTCGCTTCGGCGAAGCGAGGTTGCCCTGGAAGCAAGGCCGTGGGGAAACCCACCGAGTCCTTGTTGCGTCGGATGACGCCGCTGAACCGCGCTTTGAGCGCGATCACGTCCGGTCCTGATGCCGGGCCATGCTCCGAACCCCGAACGCTTCTTGCGTTCGGGGTTTGTTTTGCTTGGGAATCGCCAAAAAGGGTGTTTGCGACTCCGTTTCCTCAAGCCTCGGACCCTGCCAAGTAGACCAGGACGCCGCTGGGATTGATGAGGATGTAGCTATCCCTTGGCTTTGAGGGGTCCGTAATCAGTTGGAGAAGCTGGCCGACCACGGCCACGGAAGACCCTGAAACCGTTGTGCCATCAAGGAGCCTGATGTCGATCAAGCGCCCCTTCTCCGGGCCGAGGCGATTGATGGATGATGCGAGTTCATTGAGTGAAATGCTCATGGCCTACGGTTTTCATGTTCAGGATTGGTGTAGGATACTGCAACAACCGCGAGGCAGTAACCCATGGACATGCGCGATCTTCCCGGCCTCAAGGATGCGATGTTCAATGTCAGGCCCTTCAGCGTGGCCATGGTGGATTCCCCGGTGGAGTCCTCGTCCATGATTTTCGAGCACACCGACCCGGCCACCGGCCGCGCCTTTCAGGTCACCGTCTCAATCCGGGACACCGACCGCGGCCAGACCCGGCGATTCTTCCTCACCGAGGCCTGCCCGAACGGGCAGATGATCGGCAGCGATGGCTCGATCATCGAGGTGCCCCACCTCCTGGACCTTGAGGCGCAGGCTGGCCCCAATGACTTCTTGATCGCCGCTGATCGGGCGGGCCTCCCGGTCCAGCGCATCATCATGGTGTCCTCGGGTGCGCAGGCGAGTCCCGGTTTTCTCGGCATCGACCAGGCCATCGACGCCATGAGTTACTGCATCGAGGTCAACCGCCGCTACAGTGGTTTCCCGCCGCTTGAGGCGGAAAAAGCCCGGCAGATTGCGGCCGAACGGGCAGGGCGGCCGGGTCAGGCACCGATCGACTGGATGGCGCAGATTCGGACCTGGGCTGAGCGCCAGTAACGACTGCAACAGCGCCTCGGGCCGCTCGGCTCAAGGGGATCGCCGCAATGTCGCGGCTCCCATGAGATCGCCACCATGAAGTTTCTCCTGCTTTTTTTCATCGGCCTTTGGGCCGTCCTTCCGGCCCCGGCCAAGGCCACGGTCAGTGAGGCCGTGCTGATCGAGATCATCTCGGTCGCCCCCTCCTTCGAGGAGGAGCCGCGGCACTACCGCGGCACCGCCACCGGAGCCGGTATCGGCGCGACGGTCGGTGCGATCGCCGGCCGCAACGCCAGCCGTGGCGACCAGGCCGCCATCGCCACCCTCGGGGCGCTGGTCGGCGGCGTGGTCGGCAACGACCGCGACGTTCGCCGGGCGCGGGTGCGCGGCTTCGATGTGGTCTTCAGGTCGGTCGAAACGGGCCGATTCGGGTCGGTGTTTGTGGAAGAGCCGCCTCCGGTTCACATCGGCGGCCGGGCCTTCCTGGTCGGCTCCTGGAGCCGCAGCCGGCTGATCCCGGCTCCGCCTGCCGAGCCGGAGCTTGAACCCGCCCAGCACCTATGACCCACCGCCGCCCTCTCGTTCATCGAGAGGGCGGCTTTCCATGGCCGGGCGGGCATGAAGAAGCCCCCTCACCGAAACGGTGAGGGGGCATACAGGGCATTTACCGGGACGCGGCGGCCATCACCGGCCACAACTGCGGCTGACGCCGCACGGCCTGGGCCGCATCGATCCCCAGCAGGCGATCGGCTTCGCGGGCGGCGAACTGCACCGCCCAGCGCGCCTCCATCACGGCGACCTCCCAGGACTTGAGGCCACGGGCCGGCCCGACCACATCCATGATCGGGATGGTCTGGATCAGACCATCGGCGTCCTCCACCATTGCATCGACCCGCATGTTGGGGTCGCGCAGGGCGAGGTTGAAGCCGGCGACCGCGATGAAGCGGCCTTGGTCGAGTCCTCTCGGTGTCGCCACCGAGATTCGCACCGGCGCGGCGTGGTAGCCCTCGCGCCAGTCCGACTCCGGCACGATCACGCCGGAGATCTCGGCCTTGAGGCGATCGAGTGGCCCCATCAGGTAGGGGTCGAACCAGCGCCCCTTGGCCGCGCTGATCTCGGCCACGATTTCAGCGGCAGTCGGCGCGCTCATGGCGTCACCGCCATGTTGCGCTCGCTGGCCGAAATCAGCTTCAAGACCTGCTCGCCGTGCAAGGCCATGAAGCGCCCGGCGCGGATCTCGGCCACATCCGCGGTGGAGGTGCGGAAGCCGAGCCGCCCGTAGTCGGCCTTGGCTTCTCGGATCGCGGCCATCACCAGGGCCAGATCCGCACACAAAGAAACGGTTTTTTCCATTGTTCTTCCCCTTGGGGTTGAGCAGCCCAGCGCTGCATGCCCCATGCGGGCGGGGCGGCGCTGGCGCGTTGCAGGCGATTGGTGAAGCGACTGCAACACCCGGCCGGGAACGCCGCGACAGGGCCGGTGCGGCAATCTCGCCGTTCAACCCGAGGAACACCTATGAAGTTGGTCCATTTCGAGACGGCGGCCAGTGGCTCGCCGGACAGCCAAGCGTGGCACCAGTGGCGGGCCGGTGGCATCGGTGCCAGCGATGCCGCCACCATCCTTTTCAACGCCGGCCTGCTGCCCGACAGCACAAGCTGGCAGCGCGACTACGCCGGCCTGCTGGCCGAGAAGCGCGGCGAAGCAACCAAGGCGAAATCGAACTTCGCCATGGCTCGTGGCAAGGCCTTGGAGGCCACGGTCACGGAGATGGTCAATGCCCTGACCGGCATCCCCTTCAAGCCGGCCTTTGGTGAGATGGGCGATCACCCGTTCATCCGATCGTCCTTCGACGGCATCACCTTCGATCTCGAGTGCATCGCGGAGATCAAGGTGGCCAACCAGTCGGTCCACGAGATCGCCAAGGAGGGTAGGGTGATCGCCTACTACCAGCCGCAAGTCGCCCACCAAGCCCTCACCGCCTGGGGCAACCCGGAGGGGTGGCGGAATGATCGGGTGCTCTACTTCGCCAACTACCGCGAGGCCGATGAAGAGCAACCGCTCGCCCTGGTCGAGGTGCCAAGCAGCGCCGATTGGCTGAGGAAGATGGCGGCCGCCCTGCTGCCCCTGCACCTCGCCTTCTGGAAGGAGGTCGAGGAGGGGCGTGCGGTCCCCAACGAAGTGATCGACCTGATCCGTCGCTACAAGGCAGCGAAGCAGGCCGCCGACGAGGCGGAAAAAGCGATGAAGGATCTCCGGCAACCGATCCTCAGCATCATCGAGGGGATGGGCGTGCCGAAGTTCGCCCACGACGGCTTCGAGGCTGTCAAGGCGGCCCGCCAGGGTGCCATCGACTACGAGGAAGCGTTCAAGCACCTCGGCATCGACAAGCAGGCGCTCGAGCCCTTCCGCAAGGCCGGCTCGGTGTCTTGGACCCTCAAGGCAAAGTGATCCCTCAAGCCGCCCCTCACGGGGCGGCTTTTTCCTGCCTCAGGCCCATCCAAAAGACTGCAACAGCCCGGTCTTGGCTCTCGATCAGGGGATGTGCCGGCGACTTGCCGGCACATCCCTCAAAGAGAAGACCATGGACAACTACGAAACCCTCTCGCCGTCGTTCGAGTACGACGACGTTTCAATCGCCGAGGCGGGGGTCTGCATCCCCACCGAGGAAGCAAAGTTGGAGCCGGAGCAGAGGCTTTGCTTCAACGTGATCCAACTCGCGGTGAAAGACCTCGAGGCCGTCAACAAGGCAAAGGGCCGGCTTGCCGCACTGAGCGACGATGAGCGGCTGAATGCCGCCTCGGCGGCCTTCTTTTTCCTGAAAGGCCCCGCCAAGGGCTACATGAAGGCCCTGGGCTGGTCCTGGTACCTGCCGAAGGCCCAGGAGCTTGCCATCAGCGCCTTGGGCGCGCTCGGCGAGCCCTGGGGCCACCTGGTGCGGTTGAAGGGCGAGAACGCCACACGCCGTATCGCGGCGGCCATCGCGGCCTCCCGCAGCAAGGCCGGCATGGAGAAGATGCCGATGCCGCGGCGACTCAAGGGGTCGATCACCCAGCGCGAGCTGGCGACCCTGTTTTGATGATCCAAAATGAAAAGAGCCCACCATCAAATGATGGTGGGCTCTGTGTTTCCGCCTGGTCAGAACGGCTCATCCGCCCCGGCCGGGGCCTCGATCTCCGCCTCGCCCTGCTTGGGCGAGAGGTAGATCAGGTCGTTCAGCACGATCTTTACCGAGGTGCGCTCCTTGCCCTCTTTGTCGGTGTAGGTTTCCACCGACAGGCGGCCCTGGCCGCCGATTCTCTCGCCCTTCTTGACGGTGGCCAAGCGCTCGGCCAACTGGCCCCAGGCCTCGGCGCGGATCCATGTCGGCTCCTTGTCGCGCCCGTTGCTCAGGGCGACCGACACGGATGCGACATCCTTTTCACCGGCCTGGCGAAGGGCGGCGTTGTCACCGGCATTGCCGATGAAGGTAACACTGTTGCGGATCATCTGTTGCTCCTTCTTGACGCCCTCGGGATTGAGGGCGTTTCTCTTGTTACAGGGGTGGGTTGAACCGTGTTGCAGGCTCTTTGGTGACGATGGACGGGTAGCCTAAGCGCTTGAGGTGGGCCAGAACCTTGTGCTGAAGCCCGTAGATCACAAGCGGATCACCGTCTTCCGAAGGGTAGGTCACGGTGAGCGGGTCTTGGCTCAGATCGACACTGAAGGACATGCCTTGGGTTTGCAGGCAGAAGCCAAGGTCGATGGGCATGATGCTCATGCGTTCCCACAAGATTTCCTCCGGGGCCTGCTCCAGGGGCATGATCAAGATGGTGTTTGGCTTGGCGGCGTCAAAGGCACGATCAAGCCGCGCCAGCGTGTCGGCGAAGTCGTGCTTCTCGAGGAAGTCCTCGGGCACATACTTTGCCCATTCGACCAGCTCCGATCGAGCAAAGCGCAGAGCATCCAGAGCCCTCTTGCTCTTGCTCAGGGCCTCCAGATCCTTCTTGCTCTTGATCGCCCCAGCATCATCGTCGGGACCGCTGGGCACGATCTCGGCCCGCGTGTTGATGAACCACGCCCGCACGTCGCGGGCCACTTGCTCGGGATCGCAGAAGTGGCCGTCAGACAGGCAAGCCTCGAGCATCTCCTCGATCAGATGCTTGTTTTTGGTGCTCATGTTTTTCTCCGTCTATGCCCCGGATGGGGCAGGGGTCATGTTCGACGTTCTTGATGGGCTTGTTGCACTGGATTCAAGTCTCGGGGAACAGCGGGCCGGATTCAGGCATCAGGTGGCAGTCGAACAGCGGAACATCACTGGATTCAAGCGTCGGGCGGCAGTCGAACAGCGGCACACCATCATGCTTGATCCGATCCGCCGCCAGCTTGGCGTAGCTCGGATTGATCTCGCACAAGATGGCGTTGCGCCGATGCCACTGCGCGACCAGCCCGGTCGTGCCGGACCCGCCGAACGGATCGAGCACGGTGCCGCCCTCCGGGCAGCCGGCCAGTACGCACGGCTCGATGAGGCCGGGCGGGAAGGTGGCGAAGTGAGCGCCCTTGAACGGCTTGGTCGTGACAGTCCAGACGGAACGCTTATTCCGGCCGTTGCTTACGTCAATGACCTTGGTGTGTTCGCCGCGCAACGTGTTTGCGTCCATCCGCGACTTGTCCACCTTGCCGCCCGCCCCTCGGGTGTGCCCTTTGGCGGCGCGACGCTGCATATCTTCGCTGCACGGCTCCTTGATCGCCTCAGCATCGAAGTAGTACCGCCCCGACTTCGACAGCAGGAACACATACTCATGCGCCTTGGTGCAGCGATCCTTCACCGACTCCGGCATCGGGTTCGGCTTGTGCCAAATCACATCTTGCCTGAGATACCACCCCGGCTCGACCGTAATTTTCGGTTCGATCATCCAAGATGGTATGTCCACATCTTGCTTCTGATTCAGCCGCTGGATCAGTTCTCTGCACTGCTGCTGCTTTTCTCTTGCCGACACCGGCATGGGTTGCCCGCGCTTTGTCTCGTAGCTGTCCCGCACCAACTGGTGGTTCCACAGTATGACGGCCTGCTTCCGCTTGATGCGGAGGTACGGGTAAATCTCGGCAACGATGTCGGCAGCTCGACGCCCAGTGATTCGCCACTGGAACGTCTCCCTCTTTCCACCGCGAGATGGAGAATCCTGCCGCAGGCACTGCTTGAACCCGGTGATCTCATTGGCGTGCTCTACGCACTCGGGGTCGCACATCTTGACTTGGAGAATTGGTGGAAACGATGTGGAAGTCTTCTCGCCGTTGTTCGCCTCCATGATTGTCATGCAGCCCTCGCCATCGACCAGGGCAGCAAGCCACGCCCGGTCAATACGATCCTTGATGTGAACCTTCTCAAATGGCTGCTGCAACGCGAAGGCGACGCGCCACGGAATGCCGATCAGGTCTTTCGGCTTGGAGCCGCCTACGATGGTGTTAGGGACGGAAGCCGTGAACCGCCGTCCGCTGCGCTGGCCTTGCTGCCCCTGGCCGCCACTGGCTGGCCCGGCGTAGGTGTCGCCGAGATTCAGCCACAAGGTGCCGTCATCGCGGAGAACTCTTTTGACCTCGCGGAACACCTCGACCAGCTTGGCGACGAACTCGTCGGGCGTCTGCTCAAGGCCAATCTGCCCGTCGTGGCCGTAGTCGCGCAAGCCGAAGTAGGGCGGGCTGGTGATGCAGCAATGCACCGACTCGGCCGGCATGGCGCGCAGGCTGGCGAGGCAGTCACCGACGACAATGCTCACGGCCATCACGCGCCCATCCCGTCCGGTAAGCAGGCAGGGTCGGGGTTGGGGGTCTGATTGGTTTCGATCGTCATCGCGCGCTCACTTTTCGGCTCATTCTCCGGACTTTGCCGCGGCTAACAACTTGGCCGGTTCGAGCAGCTCAATAGTGCGGCGAGACGCCATCCGTCCGTCGTGGACGATCTTCCGCTGCGCAAGCTTGTTCAGCGCTCGCCCCATCGGCATTGCCCATCCATGTGGCCCGCCCTTCGTCGCCCCGCGCCATGCTTTCGGGTTCTCGGCGAATGGCCAGAGCTTTTCGGCAAGGGCGTAGTACTCCAAGCGGCCGCCGGCAGTCTTGAGGGTTTCGACGATGCGGGATTCAAGGGGTGTCATTGGTCTTGTGTTTCCTA
>Ga0136707_1000322_pt1 | contig 10374 bp, 12 predicted proteins | sample 4C3metaG_FD_101397 | JGI IMG/M metagenome (GOLD analysis project Ga0136707, IMG submission 101397) | Freshwater bacterial and archeal communities from Indian Creek, Illinois, USA - 4C3 metaG | ecosystem: Environmental > Aquatic > Freshwater > Unclassified | place: USA: Indian Creek, Illinois...
CCTCGCCGCCCGCTACAACGTCGAGTGGCTGATCGAGCCGCTCGACGCCCGCGCCGCCTGGCTCGACACCAACCTCAGGCGCGCCGCATAGCGCAAACCCGTGTCCAGAGAGCCGGGTGCGGGTCGCGCCGAGGAGTGTGAATGGCGCCCCGAAGCTCCGCCTCTTTTTCGGCCATATCGGCATGGCGCTTCCGGCCGATCCGCTGGGGCTGGCCGGCAGCGGCTGGGCGGCATCAGGCCCCGGCGGCGCCTGATTTTGCGATCCGCGGCGAGGCCTGGCTGCGCGTCACACGCAACTGACGCCGGTCACATTCGCGATTTGCTCACCCCGCATCGGCGGGGATCCGATGATGGCCTGGTTGCCAAGCTGAACCGTCACGCTCTGGTTCGGGTTGATGCGTATGGGCGCCGGGCTGGGCCGGTCGAGAAGGCCGCCTCGAACGATGATGATGACACTCACGGCTGTGCTGCGCCTATTCTGCAGGGTCACCGCGTAGTGGGCCTTCATGATGGGGGTTCGCGTCACCCGCGTCTCGAACCGGTCGGCGACGACAGCGCCCCCGCAATAATGGGCCATCTGTGCCTGAGCCGTGAGGGGCAAGGCGAGCAGGACCGCCAGGGGAAAAAATCGCAACACCGCAAGGCTCCTGCATGCCGCGCAGCATTAACCTTTACACACACCACTTGCCAATCGGCATTTTCAATCCCGCGGATCAGGCCGGTGTTCAGCCTGTCATCATGGCGATTTTCCCGAAATGCGCGTTGGCCTTCATATGCGCCAGCGCCGCATGCACCTCATCCAGGTGAAAGACGCGGTCCAGCGGCAAGGCGAGTTGGCCCGCCTCCAACGCCGCCCAAAGATCCTGGCGCATGAGGCGGACTATCTCGCGCACCTCCTCATTGCTGCGGGTGCGGAAGGTGACGCCGATATAGGAAATGCGCCGCGCGGCATGCAGGTCGAAGTCGAAATCCCCGACCGCGCCGCCCAGCCGGCCCACATTGATGATGCGTCCCAGGATGCGCGTGGCCGCCAGGGTTTGCGAGACCAGCGGGCCGCTGATCTGGTCCACCACGGCATCCACGCCGCGCCCCCCGGTCGCGTCCAGCACCTGCTTCACCCAGGCCGGGTCATTCGTGTCCACCGCCAGCGTCGCGCCGAATTCGGCCAGGCGGGCGCGCTTCCCGGGGTTGGTGGAACTGCCCACCACCACGCTGGCGCCCATCAGCCGCGCGATCTGCAAGCCCATCAGCCCGACGCCCGAGGAAGCGCCCTGGATCATGATGGCCGAGCCCGGTGCGCAAAGCCCGTGGGTGACCACGGCATTGTGCATGGTCTGCAACGCGATGGGCAGCGTCGCCGCCACCTCCCAGGACATGTTGGCATCGGGCAGCAGGCTGACGCGCCCCCAATCGGCCAGGGCGTATTCGGCGTAGGTCGCGCCCATGCTGGCCATCACGCGCATGCCCGGCTTGAGGTGCGAGGGCACCTCGCTGCCGCATTCGGCAATCTCGCCCGCGCCCTCCAGGCCGGGGATCGTGCCGGGGCCGCCCACCGGCCCATGCTGGTGTCCCGCCGCCACGCCGAGATCGGCTCGGTTCAGCCCGATGGCGCGCAGCTTGATCAGGACCTGCTGCGGCCCCGGCTTGGGCACTGGAACATCCTGCAAGACCAGGCCCTGGGCGGTGACAATGGCGGCTTTCATGGAGCATCTCCCTCGGATCTATTGCCACAGGCTACGATGAACGGAACCGGGGAACGAGGGGTGCGGCCGCGATTAGGCAACTCGATGAAGACTCAGTAGGTCAGGCAAACATGCCCAGAAAGACATGTATGGCAGGACCGCAGCCCATCCGATCCATCCAGTATCTGCGCGGTGTGGCGGCCCTGATGATCGTCTTGTACCATCTGGGCCTGCCGTTGAGCCGCGCCGGCTATGCGGGCGCCTGGCCGGAAGGACTGAGCCATGGGGTGGATCTTTTCTTCGTCATCAGCGGCTTCATCATGGTGGTCGCCACGCGCAACCCGGCGGTGACGCCCGCCATCTTCCTGTTGCGCCGCTTCCTGCGCATCGCGCCGCTCTATTACGCGCTGACGGCCTTCATGCTGCTTGTCTTCACCCTCAAGCCCGGCCTGCTGCGGAGCTTCTCCTTCGAATGGCCGCATGTGCTGGGCAGCTTCGCCTTCTGGCCGATGATCAACCCCGCCACGGGCGAGACGACCGAGCCGCGAGCGCTTCTGCCTCAACGCAGTTCGATCGCGTAGCGCAGCGCGCTGGTCTCCATCCAGGAGAGGCGGCGCTCCACCGCGCGGTCCATCACGTCGAAGGCAATGCGGGCGATGTGCATGACGGGCACGCCCTCGGCGCGGCCCAGCATGGCGGCGATGCCAGCCGGGGCAGCGATGGCGGAGAGCTTTTCCTCCACGCGCATCACCGTGATGCCGTGGTGGCGCTGGTAATGGACGTAGAGCTCATCGTTGAGTTCCACGCCGATGGGCAGGTGGAAGCCGGCAAACAGCGCCTCGGGCAGCGCGATCTCCTCGACGATGGCGGCATGGCCGCCGACGAAGCGCTGGCGGAACAGCCGGTGCACCCTTGCTGCATGGTCCAGCTTCAGCGCCGCCGCTTCCTCGGGCCGGGCCGGCTTGCGTTCCAGCCGGTGCAACTGGCTGGTGGGTGTGATCCGGCGGCCATCCGGGGCTTCGGCGCGAAAGAAATGGAACAGGGCGCGCTCGCTCGTGGCCTCGGTCACATAGGTGCCGCTGCCCTGGCGGCGCTCGATCAGGCGTTGCGCTTCCAGCAAGCCCAGCGCGCGGCGCAGCGTGCCCTGGCTGATGCCGAGCTGCGCCGAGAGCGCGGCCTCCGTCGGCAACGCCTCGCCGGGTTTCCATTCGCCGGCGGCGATGCGCGCGCGCAAATCCTGCTCGGCGCGCGCATAGAGGGGCGCGCGCGTCAGCGCCGTCATGCGCGGCGCAGATTGGGGGCGGCCAGGCCCTCGATCATGACGTTCACGCAGGCAGGCTTGCCGCTGGCGAAGGCGCGGTCCAGGGCCGCGGCCAAATCCTCGCCGCGTTCGACGAATTCGCCATGGCCACCCAGGCCCTGCACCGCCAAGTCATAGCGCGTGCCGGGGGCGAGTTCGCAGCCATGGGTGCGGTTGGCGCCATAGTCGCGCGCCTGGATCTGGTATTCGGCGTTCCACTTGGCGTCATTGCCGACGACCAGCACGAAGGGCAGGCTGTGGCGCAACGCCGTGTCGAATTCGGCCATGTGGAAGCCGAAGGTGCCATCGCCGCACAGCGCCAGCACGCGGCCGGCCGGGCGCGCGGCGCGGGCGGCCAGCGCGAAGGGAAGTGCGGCGCCAATCGCGCCCGCCACGCCGTTGATCACGCGCTCGGGCCCGGCAAGGCAGGCCTGCATCCATTGGCCGATTTCGCCGCCATCAATCACCAGCACCGTCTCGTCATTCACATAAGGCCGCAGGGCCGCGCCGAGGGTGGCTGGATGCACTGGGCCGCCCGGCTTGCCGGCCAGCGCTTCCCACGCCTTGGGCCGGTGCGCCATTGCTTCGCGCAGCGCCGCGCCCCAGTCAGGATTGGCGTGCGGCCGGGCCAGGGCGGCCAGCGTCGCCACCGCTTCCAGCGGCGCGGCCATGGCGCCGATGGCCAGCCGCGCGCCCAGGCCCGAGACCGCGCGCGCCATGAGCTTCGCATCCGGCTCGATCACCACCCAGCGCGCCTTCGCATCCATGAAGGGCGCGCGGCCAAAGCGCAGCGTGAAATCGAGCGGCTTGCCCAGCAGTACCACGCAATCCGATTGCGCCAGCATTTCCGCAAAGGCGCCGAGCGAGGGATCGCCCAGGCCGCGCGGGCTTTCCATCAGCGCGATGGGCAGACCGAGGGCGGCCTCCAGCGCCGCACGCGCCCGCCGCCCATTGGGCGTGTTGAGCGCGGGGCCGGCGGCCAGGAAGGGGCGCTCGGCCGCGCCGATGGTGGCCAGGATGGCGGCGGCGCTCTCGACGGCCAGCGGCATGGGGGTGGCCAGATAGGCCGCTTCGGATGGCAGGACGGGGGTGGCCTTGGCCTCCACCACATCGGTCGGCAGGGAGACATGCACCGGGCCGGGGCGGCCGCCGCGCGCAATCGAGAAGGCGCGGGCGATATCCGCCGCCAGCCCGGCCGTGGTTTGCGCCAGCCAGGCCGCCTTGCAGAGCGGGGCCGCCATATCCACCTGCGGCGTCTCCTGGAAGGCGCCGAGCCCCAATTCGTTCAGCGGCGCATGGCCCGAGAGCAGCAGCAGCGGCACCTCATCGGCCAGTGCGGTCGGCAGGGCGGCAACCGCGTTGGAATGCCCCTGCCCGCCCGTCACCAGCGCCACGCCGACCTCGCCCGTCAGGCGCGCCCAGGCATCGGCCATGTGAACGGCGGCTGCCTCATGCCGCACATGGATGATCTCGATCCCCTGCCCAAACGCCGCGTCATAGACCGGCATGATGTGGTTGCCCGAAAGGCTGAAGACGCGCGTGACGCCGCCCCTCTTGAGCGCGCTCCAAAGGATGTCGGCGCCGCGGATTTCGTGCTGCATGATGCGTCTCCTGGTCTTGCGATCAAGCCTGCCCGCCGCGCCTGCCCCTGGCAAGTCTTGTATAAGACACAAGACCGGAGCAGGATCGCGCTTCCAGGGAGGGGCAAGGCATGGCCGATCTGAAGGTCCGCATCTGGCGTGGCGACGCCCAGGGCGGAGCATGGGCGGATTACGCCCTCCCCGCACGCGAGAACCAGACCATCCTCGACGTGGTTTCGCAGATCCAGCACGAGCAGCAGCCAGACCTCGCCTATCGCTTCGCCTGCCGGGTGGGCATGTGCGGCTCCTGCGCCATGGAGGTGAATGGCCGCGCCCGCTGGACCTGCCGCACCCATGTGAAGCGCGTGGCGAACCCCGGCGAGACGCTGGAAATCAAGCCGCTCGCGAACCTGCCGGTCATCCGTGACCTGGCCACCGACATGACGCCCTTCTTCGACAAATGGGCGCGGGCGCGTGGGCAGTTCCAGCCGAAGGATTCGCCGGATGGCAGCGTGCCGGAGGAATTCTCCGTCGTGCCGCCAACATCGAAAAAGCGGCAACAGGCGGATGCGGGGATTGAATGCATCGGCTGCGGCGTCTGCTACGCCTCCTGCGACATCGTGGCCTGGAACCCCGAATATCTCGGCCCCGCCGCCATGAACCGCGCCTGGACCCTGGTGAATGACGTGCGCGATGGCGGCAAGCAGGAGAGGCTGGACGCCGTGAGCGGCGATGCCGGCTGCCATTCCTGCCACTCCACCCAGACCTGCACCGAGCGCTGCCCGAAGAACCTCGACCCCTCCTCGGCCATTGCCGGGCTGAAGCGAACGATCTTCTGGGACACGCTGCTGGGGCGCCGCTGATGCGCGCGCCGGGCACGCGGCTCTGGGCCATCCAGCGCCTCACGGCGGCCTTCCTGGGCGTGGCCGTGGTGGTGCATCTGGTGACGATCATGCTGGCCATTCGCGGCGGGCTTTCGGCCACCGAAATCCTGGAGCGGACGCGCGGGGCGGATGGGTGGTTCGCCTTCTATGCCGCCTTCGCGCTCTGCGCCGGGCTGCATGGGGCGATCGGGCTGCGGAACATCGCGGGCGAGTGGCTGGGCTTGCGCGGGCGCGGGGTGGATGCGCTGTGGGTCGGCATCGGGCTGCTCACGGCGGCTTTCGGCATCCGCGCCGCCTGGGGCCTGTATCATGGCTGACCGCCGCCACCCCACCTACATCGCCTTCGTGATCCATCGCATCTCGGGCCTGTTGCTGGCGCTGTTCCTGCCGCTGCATTTCTGGGCGCTGGGCCAGGCCATCACGGGCGAGGCCGCGCTGGAGGGCTTCCTGCGCTGGACCGATGGCGCGCTCTTCAAATTCGCCGAATGGGGGCTTGTGGTGCTGCTGGCGCTGCATCTGGCGGGAGGGTTGCGGGTGATGGCGCTGGAATTCCTCGGCTGGCGGGCGCGGCAGAAGGACATGGTGGCGGCCAGCGCCGGCATCGCCATCGCGGTCGCCATATTGTTCCTGCTCAATGTGGGTTGACGCGCTCCTCATCTCGGGCGGCAGCCTGGTGGCGGCCTTTTGCGCCAGCATCGCGGGCTTCGCCTTCGTGCTGGTGGGCGCGGCGGTGCTGCTGCAATTCCTGGCGCCCGCGCTGGTGGCGCCGGTACTGGTGATGGGCAGCCTGATCGTGCAGGGCATCGGCACCTATGCGGTGCGGCATCACATCCCCTGGCGGCGGCTCTGGCTTTATGTCGGCACCGCGACATTGGGCCTGCCATTGGGGCTTGCCGTGCTGGCGCTGGGGCCGGCGCGGGCGGTCGTGGCCGGCGTTGGGCTGCTGCTGGTGCTCTATGGCGGCTACACCCTCGCCCGCATCGCCCTCGTGGAGGTGGCGCGCCGCAGCATGGACATGAATGGCCAGCCACGCCATGCCCTGGGCCGCTTCGCGCTGCGCCTCAAATCCCCCAGCGCGCGGGCCACGCCGCGCAGCGACGCCGTGATCGGCTTCATCTCGGGCATATTGGGCGGGATTGGCGGCTATGTCGGCGCGCTGATCGGCATGTGGGCCGATGTGCAGAACATGCCGCCGCAGGATACGCGGGCGCTGATGCAGCCCTTCATCGCCATCATGCAGGCGCTGACCATCATCGGCCTCGCCTTCACCGGCTTCTTCACGGGCGAGGCCATCATCCTCACCGCAACCGCCGTCCCCGCGTTATTATTGGGCACCTGGCTTGGGCTGCGCGCCGGCAAGCGCCTGCCGGCCAAGGGCTTTCGCCTGGTGCTGCTGAGCCTGCTGCTCGTCTCCGGTATCTCACTCCTGGTCTGAGGAAACGCCATGTCCGTCGTCCCGCCCCCGGAAAAACTGCGCGTGACCCCGGACGCGATCGAGGAGGCGGCGAGGCTGCTGTACATCCGGGCGCTCAAGATCCTGCCCGACGACATCAAGCAGGGCTTTTTTCGGCTTGATGCGAGCGAGACCGATGGACTCGCGAAATCCGTGCTGGCCACGATGATCGAGAACATCGCGGTGGCTGAGCGGACGGAAAACCTGCTCTGCCAGGATACCGGCATCCCGATCTTCAACGTGCAGATTGGCCGGGACGTCGAATTGGATGGCTGGGCGCTCAAGCAGGCTATCGCCCGCGGCACGGAGCGCGCCACACGCGAACACCCGCTGCGCAGTTCCGTGGTGCATCCCATCACGCGGATCAACGCACATTCCTCCTGCGGGGCGCATGTGCCGGTGATCAACATTGATTTCGTGGAGATGCCGCGCAGGCTGCGGCTGGAGATGATCCCCAAGGGCAGCGGCTCGGAGAACGGCTCCTTCCTGCAAATGCTGATCCCGGCCGATGGGCTGGCGGGCGTGAAGCGCTTCGTCATTGATGCGGCGATCAAGGCCGGCGGCAAGGTCTGCCCGCCGACCATCCTGGGCGTGGGCGTGGGCGGCACGTCCGATCTCTGCATGCATCTGGCCAAGGTGGCGGCGACGCGACCGCTGGGTTCGGTCTGCGAGGATGCGGAAGGTGCCAAGCTGGAGGTGGAATTGAGCGATGCGGTGAACTCCCTGGGCATCGGCCCGCAGGGCCTGGGCGGCGACAGCACGGCCTTCGCCGTGCATGTGGAAATCGCGGCCACGCACATCACCATGAACCCGGTGGCCGTCAACGTGCAGTGCCATTCCGCCCGCCGGGCGAGTGCCACCTTCACGCCCGAGGGCGTGGTGATCGGGTTCTGACGCCATGGCCCATCACACCCTCCACATGCCCTGCACCGAGGCCGATATCCGCAAGCTGCGCGCGGGCGATACCGTCACCCTCCAGGACACGCTGTTCGGCATTCGCGACGCCACGCAGATCCACATGTTCGACCGTGGCCGCCGCACGCGCTTCGACCTCGACGGCCACGCCGTGATCCACACCGCGCCGAACGTCCGCAAGGTTGACCCGAGCAACACCAACCAGGCCGGCTACGAGGCCGTCTGCATCGGCACCACCACCTCCGACCGCATGGAGCGCTTCACCCGCCCGCTGATGGAGCGCGAGGGTGTGCGCATCATCATCGGCAAGGGCGGGCTGCGCGAAGAGTCGGGAAAAGCGTTCCAGGAATTGGGCGGCTGCTACCTGGCCGTGATCGGCGGGGCGGCGGCGCTGGAGACCACATGGATCACCGCGATCGAGGATGTGGACATGGATGACCTGAATCCCGAGAGCCTCTGGCGCTTCGCCATCCGCGATTTCGGCCCGCTCATCGTCGGCATGGACAGCCATGGGGGCAGCCTCTACCGCGACGTGCAGGCCAGCGTGGAAGCGCGCCGCGCGGCGGTGCTGGCCAAGCTTGGAGCAGCGTGATGGACCGCATCACCACCGACATCCTCGTCCTGGGCTCCGGCGGCGCGGGGCTGCTGGCCGCGCTGCATGCGAAGTCCGCCAATACGGAATTGCGCGTCACCGTCGCGGTGAAGGGCCTGCTCGGCAAGTCGGGCTGCACGCGCATGGTCCAGGGCGGCTACAATGTGGCCCTGGCCGAGGGCGACAGCGCCGAGCGCCATTTCATGGACACGCTGGATGGCGGCAAATGGCTGAATGACCAGGACCTGGCCTGGACGCTCGTCACCGTGGCCCAGCGCCGCATCCGCGAGCTGGAGAACCGCTGGGGCTGCTTCTTCGACCGCAACGCCGACGGCACCATCCACCAGAAGGCCTTTGCCGGGCAGACCTTCGACCGCACCGTCCATAAGGGCGACCTCACCGGCATCGAGATCATCAATCGCCTCGCCGAACAGACCTGGGCGCGGGGCATCGAGCGGCTGGAGGAACACCGCGCGCTGGCGCTGATCCGCACGCGGGATGGCTCACGGTTGAGCGGCGTGCTGCTGCTGGATATCCGCCAGGGCCGCTTCGTCTTCGTGCAGGCCAAGGCCGTGCTGCTGGGCACCGGGGGCGGGCCGACCATGTACAAATACCATACCCCCTCGGGCGACAAATCCTGCGATGGCATGGCGATGGCGCTGCGCGCCGGCCTGCCGCTGCGCGATATGGAGATGGTGCAGTTCCACCCCACCGGCGTACTGGCCGGCCCGGGCACGCGAATGACGGGCACCATCATCGAGGAAGGCTTGCGCGGCGCCGGCGGCTATTTGCTGGGCGGCGACGGCCAGCGCTTCATGCACAAATACGACCCGAGAGGCGAGCGCGCCACGCGCGACATCGTCAGCCGTTCCATGGAGCGCGAGATCCAGGCCGGAAATGTGAATGCCGAGGGTGGCCTGTGGATCGAGATGGGGCATCTGGGGCCGATCAATGTCCGGGCGCAGTTCAAGGGCATGGTGGAACGCTGCGCCGATATGGGTTTCGACCTGGCGGGCGGGCGCGTGCCCGTGGTGCCCACGGCGCATTACATGATGGGCGGCCTGGTCTTCCGCGCCGATGGCAGCACCGGCCTGCCGGGGCTTTTCGCCGCGGGCGAGGATACCGGCGGCGTGCACGGGGCGAACCGGCTGGGCGGCAATGGCGTGGCGAATTCCACCGTCTTCGGCGGCATCGCGGGCGATGCCATGGCCGAATGGGTGCCGCGCCACGGCGCGCTGGAAGCCCCTGATGAGCACGCGCTCGCCCAAGCGCGCGACGCGGCGCTGGCCCCCTTCGGCATGCCGGCTCGGCCCCTCAACCCGCTGCGCGACGCCCTGGCCAATCTCATGTGGGACAAGGCGGGCATCCTGCGCGATGCGGCGGGCCTCGCGCAGGCGCGCGCGGGGCTGGATGCCATCGAGGCCGAGCTTCGCACCACCGGCGTGAAGGATGGCGCACGCGGCTTCAACATGTCCTGGGCGGATTGGCTCAACCTGGAGAGCCTGATCCTCACCAGCCGCGCCATCGTGGCGGCCAGCGAAGCGCGCTGCGAGAGTCGCGGCGCCCATTGGCGTGAGGATTTCCCGCAGACGGATGACGACGCGGCAGGCCTGCGCCACACGCTCGTCACGCTGGAAAACGGCGCTGTGAAGCTCGATTGGCGCGAGGTGCGCTTCACCCGCCTCAAGCCCGGGCAAAGCCTGCTGGCGACGGCGGCGCAGTGATCTGGCCGCGCCGCGTTAACCGTTTTTCAAGCGCGGCGCGGCCATTCTCCGGCCATGGTCAACCACCCCCACCGGCCCTCCCCCGATGCCCTCCTGTTCGACAGCCTGCTGAACAACAGGCCAAGCCCGGCGCGCGAGGAGGCGCAGGACCTGGCCGACCTCGTCCTGCGACTGGCGGGCGCCGTGCGAGAGACCACTGTCGCGCTGCGCGAGGCTTCGGCCTGCCTGGCGGAGCCACACGGCC
>Ga0136707_1000325_pt1 | contig 10355 bp, 8 predicted proteins | sample 4C3metaG_FD_101397 | JGI IMG/M metagenome (GOLD analysis project Ga0136707, IMG submission 101397) | Freshwater bacterial and archeal communities from Indian Creek, Illinois, USA - 4C3 metaG | ecosystem: Environmental > Aquatic > Freshwater > Unclassified | place: USA: Indian Creek, Illinois...
TCATGGCATCGTGAACTACCCGCCCGCCCCCGAGCACCAGGAAAATCGAGGTAAACATGCTCGCGCCCACAACTAACCACAGAATGGTACTTGAGATTTGCAGGGTATGCTGGGCGGCCTTCTTTAGAACATCGAGACCTACCCGCTTGTTCATAGCGGCAAGCAGTGTTGCGCCAAACGCCCCCGCTGCTGAAGCCTCAACCGGCGCGGCTATCCCGAGGAAGATAGTGCCGAGCACTGCCACAATCAGTAACACCGGTGGCACAAGGGATGTCAGCAGATCCAACAGAAAAGGCAGGGGCTTAATCTTCCCTCTTTCCTCAGGCGGAAGTGGGGGCCCTAGCTCAGGGTTCAGGTGACAGCGAATGGCTACGTACGCCACGTAAAAGGCAGAGAGCAGCAGTCCAGGCACTACCGCGGCCGCAAAGAGCGAGATAACAGAAACCCCGGCCGACAGCGCATAAATAATTAGCATGTTACTGGGCGGGATAAGAATACCCAAGCTGCCGCCTGCGCAGATGATGCCTGCTGCCAAAGGCTTGTTGTATCCGGCCTTTAGCATACTCGGCAGTGCGAGTGCTGCCATCATGACTATCGATGCCCCGATAATGCCGGTGGTAGCGGCCAGAACAGTCGCGAGCACGATCGCCACAACACCCAACCCGCCGCGCATAGAGCCTAGCAACACGCGTAGGTTCATAAACAGGCGATCTGCTACCCCTGAGGCCTCCAGCATGCACCCCATGAACACGAATAGCGGCAGGGCAATGAGAACATCACTGGTCATCGTACCATAGATGGCAGAAACCATAATCGGGATGGAGCGCATCCCCCAAGTGGCTAGCCCAGTGAAAAGGCCAAGCCCTGCCAAAACCGAGGCTACCGGCATGCCGGAGCCGATCCCCACGAGGAGAAGGACAAACATCACCGCCGTAAGTACTGCTGGGCTCATAGCTTCCTCACCCTTCGCAGCTTCTGTACGGTCCCGACTATGCCCGATAGAGCCTGAACCCCGAGCAAGAGCATGGCTATGGGTATGACGGCACGAAACGGCCACAAGATAGGTCGCCACGTGGTCATCCCTGAGAGTTCACGCAATGCAAAAGACCTCAACACCGCTTGCGTCGCGGGCCAAAAGAGAAACCCCGCCACCGACAAGAGGATGAGGTGGTGTATGAGGTCTATGGTTGCGCGCTGCGAGTCAGTCAGACGAAAGAAATGTGCGAGATCCTCAGCCGAGATGTGCGCCTTTTTCTTATAGTAGTGAGCTACTGTAAGCATGAAGGGTATGGCGAACAGCCAAACCGAAACGTCTCTCACCCACGGCAGTGGGCGCAGAAAGAAATACCTAGCGACAATCTCGGCAACCATTACTGCGACCAGTGGATAAACGAGCCACATGAGAATGGACTCCAGTCGTTCGTTTAACAGGTCTACATACCGAATCAAGGGCTTGCGGTCTTCCAAAGCGTCTCCTCCCCTAAGTGGCAATTCAAGCAATCCACAACAAATTCGCCACCGCACCGACCTTTATGTAAGCCGTCACCTCCATTGTGGTGAACTATTATTCGCGGCCGACCATTCGATGTCCTGCAAGGGGGCGAAATCTTCGCGCATATCCGACACCCCCTCCCCCGTGAAGACAAAACAAGGCCCCGCAGCCCTTCGCTGCAGGGTCCTCCGGTGAAGACTGCGAAACCTATGGGTTAGCTGCTGCCCATAAGGTCTTAGAGCAGTTTTGTGCCCTGCACGGCACAGAAGAGTCGCACATTCCCTTTTGTTTCGTGGGCAAGAGCCGCTTGCGTTTGGCTGCGGGGCTGGTCTATTGGTGTAAAATACCGGGCCATGTTATGTAACCTGACTTGCCGCAACCTGCTATAATTAGGGTAGAAGGGGGCATTGTTATGCGCGTCGTCGCCGTTATGCTTGTTTTTCTCCTCCTAATAGGCTGCAGCCCACGCGAGCAAGCGCTTAATCCGCAGCCTGAGCCTCCTGCGGCACAGAACCCCCTGCCGCAGATTCCCCAACCTGAGCCTGTGCCTGTGGAGCCCCCACAAGATAAGCCCGACGTCCCCGAAAAGACGGCCGAGGAACGCCTAGCCGAACTACCCGACGGCCTTGACACCGTTCTGCGCAGCTATTGGTTTAGGCGCAACAGCACCCATGCTCAGCCTGCACCCGGCTTGAGCAAGAGCTTAATTGAGAAGTACGGGGTCATTGTCCTTGGCCGCCCAGGGCAAAAATATGTCTATCTGACTTTCGACCTCGGGTATGAACAGGGATTTACGGCGAGGATTCTCGACGTCCTGCACGAGAACAGCGTGCCCGCCGCGTTCTTCGTAACAGGCCTGACGATACGCACGCGCCCTGACTTGATCAAACGCATTGTCAAGGACGGACATATGGTGGCCAACCACACCGTCAATCACCCATCGCTGCCCTCCTTAACGCTCGAGGAAATAAAGACGGAGATCATTGAGCTTGACAATGTGCTTGCGGACTTGACAGGCCAGCGCACGCACTTCTTTCGCCCCCCGATGGGACACTACTCCGAGTACACTCTGGCCGTGACACACGCACTAGGCTATCAGACGGTGTTTTGGAGCATGGCCTACAAGGATTGGGTGGTCGACGAACAGCCCGGGGCGAAATACGCTCTAGAACATGTAACAGCAAATGTCCATCCCGGTGCCGTTATCCTTCTGCACGCCGTTTCCCAGAGCAATACGGAAGCCCTGCCCGCAATCATTGAAAAGCTCCGGGCTTTGGGGTACGAGTTCAGGTCAATGCAAGATTTTCTGAATAGCAGCAATCCGTAAGATGATGATCCTCCAAACTAACGGCTTTCCTCAGACGCGCAGCGACGCGCGAAAGGCGCGTACGCCATAGTACGACTGCGTGCCGTTGTGATAAACAAATACATGCCCGTACCGGCGGTCGCCAAAGAGCGCACCGCCGCGTTGTCTTATGTCGGTTAGCAGCTCGACACCGATGGCCGCGGCCATGTCGACGGCCCTATCGTCTGGCCTGTGTTCCTTGCGCGACTCAAGCCCCCCACGGTCATAACACACGTTTCTTCTCCCCGCGGGGCTCTCGGGGGAGCAACCTGCATTTCATCCCAATGTAGCCCCGGGTGACGCTGCATGTTTTGCGCAAACCGCGCCTTTAGCGTGCTCAGCAGAGCGTCGCGCTGCGCCTCTGACAGGATTCCGGTGTTCTGTATGTAGGAGCCCCCTTAATCTTACAAGACCCCTAAACGTGAAACTCCCACGCCTTGGAGCCGTACATATAGTATAATATTATGTTCTTTTAGCAGTCGCTTGGTCGAGGAGCCATCCTTAAGGAAGATGCCGATGCAGATAGCGCACGACGAAAAATGGTGGTAAAATGTCTAGTGAACAGAAGTATTTGTACTTTGCGGCGTAGAAGAGCTAGAGAGAGGACATGGTGGATGTTAGAATTTAGGCCCCTGACGCTCGCGGACAAAGAGTGGGTCTCGCCCATCCTGTCGCAGAGCGGGTTTATGGGGAGCGAAGCGGCTTTCGGCACACTATACATTTGGCAGGAAGCCTACGAGAAGAAAATTGCGTGGCACAACGAGATGCTTTTTGGCTGTTTTGGCAAGAATGCCTGCACGTACTTTTTCCCTTACGCCCGTAGCATAAAAGAAGCCCTAACGGCGCTACTCGACGAGTGTCACACTACAGGCAAGCGCTTTCGCATGTGGGGTGTGACGGCGGATCAAGCCAAACTCATGGAAGAAGCGTGTCCCGATACGTTCCATTTTCGCTTTCTCCGTGCCAATGCCGATTACATCTACCGTGTAGATGATCTTACTCACCTTGCCGGTAGGCGCTACCACCGCAAACGCAATCACCTCGCACGCTTTTCCCGCACGTTTGCGTTTACCTATGAAGACATCACTCCCGCCAATATCGCTGACTGCGAAAACATTGAGCGGGAGTGGATGCTGAGTGCAGCTACTCCCGCACTCGGGGGATTAGAGCGGGAGAACATTGCACTGCAAAGATCGCTGGCTAATTTCTCGGCGCTGGGCTTTAAAGGGGGCTTGATCAGGATAGACGGGAAGCCTGTAGCCTTCACGTTGGGCGAAGAAATTAACCCGCGCGTGTTTGTTGTTCACTTTGAGAAGGCGCTTGACGGTTACGATGGCCTCTATGCAGCTATTAACCAGGCGTTTGCTGAGCGCCACCTCCAAGGGTTCGAGTATGTCAACCGCGAAGAAGACATGGGGATAGAGGGGCTACGCAAAGCCAAGCTTTCGTATTATCCTGCACTCGTGCTCGAAAAGTGTGTCGTGACGCTCAAGGGGGCGGTGCCGGGTGACTAGAGACATAGGGCAAGCCCAGTGGTGGATGCAAAGCGAAATTACGGCTCTGTGGCAGGCTTGTTTTTCAGAGAAAAGGGAAGCCATCGACCTGTTTTTTGCGCGTTACTTTCGCCCCGAGAACACTCTGACGTGTAGTGTTAACGGGCGAGTGGTAGCGATGCTTCACATGCTGCCAGGAGTAATAAGCACGCACAGCGAGCCGTTACGGGCACACTACATTTATGCTGCAGCCACCGACCCGGCCTTTCGGGCGCAAGGCATCATGGAGCATTTGATTGTGCAGGCGTGCGAATTAGGAGCGGCACGCGGCGACCACTATTCCTTTCTGCTACCCGCAAACGAAAGGCTTTACGACTACTACGGGAAACATGCGTATGTCCCCTTTTTTAGGACTAGCTTTAACACCTTTTCGCGTATGGATTTGCAGAGAAAAATTGAGTGCGTGGGGGCGCACGCATCACAAGAGGCAGTTACCCCGTGTGAGCTTAAGACGTCGCGCGATGCGTTCCTTGCCGCGCACATCGGCAGCGCCATATGGAGTGAGCACGCCCTCGACTATGCTGTGCGCTACGCAGAGATTTACGGCGGGCAGCTGGTTGCGGTCGAGGTGGCTGGCCGTCTTGCGTATGCGCTGTGCTCCGGGGTATACGATCAGCAGTGTGAAGTACTAGAGTTAGTAGTCGATGAGCTCACTGTGCACCCTTTGTTGGCAGCTATACTTAAATCCGTTAACGCCGCAACTTACCGCTTCCGCTTGCTCACAGATCACACGTTGCTTGGGGGCAGCGTCAGCGGCACGCGCTTTGGCATGATAAAACCTTTAACCGCCCTTGCTCGTGGTAGTGCGCTACTCACAGGGGCACAAGCGCCTTACCTAGGATTAACCCTCGACTAAGCAGAAGCCCTACTCGCCAAGGCGAGTAGGGCTAACGCTTACCACACAGCAATGTGCCCATCAGTGCGCGGCTCCGTGCCGCCGCAGAGAACGCCTGTCGCGGCGTCGCGCCAAATGACTTGCCCGCGACCAAATCCGCCGCTGTCCACCGTGCGCTGCACGTGGTGCCCGCAGCGCACAAGGGCTTCCGCGATATGTTGCGGGAAATAGGGCTCCACCTGCACTGTCTTGCCATTCATCCATTGCCAGCGCGGCGCGTCTAAGGCGGCTTGTGGGTTAAGGTGAAAGTCTAACATGTTCATTAAGACTTGCACGTGAGCTTGCGGTTGCATGTGCCCCCCCATAATGCCGAAAGGGCCTACGGCCACCCCGCTTTGCGTGAGAAAACCTGGGATAATGGTGTGGAAGGGGCGCTTGCCGGGCGCGAGAACATTGACGTGGCTAGGGTCAAGCGAAAAGCTGTGGCCGCGGTTCTGTAGCGAAATGCCAGTCCCGGGTATGACTACTCGCGCACCAAAACCCATGTAGTTGCTCTGAATATAAGACACCATGTTGCCCGCACTGTCGGCTGTAGCGAGATAAACAGTGCCACCCCGCACAGGAGTGCCGAAGGTCGGAGTGAGCGCAGTAGAGCTTATCGCTTTGCGACGCTGTGCGGCATAGTCAGCGCTAAGTAATTCTTCGACCCGCATGGTCATGTGTCGTGGGTCGGTTAGATGTGCGAGCCCGTCCACAAAAGCAAGCTTGATGGCCTCGATTTGTCGGTGGTATGTCTCAACACTCTCTCGCTGGACAAACTCATATTCTTTAAGAATGTTGAGGGCTAGCAGCGCCACCAAACCCTGCCCATTAGGGGGCAACTCCCATACGTCAAAGCCGCGGTAGTTGACCGATAGGGGAGTGACCCACTCTGGGTAGTAAGCTGCTAGGTCGCGACTACGGATGTATCCGCCATGCGCGCGAGAGAAGTGGTCGATGCGTTCCGCTAGTTCACCGCGGTAAAACGATTCTGCCTTGGTCTCGGCAATGGCCGTGAGCGTCTGGGCGTGATCAGGCGAGCGCCATACATCGCCTACTGCAGGGAAGCGCCCCTCCGGGGCAAAGGTGTCAAGATAAGCTTGGTGGACAGGGGCGTTGAGCTCCTTCTGGTCTTGGACAAGGGCTGCCCTCCAACCGCGGGCTAAAGTGGGTGACAGAGGAAACCCTTCTGAGGCATAGCGGATGGCTGGTGCCAGCACAGTGGTCAGGGGCAAATGGCCAAAGCGAGCAGAGAGGGATGCCCAAGCGCTCGGAGCCCCCGGTACGGTGACGGGTAGGAGGCCGAATTTAGGCATCTCGCTGAGACCCTGGGCCGTGAGCGAGGTATGACTTAGGCTCTGCGGCGCAGGCCCACTGGCGTTAAGACCGTGCAATTGCCCGGATGTCCAGACGAGAGCAAACGCGTCACTGCCGATGCCGTTGGCGGTGGGTTCGACCACGGTGAGGCACGCCGCCGTGGCAATAGCTGCATCTATGGCGTTCCCGCCTTGCTTTAAGATGTCTAGCCCAGCCTGTGCCGCGAGCGGCTGCCCCGTAGCCACCATGCCGCGCTGTGCATACATGCACGTGCGCTGCGACCGATGTGGGTAATACAGTGGGTCGTAGGTCATGAAGCGCCCTCCCTTTCCTAAGTGTTTCGTTAAGCGTAATTCTGCTTTGTCTCTATACTAAACGAATTACTGCGGTGTGGGAAGGGGACAGAAGGGGAGGCTTAGCTACTACTCTTGTGGCAAGAACCTATACAACGGGCTGGTCGGTCCGATGAGGTCGCGCAGGCTAACGATCGGGATAGGGAACTCGGGAATGCCGACATAGTAAGGCGTGTACTCGTAGATGGCAAAGTAGATGACTAGGTTATCCTCGTGCAAAAAGTACGTTTGGTTAGGGGCAATCGCGGTGAATTCCGCGATCAGCGGTATGTCGCGTTCCTTAATCTGGCGTTTGATCTCGTTGCTAATCGGGGTTATGTAGTCTACTCCCGGCTTGAATAGTTGCGACAGCAGGTAGTTGCGCCCGGTTTGCACGTTGACGGTGACGGAGTCTTGTAGTGCTAATCCATGAGCCGCGCCTTTGCGATAGGCATAGACGTTCATCACAAGGCTAAGAATCCCGTTCATGTTTAGCTGTGTCGTATTTTCGCCCCACACATAGACATTGGGTTCACGGTACTCTTGTCTGCGCAGCAACTCGCGCATTTTTCGGCGCAACAGAAGATTGATACGTCGCTGTACTTTGGGACTTTTGAGAGCGGTCACCTGGGGGTACACTACCGCACCACCCATAAGCGATTTTTCCATTAACTATTCTCCCTTCGCGGTGATGCTGCATTCTATTCTTGTGCTCACTGTACCGTGCAGACAGTGGCTCTGTAGGATACATGAACAGAAGGAAGGGGCTTGGCTGCTAGCGAAATACACAGGCAACCTGAGAAAGGGGCGCGTAAAATGAGAAAACATCATCTCGTTTGGTTACTATTGCTGCTCGGGCTCGTCTCACTTGTGTCGGCATGTCAGCCCAAGGCACCGGTTATTCTTGCTACAACCACCAGTACGGCAGACACAGGTCTGTTAGAAGTGTTGGTGCCTATGTTTGAGCGGCAGACGGGGTATGAAGTAAAGACGGTAGCCGTGGGTACGGGTCAAGCGTTGGCCATGGGTGAGAGGGGTGAGACTGATGTGCTTTTGGTGCATTCGCCGACAGCCGAGATGAAGCTCATTGAGAGTGGCGCAGCCATTAATCGTCAATACGTAATGTTCAACGACTTTGTGATTATCGGGCCCGCGCATGACCCCGCGGGCGTTAAAGGTTGGCGTGCCGGGCACGAGGCCTTAGTGGCCATCCAGAGTCGCGGGGCAACGTTTGTTAGTCGCGGTGACAATTCCGGGACGCATAAGAAGGAACAAGAGCTGTGGCAGGCAGCTGCAACTACCCCGACGGGCGCATGGTATGTGGAGTCCGGCACCGGCATGGCCGCAACGCTGGCCATCGCCGAGGACAAGCAAGGGTATGTTTTGACAGACCGTGGGACATTCCTGGCACATAAGCACAATCTTACGCTCGTGGTGTTGGTGGAGGGAGATTCAGCACTCGAGAACCCTTACCATGTCATGCAGGTTAACCCCGCGCGCTTTCCTCGTATTAACGCGCGCGGGGCTGCAAAATTTGTGGACTTTATGTTGTCGCGCGAGGTGCGAGACGTCATCGCTACATTCGGCGTTGACAGATTTGGCCAGCCGTTGTTCTTCCCCGCCGCACGGTAGAAACTTTCCGCTTGATATTCTGCGTCAAATGGGGCACAATAAGAACCACGCGACATGTTTTTAGCCTTGGTCGCGCTATGCGGGGAAGTAGCGGAGCCCTGAACCTGCAATCCGCTGTAGCAGGGCAGAAGCCTGTAATGCGGCTGTCATTTGTGGGGTTTGCCCCTAGCAAGTAGTGATGACAATTGGGTCCGACGCAACATGAACTCATGAACCCCGTCAGGTCCGGAAGGAAGCAGCGGTAAGTGAATCCTCTTGTGTGCCGTCGGGTAGCCTGGTTCGAGCCAACTATTAGGGTTAGCGACCGGAAGTGCCAGTCAAAGACAGGGCGCGGCCATTTATTTTACCGCCGAGACATCAGTCTCGGCGTCTTTGTGGTCATGCCATGCAGGAAACAGCGGCTCCGGCACGGAACTAATATGCTGGGAGGAAGAAGGTGACGGGCTTTGGGCTACCAGACTCTCTATCGCGAATGGCGCCCAGCGACTTTTGCCGAAGTCTCTGGGCAAGAGCACATCAAGCGGACGCTAAGCAACATGCTGCAGAGTGCTCGTGTTCCGCATGCTCTTTTGTTTGCGGGGCCGCGGGGCACCGGCAAAACGACGATGGCCAAGATAATGGCGCGTGCCCTAAACTGCCACACAGGGATCACGGCGGAGCCCTGCCTCGTCTGCCCCGCCTGCGTAGGCGTTGCCGGCGGCACATCTCTTGACGTATTGGAAATTGATGCTGCCTCTAACCGCGGCATAGATGAAATCAGAGAATTACGTGAGCACGTGAAGTTTTCCCCGACAGAGCTACGCACCAAGGTGTACATTATCGATGAGGTTCACATGCTGACTACAGAGGCCTTCAACGCCCTGCTAAAGACGCTGGAAGAACCTCCGCGGCACGTCGTGTTTATTCTGGCGACTACTGAACCACACAAGCTTCCGGCAACGATCATCTCTCGCTGCCAGCGCTTTGATTTTCGTCGCATATCATCTCACGAGGTAGTGGACAGACTGACCAAGATAGCCGCCTCCAAAGGCGTCCCCCTTGCAGTTGCGGCCGCGCAAGAGCTGGCCCAACATGCCGGCGGCTGCATGCGCGATGCGCTGGGGCTACTTGAGCAATGCATGGCCTATGCCGATGGCGAGGTTTCTTTAGACACGGTGTTAGCTGTCACGGGGACAGTCCCGAGTAGCGTCTACACAAAACTTTTGCTCGCGCTCGCGCAGGGCGACATAGCTGAAGGCCTAAGACAGCTCAACAGCGAACTCAGCGGGGGGCGAGAGACGAGTCAGTATGTATCGTCGTACATTAGCACACTGAGGCTCTTGCTGCTCGCTGCTCACTCTCCACGCGTGTTAGATGAAACGGGGTACGATGGGGAGCTGCGTCAGTCATTCCTGCAACTCGCCGAGAAAATACAGTCTTTTCTCCCGGCTGTAATCGATATCGCTCTGCAGACGGAAATCGATATGCGCTATGGCGGTCATCCGCGTTTGCATGTGGAACTGATGTTGGTGAAGCAAGACCGCGCGATGCGAGGCATGCCTCAAGGGCTGCCCGTGGGCCCGGAACCCGTAAGCGCTGTAGTCCCAAGCGAAAGCCCCCCGCAGGAGGCCCCAAAGGTGTCGCGACCGGAGGTCCAGGTCCCCCCCGCCGCTAGCGCGCAGGAGATAGCTACCCTGCTCAAGGCTTGGCCGGATGTGCAGCGAGTGGTAAAACAGAAGGCTCCACTCACCGGCGCTACCATGGGGGCCATCTCCCCACTGCGTATGGAGAAGGACACTGTCATATTGCAGATGAACGAGCCAAACATTCA
>Ga0136707_1000330_pt1 | contig 10302 bp, 10 predicted proteins | sample 4C3metaG_FD_101397 | JGI IMG/M metagenome (GOLD analysis project Ga0136707, IMG submission 101397) | Freshwater bacterial and archeal communities from Indian Creek, Illinois, USA - 4C3 metaG | ecosystem: Environmental > Aquatic > Freshwater > Unclassified | place: USA: Indian Creek, Illinois...
CCTTGGGCAGCGTAACGCGACTCATCACCTCGTGCAAAAAGCCCGTGACCAGCAGGTGCTCGGCTACCTCGGGCTGCAAGCCGCGGCTCATTAAGTAGAAACGCTGATCTTCCGGGACTGGGCTGGTGGTGGAGCCGTGTGAGCAGCGCACGTCGTTGGCGCCAATCTCTAGCTGCGGGATCGAGACCGCTTGGGACTCGGCATCTAATAGCAGGTTGCGGTTGGTCTGGTAGGCATCGGTCTTCTGCGCCCCCGGTTCGACTTTGATGATGCCGGAGTAGACCGCCGTGCTGTTATCGCGCAGCGCGCCCTTAAAGAGCAGGTCGCTGTGGGCATGATCGGCGACATGGTGCTGCAAGGTGTACTGGTTGTAGTGCTGCCCTTCGTCGGCAAAGTAGAGGCCTAGCATCTCCGAGTCGGCCCCCGGCCCCTCGAGCCGGCACTCTACTTCAGTCCTGGCCGCATCGGCCCCCAGGCTGACCGAGAGCGACTCCAGGCGGCTGTCGCGAGCCAAGTGAGCGCGCACTTTGCTGAACTGCACCACATTGCGGCTCCAGTTCTGAAGATTGACGTAGCGCAGCTTGGCTCCGTCTCGCAGGACGATCTCAATGGCCGCACTAGAGAACAGCTGCTCCGGGAACGGTTCCGAAGTGTACTCGTCGAGGTAGGTCAGTTTAGCGTTGGTATCGACGATAATCAGCGTGCGCTGAGCCGCCAGGCCACCGGTATCGGCGGTGATGAAGGCGCCTAAGGGGAGCGCTACCTCGACGTTCTTGGGGACATAGACGAAGGTGCCGTTCTGCCACAGAGCGGCATTTAAGGCCGCGTACTTGTCCTGTTGGGCGTTTACGACGGTGTAGAGGTGACGCCTAACCAGAGCTTCGTGCTCGGCGATGGCCGTGCGCAGATCGGTGAAGATGACGCCCTCTTCATCGATCTTGACGTCGCGATAAACGACCTCGGCGCCCTTATGCACCAGCACCCCTTCGGCGTCGGAGTCGGCGATGCGCATCTTGATCCGCTCCGAGACGCTCTTATCGCTGGGGAGATCGAGCAGCGACAGGTTGTCCAGCGAAAAGCGCTTGAGCTGGCTGTAGCGCCACACCTCGTCGCGGTTGGTGGGCCAGGGGTGGGCCGCAAAACTGCGCCAAGCGGCGCGGCGTTCATCAGCAAGCCACACGGGTTCTTTATGGTGCGCGATGAGCGCTTCGACGCTCTTTGCATCAATAGCGAGGTTGTCGGTTGGAGTGCTCACCCTTTACCCCACGCTCCCTTCCATCTCTAGTTCGATGAGCCGGTTAAGCTCAACGGCGTACTCCAGCGGCAGCTCCTTGGCGATCGGCTCCAAAAAGCCGCGCACGATTAATGCCGCTGCTTCGTCCTCGGGCAGGCCGCGACTCATTAAGTAGAAGATCTGCTCGTCGTTGAGCTTGCTAACCGTGGCCTCATGGCCGACATGGGCGGTCTTTTCGCCGATCTCGATGTAGGGGTAGGTGTCGGTGCGGGCCTGGTCATCGAGCAGCAGCGCGTCACACTCGACGTTAGCTTTGGCATTGGTAGCCCCTTCATAGATCTTGACTAAGCCGCGGTAGCTGCTGCGCCCGGTCCCTTTGGAGATCGACTTGGAGACGATTTGTGAACTGGTGTTGGGGGCGGCGTGAATGACCTTAGCACCAGCATCCTGGTGCTGGCCGTCGGTGGCGAAGGCGATCGAGAGCACCTCGCCGCGGGCACCTTCCTCAAGCAGGTAGGTGCTGGGGTACTTCATCGTGATCTTGCTCCCCAGATTGCCGTCTAGCCAGCCCATGCTAGCGTCTTTATAAACTAGGGCCCGCTGAGTAACCAGGTTATAGACGTTATGCGACCAGTTCTGAATGGTGGTGTAGCGCACCTGGCTGCGCTCCTGGCAGATGATCTCGATCACGCCGGAATGGAAGCTGGCGGTGTTGTAGGTCGGCGCGGTGCAGCCCTCGATGTAGTGGAACTTCGAGCCCACATCGCCGATAATCAGCGTCCGCTCGAACTGACCGATGCTCTGGGCGTTCAAGAGGAAGTAGGCTTGCAGCGGCACCTCGATCTCGACGCCGGGCGGTACGTAGACGAACGACCCGCCCGACCAGACCGCCGAGTTGACCGCCGCGAAGTAGTTGTCTTCAGGCGGCACTATCGTGGCGAAGTACTCCTTAAACAGCTCGGGGTGCTCGCGCAGGCCGGTGTCGCTATCTAGAAATATCACGCCCTGGCGCCCCCACTCCTCCTTGAGCGAGTGATAGACCATCTCCGATTCGTACTGGGCCCCCACCCCGGCCAGAATCTTCTGCTCGGCCTCGGGGATGCCCAGCCTGCGGTAGGTCTCGCGCACCTCGGCGGGGATATCCTCCCAGTTGTTGGTCGTGCCCTGCCGGTCTTGCGGGCGGATGTAGAAGTAGATCTCGTCGAAGTTAAGGCTACTTAGGTCCGGCCCCCACCTGGGGCGCCCTTTCTTCTCCGCGATCTCAAGGGCCTGGAGGCGGAACTTGAGCATCCACCCCGGTTCGCCCTTGAGGTAGCTGATCTGCTCGACCACGCGCTTGTTCAGACCCTTTTCGGACTTAAAGGCATAGCTCTCGGGCAGGCTGAACTGATACTGCCGGGTGTGCTGCAGGTTGTCGAGCTGAGGTGTATCGGACATAGCTGTTCCTCTCTAGGCCGCGACCTGCTCGCGGATCCAGTCGTAGCCTTTCTGGTCGAGCTCGATAGCAAGCTCCTTGGAACCTTCGGTGATAACCCGGCCATCGACCATCACATGGACGCGGTCGGGGACAATGTAGTTCAAGAGCCGTTGGTAGTGGGTGATAACCAGTGCGCCAAAGTTGGGCCCCCGCGCGGCATTGACGCCGGCCGCTACGGTCTTTAAGGCATCGACGTCGAGGCCGGAGTCGGTCTCGTCGAGGATGGCGTAGCGTGGCTCTAAGACCAGCAGTTGCAGGATTTCAGAGCGCTTCTTCTCGCCGCCCGAGAAGCCTTCGTGCAGGTTGCGCTCGATAATCGACTCGTCCCAGTTGAGCGCCTTAACCGCCTTTTGGATCTTGTGGTAAAGCTCCAACACGCCGATCTCGTCACCTTCTTCACGGCGGGCGTTGACCGCCAGGCGCAAAAAGTTAGCGATCGACACGCCTGGCACCTCGACCGGGTACTGGAAAGCCAGATAGAGGCCGGCTCGAGCCCGCTCGTCTGGCTTCATCCCAAGCACATCGACCCCATCGAGCAGCACCTCGCCCTCGGTTACGGTGTAGCTCGGGTCGCCCGCAATGATCTTGGCCAGGGTAGACTTCCCTGAGCCGTTGGGTCCCATCAGCGCATGCACTTCACCCTTAGGCACGACAAGATCGACGCCGCGCAGGATCGGTTCACCGTTAGCGTTGGCGTGCAGATTTCGAATGACTAGCTCGGACATAGCCACCTCATTGTTCTAAGGATATCGAGTCTGGTTAGATCCTAATCAAGACTCGTTCCGATTTAAGTATAACCGATCTTACTCGAAAAGTCGAGTAAGTTGATCGGCTTTAAGCGTAACAGATTTAAGCGAGGCGGGCTGTGTGCTAGCGGGTGCGTCGCAGCCAACCGAACAGCCTCCGCCAAGGCCTCTGGCCCTCTACCTGGCCCTGTTTGGCGCCGTTGCGGGTGCGGCTGCCACGCCCTACCTGCGGCTGCTTGGTCGCCTCGACAGTCGGCGTGGGCGAGCCGCTAGGCGCAGGATCGAGACCCGCCGCAGCGGCAAATGCCTCGATAAGCTCGCGCACGGTGGCGTAGCGCTTAGCAGCATCGCGCGACATCGCCTTGGCTACCACTGCGGCGATACTGCGATCGAGCTCTGGGCGATAGTGGCGAGGGTTCTTCGGCAAGCCGCTGAGATGGGCCATCATCAGCGTGTCGTAGCTGTCGCCCACAAAGGGGCGGATGCCGGTAAGGACCTCATAGGCTAGGATGCCTAAACTATAGATATCGCTCTGGATGCTGGCAGGGATACCCTGGAAGACCTCCGGCGCCATATAGAAGGCTGTGCCGACCCGCTCGACGGTGCGGTCCGCAAGGTAGATGCCGGTCCCAAAATCGCCTAGCTTGGCCACGCCGCCGTCGGTTAAGAAGACATTGGCCGGCTTGACGTCGCGGTGCAATACGCCCCGACTATGGCTATAGGCGAGCCCGTGGCTTACGTCCAGGATCAGCTCATAACAGCGCTTAAGTGGGAGCTGCCCCTGCTCTAGCAGAAGTTGGTCGAGGGTGCCGCCAGCGCAGTACTCCAGCACCAAAAAGGCCCGTTCACCGGTGGGGTGGCCGTCATGAGCGGCCACGATATTCGGGTGGCTGAGGTTTAAGGTGATCTGCACCTCGCTCTCGAACATCCGCCGCAGCACCGGCCGGTGATTAAGCTCCGGGCGCGGCAGCTTGAGCGCTACCACCCCGCGTTGGTCGTGCCGCGCCAGATAGACCGACGAGGTCTGTCCCGTACCGAGCAGGCGAACGGGTTCGTAGCGGGGAGGGACAAAGGTCGGCGTCATAAGCAGGCGGCGATTACGCCCTCTCCACTATAAGCGCTGTAGTAGCGATCAGAGAGTAAAATGCTCACCCGGTTCTAGCACCGCTACCCGGCTGCCGGTGTGCGACTCGACCGCGGCCTTAAACGCCTGAGCATCCTGCCTGATCAGCTCGAAGGTGTTGTAGTGGATAGGGATGACCACCTTGGGCCTCAGCAGCTTGACCGCCTCCAGGGCAGCCTCAGGGCCCATGGTGTAGTTATCCCCGATAGGCAGGAGCGCCACATCGAGGGCTTTGCTGCCGATCAGCGCCATGTCGCCAAAAAGGGCGGTATCTCCGGCGTGGTAGAGCCGCCGCCCCTCGGCCGCCAGCACCACCCCGCTAGGCATACCGGCGTAGGTACCGTCCGGCAGCGAGTTCGAGTGCCAGGCCGGGGTGTAGGTGATCTTGCCGAAAGGGAAAGTAAAGCTCCCGCCGATATTCATGGCGTGCCCCGGGATCCCCTTCTGGCCCAGGTACGACACCACCTCAAAGCTGGCGATCACGGTTGCGCCGGTGCGTCTGGCGATGCTCTCAGTGTCGCCGTAGTGGTCGCCGTGGGCATGGGTGAGCAGAATGTAAGCTGGCGACAGCTCCTCGGCCCGCTTTATGGCGACCGGATTGCCGGTCAAGAACGGGTCGATCGCTATCTGCTGACCGTTGAGGTCAACTAACCAGCCCGAATGGCCCAGAAACGTCAGTTTCATGTGACTCCTTCGAAAGTCAGTAGTCAAGTATTCGAGTAGGGGCGAAACCCTTAAGCCGCTCAGGCGGTCAGTTTGAAAGAGCTGAGAGGCTGAAAGACTAGCCTTTTCATCCTTGGCGGCGAACGATAGTTCATGGGTAATTCCTCCCCAAATCTTAGCGCTGGCCACCAGTCTACCACGCCCCTGAGGGGGTCTCGGGCGCCCTGCCCCTGGGGACATTGCTTGGACCGCTAGGTCGTTATGAACAGCCGGCTGGCCTCGTGCAGCGAGGCGACTCGCCAGGGTGTTAGCTCAGCAAAAGCCACCTCGGACTGCTCGCCGAAGGTGATAGCGACACAGCGCATCCCGGCGCTTACAGCCGCAGTGACACCAGCCACGCTGTCCTCGAAGGCTACGCAGCGCTCAGCCGCGACGCCGAGCACAGCAGCCGCGTGGCGATAGAGATCGGGTGCAGGCTTGCCAAACTGCACTTCGTCGATCGAAAAGCGCTGGGGTACGAGCGCCGCCCAGGGGTGGGGGCGCAGAGTGGCCACCACTACCTTAGCAGGGGAGTTAGAGACGATGGCTCGAGCCTTCCCTAGCGCCGCTACCTGCTCGACTAGCTCTTTCCAGGACGTGCGGGTGCCGTATCGAGGCGGGATAAAACCTCTGGCTCGAGCGCCCTCAGAAAGTCAGCCGCTTTCGCTTGCAGCTTGTAACGCTCAGCTAGCACCGCCAGCAGCGCCGCTGTGTCGAGCCCGCAACCAAGGAAGAGAAAGGGCGACCACCTGGTCGCCCCTACTTGAATACTCGAATACTTGACTACCGATTTTCGGGAGAGTATCAGGGGTTGCATAAAGAGCAGCTGCCTTGATCGGCAAACTGCAAGTCTGACCGGGCTACCTCCTTAGAAAAGCCACACTTCGGGCAGCGGTAGATTTGCGAGCGGAAGAGATCGGTAGGCGCTTCGCAATATTCACAGGGTAGGCCGGGCTTGGTTTCAGTTACCCAATAACCCGGTGTGTGACAGCTCGGGCAATAAGAGTGCAGTTTAAGCAAAAGATTGATAGTGGCCAACCTGATCATATTTTGCCTGGCCGGATTAGCGTGAGCCCTAAAATCGCTTTCAATAAAAACCAGGCCCTGTTTGGAGAGCCGCAAACAGTCATGAAACGCGGCTTCAAATTGATCCCAGGTTGCAACACCCTTTATGAAATGGGGATTTTCCCCAGCGTCGGGTCGCACAATGACGTGGTTGGCAGGGAAGCCAAAATCCGCCACCAAACGCCGCGCCTTTTCAAGGTTATCAACCTTCTCCTGCACAATCTTGGTCGATCCCTGGGCCACCCCAACCAGCTCCAAATCATGTATATCGTCGATAAGGACGATCACTTCTATATTCCACGGCACAAAGCCGGTATATGGATCGACCCCAAAACTGCCTTCGCTGGCTAAGCCCAGTTTCAGACCCGTTAGCTCCATGCCGATCCGAGCTTTCTTTCTGGCCGTCTCAAGCTGAGTCCCGGTGCGCTTGACATCTCGGGTAAAGGTTCCTAAGTGGTCGGTATCATAATGGTCTAGCTGAACGACCTTGATGCCTAAAAACGGCTCGAGCAGCGGGGCAATAATCTGCTCCTTGTGATGCTTAGTGAGCAGCGCAAGCTCGCGGCCCCTAAAGAAGGTGTTGGTGGCATTGGGAAACATTTAACGGCAGTATAACCCGCTAACGATCGGCTTTTTCGACCAACTGAACGGCTAAGGCCCCACTGCCACGGCTAACTCTTCAAAGCGGTCGCCGGTCAGCCGAAACGCCCGTACACTCTCCGCTCCCGGCACGGCGATGAGCTGCGGCACGGCGTAACGAGCCTCCCGCAAGTCGCTAGCCGACGGTGTGGCAGGCCCCTGTGGGTGGGAGTGGTAGATGGCTAGGAGCAGCTCGTCGTTGGCATCAAGAGCTTTGAGTGCGTTGAGGAGCATCAGCGGTTCGGCCAGGTAGGCCGTTTCGGGCTGCTCGGCCACGTTGCGCAGCGTCAGCGTCCGGGCCGTCTCCCACGATCTGCCGACGATCAATCCGACACACTCGTAGGGCAGGGCGGCCTGGGCCTGCTCTAGAATGGCGTTATGCACTGTTCGGGGCAGGGTTATCACAGCAACTCGAGTACCAAGGGAGGCGGAGCGACCCGTTCCGGGCTAACGCGGATCGCCTCGGTGAGTTTATGTAAGGCTTCATCCAGACCTTTGCCGCCGCGGTGGTAGATCGTCAGCAGGGGCTCGCCGGCTGCTACCTCGTCACCTAGCTTGGCGTGCAGCACCACGCCCACCCCCAGATCGAGGGGGTCGCTCTTCTGATCGCGCCCGCCGCCTAGCGCCTTGACGCTCTGACCGATAAGCAGCGCATCGAGCCGGGCTAAGTAGCCGCCGGCTGTGGCTCGCAGCAGCTGTCGGCCGGGGGCGAGCTCGAGCCCTTGCGCCGTTAACTTGCCGCCTTGCGCAGCGATCCAGCGGTGGAACTTTTCCAGCGCCGCACCGCTCTCGAGGGCGTGGATCACCTGCTGGCGCGGAGTGTAAAGCCCGGCGGCCTCCAGCACCTGCTCGGCCAGCACCAGGCAGAGCTCGAGCAGGTCGCCTGGCCCTTCACCCCGGAGGCAGGCCAGCGCCTCTTGCACCTCCAGCGCGTTGCCTACCGCCTGTCCCAGCGGCTGGTGCATGCTGCTTAACACCGCCTTTATACCGCGCCCATGGCGCTGACCGATATCGATCATGGCACGGGCCAGCTCGCGGGCTTCGTCCAGCGTCTTCATGAACGCCCCGCTCCCCAACTTGACGTCCAAGACGATGGTTTGCGCCCCCCCCGCCAACTTCTTGCTCATGACGCTGCTGGCAATTAAGGGCAGCGCGGCGACGGTGGCGGTGGCGTCGCGCAGGGCGTATAGCAGCCCATCGGCCGGGGCCAGGTCGGCAGATTGGCCGCTGATGACCACCCCCACCTCGCGCGCTTGCCGCAGGAAGGCCGCTCTGGCGAGCGCTGCCTGAAAGCCCGGGATGCTCTCGAGCTTGTCGATGGTGCCGCCGGTGTGCCCCAGGCCGCGCCCGCTCATTTTGGCCACGGTTGCGCCGCAGGCTGCTAAGAGCGGCGCGACGATTAAGCTGGTCTTGTCGCCCACGCCGCCAGTAGAGTGCTTGTCGACCGGGTACGGCAGCTCACTGAGGTCGAGCAGGTCGCCCGAGCGGGCCATCACGTCGGTCAGTTCGGCGGTCTCCTGAGGGGTCATGCCAACCAAGCAGACCGCCATCAGCCAGGCCGCGACCTGGTAATCGGGCACCGTTCCGCGCACGTAGCCCATGACCAAGGCTTCCAGCTCGGCGCCGTCGTGAGCGCCCCCGTACCGCTTCTTATCGATGAGATCGACGATGCGCATAAGCTATTGTACGCCCAGTTCTTGTAACGCCCGCCGTGCTTCGGCAGCCTCGTCCCAGGGGAGGGTCTCGCCGCTGCGCTTAAGCGTGGTCTCGTGCCCCTTGCCAGCCAGTAAGACCAGGTCGCCCGGCCTGGCGATGGCTAGCGCCTTACGGATCGCCTCGCGCCGGTCCGGCACTAACCAGAAGCTCTCACCCTGCCGCCCGCCTGCCTCGGTGGCCCCCTTAGCCATTAGCTCGAGAATGGCCTTAAGGCTCTCGGAGCGTGGGTCGTCTTCGGTGAAGATGGCCAAGTCGGCATACTGCGCGGCGGCCTGACCAAGGGGTGCCCGCCGGCCGGGGTCGCGCTCACCGGGGGCGCCAATCACCACGATCAGCCGCCCGCGGGTTTGCAGCCGCACCGCCTGTAGCGCCTTAGTCAGAGCTGGGGCGGTGTGAGCGAAGTCCACCACCACCGCGAACGGTTCGCTCTGGACTGGCTGCATACGGCCCGGCACGCCAGGAAAGTCGGCCAAGCGCGCCAGCAACAGGTGCAGATCGACCCCCAGAGCATGCGCCGCAGCCAGGGCAGCCAGGGCGTTATAGATGTTGTAGTGCCCGATCATGGGGAGGGTGGCTAACGCTTCGATACCGTCGCCGCCGTGCTGTACGCTGAGCCGCCAGCTCAGCCGGCCGGAGGTCTGCTCAATAGCGCTGGCTTGCCAGGCGGCTCCAACCTGTAGCCCGTAGCTAATCACCCGTGACGAAGCGGCGGCAAAGTGATGATAAGACGGGTCATCGGCATTTAAGACGCTCAGCGCCGCGCGGCGCGGCAAGAGTAGCTTGGCCTCGCGATAGGCCTCAAAGCCGTGGTGAAAATCCAGATGATCAGGGGTGAGATTAGTCCACACCGCCACGGCGTAGGCGATCTCGTCTAGTCGGTGTTGGGCTAAGCCGTGCGAGCTAGCCTCGATAACGGCGTGACTGCAACCGGCATCGCGGAAGGTGGCGAGCAGCTGCTGCACCTCCGGCGCTTCGGGGGTGGTGAAGTGCGCTAAAGGCGGCAGCGCGGCATCTCTAACGCGGACCCCGGCGGTCGAGAAGAGGCCGGTCGGGTAGCGCCCTGAGAGCAGGTGGTGCAGCAAGAAGGCGGTAGTGGTCTTGCCGTCGGTGCCGGTCACGCCGAGGTTGGTGAGCGCTGTGGCGGGATAGCCATAAAAGGCCGCCGCGAGCTGCGCCACGGCGGCCTTGGCATTGGCGACCCGAAGGTAAGAGATGCCTACCGGCCAGTCGAGTGGCGCGGCCTCCTCGGCCACTACCGCTACCGCCCCCTGCGCTAACGCCTGAGCGATGAAGGCCCGGCCGTGCTGCTGCTGTCCGGCTCGAGCCACAAACACCGCGCCGGGTTTAACCTGCCGCGAATCTTGCGCTACGCCAGTGACCGTGATATTAGGCAGAGAACCATGCCAGCCAAGGGCTAAGGCTAGCTCAGCCAGCGTCATGGCTAAAGATCGGCCGGGCCAATCCGTAGGGCGCCAGCATAGTCAATAGGCGCCGCCGGTCGCCGGGGCGTCCTACGATGTCGAGATCGTCGGCGTCGATAACTACCACCTCCGACAGGTCGTACTGAGCGATAAAGTGGTCATAGAGCGCGTTTAAGCGC
>Ga0136707_1000334_pt1 | contig 10212 bp, 9 predicted proteins | sample 4C3metaG_FD_101397 | JGI IMG/M metagenome (GOLD analysis project Ga0136707, IMG submission 101397) | Freshwater bacterial and archeal communities from Indian Creek, Illinois, USA - 4C3 metaG | ecosystem: Environmental > Aquatic > Freshwater > Unclassified | place: USA: Indian Creek, Illinois...
CATAGGCCACGAACAACACCGCCGCCAGCAGCCCGAGATCGGAGGCGGAGAGCGAGAATTCCAGCGCCAGCAGCGGGCCGATCACCGCCAGCATCGCCCGGCTCGCCTGGTTCAGCACATTCATGAAGGCGAGTGGCAGGGTGACGCGCAGGAAGATGTGCAACTCAGTTCATCCTGAGGCGGAAGCTGAGCGGGCAGTGATCGGAAAGACGGTCCCGCATGGCGGGGTCGCGCTCGGCATAGACCATGACGCGCAGGCTGCCCGCCACCACCCAGCGCTGCGCCGGCCCACCCAGGAAGATGTGGCTGATGAAGGGCCGCCCGCCGCGCGCATCACTCCAGCAGGGGTTGGAGAGGCCCTCATTCACCCGCGTCAGCGGCGCGGCGCGATTGAGTTGCACCAGCATGTCATCCCGCGCATCGGGGATGCGGCGGTTGAAATCGCCCAGGATGGCGAAGGCCGTGTTCTCCGCGCGCCGCGCCGCGACCCAGCCGGCCAGCACCTCCGATTGCCGGGACAGGGTCTCGCATTCCCGCCCGCGCCCCGCCTCCATCGGCCCCTCCCGGCAGCCGGCATTGAGATGCACCGAGAGCAGCCGCAGCAGCCGCCCCTCATGCTCCACCGTGATGTCGGTGCCCCGCCGCTGCGAAAAGCGCGCATGGGGCGTGAGGTCCAGCGCGGCCAGATCGGCGTTGCGGATGGCGCGCAGGCTGCGCTTCACGGCGAAGCCGGTGCGCTGGATGTCGCGCTCATCGGGGAAGAAGAAGGCATAGTCGCGCGGGTTGAAGATGCGGGAAGCGGCCTCCGGTCCATCCACCTCCTGCAATGCCACCACATCCGCATCCAGCCGGCGCGCGTAATCGGCCAGCAGGGTGAAGTCGCCCGGCTGGCGCGGCGTCAGGCCGCGCGGGAGATCAGGATCGGTCGCCGGGCGCAGGGTGAGCCAGGCGATGTTCCAGCTGGTGATCTTGAGTTCGGCAGCCCAGGCCGGCGGGGCGAGGAGGAGTGCAAGGGTCAGGAGGACAAAGCGCATCCGTCCATCCTGCCGGGAAACCGCCAGGGGCGCGAGGGTTCGGCGGGTTCCGAAACATCGTGACCTGTGGTGCGGTAGGCTTCGATGCCCTGACACAGAGGCCCGCATGCCCAACCTCGCCAGCATCGCCGCCCTGATCGGCGACCCGTCCCGCGCCGCCATGCTCCAGGCCCTGCTGCCGGGCGAGGCGCTGACGGCTGGCGAATTGGCGCGCATCGCGGGCATCGGCGCGGCGGCGGCCAGCGCGCAACTCAAGGCGCTGGCCGAAGCTGGGCTGATCAGCGCGCATGCCCAGGGCCGCCACCGCTATCACCGCCTGACGGGGGAGGAGATCGCCGCCGCGCTGGAAACCCTCATCGCCCTGCCGCAAGCCAGTCCCCGCAAGCCCTGGCCGCATGGCGAGGCTTTTCGGCTGGGCCGGCTCTGCTGGCATCATCTGGCGGGCCGGCTCGGCGTGGCGCTGCATGAACGCCTGACGGGCGATGGCTGGATCGAGGCCGCACCCGGCGGCTGGCTGCTGACGCCACGCGGCGAGGCCCGTTGCACCACGCTCGGCGTGGACCTGCCCGCCGCCCGCCGCGCGCCCCGCTTCGCCTGTGACTGCATGGACTGGTCCGAGCGGCGGCCACATCTGGCCGGCGGCCTCGGGCGAGAGGTGACAGGGATGATGCTGCGCCGCCTCTGGCTCACCCGCATCGAGCCGGATGCGACGGATACGCTGCAACGCCGCCGCCTGGCCTGCACGCCGGAAGGCGCACGCGCGCTCGCCGCCGAATTCGGGATGATGCTGTGAGCCTGGCCACACGCGTCGGCGTGGCGCTGGCCGCCATGACCGGCGCCTCGCAATTCCATCGCGCGGCGCTGGGCGTGGTGGCGCCCGAATTGGCGGCTGATCTTGATCTCGGCCCGGCGGCACTGGGGGCGGCCAATACCGCCTTCTTCGGCGCGCTGATGGTGGCGCAGATTCCGGTCGGCGTGATGCTGGACCGCATCGGGCCGCGCCGCCTGGTGCTGTGGCTCACGGGCCTGGCCGTACTCGGCGCCGTGGCCCAGGCGCTGGCGCAGGATGGCACGCAATTCCTGGCAGCGCGCTTCGTGCTGGGCCTGGGTTGCGGGGCGAGCTTCATGGCGGCCGTCTTTCTGAGCGGGCGATGGCACAAGGGGCCGGGCCTGACCCGCGCGCTGAGTTCCATCTTCGCCTGGAGCAATGCGGGCATCCTGGCAGCCGGCGCGCCCCTCGCCGTCATGACGGGGTGGCTCGGCTGGCGCGGCGCCTTCCTGCTCTCGGCCGGGCTGACGCTGATGATCGGCGTGCTGTGGGCGCGCTTCGCCGCCGATGATCCGCCCGGTGCGCCGCCGCGCATCGCGCCGCGCGATTCACTGGCGCAGGTGCTGGCCGGGCAGGTCACCGTCTGGGCCACGCCAGGGCTGCCGCGCATCCTGGCGCTGCACGGCTTCGCCTATGCCGCGATGGCGACGCTGCTGGCGCTTTGGGCGGGGCCGTATCTGTTTGACGTGCATGGGCTGGATGCGGGCCTGCGCGGCACGGTGCTGCTGGCCATGGGCCTGGCCGTGCCGGCCGGGCAATTGGCCGTGCCACCGCTGGAGCGCCTGCTGGGGCGGGAGCGCGCGGTGCTGGCCTCAGCCGGAACCGTGGTCGCAACCTTGCTGCTGCTTGCCCTCTGGCCCGCCTTGCCGCTGGCCGCCGCCGTGGCGCTGCTGATGCTGTGCTGCTTCTTCTCCGCCTATTCCATCCTGCTGGTGACGCAAGGGCGCGCATTGTTCCCCGAGCATCTGGTGGGGCGTGGCGTGACCACGGTGAATTTGGCGCAGGTTCTCGGCTCGGCGCTGCTGCCGGCGCTGGTGGGCTGGGCGGTGGGATGGGTGGGCGCGGGCGAGGCCGGCTATCGCGCCGGCTTCGCCCTCATGGCGCTGTGCCTGCTGGGGGGCATGGCGGGGTATCGCTGGCTGCCACGCCCTTCATCGACAACGGGCACGCATTCGACCTCCAGCAGGGAATAGAGGAGCGCAGGCGCTCCAGGCGGAAGCCCGGCCCGGCCGCGACGCCGACGGAATATTGATGGACGGCAGGGCGGGGATGAAGCGAAAGCCCCCAGGCGGATTTTCACGGTGGCGAAGCTGCTCCCTCCTGCGAAGATGGCCGCATGCTGAACCCCGCGCCCTGTGCCGGCAGGCGGCGGATGGGCGGGGCGCCAAAGCTGCGCCAAGCTGCACCCTGCCGCATGACAGGAGCCACGCATGACCCTCTCCATCCTCGAACAGCGCCGCATCGAAGCCGCCTTCGCCAAGGGCATCTTCGAGGAAATGGCCGCCACGATCGGCGAGGAGCAGGCCACCGCCATCCTCACCCGCGCCATCGTCAAGCTCGCCCGCCAGGCGGGCGCCACCATCGCCGCCGAAGCGCCCGAGCCGAGCATCCAGCACTTCGCCGATGCGATGGAGCGCTGGAAGCTGGATGACGCGCTGCACATCGAGGTGCTGCGCCAGGACGAGACGCATTTCGACTTCAACGTGACGCGCTGCCGCTATGCCGAGAGCTACCGCGAGATGGGGCTGGCCAAGCTCGGCGCCGTGCTCTCCTGCAACCGCGACGGCGCCTTTTGCGAGGGCTACGATCCCAAGCTGAAGCTGGAACGCAGCCAGACCATCATGGGCGGCGCCACCCACTGCAACTTCCGCTACAGGCGGCACGCGTGAGGGCGCGTCAGCCGGGCTTGGTCGGCGTCTTGCGCGTCCAGACCCGCACAACCTGCCACAGGAACAGCGCAACCACGAGGACGACCAGCACCTTGCCGATCGGGTCCACATAGGCCTCGATATGCTCGTATCCCTCCTCCAGGACGTAGCCGAGGACGGCCAGCGCGCCAACCCAGATGATGCTGCCCAGCGCCGTCCATGTGTAGAACACCACGCGCGGCATTTCGATCAGGCCGGCGGGGATGGAGATGACGGTGCGAATGCCCGGCATCATGCGCCCCAGGAAGACGGCGAGCGGCCCCCAACGGCGCAAGGTGACCTCCGCCTTGTCCAGATCCTCGCGCAGAATGCCCACCCAGCGGCCATATTTCTCGCAAAGCCGGCGCGTGCGATCCGCCCCGAAGGCGCGGGCCAGTTCGAACCACACCACATTGCCGGCCAGCGTGCCCACCACGCCCGCCACGACCACCAGCAGCAATGACAATTCACCCCGCGCCGCCACGAAGCCGGCGAAGGGCATGATGAGTTCCGAGGGGATGGGCGGGAACAAATTCTCCAGGAACATCAGGGCGAAGACGCCGAGATAGCCCGCGGCGGCCACCCAGGAGGAAATGAGATCAATCATGGGTTCCTGACCTTGAAGAGACTGAGCGTGATGTGCCGCCCGCGCGTGTAGTTGAAGCCCGCCACCTGGCCGATTTCCAGCGGCGTGAGGCCAAGCGCCGTCGCCTCGCGGCGGAAATCATCCATCGCGCGGTTGCCCACGGCAACGACGCGGCCCGGTTCCTCGGCCAGGAAGCGCGCGGCATCCTCGCCCCGGCGCAGCAGGCGCAGCGCGCCGCCGATATGGAACAGGGTGGAAGGCTCGGCATGGCTGGTGATGCCGAAGCGCGCGGCGGGCAGCCCCGGCGCCTCGCGCGCCAGCAAGGCTTCGAGGCGGGGGGCGATCCACAGCGCCTCGATGCGCGGGAAGGTGAATTGCATGATGCTGGTGTAGAGCGGGATCGCCGCCACCACGCTCAGCACCGCGGCCCGCGCCCAATGCGCGCGGTCCATCTCGCGCCAGACCAGCCAGACCAGCAGGGCCGCGCAAGGCAGCGCCAGCAGCGCGCCCCGCGGCTCATGCCCCGTGACGAACCAGGGCACGGCGAGTGCCACGATGCCGATGCCGAAAGCCACGCCGGCCACGGCGCCCTTCATGGCGCGCTTCAGCCAGCGCGGCGGCTCGCGCCGCAGCGGGTCCATCGCCCAGACGGCGCCCAGCAGCATCAAGGCGGGATAGGTCGGCATGGTGTAGTGCGGCAGCTTGGTCGCCACCGCTTCAAACACCAGCCAGGTCGGGATGACCCAGGCGAGCAGGAAGCGCGTCACCGGCTGGCGGCGCTGCGCCCAGGCGGTGGAAAGCCCCAGCACCACCAGGAAACCGGCCGGAAAAGCGGCGATCAGGAAGCTCAGCAGATAGAAGCCGGGCGGCCCCCAATGCTTTTCATCGCCCGAGCCGACCTTGCCCAGCATGTCATCGCCAATGGCCTGGGTGAAGAAGCGGCCCTCGGTTGCGAGGCCGATGGCCACCATCCAGGGCAGCACCATCAGGGCCATCAGCGGCACGCCCCAATGCAGGCGCAGGGCGGTGAACCAGGGCGCGCGGCGGTCGGAAATGGCGAGCGTGATGCCGGCCAGCAGCGGCACCATCGGCGCGATCGGCCCCTTGAGCAGCACGCCCACGCCCAGGATCACCCAGAAGGCGGCGGCATGGCGCGCGGTGAATTGCTCGGGCCGCAGATAGGCCGTGCCAAACAGGCCCATGGCGGCGGTGATGGTCGCCAGCAGGGCCGCATCGGTCTTGGCGATATGCGCCTCCACCATCACCACCATGCAGCCCGCAAGCATGGCGGCGGCCAGCAGCGCGGGTCGCCGCCCCACCAACCTGCGGCCAAGCTGGAAAGTGGCCAGAACGGCGAGGATGGCGCCCAGCAGCGAGGGAATGCGATAGGCCCAGATGTCCCGCCGGGTGCCCAGGCCGGTGGCTTCCAGCAGATGCACGCTGGCCGCCTGCGCCCAATGGATGCCCACGGGCTTCTTGTTCCGCTCCTCGTCGCCCACGCGGATATGGATGTAGTCGCCCGTCTCCACCATCTGGCGTGTCGCCTGGGAGAAGCGGCTTTCATCGCGATCCGTGGCCGGCGTCACGAAGAAGCCGGGCAGAAAGAGGGCCAGGCACAACAGCACCAGGACCAGGCGCGGCCAGGACTGGGCGCGGGCGCTGATTGCCGTGATCCAGCGATCCATTTGGGGCGAGAGGGTCGTCATGTCGCCGCGCGTCTAGCACGGGGGGGCGAGCGCGGCCATAAAGCGGCGCATGAGCATTTCACCTGCCCGCCGCGTCGCCGATCTCCTGCTGGAAGCCGTGCTGGAACAGCACCGCGCGCTGGAAGAAGCCCTGGATGGAATTTCGGCCGCGATCGAGCCGCGCGACAAGGCCGCCGGCCATCGCATCGCGGCCAGCGTGTTGCGCCGCACCGGCAGCCTGGATGCGGTGATGGAGCCCTTCCTGCGGCGCAGCCCCCCTGCCCCGGCGCTGCGCGCGCTGCGGATCGGCGCCGCCGAATTGCTGCTGCTGGGCACGCCGCCGCATGCCGCCGTGGCGTCGGCCGTGTCGCTGGTGCCAAAGCCGCTGGCCGGCCTGGTGAATGCCGTGCTGCGCCGCGTGGCCGAGCATGGGGCCAAGGCGCTGGAGGAACTCGACACCGAGCGCCTCGATACGCCCACCTGGCTCTGGTCCGCCTGGCATGCGGCGCATGGCGCCTCGGTGCGCGCCATCGCCGCCGCGCATCGGCTGGAAGCGCCGCTGGATCTCACGCTCAAGCCCGGCGCCGCCCTGCCCGAGGGCGCGATCCTGCTGCCCAATGGCACAGCCCGCATGCCGGCCGGCACGCGCATCACGGAATTGCCCGGCTTCATCGCCGGCGAGCTTTGGGCGCAGGACGCCGCCGCCTCCCTCCCCGCCCGCCTGCTCGACGTGCAACCCGGCGAACGCGTGGCCGATCTCTGCGCGGCTCCGGGCGGCAAGACGGCGCAACTGGCCGCCGCCGGCGCGCATGTGGTGGCCGTCGAGCGCGAGGGCGCGCGCATGCCCCGCCTGCGCGAGAACATGCTGCGCCTCAAGCTCACGCCCGAATTGGCCAATACCGATGTGATTGGCTGGAAGCCCGATGCGCTGTTCGACGCCATCCTGCTGGACGCCCCCTGCACCGCCACCGGCACGATCCGCCGCCACCCCGATGTGCCGCATCTCAAGCGCCCCAAGGATGTGGCGGTGCTGGCCGCGCAGCAGCGCAACCTTCTGGCGGCGGCGGCCAAGCTGCTGAAGCCGGGCGGCAGGCTGGTCTTTGCCACCTGCTCGCTCCAGGCCGAGGAAGGCGAGGCGCACCTGGCCCACATCCCCGACGGGCTGCGGCTGGACCCGATCCGCGATGCCGAACTGCCCGGCATCGGCGCGACCGGGGGCGGCTACCTCCGCACCCGGCCCGATCTCTGGGCCGAGCAGGGCGGCATGGATGGCTTCTTCGCTGCCCGCTTCGTCAAAATCTGACGCCTGTTTCGGCTGATTGGCGCTGCTTGCCTCAGGCCGGACGCGGCCCGTTCAGCTTCAGCATGGTGAAGTTCAGCCAGCCCGCGAAGGTCACCCAGGCGAGGTAGGGCAGCATCAGCGCCATGCCCCAGAAGCTGATGGAGGCGAAGACGATGATGCAGGCCAGGAAGAAACCCGCAAGGGGGAGCCAATCGATCATTGTCAGCCCTCCGCAAAACCCACGGCGAGCGCTTCGACGCATTTCAGCGCCTGTACGGTCCCTGCCACATCATGCACGCGCAGGATATGGGCGCCTTGCGCCGCCGCCGCCAGGGCCATGGCGAGGCTTCCGGGCACGCGCTGCCCGGCCTCGGCCTGGCCCGAGATGCGGCCGATGAAGCCCTTGCGCGAGGCGCCAACCAGGATGGTGCAGCCCAGATTGGCGAGCAGCGGCAGCCGCGCGATCAAGGCGAGGTTGTCGCCGACCCGCTTGCCAAAGCCCAGGCCCGGGTCCACGCAGATTCGGCCGCGCGGAATGCCCAGCGCCTCCAGCGTCGCCACGCGGCCCTCCAGGAAACGCGCCACTTCCAGCGCCGCATCCTCATAGGCGATTTCGCGCTGCATGGTCCGGGGGTCCAGCGTGCGCATATGCATCAGGATGACCGGGCAGCGCGCCTGGGCCACCACGCGGATGGCGTCAGGGTCATGCCGCAGCGCGCTGACATCATTGACGATCTCCGCCCCGGCATCGAGGGCGGCGGCCATGGTCCGGGCATGGCGCGTATCCACGCTGACCGGCGCCGACTTCGCCAGGGCGCGGATCACGGGAAGGATGCGCGCCTGCTCCTCCTCCGGCGTCACGGGCAGGGCATCGGGTCGGGTGCTCTCGCCGCCGATATCGAGGATGTCGGCCCCCGCCTCCAGCATGGCATGCCCACGCGCGATGATCGCCTCATGCGCCAGGTGCAGCCCATCGCCCGAGAAGCTGTCCGGCGTGCAGTTCAGGATGCCCATGACGAGCGGCCGAGCGCGATGGCGCTCCATGCCGGCGAAGGGCTGCAAGGGGCGCGTCAGCCGCTCCAGCGCCGGGTGTTCCTCGGGGGGCGGAATGATGGCGCCCCCTGGTTCGCGCAACAGCGAGAACGCAAAAGGCCCGCCCTGCAAAGGCAGGGCGAGCCCGTCACGCATCGCGGCGAAGGCCGTTGGCCCCTGCAACAGGGCCAAGGGCTCCAACCACTCGGAAGACATCACCCCACCGGCTGCGGATTCAGACCGCCACCGGTATCGGGGCGCGGGTTGCGCCCGGCACTCGGCACGCTGCCACGGCCAGCCGAGATCGGCTCATCGGGGCGGTTGCGGACCACCGGCTCACCGCGCAGGACGGTGCGGATTTCATCGCCCGAGAGGGTCTCGTATTCGAGCAGGCCCTTGGCCAGCCGCTCCAGTTCGTCGCGGTTATCCGTGAGGATCTGGGTGGCGCGGGCATAGGCCTTGTCGATGATGCTGCGGATTTCGCTGTCAATGATCCGCGCGGTTTCTTCCGAGAGGTTCTTCGACTGCGTGACGGAATGGCCGAGGAAAACCTCCTGGCTGTTCTCGCCATAGGCGACCATGCCGATCTTGTCCGACATGCCCCATTCGGTGACCATCATGCGGGCCATGTTGGTGGCCATCTTGATGTCGCCCGAGGCGCCGTTGGACACCTTGTCCGAGCCGAAGACCACTTCCTCCGCGACGCGCCCGCCCATCGCCATGGCGAGTTCGGCGTTCATCTTGGACTTGTGCTTGGAGTAGCGGTCCCCCGCCGGCAGGCTCATCACCAGGCCCAGCGCCCGGCCGCGCGGGATGATGGTGGCCTTGTGCACGGGGTCGCATTCCGGCTCGTGCATGGCGACAAGCGCGTGGCCTGCCTCATGATAGGCGGTCATGCGCTTCTCATCATCGGACATGACGAGGCTGCGGCGCTCCGCACCCATCATCACCTTGTCCTTGGCGGCCTCGAACTCGGCCATGCCGACGGTGCGGCGACCAGTGCGGGCGGCCAGCAGCGCGGCCTCATTCACCAGGTTGGCGAGATCGGCGCCGGAGAAGCCGGGCGTGCCGCGCGCAATCGTCTTGGGGTCCACGTCGGAGGCGAGCGGCACCTTGCGCATGTGCACGCGCAGGATCTTCTCGCGCCCGTTCACATCCGGGTTGGGCACCACCACCTGGCGGTCGAAGCGCCCGGGGCGCAGCAGCGCGGGGTCCAGCACGTCCGGCCGGTTGGTGGCCGCGATGATGATGACGCCCTCATTGCTCTCGAAGCCGTCCATCTCGACCAGCATCTGGTTGAGGGTCTGCTCGCGCTCATCATTGCCGCCGCCGAGGCCGGCGCCGCGATGGCGCCCCACCGCGTCAATTTCGTCAATGAAGATCAGGCAGGGCGCGTTCTTCTTGCCCTGCTCGAACATGTCGCGCACGCGGGACGCACCCACGCCCACGAACATCTCGACGAAGTCGGAGCCGGAGATGGTGAAGAAGGGCACATTGGCCTCACCCGCGATGGAGCGGGCCAGCAGCGTCTTGCCGGTGCCGGGGGGGCCGACCAGCAGCACGCCCTTGGGGATCTTGCCGCCCAGCTTCTGGAACTTCGCGGGGTCGCGCAGGAAGTCCACGATTTCCTCAAGCTCGGCCTTGGCTTCGTCAATGCCGGCGACGTCCTCGAAGGTCACGCGGCCATGCTTTTCGGTCAGCAGCTTCGCCTTGGACTTGCCAAAGCCCATGGCGCGGCCGCCGCCGCCCTGCATCTGGCGCATGAAGAAGATCCAGACGCCGATCAGCAGCAGCATCGGGAACCAGGAGATCAGGATTTGGAACAGCGGGTTCACCTCACTCTCCTCCGGCCGGGCA
>Ga0136707_1000335_pt1 | contig 10192 bp, 12 predicted proteins | sample 4C3metaG_FD_101397 | JGI IMG/M metagenome (GOLD analysis project Ga0136707, IMG submission 101397) | Freshwater bacterial and archeal communities from Indian Creek, Illinois, USA - 4C3 metaG | ecosystem: Environmental > Aquatic > Freshwater > Unclassified | place: USA: Indian Creek, Illinois...
AAGCTAGAGCGGGATGCGTTGAGGCGGAATCGCCGAAAACGTTGAATCCCGCTCTCAGCAGTGGCGAGACCATGAAAGTGAGCGCAAGCGAACGCATCATGGTCTAGGGTAGAATGCGGCTGCTGTAACCCTCGTCATGCCAGGAAACCCGTGCCAATCATGTCGCCATGGAGATACGGAACATCACGGCGGCTGACGTGCCGGCCCTGCTCGCCCTCAACAATGCCGAGGCGGAGCGCGTGAACGCCCTGACCGAGGCGGCGCTCAACTCCCTGCTGGCCAGCGCCTTCGCGGCGCGCGTCACGGCGAATGGACAAGCTTTCCTCATCGCCTTCGACCACGCGACCCCGCCGCAGGGGCCGAACCACGCCTGGTTCACCGCGCGGGAGAGCTGTTTCGCCTATATTGACCGCGTGGTGGTGGCATCCGGCGCGCGCGGCCGCGGCTTGGCGCGGGCGCTGTATGCGGACCTCGCGCGGATCGCCCTGGCCAGGCAGACCAACCTCCTCACCTGCGAGGTGAACCTGGACCCGCCCAATCCGGAAAGCCTGGCCTTCCACGAAAAACTTGGCTTCGCCGCTTGCGGCGAAGCGGTGGACCGGCGGACCGGCAAGCGCGTGCAATACATGCGAATGCCCATCTGACGCTCAGCGGATCAGCTTCTCGATCAGGTCGCCATCTTCGGGGATTGCGCCATCCAGGATCAGAAGGGCGAGGCCATGCACCATGCCCCAGCCACGCAAGGCCGCTTCACGGCCACCGGCATCGGCCTGGAGCGCGGCAAAGGCCTGGCGTGATGCGGCCAGCAACGCCGGATGCGCGGGCGAACGCGCCAGCAGCGGGCCAAACATGAGCCGGAACCGCCCCGGCCGCGCCAGCGCGAAGCGGATATAGGCCCGCCCCCGCGCGACATGGGGAGAGACCCCTCCCAGCGCCACGGCCTGCCCCATCGCGGCGCCGAAAGCCTCGAAGCCGCGCAATGCCAGCGCCGCCAGCAGCGCCTCCTTGTCGGCGAAATGGCGATAGGCGGCGGTGGGCGAGACGCCGGCCATCCGTGCCGCCTCGCGCAGGCTCACCGCGCCATCGCCGCCCTCGTCGAGGAGCGCATCGGCGGCATCGAGCAGAGCCGCACGCAAATCCCCGTGATGATAGGATTTCCCCGATGTTGGCATCGCCTGCATAACCCGAATGTTTACGATGGTAACATGATCGGGCCGGATCGCCACCCATCGGCGGGCCATGCTGATGAATGCCGGCGGGCTTCTCGCCATCCCCGCACCCGGTCGCTGTCGCTACGGCGCGCTGCCCGGCTGAGCGCGCAATTCGGCGACCTCGGCCCGCAGCGCCCGCACCTCCTGCACCAGCGAGTGGAGATCCCGCCGCTCGGCGCTTTTCGCGGCGGCTTCGGCCGCGGCCTCGCCGGCGCCTCGGTCATCGCGCAGGGTCTGGATGCTCTCCACGATCACGCCGATGAACAGGTTCAACACCACGAAGGTCGAGATCACGATGAAGGGCATGAAGAAGAACAGCGCCAAGGGCTGCAACTCCATCGCCGGTTTCACGATATTCGCCCAGTCATCCAGCGTCATCAGCTGGAACAGGGTGAACAGGCTGGCGCCGAGTGAGCCGAACTGCTCCTCCATCTCAGCTCCGAACAGCTTCGTCGCCATCACGGCGAAGACGTAGAAGATGAGCGCCATGAGCAGCACGATGCTGCCCATGCCCGGCAGCGCGCCCAGCATGGCCTCCACCACATTTCGCAGGCTCGGCACGACCGACATCAGGCGCAGCACGCGCAACACCCGCAGCGCGCGCAGCACGGTGAGCGGCCCGCTGGCCGGCAGCCAGGCGATGGCGACCACGATGAAATCGAACAGGCCCCAGGGGTCGCGGAAGAAGCGGCCACGAAAGGCGTAGATCCGCAGGGTCAACTCCGCCGTGAACAGCCAGAGCAGCGCCGCATCCAGCACACGCAGCGCGGGGCCATGGGCCGCCATCACGGTGTTGCTCGTCTCCAGGCCGAGGGTGACGGCGTTGAGCAGGATCAAGCCGATCACCACGCGCTGGAACAACGGCGCCAGCACGAAGCGCGCCACGCGGCCGCGCAGGTCATCGCCGGAATCGAGGGCGGTCAGGGCTTCCTGCATGTCCGAATCTCCATCTTCCGGAAATGCAATGACGGCGCAGGCGCGCGGGATCAAGCCCCGGGGAGCGCCGAGCTGGACAGGAAGCCGGTGATGCGCGCCCCGCGTCAGGATGCCGTCAGGGCGGCAGGGCGGGGTATCCGAACAGCCATGGATGCCCGACCAGCAGCACCAGCCAGGCGATGCCGCCAATGATCCAGACCGCCTTGGGAATTTCAGCCGGCATCAAGCGGTTCCGCCCGCCCAGGATGGCGCCGAAAGGCAGGATGGAGGTGGCGGGCGCCAGCCGCGCCCAGAGCGCGGGTCGCAGCATGGCGAGCTTGCGGTCAATCGAGGGCATGCCGATCAGCGATGTCGTCAGGAAGGCGCCGAAGAACAGCACGCCGGCCAGGTTGCCCTTGGCGATGAGGTGCAGCGCCGCCCAAAGCGCGAAGGACCACAGCATGGGGTGGCGCGTGATGCGCTGGATGCCGCGCGGCCCGGCCTCATCCAGCTTGCCGGCCACCGCCGTCGGGTTGGGGGTCGCGACGGATGCCACGAACAGCAGCAGCACCGGCAGCATCAGCAGCGCCATCAGCCAGCGGAACCAATCGGCGATGCCCCAGAGCGGGATATGGGGCGCCGCCTGCCACGCCATCACCAGCAGCGTGATGCTCAGCACCGAGATGATGGAATAGCCGATGCGGAACCCCGCCTCGCCCAGTCGTTCCACGAGGCGCGCGCGCACCACCGTCCCGGCGATGCCGACATGCACGCCAACCCAGAGAATCGCCGCGGCGAGGAGCAGGACCATCACGCCCAAAGCATAGCCGTGACCGGCACGTCATCGCCAAGCGGAAAGCGCTCAGCCGCGCGAGAGCGCGTCCAGGTCGGCGCGCACCATCTCGGACACCATGGCGGCGAGGCTGGTCTGCGGGCGCCAGCCGAGCTTCGCGGCCGCCTTGGAGGCATCGCCGATCAGCAACTCCACCTCGGCGGGGCGGAAGAAGGCGGGGTCCACGCGGACCAGCACGCGCCCCGTGGCGCGGCAGCGGCCGGTCTCATCCACGCCCGCCCCTTCCCATGCGAGTTCCACGCCGATCTCGCGGAAGGCCAGTGTCGCGAAATCCCGCACGCGGTGGGTCTGCCCCGTGGCCAGCACGAAGTCATCGGCCTCATCCTGCTGAACGATGCGCCACATGCCCTCGACATAGTCGCGCGCATGCCCCCAATCCCGCTGCGCCTCCAGATTGCCGAGCGAGAGGCAGTCCTGCCGGCCCAGATGGATGGCCGCCACGGCGCGGGTGATCTTGCGGCTGACGAAGCCCTCGCCGCGGCGCGGGCTCTCATGGTTGAACAGGATGCCGTTGGAGGCGTGCAGCCCGTAGCTCTCGCGGTAATTCACCGTGATCCAGAAGCCATAGAGCTTGGCCACCCCATAGGGTGAGCGCGGATGGAAGGGCGTCATCTCGCTTTGCGGCACGGCGCGGACCTTGCCGTAGAGCTCGCTCGTGGAGGCCTGGTAGAAGCGCGTCCGGCGCTCCATGCCCAGCAGGCGGATCGCCTCCAGCAGGCGCAGCGCGCCCAGGCCATCCGCATCGGCGGTGTATTCGGGAACCTCGAAGCTGACCGCGACATCGCTCTGCGCGGCGAGGTTGTACAATTCATCCGGCTGGCTGTCCTGAACCACGCGGATCAGGTTGCCGCCATCGGTCAGGTCACCCTCATGCAGCACCAGGCGCCCCTCATTCCCGGGCGAGATGAGATGGGCGATGCGCGCCCGCGCGGCCGTGCCGCCACGGCGCAGCAGGCCATGCACCGTGTAGCCTTTCGCGAGGAGAAGCTCGGCGAGGTAGGAGCCATCCTGTCCGGTGATGCCGGTGATCAGTGCCGAGGGCATGGGTGACCTTCGCGTGATTGAAGCCGTCACGAATACAGCAAGCCGCGCACGTCACAAATCCAAGGCCTTGCCCGGCCAAGGCCCGCCGGGCGATGACCGAAATGCGCCGCAACGCCGGGATGGACGCCCTGCCCCCTCCGTTCAACCACGCGGCAAGCCTGCGGCCTATGCAACTCCTGGGGGGGGGCTGGCCGTCTCCTCGCCGTGATCTTTCCCAGGGCGTATTGGGCTGCCTGAGCCTGGTGACGGTGCTGGAAAACATCACCTGGATCAGCCTGGGCGTCGTGCGGCATTTCGCGGAGCGCTTGCGCCGCGCATGCGAGAAAGCCGGGGGGTTGCCCCCGGCGCCGGCCATCCCGTCCTCCTCGGCCAAGCATGGGGTGCCCTGGCCCGGCCCGCCGCCCCATGGCATGAGTCGCAGATGACACAGATCGGCATCACCGGCATCGCCGGCCGCATGGGCAAGCTCCTGGTCGAGGAGGTGGCGGCGGCCGGCTGCACCCTCGCGGGCGGCACGGGCCGCGGCGACGACCCGCGCGCCCTGTTCCAGGCGAGCGAGGTGGTGATTGACTTCACCCACGCCCACACCGCGCCGCTGCATGCCGCGCTGGCGGCCGAGTTGGGCCGCGGCCTGGTGCTCGGCTCATCCGGTCTCTCGGCCGAGGAGGAAGCGGCGCTGGCCGAGGCCGCCCGGTGCGCCCCCATCGTCTATGCGGCGAATTTCGCGGCGGGCGTGAACCTCGTCATCGCCATGGCGGAAAAGCTCGCCGCCGCCCTGCCCGGCGCGCAATACGATGCCGAGATCGTCGAGATGCATCACCGCCAGAAGGTGGATGCGCCCTCCGGCACGGCCATCGCCATGGGCCGCGCCGTCGCGCGCGGGCGTGGCACCACGCTGGAGGAAGCGGGCCGCGAATCGGGGCGCAATGGCCATACCGGCCCGCGCGGCACCGGCACCATCGGCTTCGCGGCCCTGCGCGGCGGCCAGGTGGTGGGCGAGCACACGCTGCTTTTCGCCGCCGGCTCCGAGCATATCGCCATCAGCCATCGCAGCTTCGACCGCCGCGCCTACGCAACCGGCGCCGTGCGCGCCGCGCAATGGCTGAAGGGCCGCACACCGGGGCTGTATTCGATGAATGACGTGCTCGGCCTGGCGTGACGCCCGGCGGGAACTGGCCGAGGCTCAAGGCCTGCCGATGCGTGGCGGGTGGCTACCCATGGTCGCCCAGGCCGGCCAGCCGATGAAGCGCTCCACCAGCACCACCGCCACGCAGAAGGCCAGCACCACCGCCATCAGGATCGCCTGCTGCCGCGAGGGCGGGCGGCGAAACCATTCGGCGAGCCGGAAGCCCCAGCGGATCATCGGATCCATCTAGCGCGCCTCGCCCGGCGTGATGCCGAAGGCGGCCCGGAAGGCGGCGCCAAAGGCCGGCGCGCTGGCATAGCCCACCGCCGCCGCCGCCCGCGCCGGGGTGGCCCCCTGGGCCAGCAGCGCGGCCGCTTCCGCCAGGCGCAGCGCCTGGCGCCAGCGGGCGAAGCCCATGCCGGTCTCTGCCTGGAACAGCCGGGCCAGGGTGCGGGCGCTGGCGCCGCAACGCGCCGCCCATTGCTCCAGACTGAGATTGCTCGCGGGCTCCGCCGCCAGCCATTCCGCGAGGCGGCGCAGCCGTGGATCATGCAGCGCCGGCACGCCGAGCGGCAGGCGCGGCGCTCGGGCCACCTCCTCGGCGATCAGGGCCGCGACATGCCCGCCGCGCCCGGCCTCGTCCCATTCCAGCGGCTCGGCGCAGGCGGCCAGGATCAATTCCCGCAGCAGGGCCGAGACGCCGAGCACGGCCGGCGCCGCCTCCCCCACACCCGCCGCATCGGCCCGGAAGAACAGGGCGCGCATTGCCACGCGCCCCCCGGTGCGGACCTCATGGCTGAGGCCCGCCGGCACCCAGAGGGCGCGGCCGGGCGGCACCACGAAACCGGCACGCGGCGTGCCCACCCGCATCACCCCCTGGGTCGCGTAGAGAAGCTGCGCGCGGGCATGGCTGTGCCAGCCCGTGGCCTCGCCCTCGGCATAGTCGCGGGCGAAGCCGGCCAAGGGGCGGTCCACCCGCTCATGGGCGAGTGTCCTGAGATTGGGGGTTTGGCCGATCAGCGACATGGATCGTCCTGACGTTGCTGGAGTGACAAGCTAGGCTTCCCTCGCCGAAAAGGAAATGCCGATGAGTCCCGCCACGCGCCAGGTCTGTTTCATCAATGCGGCGCATAGCTTCACCCATTACGGGCTGCTGGTGCTGGCCACCGCGGTGCTGGCCATGGTGCAGCAGGATGAACTGGCCTTCGGCGCTGAATACGGGCCGATCCTGGCGCTCGGCACCGCCATGTTCGTGCTCTACGGCCTGGGCGCGCTGCCGATGGGGTGGCTGGCGGATCGCTTCGGCCGCAAGGCGATGATGTCGGCCTTCTTCCTGGGCTCGGGCGCGGGGATGGCGCTGGCGGGTGTCGTGGCCGGCCCCTGGGGGCTGGCCCTGGCACTGGCCGTGATGGGCGCCTTCTCGGCCATCTACCACCCGATCGGCACCGCCATCATCGCCGAGGCGGGAGGCGAGCGCGTGGGCCGCGCCATGGGCATAAATGGGGTGTTTGGCAATCTGGGCGTGGCGCTGGCGCCCGTCGTCACGGCCTTTCTCGCCGCCGAATTCGGCTGGCGCCATGCCTTTGTGGTTCCAGGGCTGATCTGCATGGCGGTGGGCGTGCTCTACCTGCGCGAGACGCCCTTCGACGCGAGGAAGGCCGGCGTGCAGACCCGCCCCTTCCCGGTGATCCCGCCCGATGTGGTGCGCCGCGCGGTGATCGCGCTGCTGATGATCGCGACCGTCTCGGGCCTCGTCTTCAACGCCTATACGCTGCTGCTGCCCAAGCTGATGCAGGAAAGGCTGGCCAATAGCCCCGACCTGCTGCCGGTGGTGGGCCTTCTCGCCTTCCTCGCCACCATCTGCGGAGGGCTCACGCAATACACGGTCGGCCGGATGATTGACCGCAAGACGCTGAAAAGCGTCTTCATGCCGCTCGCCTTCGTGCAGGTGCCGGGGCTGCTGGCGCTCTCCCTCCTCGATGGCTGGGCGGTGCTGCCGATCTCGGCCATGGTCGCCGCCGCCATTTTCGGCCAGGTCACGGTGAATGAGACGATGACGGCGCGCTATGTGGCGCCGCCGCTGCGGGCCAAGCTCTATTCCATTCGCTTCACGGTGGGCTTCCTGGGCGCGGCGTTGGCCTCGCCGCTCATCGGCTTCCTGCATGAAGCCACGGGCGACATGGCGCTGGCCATGGTGGTGCTGGCGGGCGTGGCTTGCGTCACCCTCGCCTGCGCGCTGTGGTTCCCCAACCGGCCAGAGGAATTGCGGCCGGAGGATTGGAGCAAATCCGCCGTGCCGGCCCCGGCGGAATAGGCCTGCCGCGCTTGACCAGCGCCCGCCCCACGGACCAAGGATGGGCGGGATGACGCTCCCCTCGCCCCAGCAGCTTCGCTACCTCACCGCCCTGGCCGAGCACGGGCATTTCGGCCGTGCGGCCGAGGCCTGCGCCGTCACGCAATCCACCCTCTCAGCCGGGATCCTGGCGCTGGAGCGGCAGCTCGATGCGCCCCTCATCGAACGCGGCACGGCCAAGCGGCCGGTCTTCACGCCACTCGGCCTCGCCGTTCTCGCCCGCGCGCGCATCGCGCTCACCGCGCTGGAGGCGGTGACGAAGACGGCGGCAACGGCGCGCGATCCGCTTTCGGGCAGGCTGCGGCTCGGCGTCATTCCCACCATCGCGCCCTTCCTGCTGCCGCGGCTGATGCCGGCCCTGCGGGCCAGTTTCCCACGCCTGCAATTTTTCCTCCGCGAGGAAATGACCGACCGGCTGATGGCCCAACTGGACCAGGCCAGGCTCGACCTGCTGCTGCTGGCCCTGCCCTGCGATTGCGCGGCGGCGGAAATCGAGACCATCGAGACCGATCCCTTCCTGCTGGCCCTGCCGCCCGACCACCGCCTCGCCGCCCTGGCCGAAGTGCCGCTTGGCGCCCTGGCCGGTGAAACCATGCTGTTGATGGAAGATGGCCATTGCCTGCGCGCCCAGGCGCAGGAGGCCTGCGGCCTGCCGCGCGGCATGTCCGCCAGCGGCTTTGCCGCCACCTCGCTGCACACGCTGGTCCAGATGGTGGCGAGCGGCTTGGGGCTGACGGTGTTACCACGCCTGGCCGTGCAGGGCGGCGTGCTGGCGGGGACGGGGCTTGTGGTGCGGCCCATGCTTGCTGATATGCCGCGGCAGGTCGTGCCGGGGCGGACCCTCGCCTTGGCCTGGCATCCACGGAGCCCGCGTGCGGGCGAGTGCCGCGCCCTCGCGCAGGCCATTGCCGCAGGAATGGAGTAGATCATGGATTTCGGTCGGATCTTCGGCGCGGTTCTCAATGGAGCGGCGCAACCGCCCCGCCGGCGCGGCGGCGCCACGCGGCGGTCCAGCGGCCCCTTCGGCATGACCCAGGCCGAGACGCGGCAGGTCGGGCGCGCGCTGGGGGCGCTGGCCGGGCTCGCGGCGGAAGCGCTGAGCAAGCCGAGCGAGGCGGCCAAGCCCGCGCCCCCCATCGCCAAGCCCCCCATCGCCAAGCCTCCCGTCTCCCAGCCTCCCGTCTCCCAGCCTCCTGCCGCGCCGCCGCGCCGCCTGCCCGACATCGCGCGCCAGCCACCGCCGCCGCCCACCGCTTCCGCCGAGCATGCCGAGGCGCGCCTCCTGCTGCGCGCCATGATCGCCGCCGCCCGGGCCGATGGCGTGGTGGACCGCGCGGAGCGCACGGCCATCGCGGCGCAGCTCGATGCCGCCGGGCTGAGTGCTGCCGAACGCGACCAGGTCCTGGCCGATTTCGACACGCCCGCCACCATCGAGCAATTATCCGATGCCGCCCGTGACCCCATTCTGCGCGCGCAACTCTACGCGGCGGCCTTTGCGGCGGCGGGCGAGGTCTCCGCCGGGGAGCGCGCCTGGCTTGACCGGCTGGCCCAGGCGCTGAAGCTGCCACCAGCGGCCCGCCGGGCCATCGAAGAAAGATTGGGGGAATAGGCATGTTCACGCTCACCACCGCGCAGCAGAGGCTCCGCGATTGCGCGCGTGAACTGGCGCAGGAGGCCTTCGCCCAATCCGCCGGGACGGATCGCAGCCTGCAATACCCCTGGCCCATGGTGGCAAGGATGACGCAGGCGGGCTTCATGGGCATGACCGTGCCGTGCGAATGGGGCGGCCAGGGCGCCTCCTATCTCGATGCCGTGCTGGTCGTGGAGGAAATGGCCAAGGGCTGCGCCGTCTGCGGCCGCATCGCGGTCGAGGCGAATATGGGCGCGATCGGCGCCATCATGGCCTATGGCACGCCCGCGCAGAAGCGCATCGCGGCGGATCTGGTGCTGGCCGGCGACAAGCCCGCCATCTGCATCACCGAGCCCGAGGCCGGAAGTGCGGCGGCCGAGATGACCACCACCGCCATCAAGCGCGGCGACCGCTGGATCATCAATGGCGTGAAGCACTGGATCACCGGCGGCGGCGTCTCGAAGCTGCACCTGATCTTCGCGCGCGCCATTGAGGACGGCGTGGAGCAGGGCATCGGCGGCTTCCTGGTGGTTCGCAATGGCGAGAATGACCCGGCGAATCTGGTGGTCCACAAGCGCATCCCCTCCATGGGCCTGTGCGGCATGCCCGAGGCGGAGCTGCATTTCCGCGACCTGGAAGTCTCCGATGCGATGGTCCTGCGCGCACCGGGCGGCTTCAAGCGCGGCTTCGGCAAGCTGATGGACGCCTATAACGGCCAGCGCGTGGGGGCCGCCACGGCCGCCCTCGGCATCGCGGCCGGCGCTTATGACCGCGCGCTGGATTTCGTGCAGCAGCGCCGGCAATTCGGCCGCCCCATCGCCGAATTCCAGGGCCTGGGCTGGATGCTGGCCGACATGTCCATCAAGCTGGAAGCCAGCCGCGCGCTGATCTGGCAGGCCGCGGCCAGCGCCGGGCCGAACGGCTTCCCCGACCGCCTGATGGCCGCCCGCGCCAAGGTTATGGCCGCCGACAGCGCCGTCGAGGTCACCAACATGGCGCTCCAGCTCTGGGGCGCGGCCGGCTATTCGCGCGACAACCCGATGGAGCGCGCGGTGCGCGA
>Ga0136707_1000338_pt1 | contig 10169 bp, 8 predicted proteins | sample 4C3metaG_FD_101397 | JGI IMG/M metagenome (GOLD analysis project Ga0136707, IMG submission 101397) | Freshwater bacterial and archeal communities from Indian Creek, Illinois, USA - 4C3 metaG | ecosystem: Environmental > Aquatic > Freshwater > Unclassified | place: USA: Indian Creek, Illinois...
CGACGGGGCGCGAAGACGGGCGCCTCGATCTGCATGAATTCCGGCAGCGGCATCCGATCATCCCTGAATCGAATATCCGCCATCCACGGCGATGGAGGTGCCGGTGATGTAGGCCGCCGAATCACTGGCGTAGAAGGCGGCGATGCCCTCGAAATCCTCGGGCGTGCCCCAGCGGCCGGCCGGTGCGCGCGTGCGGACATTCTGGTCCAGCGCCGGCATGTCGCGCCGCGCGCCCTGCGTCAGTGCCGTATCAATCCAGCCGGGCAGCACGCAATTCACCGTGATGCCATCCTTCGCCCAGGCCGTGGCGAGCGTCTTGGTCAACTGCACCACCGCGCCCTTGGAGGAGGAATAGGCCGCATGCAGCGGCATCCCGAAGATGGACAGCATCGAGCCATTATTGATGATCCGCCCCACACCGCCGGCCTTCAGATGCGGCCAGGCCGCCTGCGCCGTGAACATGGTGCTGGTCAGGTTGGTGTTCAGCACCGTGTGCCAATCGGCCAGCGAGGTCTCCTCGGGGCGCGAGCGGATATTGGTGCCGGCATTGTTCACCAGGATATCCAGCCGCCCGAAGGTCGAGACGGTTGCCGCCACCATCGCCTTGATGGAATCCGGGTTGGTCACGTCGGCGCTCACCGCCTCGGCCCGCGCGCCGAGCGCGCGGAGTTCGGCCAGGGCGGCCTCGCTCTTGGCCGCATCCCGGCCTGCCAGCATCACGCTGGCGCCAGCCTTGGCCAAGCCGCGCGCAAAGCCAAGCCCGATGCCGCCATTGCCGCCCGTGACGAGCGCGACGCGCCCCGAAAGATCGAACATGCGCGTCTCCTTCTCTCTCTCTGATTTCAGGCCTTCGCCCTGGTCATCATCGCCACAAAGCGATGGAACAGGTAGTGGCTATCGGAAGGCCCGGGCGAGGCCTCGGGGTGATATTGCACCGAGAAGGCATTCTTCGCGGGTGCCGCGATGCCCTCATTCGTGCCGTCGAACAGGCTGACATGCGTGACCACCACGCCTTCCGGCAGGCTCTTGGGGTCCACCGCGAAGCCATGATTCTGGCTGGTGATCTCGACGCGGCCCGTCGCCAGATCCTGCACCGGCTGGTTGGCGCCGCGATGGCCGCGCTCCAGCTTGTAGGTGCTCGCCCCCAGCGCGAGCGCCAGCAATTGATGGCCGAGGCAGATGCCGAACACCGGCACCTTCGCTGCCAGCACGCCCCGGATGGCGGGCACGGCATAGACGCCGGTCGCCGCCGGGTCGCCCGGGCCGTTGGAGAGGAAGACACCATCGGGCTTTTCGCGGAGGATTTCCTCGGCGGTCGCCGTCGCCGGCAGCACCGTCACATGGCAGCCGGCATCGGCCAGGCAGCGCAGGATGTTGCGCTTGGCGCCATAATCCAGCGCCACGACGCGATGCGTCGGCGCCGTCTGCTTGCCGAAGCCCTGACCCCAGGACCAGCAGCTTTCATCCCAGGTATAGGATTGCCGCGTGGTGACTTCGCGGGCGAGGTCCATGCCCTCCAGCCCTGGCCAGGCCTTGGCCTGGGCCAGCAGGGCCGGCACGTCGAAGCGACCATCGGCGGGAAAGCTGATCACGCCATTGGGCGCGCCGCCATCGCGGATGCGCGCCGTCAGCGCCCGCGTATCCAGGCCGCACAGCCCGGTCACGCCATGGCGCTTGAGCCATTCCTGCAAATGGTGCGTGGAGCGGTAATTGGCCGGCTCGGTCACTTCCTGCTTGACGATCAGGCCGCGCGCCACCGGCGTTGCTGCCTCCATATCCTCGGCATTGGTGCCGACGATGCCGATATGCGGAAAGGTGAAATTGATGATCTGCCCGGCATAGGAGGGGTCGGTCAGGGTTTCCTGATAGCCCGTCAACGCCGTGTTGAAGCAGATTTCGGCCACCTGCGTGCCATGCGCGCCAAAGCCCCAGCCCCAATGCACGCTGCCATCATCGAGCACGAGGAGGGCGGTGGCGCCTTCTGGAACCTGGTCGGGCATGGGGGCTTCCTGCGGGTTTTGGGCTGCGCTGGTAAGGTCTGAGAGAGTGAGGCCGGTGGCGACCAGCACGGCGGGCCAATGCTTGGCCGGGATCGCCTTGGCCTGGCGCCATTTGCGAATGGCTTCGGTTCCCACCTGGCAGTGGGCGGCCGCGGCCTCGGCGCCCCCCATGAGGGCAAGGATGTCTTCCACGGAGCGCATGGGCTACGATATATGGGAAATGAATTCCCAGAACAAGGCGCGAGTTTCGTCCTGGGAAAAACACTCCCTGCAAGGATTTGCCCCATGGACCTCCGCACCCGTTTCACCGCCGAGCTCAAGACCGCCATGCTCGCCAAGGACGCGCCCACCGTCGGCACGCTGCGGATGGTCACGGCCAGGCTGAAGGACATGGACATCGCCGCCCGTCCCGGCCCGCCGCTGGAGGATCCGGCCATCATCGCCATGCTGCGTGGCATGGCCAAATCCCGCCGCGAATCCGTCGAGATGTATCGCACCGGCGGCCGCGAGGAACTCGCCGCCAAGGAGGAGGCCGAGATCGCCGTGATCGAAAGCTTCCTGCCCACCCAGATGGATGACGCGGCACTCGCCGCCGCCGTCGCCGCCGCCGTGGCGGAAACCGGGGCCACGACCATCAAGGAGATGGGGAAGGTGATGGCCGTGCTGAAAGCCAAATACGCGGCCAGCCTGGATATGGCCAAGGCCGGGCCGGCGGTTAAGGCGGCTTTGGGGGCGTAACGACTCCAGGGATCTGCCCTGGACCCGCCGGGGCCGCCAAGGGGAATTGGCCGCCCCGGAGCCCATTACACCAGCCTCGGGCGGGCCAGTTCCGGCTCTACCAGCTTGCGGATTGCCACCTCGCCGGCCGCCGCCACCCGTTTCGCGCCAATGGCCGCGATGGGATCCGCGGCGTTGCGCCAGGCGCAGCATCAGCATGGGGTTCACCGCCTCCGGGCAGGCGCCGTTGCAGGAGCCGCTGCGGGTGCAGATGCTGATCCAGTTGCGCGACGCCGCATCGCCCATGCCGCCCGTCAGCGCATCCAGCACGCCCATCACCGCGGCCTTGGCATCCGTGCCGCGCGCATCCGGTGCATAGGGGATCATCAGGCAGGCATCGAAGCAGGCGCCGCAGCGGGTGCAGGCCGCCAGCATGCGCGCCGTCTCCGCTTCCCGCAGCGCCGACCAGTCCTGATGCGCTACCATCCATTCACCCTCGGCCACACCGCGATCACCTCGCGCGATCCATCCACCACATGATAGCGGTCAAACGCCGCCGCCGTGAGGCAAGTGTGGTTGGGCGCCACGCGCAGCTTGGCACCGATGGGCAGCATCGGCGCGGGCAGCGCCTCGCCATGCTCCTGATGGACGCGGGCCAGGATGGGCTCGCCCAGCGTATTGCCGCCATCCATGTCCAGCACCAGGCCGAAGCCGTAGTCGCGCGGCGCCTTTTCCGTGCTGCGATCCTTGCTCATCGCCAGCGCGCCGGAATCCAGCAGCAGCGCGCCCCGCGCGGGCTTGCGGCCGATGACGCTGGCCAGCACCGTCACCGCGATATCGCCTTCAGGATGCGTGCCCAATTGCGCCTGGAACAGATCGCCGAACATATAAACGCCCGCGCGGATTTCGGTGATGCCGTCCAGCCGCTTTGCGTGCAGCGCGGTGGGAGAGGAACCCAGGCTCACGATTTCCAGCGCGAAGCCGGCCTCACGCAGCGCCTGGGCCGCGCGCACCACGCCCGCGCGTTCCAACTCGGCGATGGCGGCCATTTCGGGGATGCTGCGGCCGCCATAGGAATGGCCCGCATGGGTGAAGACGCCGGCCAGCTTGCCGCCGAGTGCTTGCGCGATGGCGCGCGCTTCATCCGGCGGGACGCCGCCGCGCCCCTCGCCCACATCCACCTCGACCAGTGCGCGGATATTGCCCGTATGCGCGGCGATGGCCTGGGCGGCTTCCACGTCATCCGTGATGATCTTCACCTCGGCGCCCGCTGCGTTGATCGCGGCCACCGCATCCAGCTTTTGCGGCGTGATGCCCACGGCATAGATCTGGTCCTGCCAGCCGCCTTCCGCGAAATACCGCGCCTCGGCCAGCGTGCTGACGGTGATGGGGCCGAAATTCGGCGCGGCCAGCATCGCCACATCGCGCGATTTCGCGGTCTTGAGATGCGGCCGCAGCACCACGCCGGGATGCCGCGCAATGGCCCGCTGCATCATCGCCAAATTGCGCTTCAAGACGCCCAGATCCAGCACCAAAGCCGGGGTCGTCAGCTCATCGAGGGTCATCGTGCGGCCTCCTGATCCAGCGGCAGCACGGGCCGCGGCAATTTTGTCCAGTCGAAGCGGCTGAGGATGGGCGAGGTGAGGCCTGGCGCATCCACCTCGACGATCTGCTCATGGCCGAAGAACTCATCGAAGCCGCCGCGGAAATGCCCGCGTGACTTCACCACGACGCAGCGCGCCGCGCCCAGATCAATCCCCAGATGCTCCAGGAAGGCGGGGTCGGCGCATTGCGTGCGCTGGCTGATCACCACCACGTCAATGCCGCCCAGGCGCAGCCAGGCCGTGTCGCCAAGCTGCATCGCCGTGCCCGCGAAAATTCCGCGCCGGCCCGTCACCTGCCCGTTGGAGAGCGCGCGCACCTCCGCCTGCGCCGAAAAGGGGCGACTGAAGGGGTCCTGCCCGGCGGCGCGGTTGAAGCGTGCCTCGAAGCCGGCGCCAATGCCCGTCGCCTTGGCCTCGGCCACCAGGGCCGGGTCATGGATCACGCCGAACACGGCGCCTTGCACGCCCGCGCGGTGAAACGCCTCCAGCAGCCACATGGTATTGCCGCGCCCGCCGCCACCCGGATTATCCGCGACATCGGCGAAGGCGAGCGGCCTGCTGCTTGTCAGGGCGCGTTGCGTCGCTTCCTCCAGGCTGGTCAGCTTGGCCACGAAGCGGTCGCGCCGCGCCCAGGCCGCATCGGCCAGCTCATCGGCCAGCGCATCGGCCGCGCCCTGATGCGTGGCGGTGACGATGGCGCACATGCCGTTGAAGGGCGTGTCGCCATAGGCGAAGCCCGCCATGACCGAGACATTGACGATGCGCCGATCAGCCGCGCGGCGCTCCTGGCCGAGATTGATCACCTCGGCATAAGGGCCTTGCGCCGTGAGCAGCGAGACGGTGGGTGCGACGATGGGCAGGCGCCGATGGGCGCGCATGAAGCGCTCGCCCTTCAGCAGCCGGCGCATCAGGCCGGCGCTTTCCTCGCCACGGGCGCGCATATCCATGTGCGGGTTGGTGAGGTAGCCCACATAGGCGTCATTCAGCGCGACATTGGCATCGCTCACATTGGCGTGCAGGTCATAGGTGCAGATGAAGGGAATTTCCCCCAGCTCGGCGCGCACCAGCGCCTGCACCGCGCCTTCCGGGTCATCCAGCACGGTGGTCAGCCCCGCGCCATGCATCACGCAGAAAGCACCTTCGAGCTGACCGCGCAGCGCGCGCAGGCCCGCGCGCCATTCCTCCATCAACTGCTCGAAGAAGGCGTGCTCCACCGGGCCGTTCGGCTCGGCCATGGCCAGCGTCAGCGGGCGCGGCTGCCAGGGGCCGGTGGCGTCCATGCCGGTGACGAAGCCAGGCATTTCGCCCAGGGCCTGCGGGCTCGCGCTGCGGGCGTCCGTGACGATGTCCTCGCCGCGCAGCAGGCAGCGATAGGCGAAATCCGCCCGGGTCGCGATGGGGGCGAAGCGGTTGCATTCGATGGAAAAGCCCAGAAGGGCGATGCGCGGGCTCATACGGCCACTCCCAGCAATTCGGCATAACGGGGGGTGGCCTTCAGGCCGGTGCCCGTCAGCACCACCACGGTGCTCTCCCGCCCCGCGATCCTGCCCGAGGCCAGCAATTTGCCCAAGGCCGCCGCCGCCTGGGCGCAGGTCGGTTCCACATAGACGCCGCACCTGGCCAGCATGAGCGAGGCCTCGGCGATCTCCGCCTCGCTCAGCATCACCGCGCCGCCGCCGCTCTCGCGCATGGCGCGCAGGCATTCCATCACCCGCAAGGGCTGGGCGATGGCGGTTCCTTCGGCGATGGTGGGCTGCGCCGCCACCGGGTCCAGCCCCAAAGCGGCGCGGGCGATGGGCGCGCAATTCGCCGGCTGGGCCGCGAAGATGCGTGGCAGCCTGCTGATCTGCCCGGCGCGCAGCAATTCGGAAAAGCCGATGAACAGCCCGAGCACATTGGACCCCGCGCCGCAGGGCACGATCACGTTGTCCGGCGCCTGGAACCCAAAATCCTCCCATAATTCATAGGCCAGGGTCTTGGTGCCGTGCAGGAAGAAGGCCTGCCAGTTGTGGCTGGCATAGAAGATGTTTTCCGCCTCGCGCTCGGCCGCATCGGCGCAATCCTGGCGGGAGCCCGGCACCAGCGTGATGCTGGCCCCCGCCGCCCGGCTTTGCACCGTCTTGGCCGGGCTGGTGCTGGCCGGCACGAAGATCGTGGCCGCCATGCCGCCAGCCGCCGCATAGGCCGAGACCGCCGCGCCGCCATTGCCGGAGCTATCCTCCAGCACGGCGGAAATCCCCTGTTCCCGCAGCAGGGAGAGCATCACCGAGGCGCCGCGATCCTTGAAGCTTCCCGTCGGCATGAACCATTCGCATTTCAGCAGCGCCGAGCCGCCCGCCAGCGACATTTCCACCAGTGGCGTGCAGCCCTCGCCCATCGAGATCGGCCGGGCGGGCAGGAAGGGCAGGGCGGCGGCGTAGCGCCAGATGCTCCGCACGCCGGAGGCGATGTCATCCCGCCCGATTCCCGGCAGGTCCGTCAGCAGCAGGGGCGCGCGGTCATCGCCGCACCAGCGCGGGGTTTCGAGGGGATAGGTGCGGCCGGATCGCGGATCGAGATAGGATGTCATCCCCCAAGGGTTGCGCGATGCCCCGCTTCGGGCAAGCCTCGGCCATCATGGAAGAAGAACTCGCGCGCCTCGCGGCTGAACTTGTGCGGATGGATAGCCGCAGCACCCTCTCCAACCTGGCGCTCGCCGAGCGGATCGAGGCCGAACTCGAAGGCTTCGAGATCGAGCGGCTGGACTATACCGACGCCGCCGGCGTGCCCAAGCGCGCCCTGGTCGCGCATCGCGGCGGGCCGGGCGGGCTGGCGCTTTCGGGCCATATGGACACCGTCCCCGCCACCGGCTGGACCGATGACCCCTGGAGCGGGACGATCCGCGATGGCGTGCTGCACGGCCTGGGCTCGGTGGACATGAAGGGCGCGGTCGCCGCCTGTGTCATGGCGGCCAAGCGGGCGCCGCGCGCCACGCTGCTGATCACGACGGATGAGGAGACGACCAAGCAGGGGGCGCGCATCATCGCCGGGCAATCCGTGCTGGCGCAGCGTGCGGGCCTGGCTGGCATCATCGTGGCGGAGCCCACCAACCTCATTCCCGTGCGCGGCCATCGCGCGCATATCGCCTTCACCGCCACGGCGGAGGGGGTGCAGGCGCATTCCTCGACGGGCAAGGGGTGGAACGCGAATTGGGCGCTGATTCCCTTCCTGGTGGAAGTGAAGGCGATGTTTGAACGCTTGCGGAGTGACCCGTCCTTGCAGGACACCGCCTATGACCCGGTGTTCAGCGATTTCAACCTGGTGGTGGATAATCACGGCACGGCGGTGAATGTGTCCGTGGCCAGGGCCACCGCGCGCATCAAGTTCCGCTACAGCCATCGCATCGATCCCGCGCCCGTCCTGCTGGCGATGCGCGAGGCGGCGCGGGCGAATGGCCTGACGTTGGAGGAGGCGCATGAGGGCCATCCGCCGGAATTGCCATTGGATCACCCCCTGGTGAAGCGTGTCTGCGCGGCGGCGGGGGCAGGGGCGCGCACCGCCCCCTATGGAACTGATGCCTCGGAATTGCAGGCGATAGCTCCGTGTGTGGTGCTGGGCCCCGGCAGCATCGAGACGGCACACACGCCCTTCGAGCATGTTGCCGTGGCCGACCTGTCCCGCGCAGCGGAGTTGTTTGCTGGCCTATTGAATGGAGATGCAAGAACCTGAGGTTCTTGCCGGGGTAAGGGGCAGCGCCCCTGTTTTTTCTGAGGAAACGCAAAATGAATTTCTCCTCCCTGGACCCCGTGGTGAATCCACGTTCCATCGCCATCATCGGCGCCTCGGACGAGGCCACGCGGATCGGCGGCCGGCCGATTTCCTACATGCTGCAACGCGGCTTCCAGGGCGCCATCTACCCGGTTAACCCGAAGCGCCCGACGGTGCAGGGCCTCACCAGCTATGCCGATGTGAACAGCCTGCCCGAGGTGCCCGATGTGGCCATCGTGGCGGTGCCCAGTGCGGCGGCCTTGCAGGCGGTGGAGGATCTCGGTGCGCGCGGCTGCAAGGGCGCCATCGTCTTCACCGCGGGCTTCGCCGAGATGGATGCCGGCGGCGCCGCCGCGCAGGATGTGATGGTGGCGAGTGCGCGCAAGCACGGCATGCGGCTGCTGGGGCCGAATTGCCTTGGCCTGTTCAACTCCGCGATCAATTTCTACGCGACGTTCTCCGCGAGCTTTGAGAGTGGTTGGCCCTTGCCCGGCCGGATCGGCATCGCCTCGCAATCCGGCGCCTATGGCACGCATCTGTATTCCATCGCGCGCGACCGCGAGATCGGCACGCAGATCTGCATCACCACGGGCAATGAGGCCGAGGTGACGCTGAGCGACGTGCTGGGCTGGATGGCGCAAAGCCCCGATGTGGACGTGATCTGCGCCTATGCGGAAGGCATCCGCGAGGGCGAGCGCTTCCTCGCCGCGCTGGACCTCGCGCGCCGCAACCGCAAGCCCATCGTGATGATGAAGGTGGGCCGCAGCGCACTCGGCCAGGCGGCCGCGCAATCGCACACGGCGAGCATCGCGGGCGATGACGCGGTGACGGATGCGGTGCTGCGCGAATTCGGCGTGGTGCGGGCGCGCAACACCGAGGAACTGCTGGATATCGCCTATGCGGCGACCAAGAAAATCTATCCCGTGCGGAACACGCTGGGCGTGGTGACGGTCTCGGGCGGGGCGGGCGTTCTGATCTCGGATGTGGCGGAATCCATCGGCTTCGAGATGCCGCAAATGCCCCAGCCGGCGCAGGACAGGCTGCGCGGCTTCGTGCCCTTCTGCGCGCCGCGCAACCCGGTGGATTGCACCGCCCAGGCGATCAACCAGACGGAACTCATCGGTGAATTCGCCACCGCCATGGTGGTGGATGGCGGCTATACCTCCTGCCTGGGCTTCTTCACGCAGGTGGGGGCGTCCAAGTCGGTCGCGCCCAGGCTGCGGGCGCAGATGAAGGCGGTGGCGGACCAGCACCAGGACCGTCTCTGGGCGCTCTCCATCATCGCGCCGCGGGACATGATCCGCGAATATGAGAAGGACGGCTTTCTCATTTTCGAGGACCCGACGCGCGCGGTGGTCGCACTCCACGCCATGGGCCGCTTCGGCGAGGCCTTTGCCCGTGTGGCGCAGCAGCCCGCCCCGTTGCCGCAGGTCAGCCTGCCCGGCCACACGCCGACCGAGGCCGAGGGCAAGCGCATCCTGGCCGCCGCCGGCATCCCGGCCGTGCCGGAGCGCGCCTGCGCCGATGTGGAAATGGCGGTGCGGATGGCGGCGGAATTCGGCTTCCCGGTGGTGCTGAAGATCCTCAGCCCGGATATCCTGCATAAGAGCGAGATCGGCGGCGTGCTGCTGGATATCGGCAGCGAGGCGGCGGTGCGGGAAGGCTTCGCAACCCTGCTTGCCCGTGCGGCCGAACGCGCGCCGGAGGCGCGGATCGAGGGCGTGCTGGTGGCACGTCAGATCAAGGGCGCGGTCGAAATGGCGCTCGGCATGCTGCGCGACCCCGTGTTCGGGCCGGTCGCCATGGTGGGCCTGGGCGGCATCTTCATCGAGGTGCTGAAGGACGTCACCTTCCGCCGCTGCCCCTTTTCGGTAAGTGAGGCGGAGGAGATGATCCGCAGCCTCAAGGGTTTTGCGCTGCTGGACGGCATTCGTGGCCGCAAGAAATCCGATGTGAAGGCGCTGGCGACGGCATTGGCCAATCTCTCCGCCTTCGCGGTGGCGGCCGGGCCGAAGCTTGTCTCGGTGGACATCAACCCGCTGCTGGTGCTGCCGGAAGGCGAGGGGGCCTTCGCCGCGGATGCCGTGCTGGAGATCGACGA
>Ga0136707_1000339_pt1 | contig 10163 bp, 10 predicted proteins | sample 4C3metaG_FD_101397 | JGI IMG/M metagenome (GOLD analysis project Ga0136707, IMG submission 101397) | Freshwater bacterial and archeal communities from Indian Creek, Illinois, USA - 4C3 metaG | ecosystem: Environmental > Aquatic > Freshwater > Unclassified | place: USA: Indian Creek, Illinois...
GAATAAGAGCGGCTAGAGCATCATCCGATCAAACGGAATCGTTTGATCGGATAAAGATGCTCGTAATTCAATGATCTGGAGCTTTTGCCGTGAGCCCTTCCGAACGGAAAAAGCTCCAGGTGGTAGCGGCCGGGCTGCTCGCCCGGCGCGTGCTCCAGCCGGTTCAGCGTGGACTTGCTGGCCCGTGGCGCGCAGCCGCCCCGCCCCGCTGTGAACTTGGCCGCGCACGCCGCCAGCACGGCATGCCCTTCGGCAGGTGCAAATCCAAACAGATCGGGGATTCCTCTGCGCCAGAGACAAGGCCGGGTTGCAGAAGAACTTGCGCCGATCCAGAACGCCGAGGCACCTGCTTCCCGTGAGAGATACGGGTTAGCCTGCTGTTAATCTCCATCCCATAGAACGGGATCGTTCTCATTTGGATGGAGTAATCCCATGCGCCGCACTCTCGCCCTCTCGGCTTTCGTCTGCCTCCTGGCCGGGCCCGCCTTGGGGGCCGGCACGCTCTGCGGCGGACGCGTCGAGATCCTGGCCATGGTTCCGCAATGGAACGAGCAGGCCCCCGGCCGCGCCGCGACCGGGCTGCGCGTCGCCGTCGCCAATCGAAGTGGCGAGGCCATCCTGCTGCAACCGGTGCTGATGACCGGCGGACGCCCGCAGCATGGTCAGCCCATGATGCTCACGCGCTATGCCGAGACCACCTTCGCCATGCGCCTGGCCTCCGACCAGAATGCCGGCCTGCCGCCCAAGACGCTGATGCGGGCGCTGGGCGCCTCCTGCCGCCTCGGCTGAGAGAGGCGCCCCACGGCGTGACCGATTGGGGGGGGCGCACAGCGCTGTTGGTCAGGGCAGCCTGCTTCAGCAGCAGGCCACCCGCGTCGCGCCGCCTGGAGCTTTTTCCGTTCGAAAGGGCTCACGGAAAAAGCTCTAAATCATTGAATTACGAGCATCTTTATCCGATTAAACGATTCCATTTGATCGGATGATGCTCTAGACCATGAAAGTGAGCGCAAGCGAACGCATCATGGTCTATCGGTCGGCATGGCTTGCGCTGCCGTCATGTTCTATATACGTTCCCATCATGCCCAAGGATCGCTCCCGCTTCGTCTGCCAATCCTGCGCCGCCAGCCATGTGAAATGGCAGGGCCGCTGCGATGGCTGCGGCGAATGGAACACCCTCGTCGAGGAGAGCACCGCGCCGCGTGCGCCTGGGCCAGCCGGCAAGGCCCCGCCTGGGCGGGGGATCAGCTTCGTGGGCCTGACGGGGGAAAGCGCGCCGCCGCCGCGCCACCTGACCGGCATCGCCGAGTTGGACCGCGTGCTGGGCGGCGGCTTCGTCCCCGCCTCCGCCGTGCTGGTGGGCGGCGATCCGGGCATCGGCAAATCCACCATCCTGCTCCAGGCCGCGGCCCGCATGGCGATGGGGGGCAAGCGCGTGCTCTATATCTCGGGCGAGGAGGCAGTGGCCCAGGTGCGCTTGCGCGCGCGGCGCCTGGGCCTGGCCGATGCGCCCATGGCGCTAGCCGCCGCCTCCGCCCTGCGCGACATCCTGGCGAGCCTGGAGGCCGAGGACGAAGCCACGCTCGTCGTCATCGATTCCATCCAGACCATGTGGCTGGATGCGCTGGATTCGGCGCCGGGCACCGTCGCCCAGGTGCGAAGCTGCGCTGCGGAGTTGATCCGCTGCGCCAAGGCGCGCGGCTTCGCCCTCGTCCTCGTCGGGCATGTCACCAAGGAAGGCACGCTGGCCGGCCCCCGCGTGCTGGAGCACATGGTGGATGCGACGCTGTATTTCGAAGGCGATCGCGGGCACCAATTCCGCATCCTGCGCGCCACCAAGAACCGCTTCGGCGCGACGGACGAGATCGGCGTGTTCGAGATGACCGAGGGCGGGCTGGTGGAAGTCTCCAACCCTTCCGCGTTATTCCTGGCCGAACGGCGGGGCAACATCTCCGGCTCGGCGGTGTTCGCCGGATTGGAGGGCACGCGCCCCGTGCTGGTGGAGGTGCAGGCGCTGCTCTCGCCCAGCAATGGCGGCTCGCCCCGGCGGCAAGTGGTGGGCTGGGAGGGGGGCCGGCTCTCCATGCTGCTGGCCGTGCTGGAGGCCCGCGCCGGGCTCAGCTTCGGGCAATCCGATGTCTATCTGAACATCGCGGGCGGCTTGCGGATCAATGAGCCAGCGGCCGATCTGGCCGTGGCCGCGGCGCTGACCTCCGCCATCACCGACCGGCCGACCGACCCGGACGCGGTGTATTTCGGCGAGGTCGGCCTCTCCGGCGAGATCCGCCAGGTCTCCCAGGCCGAGCAAAGGCTGCGCGAGGCGCAGAAGCTGGGCTTCTCCGCCGCCGTGCTGCCGCGCCGGGTGGCGCGCGGCAACAAGCCGCCCGCCGCCATCGAAGGCCTGCGCCTGACCGAGGTGGGCCACCTGGCCGACCTCGTGGCACCCTTCGCCGCCGGCACCCTCAAGCGCGAGCGCGCGTGACGCCAGGCGGCTCGTTCAGTTGTTCCGCCGGCAGGGCGAGGGTGAGGTTGAGCCGGCCATCGGGCACGGAGAGGGCGCCGTAATTGGCCGCGTTGGTCAGCCATTCATGCGCCACCAGGGCTAGAGCATCATCCGATCAAACGGAATCGTTTGACCGGATAAAGATGCTCGTGATTCAATGATCTGGAGCTTTTTCCGTGAGCCCTTTCGAACGGAAAAAGCTCTAGGCGCAGGGCCAGGTCATCGCCTTGCAGCAGGATGCGCCGCTCCTGGCCTCATAGGCCCCCGCCATCAGCCGGATCAGCGCGTGCGGGCTCGTGCCCTCGCCGGCGCCATGAATGAGGTCATGCGCGGCGGTGAGAGCCTGGATCCGATCGTGCAACACCCGGCAGCGACAGCACATCCGAAAGCAGCCGCCCCGGCGCGGCCTGGGCAAGCCAGCGGCGCGACGCCTCAGGTGACAGGGCGGGCCGCCCCGGCTACACGGCAGCGCAGCATGACCTGGGCAGATGGCATTCTTCTCCTTGTGATGGTGGCCTCCGCCATCCTGTCCTTCCTGCGCGGCTTCGTGCGGGAATTCCTCGGCATTGCCGCCTGGATCGGCGCGGCCATCGCCGGCTTCCTGATGCGGGACCACCTGGCGCCCCTCATGGAAGGCACGATAGAGCCGGATTGGCTGGCCGATGGCGTCGCGGTCGGCGGCGTATTTCTGTTCGTGCTGGTTGTCCTGAAGCTCGTCATCCACGCATTGGCGGGCAGCGTGCAGCGCAGCCCTCTGGGGGGGGTGGATCGCTCGCTCGGGGCCATATTCGGGTTGGCGCGGGGCGCCTTCATCGCCGTCCTGGCCTATGTGCTGGCGGGGCTTTTCGTCCCCGCCATCGAGCGCTGGCCCGAGCCCGTGCAGGAAGCGCGCGCGCTGCCTTATGTGGTGAATGGGGCCCGATGGGTTGTCGGCCTGATGCCGGAGGAGTATCGCCCCCGCATCGCCGCACCCCCGGAACGCCGCGTGCCCACGCAGGAGGACCTGATGCGTCCCCCTGCCCGAAACCGAAGCTGAAGGTTCCTCGCATGCCCCTTCCCGCCACCCCCCTTGGCGCTGCCATCCCTGGCGATGACGACAAGTTCCATGAGGAATGCGGGGTCTTCGGGATCTGGCGCCACAAGGACGCGGCGGCGCTCACCGCCCTCGGCCTGCATGCCTTGCAGCATCGCGGGCAGGAGGCTTCGGGCATTGTCACGCTGGATGATGCCGGGCGCTTCCATTCGCATAAGGGGCTGGGCCTGGTGGGCGACATCTTCGGCGATGCCAAGGTGATGTCGGGCCTGCCCGGCCGCGCCGCCATCGGCCATAACCGCTACGCCACGACGGGTGAGACAGCGCTTCGCAACGTGCAGCCGCTTTTCGCCGATTTCGAATTCGGCGGCTTCGCCGTCGGCCATAACGGCAACCTGACCAATGCCGCCGTGCTGAAGCGCGCCCTGGTGCGGCGCGGCTGCCTGTTCCAGTCCACCACGGATAGCGAGGTCTTCGTCCACCTCATCGCCATCAGCCTCTATTCCACCGTGCTGGACCGGCTGATCGACGCGCTGAAGCAGGTGCAGGGCGCCTACAGCCTCGTCGCACTCCACCATGGCGCGCTGATCGGCGCGCGCGATCCGCTGGGCGTGCGCCCGCTGGTGCTGGGCCGACTGAGTGACGGCTGGGTCCTGGCCAGCGAGACCTGCGCGCTCGACATCGTCAGCGCCGAGTTCGTGCGCGACATCGAGCCGGGCGAGATCGTCATCATTGACGATGCCGGCATCCGCTCGGTGAAGCCCTTCCCCAAGGCCGGCAACCGGTTCTGCATCTTCGAATACATCTACTTCGCCCGGCCCGATTCCGTGGTCGAGGGCACGCCCGTCTATGAGACCCGCAAGCGCATCGGCGCGGAGCTGGCGCGCGAAAGCGATGTCGCCGCCGATGTCGTGGTGCCGGTGCCCGATAGCGGCGTGCCGGCCGCCATGGGCTATGCCGTCCAGGCGGGCATTCCCTTCGAGCTGGGAATCATCCGCAACCATTATGTCGGCCGCACCTTCATCGAGCCGACCGACCATATCCGCCACCTGGGCGTCAAGCTGAAGCACAGCGCCAACCGCGCCATGCTGGCGGGCAAGCGCGTGATCCTGGTGGATGACAGCATCGTGCGCGGCACCACCTCCAAGAAGATCGTCGAGATGGTGCGCCAGGCCGGCGCGTCCGAGGTGCATATGCGCATCTCCTCGCCGCCCACGGTCAATTCCTGCTTCTATGGAATTGATACGCCCGAGCGCACGGAATTGCTGGCCGCCCAGCATGACCTCGCCGCCATGGCGAAGCTGATCGGCGTGGACAGCCTGGCCTTCATCTCAATTGACGGCCTCTACCGCGCGCTCGGCCGCGAAGGGCGTGACCCGGCAGCGCCCGCCTATTGCGATGCCTGCTTCACCGGCGACTACGCCATCCCCCTGACCGACCGCGACGACAATGCCGAGGCTCGTGGCAACCTGCTGAGGGCCGGCGCGTGAGCATGCAGGGGCAGGTCGCGCTCGTCACCGGGGCATCGCGAGGGATTGGCCGGGCCACGGCGCTGGCGCTGGCGGGGGCCGGTGTGCATGTCGTGCTGACAGCGCGCGGCCAGGGCGGGCTGGAGGAAACGGATGACCTGATCCGCGCGGCTGGCGGCTCCGCCACGCTGCTGCCGCTGGATTTCATCAAGGAGGCCGACAAGCTGGACCTGCTGGGCCCTTCCATTGTGCAGCGCTTTGGCCGGCTGGACATCCTGGTGCATGCGGCCGGGCTGCTGGCGAAGCTGACGCCGGCCGCGCATATCCCCCCGCGCGACTGGAGCGAGAGCCTGGCCGTCAACGCCACCGCTGCCTATCGCCTGATCCGCGCCTGCGACCCGCCTTTGCGCGCCGCCCCGGCAGGCCGCGCCATCTTCCTGCATGACGGACACGCGGCCACGCCCACCGCCTATTGGAGCCTCTACAGCAGCGCCAAGGCAGCCCAGGCCCACCTCGTGCAATGCTGGGCGACCGAGGTCGAGATGAGCCCGCTGCGCGTCGCCCTGGCCGACCCCGGCCCGGTGGCCACCAAGCTGCGCTCCGCCGCCTTCCCCGGCGAGGACCAGGCGAGGCTGCGCCAGCCCGAGGATGTGGGGGCCGCGATCCTGGCGTTGCTCGGGCGGGATTTCACCCATGGCGCCACGCTGCGGATTTGAAGGCGGGGCCATCCCCCGCCGCTCCGCCTGCCACTTGGGGGCCTGAACATCAATTATCGCCACGCCTTCCACGCCGGCAATTTCGCGGACTGCATGAAACACGCGCTGCTGGTCTGGCTGCTGCGCGCCCTGGCCCGCAAGGCAGCGCCCTTCCGCGTGCTGGACACCCATGCCGGCATCGGCCGCTACGACCTCGACAGTGACGAGGCGCAGCGCACCGGGGAATGGCAATCCGGCATTGGCCGGCTGGGCGGCATCACCGAGGGTCCGCTGGCCGATTACCTGGCCCTGGTACGCGCCGATGGCGGCTATCCCGGCTCGCCCGCGCTCGCCGCCGCCGTGCTGCGCCCGCAGGACCGCCTGGCCCTGGTGGAGTTGCATGAGGCCGACCACGCCACGCTCCGCGCCCTGTTCCGGCGTGACAGCCGCGTGGCCGTCCACAAGCGCGACGCCTTCGAGGCGGTGCGCGCCTTGACCCCCTTCCCGGAAAAGCGCGGCCTGGTCCTGATGGACCCGCCTTTTGAGCAGCCGGGCGAATATGAACGCCTCACCGCCGCCATCACCGAGATCTCGCGCCGCGCGCGCGGCCTGGTGCAAGCGGCCTGGTATCCCATCAAGGGCCGCGCGCCGATCCGCGCCTTCCACACCGCGCTGGAGGAATCCGGCGTGCGGGATGTGATCGCCGCCGAACTGCATCTGCGCGAGCCGCTGGATGCCGCCCGGCTGAATGGCTGCGGCCTGGTGGTGGTGAACGCGCCCTATGGCTTCGAAGCGGCGGCCGCGCCCATATTGGCATCGCTGCGCGAGGCTTTGGCATGGGAGGCCGGTGCCGGATGGGCGCTGACACGGATCACCGATGAGTAGGCTGGTGGTGTATGGTGCCGGCGCCTGGGGCACGGCGCTGGCCATCCATGCCGCGCGCCTCGGCCATGAGGTGACGCTCTGGGCGCGCGATGCCGGGCGCGCGGCCCAGATGCAGGCTGCGCGCGTCAATGCACGGCTGCTGCCGGGTGCGAGCTTCCCCGAGGGCCTGCGCGTCACGCATGACATGGCGCCGGGCGATGCCACGCTCGGCATCCTCGCCGTGCCGATGCAGCCGCTGCGCCAGATGCTGCGCGCCCTGCCGTGCGGGCTGCCGCCGCTGCTGCTGGTCTGCAAGGGGCTGGAGGCGGGTACGCTGCGCCTGCCCCTGGAAGTGCTGGCCGAGGCGCGGCCGGACCTCACCGGGGGCGTCCTGTCGGGGCCGAATTTCGCGCATGAAGTGGCGGCCGGGCTGCCTGCCGCCAGCGTCGTAGCGGCGCAGGATGCGGCGCTGTGCGAGGCAGCGCAGGCCATGCTCTCGGGCGCGGCGTTGCGGCTTTATGCCAGCCCGGATCTGCTGGGGGTGCAGTTGGGTGGCGCGGCCAAGAACGTGCTGGCCATCGCGGCGGGCGTCTGCACCGGCGCCGGGCTGGGCGAGAATGCCCGCGCGGCGCTGATCACGCGCGGCCTGGCGGAACTCTCGCGCCTCGTCACCGGGTTGGGCGGAAGGCCGGAGACGGCTGCGGGGCTCTCCGGCCTGGGGGATTTGATTCTGACCGCGATGGGCACTTCCAGCCGCAACACCTCGCTCGGCCTCGCGCTGGGCCGGGGGATGAGCCTGGCCGAGGCGCAGGCCGGGCGCGCGGGCGTGACGGAGGGCATCGCCACCGCGCCGGCCATGCTGGAACGCGCGCGGGCGGCGGGGGTGGAATTGCCGATCTGCGCCGCGGTGGTGGCCATGCTGCAAGGGCGGCTCGATGTGCAGGGCGCGCTGGCCGCGCTGATGGCGCGCCCGCTGCGGCCTGAATAGAGGACTTGCCGCTATCCGGTGACGCTCACGCGGCGCATCAGGGCAGCTTGGTGGTCTGCGCGATGGCAAGCAGGGCCTTGGGCCTGGGGCGCGAGGCCTTTTCGGCAATGCCGGAAATCCCCTCGCGGCGGCGCAATTCGGCCCAGACCTCGCCCGGCGTGATGCCGGCATCCACCAGAAGCAGCATCAGGTGATAGAGCACATCGGCGGATTCGCTGATGGTGGCCGCGCGGTTCCGCGCCACCGCCTCGATCACCAGTTCCACCGCTTCCTCGCCCAGCTTCTGCGCCACCTTCTGCGTGCCGCGCGCAATCAGCCGCGCCGAATGTGAGACGGCCGCATCCCCGCCGATGCGGCGGGATTCGATCGTGGCCCAAAGCCGGTCCAGCACGGCGGCATCGCCATCCTCGGGGAGTTGAAGGGGCTTGAGATGCGCGGCCTCGGCGCGGCGCACCGCTTTGGGGACGCGCGCCTTCTTGACCGGGATGTTGGCCGGCATTGGCGGCTTCGCGGCCTTGGCGGCAAGCTTCTTCTTGGTGGTCTTCGTCGCCTTCGCCATCACGCCATCTCCCGCACGCGGCGCACCGGCAGGCCGGCGGCCGCCAAGGCATCCTTGGCCTGTCCGATGCGGAACACGCCATCATGAAACACGCTCGCCGCCAACAGGCCAGTGGCGCCAGCCTGCGCGCCCTCGACGAAATGGCTCAAGGACCCGACGCCGCCAGAAGCCACGACGGGAACCCGCACCGCACCCACCACGCGGCGCAGCAGCTCCAGGTCAAAGCCCTGCTTGGTGCCGTCGCGGTCCATCGAGGTGAGCAGGATTTCGCCGGCGCCCAGGCTCGCCATGCGGCGCGCCCATTCCACCGCGTCCAGCCCGGTTTCGCGGCGGCCGCCATGGGTGAAGACCTCCCAGCGGCCATCGCTCACCTTCTTCGCATCCACGGCGACGACGATGCACTGGCTGCCAAAGGCCTCAGCGGCGCGGCGCACCAGATCGGGGTCGCTCACCGCGGCGCTGTTGATGCTGGCCTTGTCGGCGCCGGCCAGCAGCAGCTTGCGGATATCCTCCACGCTGCGGACGCCGCCACCCACGGTCAGCGGGATGAACACCTCGGCCGCCGTGCGGGAGACGACGTCGAACATCGTATCGCGGTTTTCATGCGTGGCACCGATGTCGAGGAAGGTGACCTCATCCGCGCCTTGCGCGTCATAGGCACGGGCCTGCTCCACCGGGTCGCCAGCGTCACGCAGCGCGACGAAGTTCACACCCTTGACGACGCGGCCTTCCTTCACATCGAGGCAGGGAATGATACGGAGCGCGAGCACGGATGAATTCCTGCTTTGTCCAGGTATCCGGTTGATCCTGGGGCAAGGCGATTGCGGCGTTTTTCGCAATGCGTCAAGCGATGCTTTGATGGCGATGCCGGCCTTAGCCCCGGCGCCCGGCAAATCACGCCGCCGCCAGCGCCAATGCCTCGGCCGGATTGATCCGCCCGTCATACAGCGCGCGGCCCAGGATACAGCCGGAAATCCCATCCGCCGCCACCGCCTTCAGCGCGACCAGATCCGCCACCGAGGCCACGCCGCCAGAGGCGATGACGGGTGTGTCCAGCGCCATGGCCAGCGCCCGCGTCTGCTCGACATTCACGCCGCTCAGCATGCCGTCGCGGTCAATGTCGGTGTAGATGATGGCCGCCGCCCCGGCATCCTCCAGCCGCAGCGCGAGGTCCTGCGCGGAGAGGGTGCTGGTCTCGGCCCAGCCCTCGGTCGCCACCATCCCGCCGCGCGCATCAATACCGACGACGACGCGGCCGGGGAAATGCCGGCAGGCCTCACGCACGAATTGCGGGTCCTTCACGGCGGCCGAGCCCAGGATGACGCGGGTGACGCCGGCGCCGAGCCAGGCCTCCACCGTCGGCATGTTGCGAATGCCGCCGCCCAGCTGCACCGGCATGGCGGTGGCTTCGAGGATGCGCGCCACCGCCTCGGCATTGGCAGGCTTGCCGGCGAAGGCGCCGTCCAGGTCCACGACATGCAGCCAGGTGAAGCCATCGGCAGCGAAGGCGGCGGCCTGCACGGCCGGGTCCTCGGCATAGATGGTGGCCTGCGCCATGTCGCCCCGCTGCAACCGCACGACGCGGCCCTGCTTGAGGTCAATGGCTGGGTAGAGGGTGAAGCCGCTCACGTCTTGATCCGTCCCAATGCATCGGCGGTGCTGCGGCCATGCTGCGGCTCGATCAGCCGGTAATAGAAATATCCCGCCACCGTCTCGCCCCCCACGCGGGCATAGGCGGGGTGGGTGCCCCAGCGCACATAGCCCAGGCGCTCGAACAGGGTGATGGCGGTGTCCTGGGTGGCGCGGACATCCAGGTTCAGCACGCGGATGCCGATGGCCGCCGCGCGCTCCTCCACGCGGCGCACCAGCAGCCGCGCCAGGCCGAAGCCGCGCGCATAGGGCGCGATGAAGGCGTGGGTGAGCTGCGCGGTGAAGCCCTGCGCTTCGTTGTTGCGCGGCGGGCGGACCATCTGCGCGCTGCCCACCACCTGGCCATCCAGGCGCGCGATGAAGAATTCGCGCTCGGGCACCAGCATCACGCCGCGGAAATGGCGC
>Ga0136707_1000341_pt1 | contig 10153 bp, 7 predicted proteins | sample 4C3metaG_FD_101397 | JGI IMG/M metagenome (GOLD analysis project Ga0136707, IMG submission 101397) | Freshwater bacterial and archeal communities from Indian Creek, Illinois, USA - 4C3 metaG | ecosystem: Environmental > Aquatic > Freshwater > Unclassified | place: USA: Indian Creek, Illinois...
TCTCCATCAGCTTGACCATCAGCGCATTGGCGATGGTGGACTTGCCGCTGCCGGAGAGGCCGGTGAAGAACACCGTGAAGCCCTGCCGGGAGCGCGCGGGGCTGGTCTTGCGAAGCTCGGCCACCACATCGGGGAACGAGAACCATTCGGGGATGTCCAGCCCCTCGCGCAGGCGGCGGCGCAGTTCGGTGCCCGAGATGTCAAGCACGGTGGAGCCTTCGGGCACCTCGTTCGCCGGGTAGTATTGCGCCCGTTCCTGCACATAGACCATGTGCTTGAAATCGACCATCTCGATGCCGATCTCGGCGGCGTGCTGGGCGAACAGCACCTGCGCGGCGTAGGGGTCGTAGAAGTCCTGACCTTGGGAGTTCTTGCCGGGCCCTGCATGATCGCGCCCGACGATCATGTGGGTGCAACCGTGGTTGCGGCGGATGATCCCGTGCCAGACCGCCTCACGCGGGCCGGCCATGCGCATGGCAAGGTTCAGCAGCGACAACGCGGTGGTCTGCGCCGGATACTGGTCCAGCACCGCCTCGTAGCAGCGGACCCGGGTGAAATGGTCCACGTCGCCCGGCTTGGTCATGCCGACGACCGGGTGGATCAGGAGGTTCGCCTGTGCCTCGCGCGCGGCGCGGAAGGTTAGTTCCTGATGCGCGCGGTGCAGGGGATTGCGGGTCTGGAAGGCGACGATCTTGCGCCAGCCGAGCTTGCGGAACCGCGCGCGCAACTCGTTCGGGGTGTCGCGGCGGGCCTTGAAGTCGTAGTGCACCGGCTGCTGGATGCCGGTGACCGGGCCGCCAAGATAGACCTTGCCGGCCTCGTGGTGCAGGTAGTTCACCGCCGGATGCGCCAGATCGTCGGCGCCGAAGACCCGCTCGGCTTCGACCGCCTTGTTCGGGGTCCATTTGTCGGAGATCGACAGGATCGCCAGGATCACGCCTTCCGGGTCGCGCAGCGCGATGTCCTGGCCGGGTTCGACCTTGTCGGCGAAGGCTTCCGAGACGTCGAGCGTGATCGGGATCGGGAAAAGCGCGCCGTCGGCAAGGCGCATCCTCTCGACCACGCCGTCATAGTCGGCCTGGCCCATGAAGCCTTTCAGCGGATGGAACCCGCCGTTCATCAGCAGTTCCAGATCGCAGGTCTGCCGCGGGGTCAGGTCCCACGAGGGCAGCGCCCCCGCCGCATGCTTGAGCTTCTGGGCCGAGTCGGAGGAGACAAAGAGCTCCGGGATCGGGGCGTGGTTCGCAAGCGACATCGACATGACCTTTCAACGCGGGCCGGCCCGCCGGTTGCGCGGGTCACTAGCCCGACAACGGGGCCGAATTCAAGCGGATGCCGGGAAAAAGCCGGGCGAAAGGGCGGAAATGCCATCCTCCGCTCCGCCAGGGGACTGCTGTTCCGGCCAAGGGCTGCGGCGGCGAACGGGACCTGGGCCGCGGCGCCGGCCCGGCCGGCGGAAATTCCTCGCCCGGATCCGGGCCCGATCATGCCAGATAGGCGCGGAAACTGCGGATGACCTCCGCGTAGGCCTCGCGCTTGAAGGGGACGATGCTGTCGAGCATCTCGTCCGCCAGCATCCAGCGCCAGGTCGCGAACTCGGGGTGGTCGGTCGCGATCCGGATGTCGCTGTCGCGCCCCTTGAAGCGGAACAGGAACCATTTCTGCTTCTGCCCGCGATACTTGCCGCCCCAGACCTTCCCCAGAAGCTCGGGCGGCAGGTCGTAGGTCACCCAGCCATGGGTCTTGGCCACCGCTTCGACCAGATCGCGGGTGACGCCGGTCTCCTCGCGAAGCTCGCGGTAGGCGGCCGCTTTCGGTGTCTCGCCCGGGTCGATCCCGCCCTGCGGCATCTGCCAGGCGGCAACCGGGCTGTCGAGCCGCTGGCCCGCGAACACAAGCCCGCGCGCGTCGATCAGGACGACGCCGACGCAGGGACGATAGGGCAGGGCTTCGGTGTCGGTCATGAGATTGCAGGGGCAGGCCGGGGCCCGCCCCCCTGGCTCAGGGCCGCGCCGGGGCGATGACGGTCAGCCCGGTGATGATGTCGATCGCATAGGCGAGCTGATAGTCCTCGTCGCGCAGTTTCGCCGATTCCTCGGCCCGGGCGAGTTCCTCCTGGTAGAGCCGCTTTTCCTCTTCGGTCATCGAATCGTTGTCGATCGCGCCGCGCAGGTCCGCTTCGGAACGCTCGCGCGCGGCGGCGCCTGCCGCCTCGGCCTCGGCCAGGGCGTCGGCGGGCGGCGGCGGGGGCTGGTTCACCACGATGTCGGGCGCGATGCCGAGCGCCTGGATCGAGCGGCCCGAGGGCGTGTAGTAGCGTGCGGTGGTCAGCCGCATCGCCCCGTCGCCCCGCAGCGGAATCAGCGTCTGGACCGACCCCTTGCCGAAGCTCTTGGTGCCCACGACGATGGCGCGGCGATGGTCCTGAAGCGCACCGGCGACGATCTCGGAGGCCGAGGCCGAACCGCCGTTGATCAGCACCACGATGGGCCGGCCCTGCACCAGATCGCCCGGTTCGGCGTTGTAGCGCTCGCCGCTGCCCGGTTCGCGGCCCCGGGTCGAGACGATCTCGCCCTTTTCAAGGAACGCGTCCGAAACGGTGATCGCCTCGTTCAGCAGGCCGCCGGGGTTGTTGCGCAGGTCGAGCACGAGGCCGTTCAGGTTCTCGATCCCGCCCAGTTCCTCGAGGCCCTTGCGCAACTCCTCTACCATGCCGCTGGTGGTCTGGTCGTTGAAGGTGGTGATCCGCAGCACCATCGTGTCGCCGACCACGCGGCCGCGGACGGCGGTCAGCGTGATCGTGTCGCGGATGATCGAGACGTCGAAGGGCTCGGGCGTGCCTTCGCGCACCACGGTGATGATGATCTCCGATCCGATCGGGCCGCGCATCCGGTCGACCGCCTCGTCCAGCATCAGGCCCAGCACGGATTCGCCGTTCACATGGGTGATGAAATCGCCCGCGAGGATCCCGGCCTTGTAGGCGGGGGTGCCGTCCATGGGCGCGATGACCTTGATGAAGCCTTCCTCCTGCGTCACCTCGATCCCCAGACCGCCGAACTCGCCGCGGGTCTGCACCCGCATGTCCTCGAAGTCCTGGGCCGAGAGAAAGCCCGAATGCGGGTCGAGCGAGGTGAGCATGCCGTTGATCGCGGCGGTCACCAGGTCCTCGGTCGAGACCTCCTCGACATACTGCGCGCGGATCCGCTCGAAGATGTCGCCGAACAGGTCGAGCTGTTCATAGATCGCGGCGTCGGTTTCGGCGGCTTCCTGCGCCACCAGGGGCCCGGCGATCTGGATCGTCGCAAGCACCCCGGCAACCGTTCCGCCCAAGGCGGCCATGACGAACTTTTTCATGCGCGGTCAGTCTCCTGTTCGGGCGGTGGCCTTGAACCACGGCAGCGGGTCAACGGGCCGGGCGCCCTGTCTGAGTTCCATATAAAGCGTTTCCGTCCATTGCCCGCCATCAACTTCGGTTCCGGCGGTCGCGAATTCCTCGGTGGCAGGCCCGAAGCCCCCCATCAGACCCAGCGGCGCCCCGGCGGCAACCACGTCTCCCACCTCGCCATAAAGCGTATCGAGACCGGCGAGAACCATCAGATAGCCGTCGCCGGGCTCGAGGATCATCACATTTCCGTAGTCGAGCAGCGGGCCGGTGTAGCGGATCGTCGCCGTCCAGGGCGCGGTCACCAGGGCGCGCGGCCCGGTCGCCAGCGTCAGGCCCGGGCGGCGCAGGCCGGTGGCATCGGCCTCGCCCGGAAGGCGCAGGGTGCGGCCCAGGACCGGCAGGTCCAGCGTGCCGCGCGCGGCGGAAAAGCGGGTGCCGGGGCCCGCGTCTGGCGTCAGGCCGGCCGCGAAGGCATCGAGCGTGTCGGCGCTTTTCACGAGGTTGCGCAGCACTTCGGGATCGTCGAGAAAGCGGCGCGGCAGGTCGATCCGGTCGGACATGGCCTGCGAAAGCGTGGTCCGCGCGGTCTGGGCGGCGGCAAGCCCTTCGGCCAGCGTGTCGCCCGCCGCCAGTTTCAGCGCGCGCAGATCGGCCAGTTCGCGCAGCTCGGCGCGCAGCCGCTCGGCCTCGGCCTGCAAGGCGGGGGTGACATCGGCCATGATCATGCCCGACCGCGCGGTGCCCAGCGCGCCTTCGGGGTGCAGCAGCAGCAGCCGGCCGGGATTGGCCGTCATCGTCGCCAGCACCCCCAGAAGCCGTCCGATCCGGTCGCGCTGCGCCTCGAAGCGGCGGGTCAGCGTCGCCTCTCGCAGCGTCGCGTCGCGCAGGGCCGCGCGCAGCGCGGCGAGCCCCGCCTCGTAGGCCCGGATCGTCTGGCTGAGGGCGGCCACCCGGTCGCGCGCGGTCGCGGCGGCCTCGAGCGCCACGACCGCGGCCTGCAGGTCGGTGGCGGCGCGCGCGGCCGTCTCGGCCGCGGTCTCGGCCTGCGCGGTCCCGGCCAGAAGCAGCACAAGGGCGGCGGCGCGGATCATCGGATGAGCGAGGTCCCCGTCATCTCGGCCGGCTGCGGCAGGCCCATGAGGTGCAGCAGCGTGGGCGCAAGATCGGCCAGGCGCCCGTCGCGCAGGCTCGCCCCCGGCGGGCCGCCGACCAGGATCACCGGCACCGGGTTGGTGGTGTGGGCGGTGTGCGGCCCGCCGGTGACGGGATCGACCATCACCTCGCAATTGCCGTGGTCGGCGCAGACCAGCATCGCGCCGCCCCGTGCCGTCAGGGCCGACAGCGCGCGCCCCAGCCCGATGTCCACCGCCTCGCAGGCCAGGATCGCGGCGGGCAGGCTGCCGGTATGGCCGACCATGTCGGGGTTGGCGAAGTTGACCACGATCAGGTCATAGCCGCGCTCGATCGCGGCGACGAGCCGGTCGGTCACCTCCGGGGCGCTCATCTCGGGCCGCAGGTCATAGGTCGCGACCTTGGGCGAGGGCGGCATGGCGCGCTCCTCGCCCGGATAGGGCGCCTCGCGCCCGCCGTTGAGAAAGAAGGTGACATGCGGATACTTTTCGGTCTCGGCGAGGCGGAACTGCGTCCGGCCATGCAGCGCGACCCATTCGCCCAGGGTGTTGACCAGCACGCGCCTGGGAAAGGCGGCGGCGACATAGGCGTTGTGCGCGTCGGAATACTCGACCATCCCCAGCATCGCCGACCAGCGCGGCCGGGTGCCGGTCGCAAAGGCGTCAAAGGCCGGATCGCCCAGCGCCGCCAGGATCTCGCGCGCGCGGTCGGCGCGGAAGTTCAGGCAGAACAGCCCGTCGCCGTCCCGCGCGCCCGGGTAGCCGTCGATCACCGTCGGGGCGATGAACTCGTCCGTCTCGGCCCTGGCGTAGCAGGTCGAGATGGCGTTCAGCGGGTCGGGCGCGGCCTCGCCCGTCGCATGGACGATGGCATTGAAGGCGCGCGCGACCCGCTCCCAGCGGTTGTCGCGGTCCATCGCCCAGTAGCGCCCGATCACGGTGGCGATCGTCGCGCCATCGGGCAGGCGCCGGGCCAGCGCGGCCACATGTTCCGCCGCCGAACGGGGCGCGACATCCCGCCCGTCGGTGATCGCGTGCAGCACGACGCGAAGGCCGAGGGCGGTCAGCGCCTGCGCGGCGGCGAGGATGTGGTTGACATGGCCGTGCACCCCTCCGTCCGACACCACGCCCAGCAGATGCGCCGTGCCCCCGGCGGCCGTCACCCTGGCCGCAAAGTCCAGCAGTGCGGGATTGCGGGCAAAGCTGCCATCCTCGACCGCAAGGTCGATGGCGCCAAGGTCCATCGCCACCACCCGGCCCGCGCCGATGTTGGTGTGGCCGACCTCGGAGTTGCCCATCTGGCCGGTGGGCAGGCCCACATCCGGCCCGTGGGTGACGAGGCGGGCATGCGGGCAGGAGGCCCAGAGATGGTTGAAGGTCGGCACGCGCGCCCGGGCCGGGGCGCTGACGCCTGGGTCGGGCCCGAGGCCCCAGCCGTCGAGGATGCACAGGACGACGGGTTTCGGCGGGGTCATGCGGGGGCTCCTTCACGGGCTTCGCCTGCGGTTCTACGCGGCCAGACCGGGTGGGGCAACCTCAGGTTGCCCTGCGCTCCAGCGAGAGCGCGTAGAGGCCGGCGGCGACGATGACCATGGTGCCGAGGGCCACGGGAAGCTCCAGCACCTCGGCGTAGACCGTGATGCCGATGATCGTGACGAAGACGATCTGGAGATAGGCATAGGGCTGGACCCGCGCCGCCTCGATCTGCTCGTAGCATTTGAGCAGCAGCCAGTGCGACAGGATCGAGAGCGCGCAGTAGATCGCGAGCAGGCCCAGGTCGCGCGGGGCCATCGGTTCAAGCTGCGGCAGGCCGATCCCGGTCATCAGGACCGCGCCGATCACGCCGGGCCAGAAGAAGGCGGGGAAGGTCGGCTCGTCCCGGGTGGTGAGGCGGGTGAGGACGGAGTAGAGCGCGAAGAGGAAGGCCGCCGCGAGCGGCAGCAGGGCGGCCCAGACAAAGACCCCCATGCCCGGCCGCAGGATGATCAGCACCCCCGCCATCCCGGCGGCGACGGCGGCCCAGCGCTGCCAGCTGATCCGCTCGCCCAGGATCGGCCCCGAGAGGGCGACCACGAGCAGCGGGCAGATCGCAAAGACCGCGTGGCTTTCGATCAGGCCGATCAGGGTGTAGCCCCAGACGATCAGGCAGATCTCGGCGACCAGAAGCACCGAGCGCAGGACATGGGCGAAGAGGCGGCTGGAGCGGATCGCGGCCCTCGGCCCGCCGGGCTGGCGCAGCGCGAGAAGGATGACGAACCCCGCAAAGGCCCAGTAGCGGATCATCACGATCATCAGGGTGTTGTATTCCCCCGCGAGGTGGCGGGAAAAGCCGTCCTGCGCGGCGAAGGTCGCAACCGCCGCGACCATCAGCCAGATGCCTTTGCGGGGGTTGCGGGAAGCCGACATGCTGGCGGCTGGCTAGCACGGGCGGGAGGCGGGGAAAAGGGCCGGCTGCGGGCTCCGGCTTGCGCCGCCCCCCCCTCCCTCCCCCGGCCGGGGCGGGGCTGAAGGCATGCGATGTCAGCGGGTTATGGGCCCCGTTCAGGTTTCGTCAGGGGGCAGCGCGTCGCTCTGGCCGATCCTGGCCCGGAAGGGATGCCGGTGCGGGGCGGTCGGGGTCCCCGGAGCCGGTTGCCCGGAGCAGGTCCCCCGCGGGTCGCGCCGGCGGCGCCGGCCTTCAGCGTTGCGCGATCCGGGCCAGGAAGGCCGCCATGGCCGCGCCGGCGAAGTCCAGCACCGCCTGGTCGGCGAAGACGCCTTCGACCAGCTTCTTCGGCGCTTCGGGCACGACGATGTCCTGCCAGGGAAGGGGCTCGGCCAGCAGCGCGGAGAGGATCTGTTTCAGGTGCCCCTGCGCCCGGACCCCGCCGAGCGCCCCGCCCGAGGTGGTGACGACAAGGCAGGGCTTGCCCTTGAAGACCGAGTTGTAGCCGGGGCGCGAGGCCCAGTCGATCGCGTTCTTGAGCACGCCCGGCACCGAATAGTTGTATTCCGGCGTCACGAACACCACCCCGTCCGCCGCCCGGACCTGCGCCAGCAGGGCCGCCACCGGCGCGCCGCCGTCATGGTCGGCATTGTAGTGCGCCAGCGCCCCGATGTCGGCGGTCTGGGCGGTCACGTCCGCAGGCAGGCGGGCGGCCAGCGCGTCCAGAAGCGCGGTCGAGGACGCCTGGGCGCGCAACGATCCGGGAAAGAAGAGCAGTCGGGTCATCTTTGGTCCTTCAGAGACGGGCAAGCCAGGTGGCGATGCCGGGAAAAGGGTCACGATCAGCAGGTCCAAGGCCATGGCCCCGGGAATGGACTTGGGGCCGGGGCAGGTGGTCCCGACGGGCAGGCCGGTGGCGTCCGGCAACGGGAAGATGGCCAGGACCGGCCAGGCGATGGGCGGGGTCGGCAGGCCGATCTCCACCGCGACCGCGGTCATCGCCCCGGACCGGATCATGACGCATCCCGCCGCGAGCGCAACCGGCAGCGCAATGGCCGGCAGAATCGGGCCGCGCGATCCGCGGGCTGCGCGCCGATCCTGCGGCGGTCCGGCCTCGTTCACCGGCGAGAGCGTGGCGCCGGCCCTGTCGCGCGCGCCGCCGAAGGCCTCGGCCCGGGTGGTGCTGAAGCCGCTGGTCACGGCCAGGCGGTGCCGGGAACCGGGCTGGCCGCGGCCGGATGGATCGGTCGCACGGTCGTGCGGTCTTCGCCGGGGCCGGGTTTCGCGGGGGTCAGCCCGCCTTGCGCGGTTGCAGTTCCTTGCGGATCTCCGCCCCGTGTTCGTCCAGCACCGGCGGCGGCAGGACCGTGCGGCTGGTCTCGCCGTCAAAGGCGTAGGGCGGTCGGACGGTGGTGAAGCGGCCCATCTCGGCATGATCGGCCGAGACCTTGATGCCCAGATGCCGGGCCTGCGGGTCCTCCAGCGCCTCGTCGCTGTCATAGGCGGGGGCATGGGGCACCTCGGCGGCCTCCAGCGCCGCGCACCAGTGGTCGCGGGGCCTGGCCCTGAAGACCGGGGTCATGATCTCGATCAGTTCGTCCTGATGCCGGATCCGCTCCAGCCGTTCGGCAAAGCGCGGGTCACGGGCCAGGTGCTGCTGCCCGGTGGCGGCAAGAAACCCCTCCCAGAACTTCGGCGGCGAGGACATGTGGATCGCCACCCATTTCCCGTCGGCGCATTCGAAGGTGTAGGACTGGCTGACCAGCGGGCGCGAGAGCGGGCCCATGACCTCGCCCGCGCTGAAGTAATGGGTGAAGCTGTCGAGGTTGAAGTGGCACATGGCCTCGAGCATCGAGATGTCGAGCCGCCGCCCCTGGCCCGTCACCCCGCGTTCGACCAGCGCCGCAAGGATGCCGGTGGCGGCATAATGGCCGGTCACCGCATCGGCGATGGCGGGGCCGATGACGCGGGGATGCACGGGCGGCGTCATCAGCCGCAGGAAACCCGAGGCCGCCTGCGCCACCGTGTCGTAGGTCGGCCGGTCCCGCGCCGGACCCGAGGTGCCGAAACCCGAGATCGCGCAGTAGATGATCCCCGGATTGATCCGCCGCAGGTCCGCCTCGCCGGCGCCCAGCTTTTCCGCCACGCCGGGGCGGAAGTTCTGGATGAAGACATCGGCGCCTTCGATCAGGGCGTTGAACACCGCCAGATCCTCGGGCTGCCGGGTGTCGAGCGCGATCGAGCGCTTGTTGCGGTTGTAGGTCTGGAAATGCGGCGAGTAGAGCCCGCCCTTGAAGGCGCGGAACGGGTCGCCCTCGCCGGGGCGTTCGACCTTGATCACGTCGGCGCCAAGGTCGGCCAGCTGCATCGCGGCGGCCGGGCCGGTGATGTAGGTGCCCATCTCGACCACGCGGATGTTGCGCAGGGGCATCATGTCGCGGCCTCGCCGTCATAGGCGATGGCAAGGTCGGCGTGGTGCGACAGGATGAAGCCGATCGGACGCTGCGATTCCTCGTGCAGATGCGCGGCCAGGCCCGCCGCACGGGCCAGCAGCGGCACCGCCTTGATCGCCGCGAGCGGCCAGCCGGCATCGAGGATCACCGCCGGGATCGCCCCCGAGACATTGACCGGCAGCGGGCGGTTCATGATCGCGGGGGCAAGCCGGCCCAGGTGGCGCAGCGCCGCGACATGGGGGCCGGAGAGGCCGAGCCCGTCGGCGATCGCCAGGAGCCGGTCGGCGCGCGGGTCGCCCGAGGCATGCTGCGGGTGGCCAAGTCCGGGCACCTTGCGTTTGGCGGCCCGCAACCCCTCCAGTGCGCTGGCGGCCGCCGCCGCGTCGCCGCCGGCGGCCACGACCTCGGCCAGGAAACGGCCCGCGACTTCGGACGATCCGGCGACGACCGAGCCCATGCCCAGCAGGCCCGCCGCCATGGCGCCCTGCCAGGCCTCGGGCGCGGCCGACAGTGTCATCCGCGCGGCCTGCACCGAAGGCACCAGCCCGTGCTCGGCGATGGCGACAAGGCAGGCGTTCATCATCGCCTTCTGCGCCTCGGTCGGGCGGTGAGCGCAGACCAGAAGCCAGAAATAGTCGGTGAAGTCGATCTGCCCGATCAGGTCGCCGACCAGATCATGCCCCCGGACGGTGATCGAATGTTCGTCGGATGTGGCAATCGCCGTGAAGGCATTGTCCTGCTTGCCGATTCTCATGGCGCA
>Ga0136707_1000346_pt1 | contig 10129 bp, 10 predicted proteins | sample 4C3metaG_FD_101397 | JGI IMG/M metagenome (GOLD analysis project Ga0136707, IMG submission 101397) | Freshwater bacterial and archeal communities from Indian Creek, Illinois, USA - 4C3 metaG | ecosystem: Environmental > Aquatic > Freshwater > Unclassified | place: USA: Indian Creek, Illinois...
ATCCGCGTCATCGAACTGGCGCGGATCCTCGCCGGGCCCTGGGCCGGGCAGGTTCTGGCCGATCTGGGTGCCGAGGTGATCAAGGTCGAAGCGCCCGAGGGCGACGACACCCGCCGCTGGGGGCCGCCGTTCCTCGAGGCCGGGGGCGAACGGACCGCCGCCTATTTCCACGCGACGAACCGCGGCAAGCGCGGGGTCATCTGCGACTTTCGCACGCCGGAGGGGCAGGCGGACGTCCGTCGCCTGGTCGCGGATGCCGATGTGGTGATCGAGAATTTCAAGGTTGGGGGGCTGGCGAAATACGGGCTGGACTGGCCGTCGCTGCGCCGGGTGAACCCGCGGCTGGTCTACTGCTCGATCACCGGGTTCGGGCAGGACGGGCCCTATGCCCATCGCGCGGGCTATGACTTCATCATCCAGGGCATGTCGGGGCTGATGTCGGTGACCGGTCCGGCGGAGGGTCAGCCGCAGAAGGTGGGCGTGGCGGTGACGGATGTCTTCACCGGGGTCTATGCGGCAACGGCCATCCTGGCGGCGCTGGTGCAGCGCGGGCGGACGGGCGAGGGGCAGCACATCGACATGGCGCTGCTGGATGTCGCCACCTCGGTCATGGCCAACCAGGCGATGAACTATCTGGCCTCGGGCCGGGCGCCGGGCCTGATGGGCAATGCGCATCCCAACCTCGCGCCCTATGCGGTCTTCGACTGCAAGGATGGCTGGCTGATCCTGGCCACCGGGAACGATGGCCAGTACCAGCGGCTGTGCGGGATCCTCGGGCTGCCGGAGCTGGCCTGTGACCCGGCCTATCTGACCAACGCCGACCGCGTGACGAACCGCGCGGCGCTGACCGCCCGGCTGACCGAGGCGACCCGGACCCGGGCCAGGGCCGAGCTCTTGGCCGCCTGCGAGGCCGAGGGCGTGCCCGCCGGTCCGATCAACGACATGGCCGAGGTCTTTGCCGACCCGCAGGTGATCGCGCGCGGCATGCAGATCGCGCCCGAAGGCCTGCCCGGCGTGCGCAGCCCGATGCGCTTTTCGGGGGCCGAGCTGGCACTGGACCGCCCCGCTCCGCGGCTGGGCCAGCATCAGGACGAGGTGCTGGGCCCGAAGGCCTGACGCGCCCTGTCGTCCCGCCGGGTTCTTGCGCAGAACTCATGGGCCTGACAGAAGCCCCAGCCGCGCGAGCGCCAGGTCGATCGGGCTCCAGTCGTCGATCTGCAATCGCACCACCAGCGTCAGCACCCTTGCCCGCCAGGCGGGGGGCAGTCGTGCCGCGTCCTTTTCGGTCGTCACCAGTTGCGCGCCCATCGCCGCCGCCTCTGCCGCCAGACGCCGCAGCAGCGCCTCGGCGAGGGGGGAATGGTCGGCCAGGGCCTCGCCCCGGACCACCTCGGCCCCCAGACCGCTCAGGGTGGTGAAGAACCGCTCGGGGTCGGCGATCCCGGCAAAGGCCAGGACGCGCTGGCCACGCCAGTCCATCCCGGTCCGCAGGACCTGCAGGTGGCCCGCGACGGTCGGCACCCGGACCGCCGCGCCCCAGACCGCCCGGAACCGGGCCTGCGCTTCGGCCCCGCCCACCGCCAGCACCAGATCGGCCCGCGCCAGGCCCACCGCCACCGGCTCGCGCAGGGGGCCCGCCGGGATGCAGCGCCCGTTGCCGAACCCGCGCGCGGCATCGACGACGACGACCGCGAGCGAGGATCTGACGGCCGGGTTCTGGAACCCGTCGTCCATGAGGATCACCTGCGCCCCCGCGCCTTCGGCCGCCCGCACCCCCGCCGCCCGGTCCCGCGCCACCCAGGTCGGCGCGAAGGCGGCGAGCAGTAGCGGTTCGTCCCCGACCTTGGCCGCGCCGTGGCGCACGGCATCCACCCGCAGCGGCCCCCGGGCCGTCCCGCCATGGCCACGGCTGACGATGTGCACCACGAGCCCGCGCGCGGCCAGCCGTTCGGCCAGCGCGAGCACGACCGGGGTCTTGCCCGCCCCGCCCGCCACGAGATTGCCGATGCAGATGACCGGAACGCGCGGGGCATAGCCCGCTTGGGCCAGCCGCCGCGCGGTCGCCGCCGCGTAGAGCCAGCCGAGCGGGGCCAGCGCCCGCGCGAGCAGGCCGGGCCGGTCGGGATCGGCATGCCAGAAGGCGGGTGCGCGGATCATGGCGCGGTCTCGATCGCCCGGCGCGCGAGGCCGATCAGCCGCTCGGTGACCTCGGCCCCGTCGCTGGCCACGGCCCAGGCGGCCTCGGCGAGGCGGGCGGCGCGATCGGGGGCCAGCAGGTCGCCGAGCCCTTCGGCCAGATCGGCGGTCGAGGCGACCGCGCGGGTCGCCCGCGCCGCGCCCAGCCGGGCGAGAGCCGCGCCATGGCCCCCGCTGCGCGGTCCGTGCAGGATGGCCGAGCCGAGGGCCGCCGCCTCGAGCGGGTTGCGCGTGGGGCCCGGCCCCGCGAGGCTGCCCCCGAGAAAGCTGATCGGGGCAAGACGGTACCACAGCCCGTATTCGCCGGGATTGTCGACGACGAAGACCTCGACCGAGGGATCCGGCTCTTCGTCGCGCATCCGCCGCGCCACCACCCAGTCCTCGGCCTCCAGTCGCCCGGCCAAAGCCTCGGCAGCGCCCGGATCGGCGGGCATCAGCACAAGGAGGATGCGGTGCGACTGCTGCATCACCAGGCGGTGCGCGCCGAGCACGGCCGCCTCCTCCTCGGGGAGCACCCCGGCGGCGAACCACACCGGGCGCGCCGCGATCAGCCGCGCCAGCGCCACCCGTTCGGCCTCCAGGCAGGGCAGGGCGGCGCTCTCCTCCTCCATCCGGCCGGTGACGGCAACGGTGGCGAGCGGGGCTCCGGCGCGGCGGAACGCCCGCGCCGCGGTCTCGTCGACCGATCCGATGTGGCGGAACTGCGCCAGCGACGACCGCAGCAGGCCCGGATACCAGGCATCCCTTTCGCGCAGCAGCCGGGGCTGGCGCCCGTTCACCATGAAGAGCGGCACCTGCCGTTCGGCCGCCGCGTGCAGCACGGCAGGGCGCAGCTCGCCTTCGGCGAACACCGCAAGCTCCGGCCGCCAGTGGTCGAGGAAGGCCCGCGCCTCGGCGGGGGTGTCGGGGGGCGCGGGCGCGTGGACCACCCGGTCGCGCGCGGGCGGCGCGAAGGGGCTGGTGACGAGGATCGCCATCCCGTCCTCATCGACCAGCCGCCGCGCGAGCGCCAGCATCGGGCTGATCTGCTCGGCCGAGGGGGCGTGCAGCCAGGCCAGCGCGCCCGGCGGCCGCTCGGGCCTGGTGCCCCCCTGGCGCGTCTCGCGGCCGCGCCCGAAACTGTAGAGCTTCAGACCCAGCGAGGCGGCCATGGTTCAGTGCCCGAGCTCCTCGGTCGCCGAGCCCGGCCTTTCCTCGTCGCGCAGGCGATGGATGTGGGCGATGAAATAGCGCATGTGGGCGTTGTCGACCGTGCGCTGCGCCTCGGCCTTCCAGGCCCGGAAGGCGCTTTCGTAGTTCGGGAACATGCCGACGATGTGGATGTTGGCGACATCGCGGAAGACGTTGGTCTGGGGGTCGACCAGTTCGCCACCGAAGACGAGGTGCAGGCGCTGGGTCATCATGGGCTCCGTGTCCGATCAGGCGCCGCGACCCTAGCCGCTTCCGGGGGCAGGGGAAAGCGGCCTCGGCCTCGGGTGCCGCGCCGCCGGGGCTTGCACTCGCGCCGGGATGTGCCCAGACTGCGCGCGGGCGAAGGGCGGCCCGGATTTCAGGAGGAATTGATGAACATCGGCGAGCTTTCGGGGACGAGCTGGATCCTGATCTTCCTGGCGGCCTTCATCCTGCTGTCGGTCTATCTCGGGGTCCGGATCGTGCCGCAGTCCGAAAAGCATGTGGTGGAGCGCTTTGGCCGGCTGCGTTCGGTGCTGGGGCCGGGGATCAACCTGCTCGTGCCGTTCCTGGACCGGATCGCGCACCGGGTCTCGGTTCTGGAGCGCCAGCTGCCCACCGCCAGCCAGGACGCCATCACCGCCGACAACGTGCTGGTGAAGGTGGAAACCAGCGTGTTCTACCGGGTGACCGAGCCGGAAAAGACCGTCTACCGGATCCGTGACGTCGATGGCGCCATCGCGACCACGGTCGCGGGGATCGTGCGCAGCGAGATCGGCAAGCTGGAGCTGGACCAGGTGCAGTCGAACCGCGCCCAGCTGATCGAGCGGGTGCGCGAGCAGGTGACCGCGATGGTCGACGACTGGGGGGTCGAGGTCACGCGGGCCGAGATCCTGGACGTGAACCTCGACGAGGCGACGCGGTCGGCGATGCTCCAGCAGCTCAATGCCGAACGGGCGCGGCGGGCGCAGGTGATGGAGGCCGAGGGCAAGAAGCGGTCGGTGGAGCTGGCCGCCGACGCCGATCTTTATGCCGCCGAACAGCAGGCCAAGGCCAAGCGGGTGACGGCGGATGCCGAGGCCTATGCGACCGGTGTCATCGCCGGGACGATCAAGGAAAGCGGGCTCGAGGCCGCGCAGTATCAGGTCGCGCTGAAGCAGGTCGAGGCGATGCAGGCCATCGCCGCCGGTGCGGGCAAGCAGACGATCCTGCTGCCGGCCAACATGATCGAGGCCTTCGGGGATGCGTTCAAGATGCTGAAGGGGCGCGGCTGACATGTGGCAGGAGCTGACGGGAACCTGGTGGGCCTGGATCGTCTTCGGCTTTGCGCTCGGGGTTCTCGAGATCCTGGTGCCCGGCTACATCTTCCTCGGCTTCGCGATCGGGGCGGTGGTGACCGGGGTGGTCGTCGGGGTCGGGCTGGCGCCGGCGAGCCTGCCGCTGCTGATCCTGATCTTTGCCATGGCGTCGCTGGCGGCCTGGTTCGGCCTGCGCCGGGTGGTCGGGGTGCGCAAGGGGCAGGTCAAGATCTGGCACCACGACATCAACGACGGCCCCCCGGGCGGGGCCTGAGCAGCGGGGCCTGAGCAGCGGGGCCTGAGCAAAGGCGCCGCCGCGCCGGACCCGCGGGCCATCCGGTCGGCGTGGGCCCATGCCGGGCCCCACCGCTCGCAGGCTGTCAAGGAATGCCGGCAGCGCCTCGCGGTCCGCGGTCGAACCCGTCAGCCCTGGCCCGTCAGCGCCGGCGCGGCAGTTCGGCCAGAACCGCCCGTGCGGCCGCCGCAGGATCGGCCGCCTGCCAGACCGGGCGGCCGATGACGATGTGATCGGCCCCATCGGCCAGCGCCTGCGCCGGCGTGGCGGTTCGCTTCTGGTCGCCGGGGTCGGCCCCGGCGGGGCGCACGCCGGGCGTCACGATCAGCTTGCCCCGCGCCTCGGGCAGGGCGCGGATCGCCGCGGCCTCCCGTGGGCTGGCGATCACGCCGTCGGCCCCGGCCAGCAGCGCGCGCGCGGCGCGTTCGAGGGCGATCTGCCGGATGTCGCCGGGCTTGATCAGGTTCGCGTCGAGGTCGGCGCGGTCGAGCGAGGTGAGGACGGTGACGGCAAGGATCTTCAGCCCGGTGCCGCCCTTGCCGGTCGCCGCGGCGGCCACGACCTGCGGGTCGCCGTGGACGGTGAGGAAGTCGGGGTCGTGACGCGCGATGCCCCGGACCGCGGCCTCGATGGTGGCGCCGATGTCGAAGAGCTTGAGGTCGAGGAAGATGCGCTTGCCCTGCTCGTGCTTCAGCTCGTTCGCCAGCGCGAGGCCGCCGCCTGTCAGCATGCCGAGGCCGATCTTGTAGAAGCTGACGGCATCGCCGATCCGCGCCACGAGATCGAGGCCATGCACCACGTTCGGCACGTCGAGGGCCACGATCAGGCGGTCGTCGGTCGGCATTGCGGTCTCTCCCCCGGGCGCGGTCTGACGGGGAGGGGCCATGGTGTCAAGACGGGTGTCAAGGCAAGGTATGGCGCGATCCGCTGGCGGGGCCGGGGTGGTGGCGGGGTGATGGCGGGCGACCTGCGCTGCGGGCCCTTGCCATCGGGACCGGCGGCACCTGCGGCACGCCTAGCGCGCCGGGTCGGGGGTCAGCCGTGTCACGCGGCGGGGCGGGGGTGCCGGATCAGGCCCGGTCGCCTCGGTTGCGGCCGCTACCAGCGGTTGCAGATGGCGCGGATCGCCCCAGACGGAGATGTAGACCTCGGGCGGATGGCCGTTCGCGAGATATTCCGGCACAAGGTCGATGATTCGTACCCTGAGGCTGTCGCCATGCGCCAGCGAGGGCGCGACGATCTCTTCGGCGAGGGGGCCGAGATGGCCGACGAAGCCCGGCTTCAGCCGGGGGATCAGCCCCAGGATCGGCCGGCTGAGCCGCGCGAAGACGCCGACGCGACCGTCGGTCAGCCGGTCGAGCCAGGCCGTGTCGCCGATCGCCAGGCCGGCACGGGCGACATGGACCGCGATCCCCTCGACCGGGGCCTTGTGGATCAGGGGCAGTTTCGCGTCCGGCATCGGGGCACTCCTCGCGGCAGCGGGACCTTGGCGACGGGCGGGCCGCAAAGGCAAGCCGCGACCGCCGTGCCGCCATGCCGAAGGCCCGATCCCGCCGAGGCGGCGACCGCGTTTGGGCGGAGTTCGGCCAAGGCGCGCTGGGTCTGCCCCGCTGGCGGATTTTGCGGAGCGGGGATTGCAAAGGCCGGAGCCCGCGCCCAGATCACCGGCTGAGGCCTCTGGCGGTGTGCCGGCGCACCGGGCACCGCGCAAGGGGCGCTTTGAAAAGGGAGAAGGCCGATGAATTTAGAGAAATTCACGGAACGGTCGCGCGGGTTCCTGCAAGCCGCCCAGACCATCGCGATGCGGGAAAGCCACCAGCGCGTGCTGCCCGACCATCTCTTGAAGGCGCTGATGGATGACGACCAGGGTCTGGCCGCGAACCTGATTCGCAAGGCAGGCGGCAGCCCCGAGCAGGTGAACGCGGCGATCAACGCCTCGATCGCGAAACTGCCGAAGGTTTCGGGCGGCGATGGGCAGACCTATATCGACCCGGGCCTCGTGCGGGTGCTGGACGAGGCCGAGACCGTCGCCAGGAAGGCCGGCGACAGTTTCGTGCCGGTGGAGCGCCTGCTGACCGCGCTGGCGCTGGTGAACACCCGGGCCAAGGATGCGCTGACCGCGGGGGCGGTGACGGCCCAGGGGCTGAACTCTGCGATCAACGAGGTGCGCAAGGGCCGCACGGCGGATTCGGCCTCCAGCGAGGACACGATGGAGGCGCTGAACAAGTATGCCCGCGACCTGACCCAGGCGGCGCGCGAGGGCAAGATCGACCCGATCATCGGGCGCGACGAGGAGATCCGGCGCGCGATGCAGGTGCTGTCGCGGCGCACCAAGAACAACCCGGTGCTGATCGGCGAGCCGGGCGTCGGCAAGACCGCGATTGCCGAGGGCCTGGCGCTGCGCATCGTCGATGGCGACGTGCCGGAGAGCCTGCGCAACAAGAAGCTGATGGCGCTGGACATGGGCTCGCTGATCGCGGGGGCGAAGTATCGCGGCGAGTTCGAGGAGCGGCTGAAGGCGATCCTGAAGGAGATCGAGACCGCCGCCGGGGAAGTGATCCTGTTCATCGACGAGATGCACACGCTGGTCGGCGCGGGGAAATCCGAGGGTGCGATGGATGCGGCGAACCTGATCAAGCCGGCCCTGGCGCGGGGCGAGCTGCACTGCATCGGGGCGACCACGCTGGACGAATACCGCAAGCATGTGGAGAAGGACGCGGCGCTGGCGCGGCGGTTCCAGCCGGTCTTTGTCAGCGAGCCGACGGTCGAGGACACGATCAGCATCCTGCGCGGCATCAAGGAGAAATACGAGCTGCACCACGGGGTGCGGATCGCGGATGCAGCACTGGTCGCGGCGGCGACGCTGTCGCACCGCTACATCACCGACCGTTTCCTGCCCGACAAGGCCATCGACCTGATGGACGAGGCCGCCAGCCGCTTGCGGATGGAGGTGGACAGCAAGCCCGAGGAGCTGGACGCGCTGGACCGCCAGATCCTCCAGTTCCAGATCGAAAGCGAAGCGCTGAAGAAGGAGGATGATGCCGCCAGCAAGGACCGGCTGGAGAAGCTGGAGCGCGAGCTTGCCAACCTCCAGCAGCAGTCGTCCGAGATGACGGCGAAGTGGCAGGCGGAGCGCGACAGCCTGGAGGCGGCGCGCGGACTGAAGGAACGGCTTGACGCGGCGCGGGCAGAGCTTGAGCAGGCCAAGCGCGAGGGCAATTTCGCCAAGGCGGGCGAACTGCAATATGGCCGCATCCCGGCGCTGGAGAAGGACCTGGCCGAGGCGGAAGCCCGGGAAGGCCAGGCGCTGGTCGCCGAGGCCGTGCGCCCCGAGCAGATCGCCGAGGTGGTGGAGCGCTGGACCGGCATCCCGACCACGAAGATGCTGGAGGGCGAGAAGGAAAAGCTGCTGAAGATGGAGGAGGCGCTGGGCGCGCGCGTGGTCGGCCAGCGCAGGGCGGTGGAGGCCGTCAGCCGGGCGGTGCGGCGGTCGCGCGCGGGGCTGTCGGACGAGAACCGGCCGCTGGGCAGTTTCCTCTTCCTCGGGCCGACCGGCGTGGGCAAGACCGAGCTGACCAAGGCCCTTGCCGAATACCTTTTCGACGACGACAGCGCGATGGTGCGGATCGACATGTCGGAATTCATGGAGAAGCATTCGGTCGCCCGGCTGATCGGCGCGCCGCCCGGCTATGTCGGCTATGACGAGGGCGGCGTGCTGACCGAGGCGGTGCGGCGCAGGCCCTATCAGGTGGTGCTGTTCGACGAGGTCGAAAAGGCGCACCCGGACGTGTTCAACGTGCTGTTGCAGGTGCTCGACGACGGGCGGCTGACCGATGGCCAGGGCCGCACGGTCGATTTCAAGCAGACGCTGATCATCCTGACCTCGAACCTGGGCGCGCGGGCGCTGTCGGAATTGCCCGACGGTGTGGATGCCAGCGGCGCGAAGGCCGAGGTGATGGAGGCGGTGCGCCAGCATTTCCGGCCCGAATTCCTGAACCGCCTGGACGAGCAGATCATCTTCGACCGGCTGGACCGGGCGGACATGGGCGGCATCGTCGAGATCCAGCTGCGCCGGTTGCAGGCGCGGCTTGCCACGCGGAAGATCGGGCTCGAGCTTGATGCGCAGGCCAGGGCCTGGCTGGCGGAGGAAGGCTATGATCCGGTGTTCGGGGCCCGGCCGCTGAAGCGGGTGATCCAGCGCCAGTTGCAGGATCCGCTGTCAGAGCTGCTGCTGGCGGGCGAGGTTCTGGACGGGGCCAGCATTCGTGTCACTGCGGGCGCGGAGGGCCTGATCATCGGCGACCGGGTGGTCGCCAGCCGCCGGGAGCGGCCCGGCGATGCCGTGGTGCACTGATCGGGCCCGCAGGATGGGCATGTTGCCCATCCTGTCAGCGGCGTGCGGCATGCGACCGTCGGGCAGGCGGTCCTGGGGGGCGCTGCGGTCCATCGTTCGGGCCGGTTGAAGCTCGGGCGTGGAAACGCCCATGTCGGCCGGGCCCGCTCTGCGGCCAGATCTGCGGCCAGATCTGCGGCCAGATCTGCGGCCAGATCTGCGGCCAGATCTGCGGCCAGAGGCCGGGGGCGTTTCGCGCAGGACTTCGCCCGGCTTACCGCGGGCGCCGCAGATAGCCGAAGGCCACCAGGACAAGGATGGCGCCGATGACCGCGCCGATCAGGCCGGCGCCGTCGCCCACCTCGTACCAGCCGAGGGTGCGGCCGATCCAGGTGGCGACGAAGGCGCCCGCAATGCCCAGCAGCGTGGTCATGACAAAGCCTGACGGCTCGTTGTCGCCCCGCATGATGAGCTTGGCGATGACGCCTGCGACAAAGCCGATGATGATCGTCCAGATGATGCCCATTTTGTCCTCGCGTGACGGGTGGCTGCCGGTGCGGCGACGGCGTTCCAAGGGTTAACCCGCCGGACGGGTTGCGGTTCCCCTCCGCTGGGGCAAGGCCGACGGGACCCTGCCCCGCTCGGCGAGCGGGGGGGCGGGATGCGGTCGAGTTTCGGACCGGCAGGCCATTCCTGTCGATGACATGGATCAAGCCGTTCGAAGCTATGTGACCGGCCGTCGTCCCGCGCGCGGCGCATCCGGGGAGGTCATCCTGGGGATCCCGGGCTGGGCCGGCGTCGGCGCGCAGCAGTGCAGGGCGGCGCGCGGGCCGCATC
>Ga0136707_1000348_pt1 | contig 10117 bp, 8 predicted proteins | sample 4C3metaG_FD_101397 | JGI IMG/M metagenome (GOLD analysis project Ga0136707, IMG submission 101397) | Freshwater bacterial and archeal communities from Indian Creek, Illinois, USA - 4C3 metaG | ecosystem: Environmental > Aquatic > Freshwater > Unclassified | place: USA: Indian Creek, Illinois...
ATATACATGTTACTACTTCAAAGTGCTTGATGAACATTTGGAAACGGGAATAGAGCTTTTAGCTGATATGCTACTGAATTCTTCATTCGAACCCGCTGAAATTGAAAAGGAAAAGGGAGTTATCCTTGAAGAGATTCTAATGTATGAGGATTCTCCAGAAGACGTAGCTTATGATTTGCTTTCATACGCTATGTTTAGGGATCATCCCTTAAGCAAACCCATACTTGGTGATAGACACACTCTGCTGAGTTTTGACCGTAGTAAAACTCAGTCATTTTTTCAGAAATACTACTCACCAAATCAGGTTATAATTTCTGTCGCTGGAAATTTTGATGATAGACAACTTGAAGAGTTGATACAAGAGTATTTTGGAAACTGGAAGCCGTTTCAAGCACATTGTAAAAGTATTCCTGAAATATCTTATTGCGGAGATGTACTGTTTCGTCAAAAGGATATTGAACAGACACACATTTGCATAGGATATCCGAGTACACAGTTATCAGATGAAAGAATTTATTCTGACATGGCATTTAATAATATTTTCGGTGGAAGCATGAGTTCAAGATTATTCCAAAAAATCAGAGAGGATAAGGGTTTGGTTTATTCGGTTATATCTCATCCATCAAATTATACTATCGGCGGATATTATACAATATATGCAGGTATGAAACCCAGCAATGCACAAGAAGTTTTATCAATCATTTCTGATGAAATCCGAAATGTTTTACATGATGGAATAACTACGGATGAATTAATAAAAGCAAAGGAACAGCTTAAGGGTAATTATATTCTTGGGCTGGAGAGTACGGGAAGTAGAATGAATGCCATGGGGAAATCTAAACTTTTGTTAGGCGAGATTACAACACCTGAAGAAGTGCTTGATAAAATCAATAAGATTACTATGGATGATGCGCTTTTTTCAATGAATATGATATTCTCGCAAGGAATAGCCGGTATATCTTTAATAGGAAAAGATGATATTTCCGACCAAGTAGCTGAGATAATTAATGCCCGACCTCTGATTGCGGTTAATAATGGATAGAATTCAACACATTTACCAACTACAGAATGAACTTGATCAGAAAATTATTAAGGAACGTAATCTCAGTCATATACTATTCGAAGAATGGATGCAAAAAGATTGCATAGCTATAATTTCAGAATTAAGCGAACTCATGGAAGAAGTCAATTATAAATGGTGGAAAAATCCAAAGGTTTTGGATAAAAAGCGTATACATGAAGAACTTATCGATGTATTTCATTTCTTTGTGAGTATGTGTATTAAAGCTGACTTAACCCCTGAGGACTTATATGCCGGTTATCTGGAAAAGAACAAGGAAAATGTTGAAAGACAGGATGGGAAATCTAGAAAACAAGGTTATAATTCAATACTCTGAAAGTCTTATTATTAAATTACAAGTTGTTACATGACAAGAAATAGCCCGGAAAGCAATTGGCCCGGGCTATGGTATTTTCAGGCTATAAATGATATAATATTTTCGAAAAATGAAAGGGGTAAAGTCTTTGAGTCTGATTTACGCAATATTCATGGGAATCATACAGGGGTTAACAGAATTTTTGCCTGTCAGCAGTTCAGGACATCTGGTTATATTCCAACAGATACTAGGATTAGATGAAATTGGATTAGGATTTAACATACTACTCCATATTGGAACTCTAATTGCAGTCATTATCTATTACCACAAAGACTTAATTTTGTTAGTCAATGAGTTTTTTTCGTTAAGCAAAGATATTTTATTGACTAGATGCAAACCCAATATAAGAGCAAATGAACATAGGCTCTTGTTAGTGATGCTAATTATAGCGATCGTTCCAACAGCGGTTATAGGTTTTTTATTCAACGACCTATTTGAAAGTTTATTCAAAAGTGCTCATATAGTAGGATATATGCTCATTATAACAGGGATTCTCTTATGGTTTGCGAATTATTTACCACTTGGTTCTAAGCAAGCGATAGACATGACTACAAAAGATGCATTATTTGTGGGATTAATACAAGGTGCAGCAATTACCCCAGGTATTTCACGATCCGGTGCTACAATTTTCGCCGGATTGTTTAAAGGATTCTCAAGAGATCTTGCTACACGCTTTTCTTTTCTTTTATCGATACCGGCCATTTTATCGGCTTTTGTTCTGGAAGGACCTGAAATATTTCATGAACTGTCTACTTTGGGCAATCTACTACCTGTTTTTTTCGCTTTAATTGCCGCAGCAATCAGCGGATATCTTGCTATAGATATGCTGATTAAAATTCTTAAAAAACAGAAATTACAATATTTCTCCTACTATTGCTGGGTTGTGGGTGGATTAACTATCGCATATCACTTGATTTTTGAATGAGGTGTAAATGTGGCCGTAAAAAAACGCAAACCAATGAATAGTTCAACACGACATGACAAACATAATGAAATAATTGGGATTTTACTCATTGCTTTTAGCCTACTCATCGGTTTCAGCACTTATACTGCCACTGCCGGAATTGCAGGATATTATATAAAGCAATTTACTATGGGTGTTTTGGGCATTTTCGCATTTCTTGTTCCGATTTTCTTATTTTTGACTGGAATTGCGTGTATATATCCATTTTATAAAAAGATAAGTCTATCAAAACTTATTATTTGCATTGCGATATTGCTCGTCGTTATGGCAGGAGTACATTTAGCCTATTTAGACTACTTCTCATTGTCAAATTTGCTAAACTTTTCAACATCATCTTATTCCATGGGCATACAAGCTAGAGGCTCGGGCATCTTACTCTCGCCAATAGTCTATTTAATGTATATCTCTGTTGGACGCTGGGGCAGTTTTATAATCTTTGGGACTTTGTTTATCGTTTTATTTATGCTTTTGACAAGAATTTCTTTGGGTCAGATGATAGCTAGATTAATCAGTATTTCCCAGTCATTTAAAAACAATAAAGCCCATGCTCACACGGATGCTAAAAAGCAAAATAATGCAATCGAAGAAAGTAAGAATTTCAAAGGCGGATTTGTAGAGACTGATGATCTTAAAGCGAACGGAATCCCAGACATTTCCCCTTTAAAACAAGCATTCATCCCTGCTAAGAGTTCAATAAAAACGAAAGATGTAAATTCAAACGAAGATAGGGATATAAAGATAATTGATTTTCAGAAGGACAAACTGGAGCAAATTCAGAATTCCACTCAAGAAATTGTTTTAGAGACGCAAAGTATGCCCTATACATTTCCGCCCATAAATTTGTTAAAATCACTAACATCTAAAAAATCACTTAAACCAAATGATAAAGACGTTTTATCCAACGCAAAAATACTTGAGGAAACATTAGCTAGTTTTGGAATAAGTGCAAAGGTTGTGCAAGTCAGTAAAGGTCCGGCTATAACCAGATATGAACTTCAGCCAGCTCCAGGAATAAAAGTAAGTAGAATTGTAAGTTTGTCTGATGATATTGCCTTAAGCCTTGCCGCTCAATCCGTTAGAATCGAAGCTCCAATCCCGGGTAAAGCTGCAATAGGCATAGAAATTCCAAATGATGATATAACTCCGGTTCTCCTTAAAGAAGTCTTGGAATCAGAGGAATTTTCAATTGCCGAGTCAAAATTAGTAATAGGATTAGGAAAAGATATAGCAGGCAATAATATAATAACTGATCTGGCAAGAATGCCGCATCTTCTCATCGCCGGCGCGACAGGTTCAGGAAAGAGTGTATGTATAAATTCTTTGATAATTAGCATTTTATACAAAGCATCACCCGATGAAGTCAAAATGTTGATGATTGATCCTAAGGTTGTTGAATTGAACCATTATAATGGGATTCCGCATCTTTTGGTTCCGGTTGTAACTGATCCGAGAAAGGCTGCAGGCGCATTAAATTGGGTTGTTCAGGAGATGACAATAAGGTATAAAATGTTTGCAGAAAAAGGAGCAAGAGATCTTGAGCGGTATAATGTTCTACACGAAAATAATGCGGATAGATTACCTCAGATACTGGTTATCATAGATGAGCTAGCTGATCTTATGATGGTAGCGCCAGGTGAAGTAGAAGATGCAATTTGCAGACTTGCTCAAATGGCAAGAGCTGCCGGTATTCACTTGATAATCGCGACACAAAGACCTTCCGTCGATGTTATTACAGGAGTCATTAAGGCTAACATACCTTCGCGAATTTCTTTCGCTGTTTCATCACACATTGACTCTAGAACAATTCTTGACATGGGAGGAGCAGAAAAGTTGCTAGGCAGAGGGGATATGTTATTTTACCCTGTTGGTTTAAACAAACCTATACGCATACAAGGGGCATTTGTGTCCTAAAAGGAAGTAGAATCTGTTGTAAACTACATAAGAAGCCCTAATAGCCAACCTCAGTATAATGAAGCTGCCATTGACGATATTAATGCTTCTATTGTAGTGGATACGTCAAAAGGTTCAGATGAATTACTTCCTCAAGCTATTGAGATCGCTTTGGATATGGAGCAAATATCTATATCTATGATTCAAAGAAGATTAAGAGTGGGATATTCTCGTGCTGCCAGACTAATTGATGAAATGGAAGCGCGCGGAATAATAAGTGGAGCTGATGGCAGCAAACCACGTAATTTATTAGTCAATAAAGAAAGTTTTGAAAATGGGAAAGGCGGACACTAAATATTGCTTAAAAAAGTAGGAATGATTTCATTGGGATGCCCTAAAAACAGGGTCGACTCTGAAGTAATGTTGGGACTAATAAATAATGCAGGGTATAAAACGGTAATCGATCCGAGCGAAGCTGATGCTATAGTTGTTAATACTTGCGGTTTTATTGGGCCTGCAAAAGAAGAATCTGTAGAAGCCATACTTGAATACAGCAAGTATAAACACTCACATAAATGCAAGCTGCTTGTAGTCACGGGTTGTTTGGCACAACGCTATTCGATTGAGTTGATTGAAGAAATTCCAGAAATTGATGTTCTATTAGGAACCGGCAATTTTACAGACATTGTTGCATCTTTGGATGATGCCTTTAACGGTAAAAAGGTTTCTCTGACAGATGGGCTCAATCGTCCGTTGAAAGAGTTGCCTAGACAGCTTAGCACCTTAGCCGGCACAGCATATCTTAAAATTTCGGAAGGTTGTGATAACTGCTGTAGCTATTGCATTATACCTTCATTGAGAGGAAAATCTCGTAGCAGATCAGTTAAAAGTTTAATTGAAGAAGCTAATAACCTTGTTCGCAGTGGCGTTAAGGAAATCATATTGATCGGACAGGATATAACAAGATATGGCCATGACCTGGGAGAAGGTGCGAATTTATTATATCTTTTAAATAAATTAACTGAAATAGAAGAACTTAAATGGATTCGCTTATTATACCTGTATCCTGATAGAGTAACAACAAATCTATTGGCATTTATGTCTCAAAACCGTAAAATATGCAATTACTTAGATATACCGATCCAACATATAAGCGATAAAATTCTAAAACGTATGAACCGAAATTCCTCTGCTAAACAGATATCATCACTTATTACTGCAGCGCGTAATATGATTCCGGATGTAATAATCAGGACTTCACTCATAGTTGGCTTCCCTGGTGAAAGCGAAAATGAATTCAATGAGCTTTCGTCATTTTTACAAGAGTTTCAGCTTAATCATGTAGGAATCTTTAGCTTTTCACCAGAGGAGGGGACAGCAGCAGCAACATTTAACGATCAGATAGATGATTCGGTAAAGGAAGCGCGCAGAGCATCGTTAATGACTCTACAAAAAAATATTTCGAAAAGACTAAATAAAACTCGTCTCAATGAAGCCTGCGAAGTATTAATTGAAGGAGAAAATTCAGAAAATATATACATCGCCAGATCATACGGAGAAGCTCCGGAAATAGACGGTAAAGTTTTCGTTACAAGTAAAAAACCCCTCAAGAAAGGGGAATTTATCAATGTCAAAATTACAAAAGCCTATGAATATGATTTGGTGGCTGAAGAATATGAATCTGGCAAATAAAATAACTAGCATAAGAATTGCACTTGTGCCGATTGTAACATCATTTCTATACATTGAATTTTCTTATAGTGAATTCGTTGCGGCAGCGTTGTTTATTTTGGCTGCTAGTACTGATACAATAGACGGCTACTATGCGCGAAAACGGAATGAAGTAACTAAGTTTGGTAAATTCATTGACCCATTAGCTGACAAGCTTTTAGTAATTGCGACGCTCATCGCTTTGGTTGAACTAGGCAAAGTTGCTGCTTGGATCGCAATTGTAATAATTAGCCGGGAGGTTATTATAACCGGATTCAGAGCTATAGCTGCATCGGATGGAATCGTAATTGCCGCAGGCAGTTGGGGAAAAGCAAAAACAACAGTACAAATTATAGCAATTGTTGCAATCATATTAGAAAACTTTCCTTTTAGATTGGTCAGCTTTCCTTTCGATTCTATTGCAATATATGTGGCAGTCTTGATAACAATCTATTCCGGAATTGATTATCTAAAAGACAATTTTCAGCTTTTAAATAATAAATCCTAACAAATGCACATGAGAACATTTTTCTATTTAAGGAGTAAAATTCATGAATGCGGAAATAATAGCAGTAGGCAGTGAGCTCTTATTAGGACAGATTTCAAACACTAACGCACTGTACATATCCAAAGTTCTATCAAACATTGGTATAAATGTTTTTTATCATACGGCAGTAGGGGATAATAGAAACAGAATTCTCGATGTCTTAAATATTGCTTTTAAGCGGTCAGATCTTATTGTTCTGACAGGCGGATTGGGCCCTACACTCGATGATCTCACAAAAGAGACTCTGGCGGAATTTTTAGATTTAAATATGTACATTGATGATCAAAGCGTAAATACAATAGAGAAATACATGGAACAGCGTGGCAGACCTGTTACTGCCGGCAACCTTAAACAAGCCATCTTCCCGCAAGGAGCGCTGATTCTACCAAATGAACACGGTACAGCTCCAGGCGCTATTATTAAGAAGTTTGATAAAATTTATGTAATTTTACCTGGTCCACCTTTTGAGTTAAAGCCAATGTTTGAAAAATATTGTTTACCTTATCTAGCCGATTATGGAGAAGACAGAATAGTCTCGAGAACTCTGAACATTTATGGTATGGGAGAATCATTGATTGAGGAGAAAATTAAGGATCTGCTCATCCATCAATCTAATCCTACAATTGCAACTTTAGCGGGTTATGGTGATGTAAAGTTAAGACTCACGGTAAAATGTAACCGATACGATGAACCTGAGGCATGGTTTAAACCATTAGAGTCGGAAATAAGATGTCGTCTCGGTTCATTTATCTATGGAACAGATGATGATACCTTGGAAAATGTAGTGACAAGTCTTTTGGGGAAAAATAGTTTAACCCTCTCAATTGCAGAATCTTGTACAGGTGGATTGATCAGTGACCTTTTGACCAATATTCCTGGGATCTCAAAAAATCTCATTGAGTCTTTAGTAGTATACAGCAACGAATCAAAAATAACGAGGCTACATGTTAAAGAAACAACACTTGAGACTTATGGAGCTGTAAGCGAACAGACAGCAATTGAAATGTGTAAAGGCATAAAAGAGTTATCTCGCTCTAACATTGGGTTGGCTGTAACCGGAATTGCCGGCCCGGACGGAGGAACTGATCTTAAACCAGTTGGCTTAGTATACACAGCAATTGCATATGGACATGATAACCTGCAAGTACAAAAGCATCAGCTGATTGGTGACAGGAAACGTATCAAAAAAACTGCGGCAAATATAGCTTTAAATCTTTTGCGTTTAGCGCTTATTGAAAATTAAGTTTCAGATTATTTGTTGACGAATAGTATCATGCTGTATATAATTAGTGCAATGTCGAACTTATGTTCGTAATAAAATGAAGGCAGGTGTGGGTCAGGCTATGGAAAAGAAAAAGGCATTGGAAAATACATTGGCTCAAATCGAAAAGCAGTTTGGAAAAGGCGCTATTATGAAACTAGGTGAATCAACCCATATGGATGTTGAAGCGATATCGACAGGAGCGCTCGAGCTCGATATAGCCCTTGGGGTTGGAGGCCTTCCACGAGGAAGAGTCATTGAAATTTTTGGGCCTGAATCTTCAGGCAAGACAACTGTCGCATTACATGTTATTGCTGAAGTTCAAAAAAATGGCGGTACTGCAGCATTCGTAGATGTAGAAAATGCTCTTGACCCTGCTTATGCAAAAAAACTTGGAGTCGATATAGACAATCTTTTGGTATCTCAGCCTGACACCGGAGAGCAGGCTCTAGAAATAACAGAAGCATTAATTCGAAGTGGAGCAGTCGATGTTATTGTAATTGATTCCGTAGCTGCGCTTGTCCCGCGAGCCGAAATAGAAGGTGATATGGGTGATGCTCACGTGGGGCTACAGGCAAGACTTATGTCACAAGCTCTTCGTAAATTATCAGGCGCTATTAATAAATCTAGGACTGTTGCCATTTTTATTAACCAGTTGAGGGAAAAAGTTGGCGTGATGTTTGGCAATCCCGAAGTGACTCCAGGTGGTAGAGCTTTGAAATTTTACGCTTCCATCAGGCTTGATGTCAGAAAGATTGAAACTATTAAGCAGGGTACTGATAGTATTGGAAGTCGAACGAGGGTTAAGGTTGTAAAAAATAAGGTTGCGCCCCCTTTTAGACAAGCTGAATTTGACATTATTTATGGCGAAGGAATTTCGAAGGAAGGGGGTATATTAGACCTAGCAGTCTCTATAAATCTTGTGAATCGAAGTGGTGCATGGTACTCTTATAAGGATGTACGCTTAGGTCAAGGACGGGAAAATGCACGTCAATTTATTAAAGATAATAAGGAATTAGGTACTGAGATTGAGAAAAAGATCCGAGAAGAGTTTAAAATAGGCAACATAAACGCTACGTCTGCAACTTCTGAGGATGCAGTTTTAACATGAAATAGCATGACAAAATATGCATTGACACACAGTTTGAAAAAAGATACAATTATTTCGTGTTCTGTTTGTGAACAGATTGACATATAGCCGAATACGGCGGCTAGTTGTTTGAGCCGGGTATGATTGCTCGGTTCATGTTTTATCCGTAAATATTTCAAGGAGGTGTTCTTAGGCTAGTGTTAGAGATGCTACTAGAAGGAGTAGTCCTGGTAGTAGTAGCCATAGGTTCGGTGATTTTAGGGTATTCTTACAGAAAACGAATCGCCGAAAGTAAGATCAAAAGCGCTGAAGAAGCTGCCAAGAGGATTATAGAAGATGCAACGAAGCAATGCGAAACTATAAAAAAAGAGACCCTTTTGGAAGCAAAAGAGGAAATCCATAAACTGCGAAGCGAATTAGACAAAGAAACCCGTGAAAGACGTAATGAAATTCAAAGGGCAGAAAGAAGAGCCCAACAAAAGGAAGAAAATCTTGACAAGAAATTAGAGTCTCTTGAGAATAAGGAAGAGGGAATACTAAAAAAAGAAAAAGAGTTACAAAGACTCAAAGAGGATATCGAAAAACTTCATAAAAAGCAAATGCTTGAGTTGGAAAGAGTTTCTGAACTTACTCGAGATCAGGCAAGAGAGCTTTTACTAGGAAGTCTCGAGAAAGATTTGGCTCGCGACATGGCTGTCAAGATCAGGGAGCATGAGAACAGAGCTAAAGAAGAAGCAGAGAGAAAAGCAAAGAATATAGTCGCTTTAGCAATACAAAGATCTGCTTCGGACTATGTTGCTGAGACAACCGTTTCGGTGGTTATTCTACCCAATGATGAAATGAAAGGCAGAATCATTGGTAGAGAAGGTCGTAATATACGTGCTCTTGAAACGGCAACTGGCATTGACCTTATTATTGATGATACACCTGAAGCTGTTATATTGTCAGGGTTTGATCCAGTCCGAAGGGAAGTAGCAAAAGTCGCGCTTGAGAAACTCATATTAGATGGAAGAATTCATCCCGCTCGAATTGAAGAAGTAGTTGAGAAAGCGAGAAAAGAAGTTGATAATCGAATAAAGGAAGTCGGTGAACAGGCCATTTTTGAAGTCGGCCTGCATGGCATACATCCTGAGATTGTCAAATTAATTGGGAGACTTAAGTACCGGACTAGCTATGGTCAGAACATCCTTAAGCATTCACTCGAAGTTGCACATCTTGC
>Ga0136707_1000350_pt1 | contig 10109 bp, 10 predicted proteins | sample 4C3metaG_FD_101397 | JGI IMG/M metagenome (GOLD analysis project Ga0136707, IMG submission 101397) | Freshwater bacterial and archeal communities from Indian Creek, Illinois, USA - 4C3 metaG | ecosystem: Environmental > Aquatic > Freshwater > Unclassified | place: USA: Indian Creek, Illinois...
ACATATAATTTAAGAACATCTTGTGCTCTGCTTCTCTCATTCTTGAATCTGCTCTTGGAATTTTGGACAAGAACAACTCTATATAGCTTGCAACATGCTGCAATTCTTCTTCCAGAACCACATCTTGGTGGCTGCTGTCCCCATCCACCCTTTTTTCCGCATAAAATAAAGGCACTTCTACCTTTATTTCCCCGTTGTTAATTACAATATTTTTTACCCCTTTTGATATTAAAATATTTTTTATTTTCTCTTGAATATTAGAATTAAATTTTAAGATCTTTAATGAAGTGTTGTCTGTTAATACTTCTGTTGTTTCACCAACAGGAAAAACACAAATATCACCCATCAACCAGTTAATAAAATTTCTTATTTTGGTTTTTTTTCTTATAACAAACGATGCATTGGTTTTTATTTTGGTTTTTAATATAATTCTTGATAAAAAAAATTCCTTGAAACCAAGTCCATGCCTCCCCCCCTCAATTTTTAAAACTAAAAATATAAAAGTACACAATAGAAAACTGTAAAAAATTGGGAAATACATTTTTTTATTCCATCCTAATGTTTATTATAATTAATCTCTACCAATAACAATATTATAAATATAATAATAATGTTTTATAACTTGTATATTTCGCTATGTTTTTCACAAATCCAAGATTGAAACCATTTTTCTTGGATAGCTTTTTCCTTTATCCCTTGCCCTATGTCATTTTTAAATTCATTAAACAAATGTGGCAAGTTCAGACTAGAGGCTGCATCTGAGCTATACCCATCTCCTAACTCTCTTAACATTAAATTAATAATCTCCCATTTTTCCACATCATTTTTCTTATGTCCAACCTCCTCCAACCAAAGGGAGATTTTGTTGAATGCAAAGTGTGGCAGCAAATTTAATAACGAATCAGATTCATTTAATATTTTTTTTAATTTATTAACTTTGTATCCAAATTTTTCAAAATTCTTAAAGTTAGCATGGTCTTGATTTGCATTGTTTATTCCCTCTAAAAAATCAGTATTCATTATCATTTCTTCAACAATTTGCTCAACATCACAAGCATCAAAATTAAATAAATTTTCTAAAAATAATGAATTGTTTCTCCACCATTGTTGGAAAAATTTGGCTGATTTTTTCTCCAATTCATATGGAATCTTACTCCCTCTTCCAGGGTGCTCAGCATCATGAAAGTTTGCTGCCAAAAACAAAACCAACATATGATTTTGATAACTTTTTTCTGTCAGACTATTTTTGAATTCATTCATTCCCAACCAAGCACTACACCAGATTACCTCTGCTAGATGATATTGGTTGTGGTATTTATGTCTTGTGACAAACAGATTTTCATGATCCTCAATCAGTGCTATGACTTTTTCTATTTTTTTATCAATCCCTAATAAGTCTACTGACATTCTCCAAGCAAAAGATATTGGCTTTTTTTCTATTTTTATTTTGTTAATTCCATCAATAAAATTTATGTTCATTTTTATTTTTTCCTTTCTATTTCATAGAGAAACAATGGCTGTTTGTCAAGAAACATAAAAACAAGATAACAATGCAGCACTAGCATGTTGCATTGTTATCTTACATATGACAAGGTTTTAATGTTTTTGCTAAATTTTTTCAATGATTCAATGCTAGAATCTTCCACGTCTGAGATTGCATTCATTAAATCTAATATTAGCTCAGAAGCATTTTTTTCCTTACTATCCCATATTGATAATATTTTTTGCTTGCATGAATATATCTTGTTTAAATAATTGTGTTCTATTATTCTTTTAAGTAAGCCTATTTCATGTGCGCTTAGATTTCTTGGATAGTTGTAAAACACGTGGAGCAATTGCCTGATTTGCTGACAGCCTGGTTTCTGATCATGCATTTTCACATTATATAGGTGTTGCTTAACTTCTTTTTTTGTAGTTTTTTCAAATAAATTTAAAATCATACTTTTGTGTGATAAAAAAATCTTCAATGTATCCATGGCATCCACATGTGCTCTCTTGTTAAAAGTTGGCAGATTAATGTCTTTCTTTATTTTAACTAGCCCAAAAAAATTAAATAGCTTAATCCAGCCCCATCCAATGTCTGCCTCATACCATTTTGTGGAAAATTTAGCTGATGTTGGATATGCATGGTGATTATTGTGTAACTCCTCTCCCCCAATCAAAATGCCGAGAGGGAACAAATTTCTACTATTGTCATCAGTATTAAATTTTCTATAACCAAAATAATGCCCCATACCATTGATAACACCGGCAGCCCAAAATGGAATCCATAAAATTTGCACAACATACATCCACAGGCCATGCCAACCAAATAAGAAAATGACAAAAACAAACATAAAAAATAACCCAACAGAGGGGAATCTCCTGTAGAAATTTTCTATTCTGTCATCCGGTGTAAATTTTCCATACCTTGCTATTGTTTCTGGATTTTTTGCTTCTGCCCTGTACAATAGCATGCCCATAAATAAAACTGTAAATATTCCATATATTTTAGGGCTATGTGGATCACCTTTTTGCTCACAGAAAGCATGATGCTTTCTGTGGACTGCTGCCCATTCCTTTGTGTTTTGCCCAGTGGTCAACCAAGACCAGAATCTGAAGAAATGCTCTAGCCACCTGTTCATAGTTAAAGCCCTATGAGCAACACATCTGTGTAAATATATGGTTACTGTTAGTATAGTTATATGTGTAACTGTAAAGAGATATAACAAATTTAACCAAGAAAATTCTAAAAACATTGTTTCCCTTTATTATTCTTAAGCCCAAGATTAATCAAAATTATAGTGTTTCTATGTGAAAATAAGCCATATAAAGTAGCAACTAAATCTTTAGTTGCACTGTCCTTATGTCTTCTTTTTTAAATAACTTTTTTTGCAAATTTACATATTCCAAATATTTGATTGCCTCCCTAACATAGCCCAAGTTGGGGTCAAGTGTTTTGTTCTTAATCTCACTTATGATTTCTAATTCTAACAAACATAATTTATTTTTGTTTTCATTCCACATATACCATCTGCAATTTGAGGTTTTAAAAAAATACATGTAATCATATAGCCCAATCTTAGCTAATTGTTTCAATTCTTTAATGCACAATCTATCAACACTATGTTTATTCATTAATTCATCTTCCCCTCTATCTCTAACGTAGGCAATTGTTCCCAAATTATTGCTTGCACCCTTGCCTATTGTAGATAAATTGCCTAGATTAATTAATTCATCGATTTTCTCTACACTGTTGTAATATAAAAAAAGCAAGCAGCCATTATGTGCTAAGCCTCCATCAAAATGACAATAAATACTCTTGACTTGGCTTCCATTTATTATCCCAATTCTGCTTCTTGTACTCATTCTTTCCTCTTAATACAGACACCATCCAAAAACAAAATTTGGAAACACAACCTGCCTAATATAATAGTTTTATTTAATTAGTAAATCAAGTATGTATGGGTAATAAAATAACACCAATGAAGTATTTTATTTGCAATAAATTGCATCATATTAAAACTAACTGCTGAAAGTCATTTATTGAAAGTTATTTATTTTTCATTTAAACACTTTCAAATACCCATTGATTAATCCATTATTAGGCTAAATTTTGTGTTACCTTGTTTGGTTTTTTCTTTTTTTAAAATTGCCCATATTTGTTACTAATGCAATATGTTTTTTTGCATTTTTATCCCCTGTGTGTTGACCAATTGTCTCAATACACACAGCCTTGCCGCCAACTTGTTTATTTTTTTTTTTTAACAACCACAGCACTATCCTCATTCTTATTGCTGTTCTGTTCTAAACCAATTTGTTTTACTTGCCAAAGCTCACTCATTAATTTATGTGTTGCTTTTTTAAAGTACCTTGCTACATCTTCTTTTGTTTTCTTAACTCCTTGCATTTGCTCCAATTGTTTTATTTTGAATTTTGTAGCTGCAATAGACCCCTTGCCTTTTTTTATGAACAAACCTTTATGTTCCAAAGTGAAATTTCTAGCCTTTCTGAAAAATGGCTGCAATATTTCCCCAACACCAATTAACCCATTGCCCATTCTATCAATAAAGACTCTTGCATTATTTGCACTATTTTTTTTGTTCATATCTTGGGTTCTATAAAATTCTACATTACCTAGAATTAGCAAAAAAGTCAACGTGCACAAGCAATATTAAAAAATCATGTCCTTGTCAGACTATGTTAATTTTTATTGCATTTAATTTTTTGTTAATTTTGTATTTTTTTTCACTTTTGATTTCATTTTTATATTTAATTTCTACTTTTTTATTTGGCAAAAATTCTCCCAAATCATTATAGTTTGAAACACTATTAAAATTATTTAAATTATCACCAATTCCATATTGGTTTTTGAAGCCATTACTCATCACATCTTCCCATGATATGGAAAAATCATGAAATTTATTATTTAATTGAACCTCGAGGTTTTTCTTTATGACACTAGGGTCTTGATTATATTTTTTTATAATTTTGTCAGCCTGCCCTAATAAAATTGACTCTTTTATTCTTGCAAACACCATTTTCCAAGATTTGCAATAATGAAATTTACCATAAAGCCCGTGATTATATAATGCCGAGTCCCTAGCACAACCACCCTCACAATCATTAAAGTGCTCACATTCGAAACAACTCATTGGTAGTTGGGCACCCCTTCTTCTGATTTGAATTGATTGCTTACTTTTAAGTATCTGCTCCAATGACATGTCCTTTAGATTTCCGAATTTATATTGGCTCCCCAAATCAGCAAAATCTGTACAGTTGTATACATCACCATCTGGCTCTATCCCTAAAAACTTACCACCACAATCCTTTGTCCAAGGACAATGCCCCGCACCATCTATCCCAATAACTTTTTTAAACATTATGTCTAGTGGGGTGATTGTAAAGTTTGGAGTGTCTTTTATCCATCTATTGTATAGCTCAATTAATGCCCCTCCATATGTCTCCGGGAGAATTGCTTCATTTCCGTCTCCGATTCTTCCTGTTGGATGGCAATAATTAAATCTTAAAGGGAATGATTTCTCCCCCATTGATAATGACCAATCATACATCTTATTCATTAAATGGGCGGTTTCCTCCTTATAAGTTCCTAGCACCATTGGCTTAAACCCATCATCTAGCACCTCTCCAAGCACCCGCCTGAATACTTTCGAGTAGACCTCTGCATTCCCCTTGATAGTTCTATTTACTTCATCCGGGTCAAAGCTTGTTGAAATAGAACCATTGAAAATTTCTTCAAAAACCTTTTTCCATTTTTTATTATAGCCCAATAAGTTGGTTTGCATTGAGAAATATATTGTTTTTTTACTCTCATTCATTTTTTGTTTTGCATACTCAAAAGTTTTCCAATAGAATTCTGGCTGCATTAACATTGGCTCCCCACCATGCCAAATCCAAACCCCCCCATTTATCATTTGAGGGAACACCTTATCAAAATACACCCTAAAAAGTTCAAAATTCCATTCAGGCTCCCAATCGGCTCCCATTTCCTCAAGTGGTGGTGAAGAGCAGTAAGAACAGTCTGCATTGCAGACCCTTGTTGGCTTTGCAATAACAACAGAGATACTTTTCTGTGAATCTGGCCCAACTACCAAGCCCCTCACATCCCCCTGGGCATAAAATTGAGAATCGTTCATATGGATATTATTAATAAGGTTAATTTAAAACAATGCTACACTAAGCCTATAATGTTGTCAAACTTATTGGGCATATAATATAATATGATTTATATTATATATTTTTTCTTTATTGACTTGTGGTTAATCATTTTTTTATATTTAAACAATTGATTAATGATCATAAAATGTGTAATATATATAAAACAGGCAAAGATGTAAAAAAATGAAGAAACATGACATAAAGAGAATTATTCAAAATGAACTATTGGTTAATGAATATATTGACTCAATACAAAAGTCTTATTTATTAATTGGGCAATCCTCACCACTCAAAGATGGGGTCACCTATAAAGACATAAGACAAGAGGGTGAGCAACAAGAAATTTTTTCTGGTTTTTTTGCTCACAGCCCAACAGGGAGTAAATTTGATAGGCTAATTAGAGCAGCACAAGAGCAGGAATTTAAAAATTCTTTTGGTGTTGAGTTTGGGGTTTTTGTTCATCACTTGGGTGACTCTAGGCAATATAAGCAAGGGGCAATCAAACCAATAGTAGAATTAGGTAAAGCCATTACACCCCAACAACACCAAGATACAGTCATTGCCCTTGAGGAAATTGTTCAGAACTCTTCCGTTGTGGGCACACTCAATAAACTTAAAGGTTTTGTTGATAAACAGGCAGTTATGAGAAAAATAAAAGCAATAAGAGAAGCAAGCAACATGTCATTACCTAAAAACCAAGCATCTATAACATCACCTCAAATGAATTGATTGCTTAGTGTTAACCAATTAGTGCTAATGCTTAATTAGATTTAATTTTAATCACTACCATCAATATTTTTACTAGGTTGATAAATTTAATGTCAATACAGAATTGAATTACAAAAATAATTTGATAACATAAAAAAATACTCTATAATTAGATAAGCAAGCACAAACAAGAGGAAAGAGCATGATAAATAATGAGTATGAAATAAATATTTCAATAGAAAAAACACAAGAAAGATTTTTGTCAAAAACTGCTGCTTTAAAAAATTTTTTAAGCATGCAAGGGTTCACAATAATTGCCAAAGATGATTTTGATTCTTGGCTTGAATTAACTGCTACAAAATCTGGCACTGACACAGGATTAACCAATGATATAAAACATCTTTTGATTAAAATGAAGTCTGATAATTTTAGAATTGATGTTAATCTAAAAAGACACAAGCCAAGTCTTTTGCTGGAAAATATAGGAGCAGAAGATTTTCAAAAAATTATAAGCCTAGAAGAAGGTAAGATTATAGAACTACAAGCTGCAGCCCCACATAGTTATACTTTTTATTATCAAACCTCAGAAGCAAGGGATAAGTCTTATTTCTTATTAACTGAGAAATTCCCAACAAAGGAAATAACAAAAAACTGGGATGACATCTCTCTGTTTGATGGCAATAGTCTTGTGGAAAAACCAAAGTTAGCAAAAGCATTTTAATCTAACAAAAAATAAACAATACAGATAAATACAAACATGTATATTCCGGCTGAGCAATTTTTAAATCTTTTTGAGGAAGGCACAAAGGGAAACTATCTTCCTATTATAGAATATTTGCATGAAGACCCCACAAAGATAGTACAAGATTATTTTTACAAAAGAACCAACTTGGTGTTTAATGCTCTAAAAAATTGTCCACCTGAAAAAAAAGCTTTTATTGCAATCGGTTTTCTTCAGCATAAAAAACATGATTTTATTTCACTAGCTGAATTTAGTGCAGAAAACCAAAAAATAATAACGGATTTTTGGGATTTCCCTGAATACATAGAACAAAAACATTATGCAAGATTGCCAATTCCATTAATTTTAACTCCACTTTTAGACAAAGAGGATAGCCAAACCAATGCTGAACTTTATTCTTATTGGAACCTGTGCTCATATTTTTCTAGTGAGCAGTCAGAAAACCAAGAGAATTTAAAGAAGATATATCCATATATAATTAAAAAACTATTTAAAATTGAACATGCCCATCTTTTACAGTCATTACGTGACTTTTATTCATATCAGCAAATTATTGTGTCTGATATTGTGGAAAAGGATAGCTTGCATAAATTTTGCAAAGAACAAACAATAAATAACCCTAGGCTTTTTAAAGCATATTCCAATCTTTTCAATCCATACTTCTATGATTTCATAAAGGAATATATGGAACTAAAGCATAAGGACAAAAATAATATAGATATATTTATAAAATGTGTGCTTCCTGAACTTTCAAATTATTCCAAAGAACTATTTTTATTTAACTCACTAAAGATTTCATCTAATAAAAAACTTTTTGAATATATCCTAAAAGAGGGATTTAACCTTGACAAAATTGAGGATTTAAAAATTGAGAATCCATTTTATTTTTATGCTGCCTTAAAGGAGCACAAAAATAAACCGCTTATGCTTGGGTTAATTAATAGTGGCTTTATTGACCCATTAAAGTTTCACATAGCAGAAAACAAATTTTCCATACAGGGATTAGCTACTTCATACCAGCATGCAGAGCAATTAAAGATTAAGCCTTCATTGAGTCAAGATTCCTTGATTAAGAAATTTTTTAACCCAATTGGGAACACAGGGGATACTTTTTTTAGCACTGCTGCCAAAGATAGTGAACAGTTTTTTACACCTGTAATCAATATTGATTTTTCTCAAACCAATATAACCTTAAGTAATATTGATAAAAATTATCAGCGTAAGGCTTATAATGTTTTGCTTGATGTTGAAAAATTTGAATTTTTAACTGATTTTTTAGAGAAAACATGGTTTTCTAAAACTCCACCATATGCACAAGAATATAATGAAAAAAATAGGCAAGAGTTACTTATCTGTGAACATATAAATAGGAATTATTCAAGTCCATCCAAATCAATTTGGGTCTTGACTGAATATATAGAATTGGCAACAAAATTAAATTTAAAAAACCAGTTTTTGCCACAATACTTACAGATGATTGCATATCAATTTGGTAAGAAAATAAAAGGCTTAAACTACATAGAGGAGCCTAGCACTTATTTGCAGCAGTGTGAGTATATTGTTTCACACTTACAAGGGTCCCCGGGAGTAAACTGGGGATTACTAAAAGAAGGGATATCCTCTGCTGAAACCGAGCACATGAGAGATCATGTTAAAAAAATATTTAACCCATTATTGGTTGTCTGCTTAGAAAGAACCATGCAAACACGGCATCATGAAAATGTAAAATTTAAAATCTGACTTTAAAGAACATCAGATGTTAAACAATAAAAGTAAAAACTGTTATTAATCATGAATTAAATTAATTGTTTTTCAAACAGTTGCAAGTTTCAGTATGCTTATTAAATTTAAGCAAGCATGTAAATTTTTATTAATTTTTTCTAGATTCTTGAATGCTTAAATAGTCTGACTTGAAAAACTGTAACCAAACAAAAAGTAAGGTTATTTTTCCCCCCATTCAATTATTGAAAACAATACCAACTTTTACCTTTCATTTGGCACAAAAAAATGCTTTTAAAATTAGACACTTAGGTAAATAACAACAAGTGTATCTTTTACATACTTAATGCTGACAACATCTTTTTTAAGAGTAATACTTTGATTTTTAGGAATATTTACATATCCTACATAAAATGTGACAACAGGAGAACATGTTAGTTTTTAATACAGGTCACAAACAGTGTTATGGTTTTTCAGAAAAACTGTACAAATAAAAACAATTTTACAGTAGATTAATTTGACAAAAAAACAATATTTACTTATTTTAAAACAAAAAATACAATTTAACATCATAGCAAATAAGGAGTACAGATGGTTGAAAAATATTGGTTTATAGTTAAGATTGGAGCAGCATTAGCCCTTCTCATCTCCGCTATACTGTTATTCCAAAATCATATTTCAGAAAGCAGAGCAACTGCCATCATTGAGAGTGGTACTCTTCAAAAGTATACATTGGAGTCTTGGGAGGATAATCGCGATGGGTATTGGATAAGTGTACGCAACACAAAAACAAACCATAAAACCATTGCAGCATTTGTGTCATTGCGTTGCCCACAATTTGAAAGTAGAGCACACAAAGGCAAGAATATGTTACTAGTGGAAAGAAAACACATGAAACTAACCACACAAGAGGTGTTTACAGAAATGTATCGCAGCTTTTATTATTTGTGTACTGACAGAAATATGGAGCAGGAGGATAAAGACCTGTTGCAACGCATTGAAAATGCTCACAGAGAAGCCTTTAGAGCACTACACAACATAGAGTAGTAGAGTAATAATAATAAGGTTATAGACTTTAAGGCATACGTTAACTTAATTTTCTTCTGAAGTCATATAATGCTTTTTTGGGAGCACCGTTCATCCATACCTACACAAAGCCACCCATAGGTAGCTTGGCTGCTGGATTCCTGCTTCACAGAGGCTGGTTTCGTTTTGAGCTTGCGCCCAAAGCCAGAGCCTTCCTCTCCACAGGCTGACACGGTGGAACTCACCGCCAGATTTC
>Ga0136707_1000351_pt1 | contig 10107 bp, 7 predicted proteins | sample 4C3metaG_FD_101397 | JGI IMG/M metagenome (GOLD analysis project Ga0136707, IMG submission 101397) | Freshwater bacterial and archeal communities from Indian Creek, Illinois, USA - 4C3 metaG | ecosystem: Environmental > Aquatic > Freshwater > Unclassified | place: USA: Indian Creek, Illinois...
CAACCACCAACTGCCACAGTCAGCGTTGAAGAGCAAAACGCCGATGCAAGCCATGAAAGAATGGTACGCCTCTCGCCCTGATCTGTTCCATAAACGCCCATATGATCGTCGGGGATGTGACAGCTACATGCTCCAGCGTTGGAGCGTCGATGCTTCGCCAGACCACAGCTTGCAAGGTCACGAGTACAGACTTTGGCTGAAAGATCATTTGGCGCTTTACGGCGTCAAAAATGCGCTGTTGGCCCCGGGCTACCGATCGCCCGATCAAAGCAAGGGAGAGCAATAACGTGGCCTACGATCCAAAACGCGCACTGGAACTTCTTCGAATCGGTTCCGGACGTGCAGACGCAACCTTCCGCGATGGCCAGGAGGACGCCATTCTCCACGTTGTCGAAGGCAAAGGCCGTTTGCTGGTCGTGCAGAAGACTGGGTGGGGTAAGAGCTTTGTCTACTTCATCGCGACCAAGTTGGTGCGGGAAGCTGGAGCGGGCCCCGCATTATTGATCTCGCCGTTGCTGGCGCTGATGCGAAATCAGATCGCTGCGGCAGAGCGGATGGGCGTTCGCGCCGCCACGATCAATTCGGACAACATGGACGACTGGACGGCAGTCGAAGGCAAACTTGCCAACGGAGAAATTGACATTCTGTTGATCTCGCCCGAGCGGCTGGCAAACGAGCGCTTCCGTACCCAGGTGTTGGCGGGTATCGCCGCACAGATTTCCATGCTGGTCATCGACGAAGCGCATTGCATTTCCGACTGGGGGCATGACTTCCGCCCTCACTACCGGCTGCTGGAGCGCATCGTCAAGACGCTGCCACCCAATCTTCGGCTCCTCGCTACTACGGCGACGGCGAACAACAGGGTGATGGATGACCTCTCAGCGGTGCTTGGGCCAAAGCTCGATGTGTCGCGGGGCGATCTCAATCGCACCTCGCTCTCTTTGCAGACCATCCGCCTGCCCAGCCAAGCCGAGCGCCTTGCATGGCTGGCCGAGCAACTCGCCACGCTGCAGGGCCACGGCATCATTTACACGCTGACCGTAAGGGATGCCAATCAGGTCGCGGATTGGCTAAAGACTCAAGGCTTCAATGTGGAAGCCTATACCGGAGAAACCGGTGATCGCCGCGAGCAACTGGAACAGGCATTACTCAACAATCAAGTCAAAGCGCTGGTTGCGACGACAGCATTGGGCATGGGCTACGACAAACCCGATCTGGCGTTTGTCATTCACTATCAGATGCCAGGCTCGGTCGTCGCCTACTACCAGCAGGTTGGTCGCGCAGGACGAGCGCTGGACTCCGCCTATGGCGTGCTGCTCAGTGGCGAGGAAGAGTCTGACATCACCGACTGGTTTATCCGAAGCGCCTTTCCAACCCGCCAAGAAGTCGCCGATGTCTTGGGCGCACTTGAAGAAGAACCCAACGGCCTGTCTGTACCCGAGCTGCTGACCCGCGTCAACCTGAGCAAGGGGCGCATCGAGAAAACGATTGCATTGCTTTCTCTGGAAGCACCGGCCCCCATTGCCAAGCAAGGCAGCAAGTGGCAGCTCACGGCTGCAACCCTGAGCGAAGCATTTTGGGATCGTGCGGAACGTCTCACGGCACTTCGGCGAGACGAGCACCAACAAATGCAGGACTACGTCAGTCTGCCGTTTGGTGAACATATGGGCTTTTTGATTGGTGCGCTCGACGGCGATCCAAGCGCTGTCACCGCCCCGGCCTTGCCTCCACTGCCTACAACGGTGGATACCGAACTGATCAAAGCAGCCGTCGCATTTCTTCGTCGAACCAGCCTGCCCATCGAGCCGCGCAAAAAATGGCCTGATGGTGGGATGCCTCAGTACGGCGTGAAGGGTTTCATAGCACCTGCTCATCAAGCCGAGCCCGGCAAGGCACTCTGCGTCTGGGGCGATGCTGGTTGGGGCGGCTTGGTTCGGCAGGGCAAATACCACGACAGCCGTTTTTCCGATGATCTTGTGGCTGCCTGCATAAAGATGATCACTGAGTGGAATCCGCAACCAGCCCCCACATGGGTGACCTGTGTTCCTTCGCTCCGGCATCCCGACTTGGTTCCGGATTTCGCTCAGCGCTTGGCTGCTGCGCTGGATCTACCGTTTCATATGGTCATCGCGAAAACCGACGCAAGACCTGAACAGAAAACAATGGCAAACAGTACACAGCAGGCGCGCAACATCGATGGCTCGCTTGCACTTAACGGCCAGCCTATTCCTCCCGGCCCAGTCCTCTTGATTGATGACATGGTGGACTCACGCTGGACGCTAACAGTGTCGGCGTGGCTCCTCCGCAAGAGCGGCAGTGGAGCAGTTTGGCCGATGGCCCTTTCACAGACGGGGCACGACGAATGACGCCAGTTCTTTCACCCAACACCCAGGCAATCCTGCTGCTGACTGCGCCCCTCATTGCTGGGCGTAGCACGACATCATCCGATCTCCTGTCGCCAGGTGAATACAAACGTCTCGCACGTCATTTGCGCGAGATCCAGCGTCAACCAGCTGATCTTGTCTCGCCGGACGCGACTGAAATCCTGCGTGCGTGCCAACCGGTGATTGACGAGAGCCGACTACAGAAATTGTTGGGTCGCGGATTCCTGCTTAGCCAAGTGATCGAACGCTGGCAAGCACGCGCCATCTGGGTGGTCAGCCGGGCCGATGCCGAGTATCCGCGTCGCCTGAAGGCTCGTCTTCGTGAAGATGCCCCAGCCGTGCTCTACGGCTGTGGCGACATGGCGTTGTTGGAAACAGGTGGCCTCGCCGTTGTCGGCTCGCGCCACGTGGACGACGCCTTGATTGACTACACCATGTCAATCGGGCGGTTGGCTGCTCGGGCATGCAGCACACTCGTTTCGGGCGGTGCCAAGGGTATCGATCAGGCCGCCATGCGTGGAGCGCTTGAAGCGGGGGGGAAGGTCTGCGGGGTTCTGGCAGACAGTCTGGAAAAGACCTCCATGAACCGCGAGCACCGCAACTTGCTGCTTGATGGTCAATTGGTGCTGATATCCCCCTACGACCCGAGCGCTGGGTTCAACGTCGGAAATGCCATGCAGCGGAACAAGCTGATTTATGCATTGGCCGAGGCCTCCCTCGTGGTGAGTTCTGATGTTAATAAAGGGGGGACTTGGGCTGGTGCGGTAGAACAACTCGACAAACTCAAGTTCGTTCCTGTCTTTGTTCGATCAACAGGCGAATCGTCCGCCGGACTAGACGCCCTGAGAAACAAAGGTGCGCTGCCCTGGCCAAATCCGCGAGACGCCGATTCTTTCGAAGAAGTGTTTAACGTGCCCACTCCGTCAGCAGCCACCTCTTCACAGGTTGGCTTGTCGCTGTTTGGCGGAGCACCAGCAGTCGACACCACGGCAGTGGCACCCGATGTACGCGATACCGTGCCTGTGTCCAAGGTCGAGAAAGCGCCATCTGTACCTGCCGATGTTGACTCAGATACGCGACCGCCAGCAGCGGTGTCCGAAGAGCCGCCACTAGCCGTCTCGAACGCGAAAGTCCCAGCAGGCGAAGCCTCGGAGAAGCCGCAGCCAGAAATAGCCCCAGCCGAGTTGCTCTTTTCAGCTGTTCGGGCATTGATCCAGCAGCTTTTGACCACGCCGATGAAGGACGCCGAAGTGGCCGCAGCGCTGGACGTCTCCAACGCGCAGGCCAAGGCATGGCTGCAGCGTCTGGTTGACGAAGGCGTATTGGAGAAACAGAAGAAGTCTGCGGGCTACATCGTCAAGCAGAAGCGGTTGTTCGAATAGCCAATTGAAATAAAAGAGAGCGAAAACGCAAGAATGGCCAAGACACTTGAAGCCCACGACAAGCTGATCCGGGAGATCTTCGAAGGCAGCTACCAGTTCGAGATTCCGGACTATCAGCGCCCCTACGCCTGGACAACTGAGCAGGCCACAGAGCTGTTCGATGATTTGTATTCGGCGATGCAGGACACGCGCGTCTCCGGAGCCAGCAGCCAGTATTTCCTCGGCAGCATCGTTCTGATCAAAAACGACCGGGACCCGAAGTCGTCGGTTGTCGATGGACAGCAGCGCTTGTCCACGCTCACGATGCTTTTTGCCGTGCTGCGTACAGTGATGCCGGATGCGGCAGACGACATCACCGACTTCCTCTACAAAAAGGGCAAGGTCAGTCTTGGCGAGAAGAATGAGTACCGTCTGACAGCTCGCGAGGAGGATGCCGACTTCTTCCGCACCAACATTCAGGAACCGGGTGGCATCGCACAGTTGGTCACCAGTACCGACAAGCTGAAAGACAGCCGTCTGCGTTACCGCGAAAACGCCACGCTGCTGCTCGAAAAGGCCAAGGCGCTTCCGTCTGCTGAACTGATCGCTCTGTGGCAATTCCTTGCCAACGACTGTTCACTGGTTGTCATCTCCACGCCCGACCTCGAAGCCGCGTACCGCATCTTCTCCGTTCTCAACAACCGGGGGCTCGACCTCGCGCCTATCGACATCATCAAGGCGCAGGTGCTGGGCCTGATCCGCACCACGGCAGGCGACGTCAAGAGCCGCGCCTACGCCAAAGAGTGGAGTCGGATCGAAAGCTCGCTGGGTCGAGACGCCTTCGGTGACCTGTTTGGTCACATCCGCAGCATCTACGCCAAGAAGAAGCAGAAGTACATCCTGGTCAAGGAGTTCCAGGAGCACGTCACCGAGTACAAGACCCCAATCGACCTCGTCGACAAGGTGATCAAACCCTACGCCGAAGTGTGGGACTTCGTGCGCGATGCCGACTTTGAAGCCACAGAGCACGCCGAGACCATCAACGAGCACCTGTCTTGGCTCAACCGAGTGGACTTCAAGGACTGGGTGCCCCCAGCACTGGTCTATTTCAAGCGCTTCCGGCAGCAGCCCAAACTGCTTGCAGAATTTTTCCAGTCGCTGGAACGCCTGACCTACTTCCTGCTGGTCACCAAGGTGGGCATCAACGAGCGCATTGAAACCTACGCCGCTCTCACCAAGGAAATCGAACCGGACACCTTCAAGGGGCATCTGGCCGAGCTCACCACTCTGGCCCTGACAGACGCGCAAAAACGCAAGTTCGTCGCGGCACTCGATGGCGACGTTTACGACGATCTGCCCAAGGCACGGATGGCGCTGGTCTTGCGCCTTGAGTCCTTGGTGCGCGCCCCCGGCGTGCAGCTCCAAGATGCCGTGTCGCTGGAGCACGTCCTTCCGCAAACACCGCCCGACGGTTCGGACTGGATCAAGTGGTTCCCGGACGAAGACGAGCGCGATGGTTGGACGCACCGTTTGGCCAATCTGGTTCCGCTGGATAGGAACAAGAACTCGTCTGCCAGCAACTACGACTTTGCCAAGAAGAAGGACGCCTACTTCAGGGGCAAGGGCACGGCGTCGCCCTTCGTGCTGACGCAGGAAGTCAGATCAGAAAACGAGTGGACGCCCACGCTTCTGGCCGAACGGCAGAAGCGCCTCATTAGCGTACTTCGAAAGCACTGGTGCCTCGAAACTTCCGCTACTGACCCAAGTTGCCAACTGGCAACAGCTGCAGCTCAAGGATAAGCAGATGACTAGGGGCGATACGTACCAAAACGCCGGCAGTGCTGAAAAGCTTGCAGCGGCCCAAATGCTCACGATATTCAAATCGAAGCGGGGCTGAGATATGCATCAAGCGGAATGGGTTATCGATGAGGGACGGCTAAAGATAAGGGATCGGGCTGGGGGCCAATTCGTCCCGAGCGCCATGCAAGTTTATTCGGCCGTATTTTCAGGTTTGAGTGAAATAGAGGGGCGTACTCTTGATTGCTTGTTGCCAGATGCGTGCCCGAACCTCATTTTTTCCCGCTTTCCCGCCGAGCCTGCGGTCTGGATCAGGAACGAGAACTCCGGTTCAATTTTTGTAACTGCCGGGGTTTACACCGATATCGGATATTGCGATGTCCCAGATGGAGCTGACCAAGTAATTAGTGGAGGGAAATGGTACCCCGTCAACCTTGAGGCACTACTGGCAGCAAAGGTTTGGATTGTTGGGCTAGGGATAACCGAAGGTAATTCGATTTCATTCGGCCAGTTAATTGCGCTACGCAGCGCGAATGATAGCCCTGCAAAGATTATTGATGACTCCCTCTTGGTTGCTTCAGATATTGCGACGAGCGCTGGAAAAGCCTTTTGCGAGGTGGCTGGACTAAATGCACAGCTTTATCCCTACCAAAAAGATGGCGTGGCCTTTTTGCGGTTGATTGCCCAGCAGGAAATTGGATGTGTATTGGCAGACGAAATGGGCTTGGGTAAAACTTTACAAGTCATCGGCCTTCTTCAGTCAGAGCACAACCGGTGCAGCTCCCCATCGTTAGTTGTAGCGCCAGCGACTATTGTCGAAAACTGGAGACGAGAACTCGCTCAGTTCGCACCCTTGCTGAAGGTTCATGTGCATGCGGGAGCGGGAAGAGCCGGGATTGCGGAACGCCTGAGCCCGTTTGACGTCGTGATCACGTCTTTCGACATGGCCATACGAGATGAACCTCTACTTTCTTCGATAGAGTGGAACTTGCTTGTCCTTGATGAGGCACAGGCAATAAAGAATCCGGACGCACAAAGGACTCAGGCGGTCAAACGTATTCCACGTCGGGTTTCGCTAGCAGTAACAGGTACTCCTGTAGAAAATCGGCTCGATGATCTTTGGTCGCTTGCAGATTTCGCACTTCCTGGGCTACTTGGGTCTGTCAGTGAATTTCGAGCAAGCTTTTCCGATGACCTTAACGATGCAAGCCGACTCGGGCCAATTGTTTCACCGATTCTTCTGAGGCGAAAGGTGGCTGATGTGGCCAAGGATCTGCCCCAGAAGATAGAAATCCCTCAACCGATAAAGATGAGTGAGGGGCTTGCTGAGGCATATGAAACCCTGAGACTACAGACGTTAGAAGAATATGGACCGGCAGCGGCAATGGTTGCTACTTCCCGCCTTCGAATGCTCTGCACTCACCCGTATCTTATAAATAGCGGCAGCGGCGATCCGTCTGTTGATATGCCGAAATATGCTCGTCTATTGGAGCTTCTTGCCGAGATATTTGATTCCAACGAGAAAGCTTTGGTGTTTACAACCTATCAAGGAATGGCAGATCTGTTGATGCGGGATATTCCTCTGAGATGGCCGCAAGGCTTTTTTCGATTCATTGATGGTCGTGTTCCGGTTGCAACCAGGCAACCAACAGTTGATCAATTCTATGAATTCGACGGGTTCGGTGCGCTGTTCTTAAACCCCAAAGCAGCTGGTGCAGGATTGAATATTACAGCTGCCAATCATGTGATCCACTTCAATCCAGAATGGAATCCAGCGCTCACGGATCAGGCATCTGGCAGAGCGTATCGGAGGAAGCAGTTGCTGCCTGTGACAATTCATTACCTCTATTTTGTTGACAGTATTGAGGAGGTAATGCTGGACCGCGCCCAGTTCAAGCGTGGTTTGGCTGGCGAAGCTGTTATAGGCCATGAAGGTGAGCTTGATCCATCAATAATTGTCCGGGCGCTTCAAATTTCTCCCCTTTCAAAGTTTCAGGAACACGAAAAATGACGACCAAAATTTCAAAAAAACTTAGTGCCAATGATGTTGGTGCAACAGGCGGCCACCAAGCAGGAATTCTTGTGCCTAAAGCTAAAGAGATTCTTTCTTTTTTTCCTGAGTTGAATCCAAGGATCAAGAATCCACGAATAGCACTTCTGGTTCGAGAGCGCGCCGATGGATCGAAATGGGAGTTCAATTTCATTTATTACAACAACGCACTCTTCGATGGAACGCGCAATGAGTACCGCCTTACGTGCATGACCAAATACCTGCGCGCAATTGACGCAAAAATTGGGGACGAGCTAGTTTTTTCCAAAGACGAAAATGGCTCTGTATATGTGGAATGTGTTCGCGCGGGCGGCAGTGCTGCAAGACTCAACGATGATGGAATTCTCATCCTGAGCGGTGGCTGGAAAATTATCAATTCTTGAAATTAAGGGGAAATGGCAATGTCGGAAATAGAAACTATTGAGGTGCCGCCAGACGTAGCCCGAGTCAGTGAGGGACTGCGCGACACAGGATATGAATTCAATACCGCAGTAGCGGACATTATCGATAACTCTATCGCCGCTGGTGCAACTGTTGTTGACGTTCGGGTTGGTGCCGACTTTATTGGAAACATCGCTGTTTCAGTCGCGGATGACGGTTGTGGCATGGACAGGGATGGACTCATTAATGCGATGAAGTATGGATCGAAGAAACGAGCTGATCCCGCCAGTCTGGGAAAATTCGGACTGGGGCTAAAAACTGCTTCAACAGCTTTTTGTAAGCGACTGACATTGATTTCTCGCCCAGATGGTCAGTCGGCACCGCTGCGCGCCGCGTGGGATCTTGACTTTTTGGGGCAGTCAAATAGTTGGGGGCTTGAACTTGGCCCGGCCGCGTCGCACGAAGCTCAGCTTCTCAATGAGAGCGCTAAAGGCAAATCCGGAACGGTAGTCATTTGGGAGAAAGTTGACCGGCTACTCTCTGACTATACAAAACCAGATGGAAAGCCACTTAAGAATGCGCTCAAACGACTAGAAGAGTCGTTGCGGGAACACATCGCAACTGTTTACCAACGATTCCTTGACCCCTCAGACAAACGTTCACGGACGCTCAACATCAAGTTAAACGGTTCTGCGGTCGCTGCGTGGGACCCATTTTGTGTGGCAGAAACTGACGCTCCAGTTGTTGACAAAACTATTCCGGTACAGTTGCCCAGTGGACAAACAACTACATTTTCCATTCGAGCTTTCATTCTTCCTAGAAAAGAAGAATTTTCGTCATCTGAGAATCGAATAGCGGCCAAGATTTCTAACGAACGCCAAGGGGTCTACGTCTATAGAGAAAACCGACTTATTCATGGGCCGGATTGGCTTGGTATGTACAAGCAGGAACCACACTTTTCGCTCCTGCGTGTAGAGCTTTCTTTTGACCACAAACTGGATGATGCTTTTCAGGTGGATATCAAGAAGTCAAGGATTCTCCTGAATGAGCAGCTTTACGAGTGGTTGAGGGACACCTTTCTTGCCGCACCGCGCCGCGAAGCAGAAACCCGCTACAGGAAAGGCGCTGCTGGGGCGGTGAAAGGAGCAGCTGCGTTGCTGCACACAGCCTCCGGCAATGCAATTCATCAGAAGGTTGGCGCACTGAAGGTGGCAACGGTAACCGATGTCAATTCAGCGAATGGAGAGGTTGGAATAACGAACAACTCTGGCATTCCACGACAAAGCTCAAGATTGTTACGACCGACGAGCCTAATCTGGTTCACATATCAACCAGTGAAACGCTTGACAATGGCGTACTTTGGGAGCCGGCCCTCGTCAACGGTGCGTCTGGCGTAACGCTAAATACAGGACATCCTTTTTATCCAAAGGCATACCTACCAAACAAGGGCGACAGTGTTGTAGTTCAGGCACTCGACTTTATGCTCTGGGCTCTGGCTCAAGCTGAATTAAACAACGTCAATGACGAGAACCGGGATGCGTTCGAAGAGTTTCGGATTGAGGTATCACGCAACCTTAAAAAACTGGTTGCTGATTTGCCCGATCCACCGGAGTCCGGAGCTGAGTAATGACAATGCTCGACGCGAGCGCCTTGGCTCAAAGGCTTCAGGCGCGATTTGGTCTTGGGCTTTTGGGGGGGCTTGAGGACGTTGACGGCGGTACGTTTGTCGTTCTACGGCCTGTAGACCTTCCTCGCCCAAATGGGTTCGGCATAGTTGTGGCGCGTACACCACGCCAGGTGGAGGCAAGTTTTAGGGCAGATGCCTTTACTAGAACCCTGTTACGACACATGGCGGAAGCAGACGAAACCGCAAGGACAACGTTTTCGACTTTGGCCAAAAAAGCTACGTTAGATGGCTTTCGTTTAAGCATTAGCGTGAATGGAAACCCCATTGACGCCGCAGATGACCTGCCCCACGGCGAATGGGCAAAATTTGAACTTGACTGCGACAAAAGGGTGATAAGCGGAAGGTTGTCAGGTGATCAGTCCCATGATTTCGTTCTCGAAGCTGCTTCGACCTGCTTGGGTATGGCGCTGGCCCTCCTTCCGTTAGAAGAGGTGATCGACACGGTTC
>Ga0136707_1000352_pt1 | contig 10099 bp, 10 predicted proteins | sample 4C3metaG_FD_101397 | JGI IMG/M metagenome (GOLD analysis project Ga0136707, IMG submission 101397) | Freshwater bacterial and archeal communities from Indian Creek, Illinois, USA - 4C3 metaG | ecosystem: Environmental > Aquatic > Freshwater > Unclassified | place: USA: Indian Creek, Illinois...
ATTTCATGGTCTCCGGCCCCGTGGTCGTGCAGGTGCTGGAAGGCGAGAACGCCGTCCTCGCGCATCGTGACCTGATGGGCGCCACCAACCCCGCCAACGCCGCCGAAGGCACCATCCGCAAGATGTTCGCCGAGAGCATCGAGGCGAACAGCGTCCATGGCAGCGACAGCCTGGAGAATGCCGCGATCGAGATCGCCTATTTCTTCGCGGGCAACGAGCTGGTCGGCTGAAGCGTGACCAGCAGGCGCTGATTTCGCTTCGGCGCCTGCGGCGAGGCTGATTCGCGCCTTTGGTGAAGCCACCAAAGGCCATCGGGCCCGAACCACGGCCGGCCTGCAAGGTCCGGCCGTTTTCATGTCAGCGCTATTCCCGGTGCGCTATTCCCGGTGCGCGATTTCCAGCGAGACCAGCCGCGCCGGCAGGATGGCGGCGATCAGCACCGCAACGATGGCCAGTTGCCGCGTCCGGCACCCCGCTTCATCCAGCCAGAACAGACCCGTCAGGATCACCGATTGCAGACCAAGGGCCATGGCAAAGGCCGGCAGCACGTCCATCTCCGCCAGCGGCTTCACCACCAGGATCAGCGCGCCACCAGCAGCGCGTGTTCGCCGCGCGGGAGGGCGGTCATCCCGCTTCCGCGCCCGTCGGCTCAGCCGAAGAACACGTAAATCCCGACCAGCAGCGCGATCGTGGCGATGGTGGTCCACTTGGTGGCGACCATGAAGCCGTCGAACAAGGCCCGGCGCTCGGCCATGATGTCCTCGGACTTCACTTCGATCATCTCGACGTTCATCTGCTGCTCGGCCATGCCTGTGATCCTCAATCGCGTGGGGGTTGTGTAGAAACTGCCGCGCCAGCCGGCAAGGGGTTTACCAGGCGGCCGCGCGCCTCGGTGGCCGCCACATGGGCGCGCCCCCCGCTGACCCGCACCCGCCCGGCCGCGAGCCAGGCCAGCGCCGCCGGATAGAGGCGGTGCTCCTGCTCCAGCACGCGGGCGGCCAGGCTTTCCTCGGTATCCAGCAGCAGCACCGGCACGGCGGCCTGGGCGAGAATCGGCCCCTCATCCACCCCCGCACTCACCAGATGCACCGTGCAGCCATGCAGCCGCACGCCGCCGGCCAGCGCGCGAGCATGGGTGTCGAGGCCTGGAAAGCTCGGCAGCAGCGAGGGGTGGATGTTGATCATCCGACCTTCCCAGGTCTGCACGAAGCCAGGCGTCAGCACTCGCATGAACCCGGCCAGCGCCAGGATCGCGATGTCATGCCGCGCCAGGACCTCGGAGAGTTCCGCCTCGAACACCTCGCGCGCGCGGCCACGGCTGGGTACCACAAGGGCGGGCACGCGCATGTCCCGCGCGCGGTCCAGCCCCGCGGCATCGGCCCGGTTGGAGACGACGAGGGCGATATCGGCGGGGTAGTCCGGATGCGCCGCCGCTTCCAGCAGGGCCACCATGTTGGAGCCCCGGCCGGAGATCAGGATGGCGACGCGCGGGCGACTCACAGGTCCAGCGCGCCCAGGCCGATCGCACCCTGCATGGTCACCTCGGCCTCGCCCGTGGCGGGCACCAACTGGCCGATGCGGAAGCAGCCCAGATTGTCGCGCAGGTTGAGCATGGCGAGCACCTGGTCGGCATGCTCGGGCGCCACCACGAGCACCATGCCGATGCCGCAATTGAAGACGCGCAGCATCTCGGCCTCGGCCACGCCGCCCGCCCGGGCCAGCCAGGAGAAGACCGGCGGCACCGGCCAGGAACCACCGACCACCTCGGCGGCCACGCCTTCCGGCAGCACGCGCGGCAGGTTGCCCGGCAGGCCGCCGCCCGTGATGTGGGCCGCCGCCTTGAGCCAGCCCTGGCGGTGCAGTTCCAGCATGGGCTTCACATAGATCTGCGTCGGCACCAGCAGCGCCTCGCCCAGGCTCCGGCCCGGCGCGAAGGGGGCGGGGTCCGCGAGGCTCAGGCCCGAGGCCTCGATCACCCGCCGCACCAGCGAGAACCCGTTGGAATGCACGCCGGAGGAGGCCAGGCCGATCAGCACATCGCCCGGTGCCACATCGCGCGGCAGCAGGGCGCCGCGCTCGGCGGCCCCCACCGAGAAGCCTGCCAGGTCGTAGTCGCCGCCGTGATACATGCCGGGCATCTCGGCCGTCTCGCCACCCACGAGCGCGCAGCCGGCCTGGCGGCAACCCTCGGCGATGCCGGCGACGACCTCCGCCGCCTGCGCCACGTCAAGCTTGCCGGTCGCGAAATAGTCCAGGAAGAAGAGCGGTTCCCCCCCCTGCACGATCAGGTCGTTCACGCACATGGCGACGAGGTCAATGCCGACCTTGTCATGGATGCCGGCCTCGATGGCGAGGCGCAGCTTGGTGCCCACGCCATCGGTGGATGAGATCAGCACCGGGTCGGTGAAACCGGCCGCCTTGAGGTCGAACAAGGCGCCAAAGCCGCCAAGCCCGCCCATGCTGCCACGGCGCTGCGTGCTGCGGGCAAGCGGCTTGATGCGCTCCACCAGGGCATCGCCCGCCTCGATATCCACCCCGGCGGCGGCGTAGGTGAGACCGGCTTTCTCGGAACTGTTCAGGGCCGCCTCCGATGGGCTACACCAATGCGGTGCGATAAGGATGGAACGTATGTGCAGGGCCGCCCGGAAAGTCAGACACCTGGTGGTGGCCGCCATCCTGACGCTGCTCTTTTGCCCGCCACTGGCAGCCCAGGACAACCCCCTGGTCCAACGGGGCGTCCCGGCGGAGGCCACGGCCGAGAATGCCGTCCTCGCGCGGGACCGCGCCCATGCCAGCGCGCGACGCATCGCCTTCCAGCGATTGATCGAGCAAAGCGGCGGGCCGGCCACCGCCTCGCCCTCGGATTCGCAGTTGGAGAACATGGTCGCCGCCCTTATCGTCGAGGAGGAGCGCACCACCCCCACCCGCTATTCCGGCCGGCTGACGGTGCAGTTCAATCCGGGCCTCGTGGCCTCCGCGACCGGGCGCAGCTTCGCGGGCGGCGGCGCGACGGGTGACTCGGGCGGCGGGCTCGCGCTCAACATTCCCATGGCGGCGCAGGGCTTCATGGAGGCCAGCAGCCAGCATGGATCGCTCTCCGAATGGCTGGAAATGCGGCGGCGGCTGCGCGCCTCGGGCAGCGTGGCCAGCATGGAGATCCTCTCGCTCAGCATGGATGCGGCGCGCTTCCGGCTGGGGCTGCGGCAACCCGCGGCCGAGGCGGCGGCGGCGCTGAGCGGTGCCGGGCTGGTCATCAGCAACAATGGCGCCGGCTGGCAGGTTTCGCTCGGCTCCGGCGGCTGAGCACGCGCGCCCCCATGAGCGAAAGCCCGCAACCCCAGGACCCGGCGCCTCCGATCCTGCTGACGCTGCCCAACATCATCACCCTGGCGCGGCTGGTGGCGGTGCCGGGCACCATCTGGCTCATCCTCCAGCACCGGCTGGACCTCGCCTTCCTGCTGTTCCTTGCGGCCGGCCTCTCGGATGCGCTGGATGGCTGGCTGGCGCGCGTGCTGAATGCGCGCTCGGCCCTCGGCGCCCTGCTGGACCCCGTGGCGGACAAGGCGCTGCTGGTCAGCGTCTATGTCACGCTGGCTGCGATTGGCGTGCTGCCGGATTGGCTGGCCATCCTTGTCGTCTTCCGCGATCTGCTCATCGTCGGCGGGCTGACATTGCTCTGGATGGTGGGCAATCGCCCGCCAATCCGCCCGCTCTGGGTGTCCAAGCTGAACACCCTGCTGCAGATCACGCTGGCGGCGCTGGCGCTGTTCATCCATGGCTTCGAGGTGCCGATGGAAATGGCCGTCACCCTGCTGATCTGGCTGGTGGCGGCAACGACGCTCGCCTCGGGCATCGCCTATGTGGCGCAGGCGGCGCGGCGGATGGGGGCGCCATGAACGAGATGCCACCCCCGCCCGGACGTGGCCGGCCCGGCCCCATCGTGGCAACGCGACGGCAGCGGACCATGCTCGCCTTTGGCTTTCTGGCCGCCATCTTCTTCGCGCTCTGGCTGTTCTCGGCGATTCTCACGCCCTTCGTGCTGGCCATCTGCATCGCCTATTTCCTGGACCCTATGGTAACGCGCCTCGCGCGAATCGGCGTGCCGCGCAGTTTGGCCTCCATGGTGCTGGTGCTGCTGCTGGTGCTGCTGGGGCTGCTGGCGGTGCTGCTGCTCTATCCGCTCATCGTCGCGCAGATCGGCCTGTTGCTGACGCGCCTGCCCGGCTATGTCGCCACCATCAATGCCGGGCTGCGCGATTTCCTGCTCTCGTTGGAGGAAGCCGCCGGCCCCGAGATGGTGGATGCCCGCCTGCGGGAACTCATCATCGGCCAGGCGGGGGCGATGGTCAGCTGGCTCGGCACGGCGGCAACGCGGCTGATCGGCGGCGGCTTCGCGCTGTTCAACGTGTTCACGCTGGCCATCGTGACGCCGGTGGTCAGCTTCTATTTGCTGCGCGACTGGCCGGGCATCATGACCCGCATGGAGTCCTGGCTGCCCCGCCGCTCCGCATCCTCATTGCGGCAATTGGCGCGCGACATGGACCGCGTGCTCTCGGCCTGGCTGCGCGGGCAATTGCTGTGCTGCCTCGTGCTCGGCGTTTTCTACGCGAGCGGGCTTTCGCTGATCGGCCTGGAACTGGGGCTGATGATCGGGCTGATCTCGGGCTTTCTCTCCTTCATCCCCTATGTCGGCTCGCTCACCGGCTTTGCGCTTGCGGTGCTGCTGGCCGTGGGCCAGTGGGGCGACTGGAATGGCGTGCTGCTGGTGGTGGCCGTCTTCACCGTGGGCCAGGTGCTGGAGGGCTATATCATCTATCCTCGCCTGATCGGGGACCGGGTGGAGTTGCACGCGGTCTGGGTGATCTTCGCGCTGTTCGCCGGCGGCGTGGCCTTTGGCTTCCTGGGCGTGCTGCTGGCCGTGCCCATTGCGGCCGCCATGGGGGTGCTGGCGCGGCATTGGCTGCGGCGCTACCTGGAAAGCCCGCTCTATCTTGACCCGCCAAGGACCGGAATATGACGCAACTCGTGCTGCCGATGGAGGCCGCGCCCTCCTTCGCCGCGGCCGATTTCGTGGCCGATGCGAGCAATGACGAAGCGCGGCGCTGGCTCTCGGCGCCTTCACGCTGGCCCGATGGCCGGCTGCTGCTGGCCGGCCCGGCGGGCACCGGCAAGACGCACCTGCTGCACGCCACCGCGCAGACCCAGGGCTGGGCGCTGCTGCGCGGCCCCGAGCTGCGCGGCATGCCCGAGGCGCCCACGCGCGGCGTCGCTCTGGATGACGCCGACCTGCCGGGGGAGGAGACCGCCCTGCTGCACCTGATGAATGCCTGCGCCGAGGCGAAGCTTCCCCTTCTCATGGCCGCCCCCCGCCCGCCCTCGCGCTGGCGCGTGGCCCTGGCCGACCTCCGCTCGCGCCTGGCCGCCACCGCCGTGGCGCAGTTGGACGAGCCCTCGGATGCGCTGCTGGATGCGCTGCTGGCCAAGCACCTGGCGGACCGGCAATGGCTGCTCGACCCTGGCCTGATCGGCACCCTGCGCCGCCGCCTGCCCCGCCGCGCCAGCGTGATGGCCGAGGCGGTGGCCCGGCTGGACCGCGCCTCCCTCATCGCCGGGCGCCGCCTGACGCGGGCCGCCGCACTGACCATCCTGGCGCCGTTGTTTGATGATGGTTCGGAGACAATGCCGGGTGATGCCGTGCCACCTGGCACGGCCTTGCTGTAGGGAAGCCCCATGTCCAGCGCAGAAGCCCTCCCCCTTCCCGAATCCGACCCCGCCAACGATCCGGGCCGGTTCTTCAACCGCGAGCTGTCCTGGCTCGATTTCAACACCCGCGTGCTGGAGGAGGCGGCAAACCCCCAGCACCCCCTGCTGGAACGGCTGCGCTTCGTCGCCATCTCCGGCTCCAACCTCGATGAGTTCTATTCGGTGCGCGTGGCCGGGCTGGTCGGCCAGGAGCGCGAGGGCGTGCAGACGCTCACGCCGGATGGCCTCTCCCCCACGCAGCAATTGGCGGCCATCCAGGCGCGCGGCGCGACGCTGATCGAAGGCCAGCAGGAGGCCTGGCGCACCCTGCGCCATCTGCTGCGCCCCGCCGGCTTCGCCGTGCTCGACGCCGATGAATTGCAGCCCGCCGACATCGCCTGGCTGGAGCATTATTTCCAGGAGCGCATCTTCCCGCTCATCACGCCGCTGGCGGTGGACCCGGCGCATCCCTTCCCCTTCATCTCCAACCTCGCCCTTTGCATGGTGCTGAAGCTGGTGCGCGAGGAGGATGGCGGCACGATGCGGGCGCTGATCAACCTGCCGCCCCAGGTGGAGCGCTTCATCCGCATGCCCGCCAGCCCCGAAGGCGGTATCCGGTTCGCCGTGCTGGAGGATGTGGTAGCGCTCAACCTGCACCACCTCTTTCCCGGCTTCATCCCCGCCGAGCGCGGCCTGTTCCGCCTGATCCGCGACACCGATGTGGAGTTCGAGGAAGATGCCGAGGATCTGGTCCGCAGCTACGAGACGGCGCTGAAGCGCCGGCGCCGTGGCCGCGCCATCCGCCTCGCCGTGGATGCGCGCATGCCCTCCGACATGACGGATTTCGTGGCCGAGGAACTGGACGCAGACCGCTCGGCCGTCTTTGCCGTGGATGGGCTGCTGGGTGTCGCCGATCTCAAGACCCTCATCGTGGAAGACCGGCCCGACCTGCTGTTCACCCCCTACACGCCACGCTTCCCCGAGCGCATCCTGGATTTCGGCGGCGATTGCTTCGCCGCCATCCGCGCCAAGGACATCGTGGTCCATCACCCCTACGAATCCTTCGACGTGGTGGTGCAGTTCCTGCGGCAAGCCGCGCGCGACCCCAATGTGGTCGGCATCAAGCAGACGCTCTACCGCACCAGCCGCGACAGTCCGATCGCCCGCGCGCTGATCGAAGCAGCCGAGGCCGGCAAATCCGTCACCGCCATGGTGGAGCTGAAGGCCCGCTTCGACGAGGGGCGCAACATCTCCATCGCGCGCGAACTGGAAGCGGCGGGCGTGCAGGTGGTCTATGGCTTCGTGGAACTGAAGACCCACGCCAAGATCAGCCTCGTCATCCGGCGCGAGGGCGCCAATCTTCGCAGCTACGCGCATTTCGGCACGGGCAATTACCACCCCATCACCGCGCGCATCTACACCGACCTCAGCTTCTTCACGGCTGATCCGGTGCTGACGCGCGATGCGTCGAAGCTGTTCAACTACATGACCGGCTATGCCCGGCCCGAGGCGATGGAGCGCCTGGCCTTCGCGCCGCTCACCATCCGCCCCTCGCTGATGGGGCTGATCGAGCAGGAGGTCGCCTTCGCCTCGGCCGGCAAGCCGGGCGGCATCTGGCTCAAGATGAACAGCCTGGTGGACCATGATTTGATTGACGCGCTCTACCGCGCGAGCCAGGCGGGCGTGCGCGTCGAATGCGTGGTGCGCGGCATTTGCTGCCTGCGGCCTGGCGTGCCGGGCCTGTCGGAAAACATCCGCGTGAAGAGCATCGTAGGCCGCTTCCTGGAGCATAGCCGCATCTACTGCTTCGGCAATGGCCACCGCCTGCCCTCGCGCCGCGCCCGCGTCTTCATCTCCAGCGCGGACTGGATGGCGCGCAACATGGATTGGCGCGTGGAAACCATGGTGCCGGTCCAGAATGCGACCGTGCATGCCCAGGTGCTGGACCAGATCATGGTGGTGAACCTGCGCGACGCCGCCCAAAGCTGGGACCTGGAGCCCGATGGCAGCTGGCGCCGCCGCACGCCGGACCCACGGCAATTCTCGGCGCATGAATACTTCATGACCAACCCTTCCCTTTCCGGCCGTGGCAGTGCGCTGCATGCGCCAACCCCACGCCCACCCTCTCACCGTCCCTTGGGCCGCCGCGCCAAGACGGACCGCCTTCATCAGGATTAGCGCATGGCGTCTTCGCCCCAGCACCCGCCGCGTTTCGGCGTGGTGGATCTCGGTTCCAACTCGGTCCGGCTTGTTGTCTATGAGGGCCTGCTGCGGAACCCGCATGCCATCTTCAACGAGAAGGCCGTGCTGGGCCTGGGCCGCGGCCTGCACAGCACCGGCCTGCTGAACGAGGAAGCGTCCGCCCAGACGCTGACCGTGCTCGGCCGCTACCACGCCCTCGCCCGCGGCATGGGGGCGGACCCGGTGGAGGTGCTGGCGACGGCGGCGGTGCGCGATGCCAGCAATGGCCAGGCCTTCATGGCGGGCCTGGCCCAAGTCATGCCAGGCGCCCGCGTCACCGTGCTCTCGGGCGATGAGGAGGCGCGCTTCTCGGCCGAGGGGCTGCTGCTGGGCGTGCCCCAGGCCGATGGCGTGCTGGCGGATCTGGGCGGCGGCTCGCTCGAATTGGTGCGGCTGGTGCAGGGCCGCATCATGGAGACCACCTCGCTCCCCATCGGCACAATTCGCCTGGCCGAACGCGCCGAGGGCGATGTCGCCCGCGCGCGCGGCATCGCAGAAGCCGAATTCAAGCGCGTGCCCTGGCTGGGCGGCGGCGCGGTGAAGGATTTGTTCCTGGTGGGCGGAACCTTCCGCGCCATGGCCCGGATGCACATCGCGCAGACCGGCTATCCGCTCTCCATCGTCCATCACTACGCGATCCGCCGCGAGGAGGCACGCGACCTTGCCGGTGTCGTGATGAACGCGCCGCGCAAATCGCTGGAGCGCATGCCGGCCGCCCCCAGCAAGCGCGTGGGGGATCTGCCCTTCGCCGCCGTGGTCATGCGCCGCCTGCTGCGCGCCTCGGGCGCCGCGCGCGTCGTCTTCTCGGGCAATGGCCTGCGCGAGGGCTGGTATGGCCGCCGTCTGCACGCGGCCGAACGCATGCGCGACCCGCTTCTGGCCGCCGCCCAGGAAATCGGCCTGCGCCTGGGCCGCGATGCCGGTCTGCCGCCCGCCCTGCTGCGCTGGACAGAACCCCTGGTGGAGGAGGGCGACACCGAGCCCGCCTTACGCATCGCCGCCTGCTGGATCAGCGATAGCGGCGCGCTGGACCACCCGGAATACCGCGCCGAACAGGCCTTCTTCCGCCTGCTGCGCCTGCATGGCGTGGGACTCGACCACTACGCACGCGCCTTCCTGGCCCTGGTGGCCGCACTGCGCTACGAGGCCGATCCAACCGCCGCCTATCTGACGCCGGCGCGGCTGCTGCTCTCCGCCGCCTCCGTGCGGCGCGCGGAAATTCTGGGGGCCGCGCTGCGCCTGGGCTTCACCCTCTCGGGCGGCGTGCCGAGCCTGCTGGATGCCACGCAGATGGAACGCCGCGGGCGGCGCCTGACGCTGAAGCTGGAGCAGGGCGCGGGCGTCTTCGCGGGCGAGAGCGTGTTACGGCGGCTGGAGGCACTGGCCCTCACCCTGGGGCTGGACCCGGCGTTGGAGGTGGCGTGAGCCCTTCCAGCCTGGCTAAGGCCGGAACACCGCCAGCAGCACCGTCAGCGTGAACAGCGACAGCAAGGTGGAGACCAGCACCGAGGCGCCCGAGGCCTCGGTCCCCACCGAATAGCGCCGCGCGAGAAGAAAGGCATTGGCGCCGGTCGGCAGCGCGGCCGTCACCGTCGCCACCGCGATTTCCAGTTCGGAGAGGCCCATCGCCGTGGTGATGGCCCAGACCAGCACCGGCAGCGCCACGAGCTTCAACGTCACCGTCACCGACATCTGCCGCCAGGCCGCCCGCGCATCGAAGCCATGCAGGCTGCCGCCCAGGCAGAACAGCGCGACAGGGGGCGAAGCCGCGCCCAGCAGTTCCAGCGTGCGCCGCGCCGCGCCCGGCACGGGCAGCGCCAGCGCGCTCCAGAGCATGGCCAGCACCACCGCCATCACCACCGGGTTGCGGGCCACCCCCGCCAGGGTGGTCCCCAGCAGCCGCATCGGCGCCGCACGCTGGTTCTGGCCGATCTCGGCCACCACCGTCGCCGCCCCCAGCAGCACCATGGAATGCAGCGCCAGGATGGTGAGCAGGATGGCGAGCCCCTGCGGCCCGAAGGCTGCCAGGATCAGCGGAATCCCCATCATCACCGTATTGCCGTAGCTGACATCGAGCGCGAGCATGCCACCCGCCGCCAGCCCCATCCCCGAACGC
>Ga0136707_1000353_pt1 | contig 10098 bp, 14 predicted proteins | sample 4C3metaG_FD_101397 | JGI IMG/M metagenome (GOLD analysis project Ga0136707, IMG submission 101397) | Freshwater bacterial and archeal communities from Indian Creek, Illinois, USA - 4C3 metaG | ecosystem: Environmental > Aquatic > Freshwater > Unclassified | place: USA: Indian Creek, Illinois...
GGCCCGCGCCGCGGGCCGAGGCCGCGACTGCGGCCCGCCGCTTATGCGGCGAAGCCAAGCGCGCGGATGCGCGCGCCGGCGTCTGAGGGCGGATCGGTCACGATCCGCGAGATTTGGTATTATGCCTCCGCCGCCCCTCATGTCGCGTTGTAGCGCCCCGGCGGCCGCGCGGCCCTCGCAAGCGCCCTTCAGGAGCCCTTGCGGCTTTTTTCGATGAGCGCAATCAACCCTGGCGGAATGGGTTCTTCCGCCAGCTTGCCGAACATGCTGTTCAGCCCGCGATCCAGCCAAAGGTCGAATGCGGCATCCGGCGCCGCATCCGGCGCGCGCCGCGTCTTCTGCCTGGCCGAAGCCATCACCCGCTTCTCCTTGCCGGAATTGTCCTGATCCTTGGACAAGTCACCTCCTAGGTGAGCCACATGCCGTGAAATTCACGATCGGTCTGTGACGTCCGACTTGCCTCAGGCGCAAGCTTCAGGTCAAGACGCGCCCTTGGCCTTGCGCCTTTCACGAGAGGCCGCGCGGCGGCTTCCCCCTGGATCCAGATCCGAAGCTGGGCGCGCGTCCGGGAAACGCGGGCCTTCAGCGTTCCCACCGGAATGCCCATCTGCACCGAGGCATCCTCGTAGGAGACTCCCTGCACCGAGATCATCATGAGCAGCAGGCGCTGGCCAGCCGGCAGCCTGGCCAGATGGTGGTGCAATTCCTTCATCGCGAGGCTTTCCTCCTGCCCGCCGCTCCGCGCCAGCGAAGCGGGCGGCGCATCCTCGATCGAGGCGGTGGGCCGGCGGCGGCGGCAATCCGAGAGAAAGCGGTTTCTGAGGATGCTGCCCATCCAGGCGCGAAAATTCGTGCCGGGCTCAAACGAGTTCTTGGCCGCCAGGGCATTGGCGACGGCTGTCTGCACCAGATCATCCGAGTCGGAGCGGTTGCGCGTCAGAGCCAAGGCCTGCTGACGCAGCGACGGCAAGGCGGCCATCATGAGGTCGTGAAAATCGGTCGCGGGAACTCCTGGGGAGGCGATTCCGCAATTCACGGTTTCAGGACTTTCTACATGTGGCGGTTCGGGGCTCATGAGGAAGACCTTTCACGGATATACGACGGTCAAACTCGCCAGCCTCGTCTTCGATGCATGTCTTTTTATCCATGAGTTGAAAAACCGCCTTTTGTCGTGCAACCCTGGACCGAATCGATGGTTTGCAACCCACGGCACTGGTGCCGCGACGTGGCGCCAGCGATGCCTTTTGCATCAAGCCAGGACGTTCCGGGACCCGGGTGAATCATGGTACCAGTGCGAACGCGGTTTATCCAATGCGATCCGAATTCCATCCGGGTGCCATCCGGCTCGGCCACCCGCCCAATCCCCTCCTGACATGGGAACCACGGATCTTGCCTGATGCCTCGGATCTGATCGCCGCCCTGCCCTATGCGCGCCGCTATGCCCGCGCCCTCACCGGGGCGCAGGTATCCGGCGATGAAACGGTAGCCCACGCGGTCGGCCTGGTGCGCGACGACCTGCCACCCAGGCTTGGCCTTTTCGCCGCCATCACCTCCCTCACCTCAGGCCATGCCGAGGCTCCCGGCATGCCCCCGCTGGCACGCCACCTGCTGCTGCTGACCACCATCGAGGCACTCACCATGGCCGAGACCGCCAGCGTGACGGGCCTGGAGGTCAGCGAGGTGGAGCGCCGCATCGCCGCGGCGCGCGAGGCCATCAAATCCACCGTCGTCACCCGCGTGCTCATCATCGAGGATGAACCGATCATCGCGATGGACCTGCGGATGCTGGCGCAGGAATGCGGGCATACCGTCGTGGGCGTCGCCGCGACCGAGGCCGATGCGGTGCGCCTGGCGGCCGAGGGCGATGCGCGGCTGATCCTCGCGGACATCAACCTCGGGCGGGGCGGCAACGGCATCAGCGCCGTGCGGCAGATCCTGCAACGGATCGAGGTGCCGGTGATCTTCGTCACCGCCTATCCGGAGGATCTGCTGACGGCCGAGGGGATCGAGCCCGCTTTCGTCATGCGAAAGCCCTTCGACCGGCTCATGCTCGCCGTCCTCACCTACCAGGCGATCAGCCCAGGCTACGTCCCCCTCGCCTGACGCCTGCAACCCGCCCCCGGGAACCGCGTTTCTCCGCTGCGACCGTGTTTTCGCGGCCATTGAGGAGAGCGCAAATGAACTGGGACACCATCAAGGGCAATTGGAAGCAGATGACTGGCTCCATCAAGGAGCAATGGGGCAAGCTGACCGATAACGACCTGACCGCCATCGAAGGCCGGCGCGACCAGTTGGTCGGCCAGATCCAGGAAAAATATGGCATTGCGAAGGATGAGGCCGAGGCGCAGGTGAAAACCTGGGAGGACCGCCACCGCTCCGGCTGAATTGCGCTTGCCGCACGAGACCGGGGCCGGATGGCCGCGCCCCGGTCCACTCCTTCGCATCATGGCGGCGACCGAGCGTGACGCCTGAAAGGACCGGCCGTGCTTGCCTGGGCCATGATCTTCCTTCTGGTGGCGCTGATCGCCGGCGCCTTCGGGTTTGCCGGTGGCCCCAGCCAGGCCAACGGCACCGCGCGCCTCATGTTTTTCGTCTTCCTCATGCTCTTCGCCCTCGCGCTCCTGACCGGCGCGGGCAGGGATATCTAGCATGCCGGCCCGACGAGACGCCCCGCTGCTGGCGCCCGCCCGAAAATGGCCTCGGCTCAGGGCCGCCCCACCCTCCGGTTCGACCCGACGCAACTCCCTTCCCATAGCGGCCGCCTGGGCGAACAGCAGCGCCTGGCCTTCGCGCGCCTGCTGCTGCACCGGCCGCGCTGGATTTTCATGGAGGAGGCGACGGATGAGGCGAGCCAGGACGCCATGACGCAACTTGTCCTCGATGAATTGCCCGACGCGGCCCTGGTCTCGATCGGCCAGCGGCCTGGCCTCGCCGCCTTCCACACGCGCACGCCGACGCTGGTGCGGGCCGAGTGCGGTGCGCGCCTTTCCCGGCCGCGGCGGCGGCCCAAGCTGGCGAAGCCGGCCCCGGCGCGGTGACGCTCATTCCGCTTCCAGCGCCTGGACCGTCCATCGCGCGCCCACCCATTCGCGCAGCATGACGGAGCATCCCGCCGCCTCGGCGGTGATGAGGTTCCAGCCATTGGGCCGGCCCGTCCCGCGCGGCGAGAGCGCGCTGGGCGCCACCACCTGCAACGGCCCCCCTTGCCCCAACCGCGTCACCCCTGGCCGGTGCAGATGGCCGCAGAGCAGCGCCGCCACGCCATGCGAGCGCAGCAGCGCGATCGTCGTCTCGGCATGGCGGGGCGCGCGCCGGGCGATGGCCCAGGCGGGATGGCGCAACGGATGATGGCAGACCACCACCGTGACGTCCTCGCCAGGCAGGGAGAGCGCGGCATCGAGCAGCCCGCGCCTGGCTTCGGACACGGCGCCGGCGGCCCAGTCGAGATGCCATTGCGCCCGGCTGGTGCTGTCGAAGCCGATCAGCCGCAGGCCGGGCAGCGTCAGCACATCCGGCAGGCGGACGGGCCGCGCGGCGAGCCAGCGCTGGCGCGGATGCAGGAAGCGCTCGAACAGTTCGAAGCGGGGGATGTCGTGGTTGCCGGGCACCACCAGCAGCGGCGCTTCCAGCGCTTCCAGGAAGGCGATGGCGGCCACGAATTCCCCAGGCATTGCGCGTCGGGTGAGGTCGCCGCTCACCACCACGGCCTCGGGCGCCTGGGCCTTGATGTCGGCGGCCAGCGCGCGGACCTGCTCGGGCGCCGCCTCGCCGAAATGCAGGTCCGACAGATGCGCGATGCGCGGCATCAGGGCGGCGCCAGCAGGCGCAGCTTGCGCGGATGCAGCCGGTAGCGCACCGGGCCGGGCACCAGGTGCATCTCGCCATCCAGGCTCAGGCGCAGCCAGGGCGTGCGGCCATGGATGACCAGGCGGCTGCCCAGGATCGTCTTCACCTCGGCATCCCCGCTCAACCCGCCGCGCAGCCACCGGATCGCCTGGCGCAACCGCGCGACGAAGCCGCCCGGCCGCGCGAGGTCCACGACAAGAAGCGGCGGCTCGCCCGGGGCCGGCAGGGTGACCACCGCCGCATGGCCGCGCGATCTGGGGCGCCGGCCGCTGCGGATCGCCACCCCGCGCGAGGTGGGGCGCAGCAATTCGCGCATGCCGGCGCGCATCACCGGCCACCAGCCGCGCAGGCCCGCACCGCGCTGCATTTCCCGAAAGCGCATGAGCCGCGAGGGCGAGCCGATGATGCTCTGGTAGAGAAACAACTCGCCATTCGCCGTCGCCACATCCAGCAGGGTGAATTCCGCCGGGCGATAGGCGGCGGCGGCCAGCACGGGGTCGGCCGGCAAACCGAGGCGGGTGCAGACCCGGTTCATGGTGCCGCCCGGCAGGGGTGCCATGGCGCGCTCGCTACCCAACAGCCGGGCCGCCGCGCTGCGCAAGGTGCCATCCCCCCCCGCGACAAACACCACCTCCGCGCCCGAGGCCGCGGCGACCTCCCATTGTTCATCCAGCGAAATGCCTTCCCCCACCTCCCCGCACAGGATGAAGCCCGATGAGCGAAGCGCCGAGACGAGGGCTGCCCTGGGTTCGAACAGGCCGGCCAGGGACCCGGCCTGTTGGTTGACGATCAGGGCAGCGCGCATCCCCTTCAGCGCGTGGCGCGATTCACCGCGCGCCCCGCTGCCGTACCAGGCGGGTTGCCCGGCATGCCATCGGATTGCATCGGATAGGCGCCCGAGACGTTGGTCCCCGCGGCCTGGTCCAGCGCGCGTGTGGCCGCGGTGCCTGGGGGATTACCCGATGGGTTGGCCACGCGACCATCCTGCGGAGTCGTGCAGGCGGCCGCGCCGATCAGCAGGGCGCCCAGCGCCAAGTTTCGCAGCAGCGTCATGGTCTTGTCCTTCAAAGCGTGGGTGCGGAGAACCGCCAAGCTCAACGCCACTTCCCCCGCACGGTTGCCTGCCGCAACCCGCCGCGCGTGATTGCGTTCAACCGGACGCAAAACAGGAGAGAAAATCATGCGTGGGGTCCTGCTCTGGCTCGTCGGCATTCCGCTTCCCATCATCATCGCGCTGTATCTGTTCGGCGTGCTGTAAGCGTTGCTGCGGTACACAATCTGGTTTCTGGGATGTGCAGGACCGCCTGCGTGAATTGTCGGCTCAGGGCGACCCGCTGGAGAAGCTCTCGGCGATGCAGGCGGCCAGGCGGTTGGCCAGACCCAGGCGGGTTTCGATCTCGCGCAGGGCCAGCACGCCGCCGTCCGACGAGAGCTTGCAGCCATCGAAGCGGGCGATCATGGGCTTGCCGCAAACCGGTGACAGGCCGGGCAGTGCGGGGGTAGATTCAGCTTTGGCGGGCATGGCGTCCGAAATCGAAAGGGTTGAGGTATCGCAACCAAATCCTATGGCCGATCAAGGAGTTTTGCCATATCCGCTAACCCTGGTGAATCATCCGGGTTAGCTTTGCGTTCCGTTTGAACGAGGCCGGGTCCGGGGAATTTGAGGGGCAGCACCCCTCAAGGAGCAATCGCATGCGCACAGAGTCCGACAGCCTCGGCACCATCGAAATCCCGGCTGAGCGTCTCTGGGGGCCGCAGACCGAGCGTGCGCGCGCCCTTTTCGCCATCGGCACCGAGCGTTTCCCGCATATCCTGATCCGCAGCATGGGCCAGCAGAAATGGGCTGCGGCCGAAGCCAATGCGCGGCTCGGCGAGTTGCCGGTGCACCTGGCCGACCCCATCCGCCAGGCGGCGAACGAGATCATCCAGGGCCACCGGGACGAGGATTTCCCGCTCACCATCTGGCAGACCGGCTCCGGCACCCAGACCAACATGAATGCCAATGAGGTGATTGCGAACCGCGCCAACCAACTGCTCGGCCATCCGCTGGGCGCGCGCAAGCCGGTGCATCCCAATGATCATGTGAATCGCGGCCAGTCCTCCAATGACAGCTTCCCCACGGTGATGCACCTGGCCGCCGCCCAGGCCGCGCAATTCCGGCTGAGGCCGGCGCTGGAGGCGCTGGCCAGCAGCCTCCAGGCCCGCGCTGAGGAATGGGTCGGCATCATCAAGATCGGCCGCACGCATCTGATGGATGCCGTGCCCGTCACGCTGGGCGGCGAATTCGCGACCTATGCGCGGCAGGTGATGCAGGGCGTGGCGCGGCTGGAGGGCTGCATGCCGCGCCTGCTGCAATTGCCCCAGGGCGGCACGGCGGCCGGCACCGGCCTGAACCGCCATCCGGATTTCGATGCGCTGTTCTGCGAGGTGATCGCCACCCGCATCGGCCTTCCCTTCACGCCCAACCCCGACAAATCCGAAGGCATGGCCGCGCATGACGCGCTGCTGGAACTACATGGCGCGCTGAACACCATCGCCGCCTCGCTCATGAAGATCGCCAATGATGTGCGCCTGCTGGGCAGCGGCCCGCGCGCGGGCCTGGCGGAACTGGTGCTGCCTGAGGATGGGCTGTCCAGCAGCATCATGCCCGGCAAGACCAACCCGACCCAGAGCGAGGCGCTCGCCATGGTCTGCGCCCAGGTGATGGGCAACCAGGTGACGGTGAGCATCGGCGCCAGCTCGGGCCATCTGGAGCTGAACACCTTCAAGCCGGTGATCATCCACGCCGTGTTGCAATCCTGCCTGCTGCTGGCCGATGCGGCCGAGAGCTTCGCCCGCAACATGGTCGAGAAGCTGCAACCCAATCTGCCACGCATCGCCGAGAATCTCGCCAAATCTCTCATGCTGGCCACGGCGTTGAACCCGCATATCGGCTATGATCAGGCGGTCGCAGTCGCCAAGCTCGCCCTGCATGAGAATCTGACGCTGCGCGAGGCGGCGCTGCGCCTGAATGCCGTGACGGCCGAGGAATTCGACGCCTGGGTGCGGCCCGAGGCGATGCTGCGGCCCGGCGGCTGAGCATGCGCCACCTCGCCAAGCGCAGCCTCAGGCTGGCGGGCCATGCCACCTCCATCGCGCTGGAGCCGGAATTCTGGGTGGTGCTGGAGGCCGAGGCCGCACGGCGCCAGATCACGCTGGCCGCGCTGATCGCCGAGCGTGACGCGGCCCGCGCCGAGGCGGGTGAGCCGCTGGCCAGCCGCCTGCGAGTCTTCGCGCTGGCCGTGGCGGCGCGGCGGGACTGAGTTTCAGCCCAGCCCGACCAACCGTAACACCAGCCCGGCACCCGCCGCGACACCCAGCACCTGCACCACGCCGAGCCTGAGGCGGAACAGGCAGAAGCCAGCCAGCGCCGAGAGCAGCAGCGCCGCCGGCTGGACGCTGGCGAAGACCGGCAGGATGCCGTCCATCCGCTCGAAGATCACCCGCAGCCCGAACCAGATGGCCAGATTGGCGATCACGCCCACCACCGCTGCCGTGACGCCCGCCAGCGCGCCACGCAGCCGCGGCACGTCATGCAGCTTCTCGACATAAGGGGCGCCCAGGAAGATCCAGGCGAAGCAGGGCAGGAAGGTGACCCAGAGCGTCAGCGTGGCGCCCGCCACCGCGCCCAGCGCGCCGGAATCGCGCCAGCCCGCCAGGAAGCCCACGAATTGCAGCACGAGGATGAGCGGGCCGGGCGTGGTCTCCGCCAGGCCGAGGCCGGCCAGCATTTCGGGCGCGCTCAGCCATCCGTAATTCTCCACCGCCTCCTGCGCCACATAGGCCAGCACCGCATAGGCGCCGCCAAAGGTGACCACCGCCATCTTGGAGAAGAACCAGGCGATATCGGCAAACACGCCGCCCACGGGCATCAGCAGCGCCACGGGCCAGAGCCAGAGCGCCAGCGCGACCAGCCCCGCGCGGCGGGCCAGCGGCGCCATGGCGGCGATGCGGCGAGGATCGGCTTGCAGCGCGGCATCCAATGCGGCCGGCCCGCCCTCGCGCGGCTTGCCATGGCCGCCGGCGACGAAGGCCGTGGGCATGGCATAGCCCAGCGCCGCGGCGGCCAGCACCACTGCGGGGAAGGGGAGGCCGAACACGAAAAGCGCCATGAAGGCCGTCACCGCCAGCGCCCAGGGCAGCGCCCCCTTCAGCGCGCGCTTGCCCACCTTGATCAGCGCCTCGACCACCAGGATCAGCACCGCGCATTTCAGTCCGAAGAACAGCGCCGCGATCAGCGGCACATCGCCGAAGGCCGCGTAGATGAAGGAGAGCGCCAGCATCACCGCCGCCCCCGGCAGCACAAACAGCAAGCCCGCCGCGATGCCGCCCTTCACCCCATGCATCAGCCAGCCGAGATAGGTGGCAAGCTGCATCGCCTCCGGCCCTGGCAGCAGCATGCAGAAATTCAGCGCATGGAGGAAACGCCGGTCGCTCACCCAATGGCGCTGGTCCACCACCTCGCGCTGCATCAGGGCGATCTGGGCGGCCGGCCCGCCAAAGGAGAGGCAGCCGATGCGCGCCCAGACGCGCAATGCCTCATTGAAGCTTGGCAATGCGGTCATGCGGGGCGTCCTGTCGGCCAGTTGTGGGTTTCCTGCGCCGCGTCGCGGCACCAGCGGAAGAAGGCGTCATACAGCGTGAGGCCGGCCTCAAGCTGCGCCAGGTCATCGCGATGCATGCGCGACAGGCCGAGCGAGGCGGCGAGCAAGCCGGCCGCTTCCGGCGCCAGCGCCAGATCCGCCGTATCCGCGCCGCGCACCAGCAGCGCCAGATGGTCGAGGGCGGGCATGCTCAGGCCGAATTCCTGAATCATCACGTCGAAGGTGCAGCGCGGGCCGCGATGCGACCAGAAGACGCCCTCGATGTCGAAGGGTGTTGCGCCGAAGCGCTCGGCCACGCCCGCCACCTCCGCAGGGGCGACGAAAAGAAACACCGCCGAGGGGTCCACGAAGCGCCGGATCAGCCAGGGGCAGGCGTCAAGCCGAAGGCTTGCCTCCGGCAAGGCTCGGTCCACCTTGGGCCGCGCCCGCGTCACCCAGAGCGTGCGCCCCTGCGCGTCGCGCGGCGGGAGATGCGTGGGCGAGACGAGCGGCAAGCCTGCGGCCTCCCAGGCCAGGAAGCCGCCTTCCAGCGCTTCCGCGCGCGCGCCGTGATGGCGCAGCCAGGCCGCCGCACCCTGGCTGAGCTTGAGGCCCTTCTGGCAGATCACGACAACATCGCGCCCCCGCCAGGATTCCGCCCAACCCGCGACATTCGTGTGGGAGGCGCGCAGGCTGCCGGGAAGGGCGCGCGGATCGGCGGCGAAATCCTCGGGCGTGCGAAGGTCGAGCAGGGCAGGAGCATCGGGCAGGCCGATGCGGCGCGCCAGTTGAGCGGTGGTGATGATGTCGGGAGGGGGCATGTGCGTGCATCCGGGTGCAAGGATGCGATGCTTGGGCCCCAGTCCTGAAAAGGTGGGCCTCACGGGGTGATCGCGCTGCCCCCTTGTGCCTGAGCTTGCGGTGACGAATGCTGCATGTCAAGCAACGCCTTGGGGACTCGCATGAACCTCGCCGGATTGAGCCTGCGCGATCTTGAATACGTGGCGGCCGTGGCGGAGCACCTGCATTTCGGACGCGCCGCGCAGTCCTGCGGCGTGAGCCAGCCCACCCTCTCGGGCCAGCTACGCAAGCTGGAGGAGTTCCTCGGCGTCGAGGTCTTCGAGCGCAGCCCGCGCGGCGTCCTGGTGACGCGCCGCGGCGAGGAGGTGGTGGCGCAGGCGCGCCGCATCATCAGCGAGGCGCGGCGCCTGTTCGAAGTGGTCCGCATCGGCGCCGAGCCGCTGACGGGCACGCTGCGCCTTGGCGTGATCTCCACCCTCGGCCCCTATCTCGTGCCCTTCCTGCTCAAGCCGCTGCGCGCACGCTACCCCGAGCTGAAGCTGCTGCTGACCGAGGGCCATACCCGCGCGCTGGTGCGGCAACTGGAAGAAGGCGATCTGGATGCGATGCTCGCCATCAGCCCGATCGGCGAAGCGGAGCTGACCGACCTGCCGCTGTTCCGCGAGGAACTGGCGCTGGCCGTCCCGCGCGACCATCCCCTCGCCCAGAAGGAGGCGGTGAACCCCGAGGATATTCCCGTGGGCGAACTCATCCTGCTCGCCGAGGGGCACTGCCTGCGCGAACAGGCCATGCAACTCTGCCCCTCCCGCATCCGCGAGGGCAGCGCGGA
>Ga0136707_1000356_pt1 | contig 10081 bp, 8 predicted proteins | sample 4C3metaG_FD_101397 | JGI IMG/M metagenome (GOLD analysis project Ga0136707, IMG submission 101397) | Freshwater bacterial and archeal communities from Indian Creek, Illinois, USA - 4C3 metaG | ecosystem: Environmental > Aquatic > Freshwater > Unclassified | place: USA: Indian Creek, Illinois...
AGCGGGGAGTGTGGCTGGTGCGGGGGGCGGGGGGCATGCTGGCGAATTCCTTTCGTGATCACCATTTAGAACATTTGGAGAACATAGCCGGAAGTCTTGCCTCGGCGCAAGGATGGAGAGTAACATTTTCCTATTGCGCGATGACGTGACACCTATGATGGTCAGCCGCGATGCGACATGGTGACATCTGGCGGGCGATTGATTCGCTCGCCGCCGAAAATGGCCTCTCCGCCTCGGGTCTCGCCCGCAAGGCCGGGCTGGACCCGACCGCGTTCAACCCCTCGAAGCGGATCGGGCCGGATGGCCGCGCCCGGTGGCCCTCCACCGAGAGCGTCGCCAAGGTGCTCAACGCCACTGGCGCGGGGGTGGAGGCGTTTGCTGCGCTCGTCTCCGGGCAGGCGACCCTGCCCAGCCTCGCACGCGGGCCGCGCCCCTCGCGCCGCGTGCCGCTGATCGGCCTGGCCCAGGCCGGCGGGGAGGGCTTCTTCGACGATGCCGGCTTCCCCGTGGGGGGGAGCTGGGATGAAATCAGCCTGCCCGAGATCAGCGACCCGAATGCCTATGCCTTGGAGATTTCCGGCGACTCCATGGAGCCTGTCTTCCGCGACGGGGATGTTGTCATCGTCTCGCCCGCCTCGCCGGTGCGCCGGGGGGATCGCGTGGTGGTCCGGACGCGGCTGGGCGAGGTCATGGCCAAGGAATTGAAGCGGCAAAGCGCCAAGCGAATCGAATTGGCCAGCCTGAATCCGGCCCATCCCGATTACAGCTTCGAGTTGCCGGACATCGCCTGGCTACACCGCATCCTCTGGGCCAGCCAATAGCCGGGAGGCCAGCATTCGGTCGCTGGTGCGGCCTTCCCGAAGGGCACGCCTGCCAGGATGCCTCACCGCCAGGGTGAAGCGTCCCAGCGGTTCATGGCCTAGACCATGATGCGTTCGCTTGCGCTCACTTTCATGGTCTCGCCACTGCTGAGAGCGGTATTCAACGTTTTCGGCGATTCCGCCTCAACGCATCCCGCTCTAACGGAATACCGGCACGGCATCATCATCCACCGGCGGCGGTGGCGGCACTTCGATGGTGACGGAGGCGGGATCAACCCCGGTGCCGCGATCCAGGAAGAAGGTCACCGTCTCGGGCCAGTAGATCACGATGGCGACGAGGACGAGTTGCAGGCACAGCCAGGGGATGGCGCCCAGGTAGATGTCCTTCGTCAGAACCGATTTGGGCGCGATGGAGCGCAGGTAGAACAGCGCGAAGCCGAAGGGCGGGTGCATGAAGCTGGTTTGCAGGTTGATGCAGAGCAGCACGCCGAACCAGATCAGATCAATGTCCAGCTTGGTGGCGACGGGCGCCAGCAGCGGAACCACGATGAAGGCGATCTCGAAGAAGTCGAGGAAGAAGGCCAGGAAGAAGATGAACACGTTGACGAAGATCAGGAAGCCGGTCTGGCCGCCCGGCAGGTGGCTGAGCAGGTGCTCCACCCAATGCGAGCCATCCACGCCTTGGAACACCAGGCTGAACACGGTCGCGCCGATCAGGATGTAGATGACCATGGCGGTGAGGCGCATGGTGTTGCCCATCGCCTGGCGCAGCAGCTTCCAGGAGAAGGTGCCGTTCATCATGGCCAGCAGCATGGCACCCACGGCGCCCATGGCACCCGCTTCGGTGGGCGTGGCCAGCCCCATGAAGATGGTGCCGAGCACCAGGAAGATCAGCGCGATGGAGGGCACCATGCCCTTGAGCACGCGGCGGTAGAGCGGCCAGCCGCGCGGCATCAGCGCCTCGGGCGGCAAGGGCGGCATCTTGTGTGGCGCCACGATGCTGACCACCGCGATGAAGCCGATGAACAGCAAAATCTGCAGAATCGACGGGCCGATGGCACCCGCATACATGTCGCCCACGCTCTTGCCGAGCTGGTCGCCCAGGACGATGAGCACGAGCGAGGGCGGGATGAGCTGGGTGATGGTGCCCGATGCCGCGATGACGCCGGTCGCTATCCGCATGTCATAGCCATAGCGGATCATGATGGGCAGCGAGATCATGCCCATGGCGATGACCGAGGCCGCGACCGTGCCGGTGATGGCGCCCAGCACCGCGCCCACCAGGATCACCGCATAGGCCAGGCCGCCCGGGATCTTGCCAAAGAGCTGCCCGGTGCCCTCCAGCAGATCCTCGGCCAATCCGCAGCGCTCCAGGATCGCGCCCATCAGGGTGAAGAAGGGGATGGCCAGCAGCAGGTCGTTCGAGAGGATGCCGAAGACGCGCAGCGGCAGGTTGCCCAGATAGGCCATGGTGAAGAAGCCGAGCTCGATCGAGAGGAAGCCGAAGAACAGCCCCACCGCGCAGAGCGAGAAGGCCACCGGGAAGCCCAGCAGCAGGAAGATAACAAGCCCGCCGAACATGAGTGGCGGCATGATGTCCAAGCTCATCGCCAAACCTTCACTGTTCGGGGCGCTGGTATTCGGTGACGACGGCAACTCCCTGGACGGGGCCGCGCAGCAGGGCCACGCGCTTGATCAACTCGGAGAGGCCTTGCAGCAGCAGCAGGAAAAAGCCCAGCGGCAGCAGCAGCTTGGCGGGCCAGCGCAGCAGCCCGCCAGGGCTGGCCGAGCCCTCATTGCGCATCAGGCTGTCCAGGAAGAAGGGCCAGGTCATCCAGGTGAGCAGGATCATGGCGGGCAGCAGAAAGAGGATGAGGCCGAAGATGTCCACATAGAGCCGGCCACGGTCGCTCATCCAGCCATAGAGCAGGTCCACCCGCACATGCTCGTTGCGGAACAGCGTGTAGCTGGCGCCCAGCATGACCACGGCGGCGAAAAGATACCACTGCACCTCAAGCCAGGCATTGGAGGAGATGTTGAAGCCGTAGCGGCTCAGCGCGTTGCCCGCGCTGATGGCGCAGGCGAGGAGGATGCACCAATCGGCCATGCGGCCGAACTTCTCATTCATCCAGTCAACGCCTCGGCTGAAGGCCAGTAGCAGTTCCATCACGCCCCCCTGCCGGAACTTGCGTCACGCTCATGTGCTGCACGCTCCCTACAGATTAGTTTCGGCTTGTCCAGCCTCGATTGGGGCTGACGCTCGGGCCTCGCCCTCTCGGCCGGGGCTGTTAAGCTCTCCCCTGTGACCGGCCGATTCGCGATCCCTGGGCCTGGAGGCCGGCGGTGCTGACACTGCTGGGCGTGAGCTTCGTTGCCCTGCTCGCCCTCTCGGCGCTGGGGGCTTCGGGGCGGGCGCCGCGGCTCATGTTCCTGGGAAGTGCCGTCGCCGCCGCGGGCCTGGGCCTGGTTGGCTTCCTTGGTCTGCCAGCCACGAGTCTGGCCTTTGGCCCGCCCTGGGCGCCGGCGCAGATCGCCGTGGATGCGCTGGGCGGCTGGTTCCTCATCATCCTGGCCCTGGTGGCCGTGCCCTCCTGCCTCTTTGCCGCCAGCGCCCCGCCGCCGCCCCGCGCCGAGGGCGCCGCCTTCCCGATCTTCCTGGCGGGCATGGCGCTGACCCTGATCGCGGCGGATGGCTTCACCCTGGTGCTGGGCTTCGAATTGATGTCGCTCGCCTCCTGGGGCCTGATCGCGGCGCGGCATGCGACGGGCAAGGGCCGGCGAGCGGCGCGGCTCTACCTCGCTTTCGCTGCCTTCTCCGGGATTTGCCTGATTGGCGCGGTGGCGCTGCTGGCTGGGCCGGGGCTGGGTTTCGCCGCCATGCGTGGCGCCCCGCCCGATGGTTGGCGCGCGGCGGGCGTGCTGGTGCTGGTCCTGCTTGGCGCGGGTTCCAAGGCTGGGCTCGTGCCCTTCCATGTCTGGCTGCCGCTGGCGCATCCGGCGGCCGCCACGCCGGTTTCGGCGCTGATGTCGGGCGCCATGGTCAAGATCGCGCTCTATGTGATGATCCGGCTGTTGTTTGACCTCGCGGGCGCGTCGCAGCCGGCCTGGTGGGGCTTGCCGCTCATCGGCCTCGGCGTGGCGACGGCGCTGATCGGCGCCTTGCGGGCCAATCTGGAGCGCGACACCAAATCCATCCTCGCCTGCTCCACGCTGGAAAATATGGGGCTGATGGCGGCGGCCCTGGGCCTGGCGCTGGTCTATCGCGGGGCGGACCTGCTGCCGCTGGCCTCCGTGGCGCTGGCCGCAGCCCTGCTGCACGCGCTGAACCATGCGGGCTTCAAGACGCTGCTCTTTCTCTGCATGGGCGCCGTCCACAGCCTGGCGGGCAGCCGCGATCCGGACCGGCTGGGCGGGCTGATCCACCGTATGCCCTGGGTGGCGGGCTGCGCCATGCTGGGGGCGCTCTCCGCCGCCGCGCTGCCGCCACTCTCCGGCTTTGCCAGCGAGTGGCTGCTGTTGCAGGCGTTGATCCAGGGTTTCCGGGTCTCCGACATGTCGGTCCAACTCATCGCGGCCGTCTCGCTCGCGGTGGTGGGCATGGCGATCGGGCTGGCGGCGGCTGCCATGGTGCGGCTGATCGGCCTCGTCTTCCTGGGCCGGCCGCGCACGCCGAGAGGGGCTGGCGCGCCGGACGCCTCGGGGCTGATGCGCGCGGCATTGCTGCTGCCGGCCGGGCTGACCCTGCTGCTCGGACCGCTGGCGGCGGTTGCGCTGGGCGGGCTGGATGGGCCGATCCGGCAGGTGCTGGGCGCGCCGGCCGCAGCACCCCGCTTCGGGCTGGAACTGGCACTGGGGGATGGCGGCTCGCGCTATATGCCAGGGCTGGTCGCGCTGCTGCTGTTGCTGGTGATCGGCGCGGTGTTCTGGCTGGTGCGCCGGCGCTCGCCCCAGGCGCCAAGCCATGGCCCGGCCTGGGATTGCGGCTTCATGCCGCCGCCGCCGCATTTGCCCTTCGGCGACCCGCTGAGCCAGGTGAGCGCGCAGGGCCTGGGCCAGCCCATCCGGCGCAGCCTGGGGCACCTGGCCATCGCCCCGCGCGAGGCCCTGGTGGACCAGCCGCCCGGCGCGGCCGCCCCCGCCCGGCTTCGGGTCGAGGGGCGGGATCGCGGCTTCACGAAATTCCTCTACCCCCTGGCCCGCGCCCGCCGCGTCCTGGCGCGCGAGGCCGAATTGCTGCGTGGGCTGAGCCTGCGCTTCCATCTCTCTCTCACCTTCGGCACGCTGGTGCTGCTGCTCGCCCTTGTGGCCGTGCTGGAGCGCGGGTGATGGGCGGCTTCCTCACGCAATTGCTGCATGTGGCGCTGATGCTTGCGGCGGCGCCGCTGCTGGTGGGCGTGGTGCGCTGGCTGAAGTCGCGGCTGCTGGGCCGGCGCGGCGCGCATCCCATGCAGCCCTGGCGGGACCTGCTGAAGCTGCTGCGCAAGCGGCCGGTGCTGGCCGATGGCGCCAGCATCGTCTCGCGCGCGGCTCCATACCTGGCGCTGGGCGCCACCATCCTCGCAGCCGCCCTGGTGCCGAGCTTCGCCTTCGGCATGGCCATGGCGCCGATGGCGGATCTGCTGCTGATCGGCGGCTTGCTGGCGCTGGCCCGCGTGGCGCTCGCGCTGAACGGGCATGATGCGGGCACGCCCTTCGGCGGCCTGGGTGCCGCGCGCGAGATGACCTTCGCCGTCTTCGCCGAACCCGCGCTGCTGGTCTGCGTGATGGTCTTCGCGGTGTTGATCGGCAGCACCAACCTCAATGCCATCGGCCATGGCCTGGCCGATGGGCAGATGGGCTGGCGCGTCTCCCTGCTGTTTGCCCTGCTGGCGCTGACGGCGGTGGCGCTGGCCGAGAATGCGCGCATGCCGGTGGATAATCCGGCGACGCATCTGGAACTCACCATGGTGCATGAGGCGATGCTGCTGGAGGCCTCGGGCCGGCACCTCGCCTTGTGGGACATGCAGGCGGCGCTGAAGCTGCTGGTTTGGCTTGGCCTGCTGGCCACGCTGTTCCTGCCCTTCGGCACGGCGGCGCCGGGCAGCGGACCCTTCGCCTGGGTGGTGGGCCTCGTGCTTTGGGTGGCGAAGATCGGGCTGTTGGCGCTGGCGCTGGCCGTGTTCGAAAGCGCCATCGCCAAGATGCGGGTGTTCCGTGTGCCGGAATTCCTGGGCGGCGCGTTGATGCTGGCGCTGCTGGCGGCGGCGCTGATCTTCGTCTCGACGGGGCTGGCGTGATGCCGCGCCGCCGATTCAGCTCTCCGCGGCTTTCGCCGCTCCGACCATCGGAGGCGTAATGGGCTTCGGCGATACCGCCTATGATGTGGCGCATGTGCTGGGCGGGGCCATGCTGCTCATCTCCTTCGTGCTGCTCTACCAGCGGCGCATCTTCTCGCTGGTGAATGCGCTGGCGTTGCAGGGCATGGTGCTGGCGCTGGCGGCGCTGTGGCAGGGGTATGTGCAGGGGGCGCCGCAACTCTATCTCACCGCCGTGATCGCCTTCACCGCCAAGGGCATCCTGATCCCGATCTATCTGCGGCGCCTGGTGCTGCAATTGCCGCCCGCCCGCCGCGCCGAACCCGCCTCGGGCATCGGCGCCAGCATGATTGCGGGGTTCATGCTGGTGGGCCTCAGCATCCTGGTCGTGCTGCCGGCCACCGCCGGGGCGCGGGCCCTGGCGCGGGAGGACCTGGCCATTGCGCTCTCCGTCGTGCTGCTGGGATTGCTGATGATGGTCACGCGCCGCACCGCGCTGGCGCAGATCGCGGGGCTGATGACGCTGGAAAACGGCCTGGTGCTGGCCGCCATCGGCGTGGCGGGAATGCCCCTGGTGATCGAGCTTTCCATGGCAGGCCTGGTTCTCGTCATCGCCGTCATCGCCGGCGTCTTCGCCCGCGTCCTGCATGAGCGCTTCGACAGCCTGGACACCTCCCTGCTTGATTCGCACCGGGGCGAGGGGCGATGACGCTCTGGCTGATCCTCACCCCCGCGCTGGCCGCCGCCCTTTGCGCGGCATTGCCCGCACATGCGGCGCGGTTGAACATCCTGGCATCGGCCGTCACGCTCATCCTGGCGCTGCTGCTGCTGGGCGAGCCCAGCGGCACGGGCTGGCTCCGGGCGGATGCGCTGAACACGCCGCTCGTTCTCATTGCCGCCATCGTGGGGTTCAGCACGGCTATCTTCTCGGCGCAGGACATTGCGGGGGAAGGTTTCGATACCGCGCGCAGCCGCGCCTATCACGCCGCCTTTCAGGGCTTCATGTGCGCGCATTTCCTGGCGCTGCTGGCCGACAACCTCGGCGTCATGTGGGTGGCGATCGAGGCCGGGACGCTGGCCTGCGTGCTGATGGTGGCGCTGCACCGCACGCCGGCGGCGCTTGAGGCCGCGTGGAAATTCTTCATCCTGTGCGGCGTGGGCATCGCGCTCGCGCTATTCGGGCTGATCGTGCTGGCGCTGGCCGCGCAGCCGGTGGCCGGCCATGCCGAGGGGCAGCTTTCCTACACCGCGCTGCGCGCCCTGGCGGCGCAAACCGATCCTGCCCTGCTGAACCTGGCCTTCGTCTTCCTGCTGGTGGGCTTTGGCACCAAGGCCGGGCTGGTGCCCATGCATTCCTGGCTGCCCGACGCGCATGCCGAGGGGCCGACGCCCATCGCCGCCGTCCTCTCGGGGCTGCTGCTCAATTCGGCGATGCTGGCGATCCTGCGCGGCAAGAGCATCGTGGCCGCCCATCCCGAGACGATTCCCCCCGGCGCGTTTCTGGTGGTCATGGGCATCGCCACGCTGCTGCTGGCCGCCGTCTCGCTGTGGCGGCGGCGCGATGCCAGGCGCCTCTTTGGCTGGAGCAGCATCGAGCATATGGGCATCGCCGCCATCGCCTTCGGGATTGGCGGCGTGGCCGGGCATATGGCGGGGCTGTTGCATCTCTGGGGCCATTCGCTCATCAAGTCCGCCGCGTTCTTCGCGGTGGGTCGCGCGGCGCGGATCAAGGGGGCGCAGCGGATGTCGGCGATTGGCGGGCTGGCCACCTCGCATCCGGCGCTGGGGTGGGGGTTGGCGCTGGCCATGGCGGCGCTGGCGGGGCTGCCGCCCTTCAGCCTTTTCGCCTCGGAATTGTTGCTGGCCGCCGCGATCGGCGGGACATCACCCTGGTTGCTGCCCGTCTTCATCCTGGGGCTGCTGGTGGCGGGCACCGCGCTGCTGCACGCGATGCAGCGGCTGTGCTTCGGCCAGCCCACGCCGCAACCAGCGCCGATGCAGGCCGGGCTGGCCACGCTGCTGCCGCTCTGGGGGCATTTGCTGCTGGCGGCGATCCTGGCGCTGGCCTTGCCCGCGCCACTCTCGCGCATGCTGCATGAGGCGGCGAGAATGCTGGCATGACGACGCGCTCCGTGGTCGAGGCCGGCCAAAGGGCGGGCTGCACGCCCTGGCCGCGCTACCTGCTGGATGCCAGGCGCTGGTCCGCCCTCGCGCCCTCGTCCGGATTTTCCCTGCTCGGGCTCTGGGGCGAGCCGGGCTTCGCCCATGCGGCCTTCCTGGACGAGACGCGGATGGAAGTGCTGCTGGCCTCCGTCGCGGCGGAGGGGGGGGCCATTCCCGCGCTCTCCCCACTCTGGCCAGGTGCCGCCCTGTTCGAACGCGCGCTGCGCGACCTCTGGGGCATCGAGGCCGAGGGCGGCACCGATCCACGTCCCTTCCTGGATCATGGCCGCTGGCCCTTGCTGGCCCCGCTCTCCGCGCGCCCGCCGGCGCATTCCCCCAACCCACCGCTGATGGAATTCCTGCCCGCCATGGGCGATGGTGTGCACATCATCCCGGTCGGCCCCATTCATGCCGGCGTGATCGAGCCGGGGCATTTCCGCTTCCACATCCAGGGCGAGATCATCGTCCGGCTGGAGGTGCGGCTGGGCTACACGCATAAGGGCACGCTCTCGCTCATGCAGGGCAAGCCGCCGCGCGCTGCGGCACGCTTCGCGGCCCGGCTCTCGGGCGATACCACCGTCGCGCATTCGCTGGCCTTCGCCCGCGCCGCCGAGGCCGCCTTCGGCGTGGAGGCGCCGCCGCGCGCGCTGGCGCTGCGCGCCGCCATGCTGGAGCTGGAGCGGTTGCACAATCACCTGAACGATCTGGGCTTCATCGCCAATGACGCGGCCTTCGCGGCGATCCATGCCCGCTGCGGCTGGCTGCGCGAGGGGTTGTTGCGCGCGCAGGCCCGGGCCTTCGGCCATCGGCTGATGATGGACCGCGTGCTGCCGGGCGGCGTGGCGCAGGATGTTGCCGCTGGGGGCATCCAGGCCATCCTCACGGCGCTCACCGCCATCGGCGGGGGCCTGCCCGGGCTGCTTCAAGCGTATGACCGCCATGCCAGCTTGCAGGACCGGGTGGCGGGTACCGGCACCATGGAGGCCGCGCTGGTTGCGGCCTTTGCCCCTGGCGGCGTGGTGGGCCGTGCGGCTGGGCGGGGCTTCGATGCCAGGCTGCTCACGGGGGAACTGCCCCCGGGGGCGCTGATCACGCGGCAAGGCGCCGATGTGGATGCGCGCTGGCGCCAGCGCCACGCCGAGGCGTTGCAATCCATCGAATTCCTGCAAGCCCTGCTGCCTGCCCTGCCAGATGGCGAACTCTCCGTGCAATTGCCCGCCCGCGGCGGCGAAGGCATCGCGCTGGTCGAGGGCTTTCGCGGCGAATGCCTCGCCTGGATGCGGCTGGATGGCGCGGGCGGCATCGAGGCCTGCATGCTGCGCGACCCCTCCTGGCTGCATTGGCCGCTGCTGGAGGCCGCCGTCATCGGCAACATCGTGGCCGATTTTCCGCTGATCAACAAAAGCATCAATGGCAGCTATAGCGGGGTGGATTTGTGAGCCCGCGCCGCGCCATGCCGCAGGGAGCCGCCTGATGCTCATCCCCAAGCTGCTGCGCAACCTGCTCTCCCGCCCACTGACCGATGCGGCGCCGGCGCCCACCCCGCCCGAGATCGTGGCCGAGCTGCGCGCCCGGCTGGAGGAGGCGTCCCAGGCGCGGCTCGGCCGTTCGCTCGCCATCCGGCAGGTGGATGCCGGGAGCTGCAATGGCTGCGAGCTGGAGATCAACGCGCTGCAGAATGTAGCGCATGACCTGGAGCGCTTCGGCCTGCGCTTCGTGGCCAGTCCGCGCCATGCGGATATCCTGCTGGTCACCGGCCCGCTCACCCGCAACATGGCCGAGGCGCTGGCCCGCGCGCGGGCC
>Ga0136707_1000358_pt1 | contig 10069 bp, 8 predicted proteins | sample 4C3metaG_FD_101397 | JGI IMG/M metagenome (GOLD analysis project Ga0136707, IMG submission 101397) | Freshwater bacterial and archeal communities from Indian Creek, Illinois, USA - 4C3 metaG | ecosystem: Environmental > Aquatic > Freshwater > Unclassified | place: USA: Indian Creek, Illinois...
GTCGGCCGGCATGGCCTATGAGGCGATGAACAATGCGGGGGCCGAGAAGGCCAACCTCATCGTCATCCTGAACGACAATGACATGTCCATCGCGCCGCCCGTGGGCGCGATGTCCGCCTATCTGAGCCGGACGATTTCCTCGCGCCCCTTCCTCTCGGTGCGCGATTTCGTGGCCAAGATGGCGAAGAACTTCCCGGGCCCGATCGAGCGCGTCGCCAAGCGGGCCGATGAATATGCCCGTGGCCTGTTGATCGGCGGTACTCTCTTTGAGGAGATGGGCTTCTACTATGTCGGCCCGATTGACGGCCACAACATGGACCACCTGCTGCCGGTGCTGCGCAACCTGCGCGATACCGAGCATAAGGGCCCCTTCCTGATCCATGCCGTCACGCAAAAGGGCAAGGGCTACGCCCCTGCCGAGACCAGCGGCGACAAGTATCACGGCGTACAGAAATTCAACGTCGTCACGGGAGAGCAGCAAAAGGCCCCGCCCGGCCCGCCAGTCTATCAGAAGGTGTTTGCCCAGGCGTTGATCGCCGAGGCCGAGCATGACGAGCGCATCGTGGCGGTGAACGCCGCCATGCCATCGGGCACCAGTCTCGACATGTTCGCCAAGCGCTTCCCGGAGCGCTGCTTCGATGTGGGCATCGCCGAGCAGCACGCCGTCACCTTCGCCGCCGGCATGGCGACCGAGGGGATGAAGCCCTTCTGCGCCATCTATTCCACCTTCCTCCAGCGCGGCTACGACCAGGTGGTGCATGACGTGGCGCTGCAGGGCCTGCCCGTGCGCTTCGCCATGGACCGCGCGGGCCTGGTTGGCGCGGATGGGGCCACGCATGCGGGGTCCTTCGACATCGCCTATCTCGGCTGCCTGCCAGGCTTCACGCTGATGGCGGCGAGCTGCGAGGTGGAGCTGTCCCACATGATCGCCACCATGGCGCAGATTGATGACGGGCCCTCGGGCGTGCGCTATCCGCGCGGCGAGGGCTTCTCGCTGGAGCCGCTGCCCGCGCGCGGCAGCGTGCTGCCCATCGGCAAGGGGCGCATCATTCGCGAGGGCACCAAGATTGCCATCCTCAGCTATGGCGCGCGCTTGCAGGAATGCCTCAAGGCGGCGGATGAACTGGCGAGCTTCGGCCTCTCCACCACGGTGGCCGATGCGCGCTTCGCCAAGCCGCTGGATACCGCGCTGGTCGAGCAACTGGCGCGTCACCATGAGGTGCTGATCACCATCGAGGAGGGCAGCCTGAACGGCTTTGGCGGCCTGGTCATGCACCATCTGGCGCTGCGCGGCCTGCTGGATCACGGGTTGAAGTTCCGCCCGATGACGCTGCCGGATATCTGGATTGATCACGACAACCCGAAGAAGCAATACGACCAGGCCGGGCTGAACGCGCCGCAGATCACGGCAATGGCGCTGGCGGCCCTGGGCAAGGACGCGCTGCTGGAGCCGGCGCGGGCCTGATCCTCGCGCCATGACCAACGGCAAGCAGCGGGCCGACCTCGCCCTCGTTGAGCGCGGCTTGGCGGAATCTCGCACACGCGCCCAGGCGCTGATCATGGCGGGCCTCGTCTATTCGGGCGAGGCGCGGATCAACAAGCCGGGCGAGATCATCGCCGAGGGCCGCGCGCTGGAATTGCGCGGGCAGGATCACCCCTGGGTGTCACGCGGGGGCGTGAAGCTGGCCCATGGCATCACGCATTTCGGGCTTTCGCCGGAGGGGCGGGTTTGCCTGGACCTTGGCTCCTCCACGGGCGGCTTCACCGATGTGCTGCTGACCCATGGCGCGAAGCATGTTTATGCCGTGGATGTGGGGCATGGGCAGTTGGCCTGGAAGCTGCGGAATGATCCGCGTGTGACGGTGATGGAGCGGGTAAATGCCCGGCATTTGCAACCCGCCGACGTCCCTCCCCTGGACGTGCTGGTCTGCGATGCGAGCTTTATCGGGCTGCGCGTGGTCATGCCGGCGGCCCTGGCGCTCTGCAAGCCGGGCGCCTGGGCCGTGGCGCTGATCAAGCCGCAATTCGAGGTGGGGCCGGCCATCGCCAAGGGCGGCGTGGTGCGGGACGCGGCGGTGCATGAGCGCGTCTGCGCCGAGATCAGCGAATGGTGGGCCAGCCTGCCCGGCTGGCGCGTGCTGGGCGTGGAGCCGAGCCCGCTGCTCGGCCCCGAGGGCAATCGCGAATTCCTGATCAGCGCGGTGCGTGAGTAGGCTTCAGCCGGCCTGTTCCACCACTCGGCCATTCACGCGGATTTCCTCTGCCTGGTTTTCCACCGTCACACGCGCATCATACCACGTCAGGCGGGGCCGCACGCCGAAGCGCTCGGTGAGTTGGGCGATGCGCTCCCCGATGAACCAGGCTTCGGCATCGGCGCGGCTTTCCCAGAGATAGAGCATCATCCGATCAAACGGAATCGTTTGATCGGATAAAGATGCTCGTAATTCAATGATCTAGAGCTTTTGCCGTGAGCCCTTCCGAACGGAAAAAGCTCTAGAGCATCATCCGATCAAACGGAATCGTTTGATCGGATAAAGATGCTCGTGAATCCGACAGGCTGCTAGGGGGATTGGGCGGTTGAACAGCTTGGCAAGTTGCTCTCGCGGCAGGAAACGCGGTCTGCCGCATCTCCGGGCGTGAGGGAGTTTGCCGCCTTGCCCAAAAACCGGCAATCAAACGACCGGAGAACGTCCACCATCCACGTTGATGGCTGTGCCCGTGACATAGCCGCCCTGCTCGCTCGCCAGCATCAGCGCCATGGCGGCGAATTCCTCCGCCTTGCCGATGCGGCCGAGCGGGACGGCGCGGCCCTGCTCCTCCTTCCACTCCTCCCAGGTGATGTTGCGCTGGTCCGAGGCGTGGCGGCGTACCCATTGGTCGCTCTCGATGATGCCGACCAGCAGCGCGTTCACCAGCACATTGTCGGGCGCGTATTCATTCGCGAGCGCCTTGGTCAGCGCCATGCCGGCGGCGCGGCTCACGCTGGTCGGCGTGGAGGTCGCCAGCGGCGCCTTGGCCCCGATGTTCAACACGTTGATGATGCGCCCCCAGCGCCGCTCCCGCATGCCCGGCAGGACCGCGCGGCAGAGCCGGATGGCGGCCATCAGCTTGAGGTTGAGGTCATCCTCCCACAGCGCGTCGGTGATATCCAGGAAAGGCCCGCGCTGCGAGGTGCCGGCATTGTTCACCAGGATATCAATCGGGCCGATGGCGGATGCGGCCGCCGCTGCCGCCGCGGCGCTGCCCTGGGCCGTGCGGATATCGGCGGGAATGGCGGCGATGCGGGCGGCGGGTGCGGCGGCCTGGATCTCGGCCCTGGCCGCCTCCAGCGCCTCGGGCCCGCGGGCCACCAGCGCCACATGCCCGCCCGCCCTGGCGAAAGCCAGCGCCATGGCGAGGCCCAGCCCCTTGGAGCCGCCGGTAATCAGGGCCGTGCGGCCATTGAGGGTGAGTTGCATGGGCCGAGTCCTCCGTGTCTGGCGGCTATGGTGCGCGCCAATCCGGCCCATCGTAAAGCCAGGCCATGCCCTCCCAGGCGGCCTCGGGCGCGCGGTCCATCAGCATGGCGTCGCGCAGTTCGGCCCGCACATCGGCGGCATGATAGATCTCGCCGTGGATGCGCGCCATGGATTGCGCGCGGCCGGTGCGGAGCATGCGGGCCTCCTCATAGGCCGCCAGCGCCTGCTCCACAGGCAGGGCGTCCAGCATGTCCGCCAGGCAGAGAGCGTCCTCCAGCGCCATGTTGGCGCCCTGGGCCAGGTATTGCAGCATGGGGTGCGCGGCATCGCCCAGCAGCACGGCGCGGCCATCCTGCCAGCCGCGCTTCGGCTCGCGGTCGCAGAGCACCCAGTATTTCCAGGTTTCGATCTCGCCCAGCATGGCGCGCAACTCGGGCCGCGTGCGGGCGAAGTGCTTTTGCAGCAGCGCCGGGTCGCCCGCCTGGTCCCAGCCCTCGGAATATTCCGTGCTGTGGAAGACGGCGACGAGGCTCATGAGTTCGCCCCGCCGCAGCGGATAATGCACCAGGTGCAGGCGGGGGCCGGCATGCAGCACCACCTCATCACGCGCAATGCCTTCGGGCACCTCGGCCATGGGCAGCACGGCGCGATAGGCGATATGGCCGGAGACCACCGGCCTTTCCGCCCCCAGCATGGCGGTGCGGATACGGGACCACAGGCCATCGGCGCCGACCAGCACATCGCCGCGCTCGCTGGAGCCATCCTCGAAGTAAAGCGCCACCTGCTGGCCAATGCGGCTGTAGTCGCGCGCCGCGCGGCCCGTGGCGAGGGTGATGCCGGGCTGCGCCATGCAGGCTTGCCGCAGCACGCCATGCATGTCGCCACGATGGATCACCGCATAGGGCTGGCCGAAGCGCGCCTGGAAGCCCTCACCCAGCGGCACGCGCGTGATTTCGTGGCCGTGCAGGGCGCAGCGCATCACCAGCGCGCGGGGGATTGCGGCAAGGTCCAGCATTTGGGCGCGAATGCCCAGCCGGTCGAACATCTTGAAGACATTGGGGCCGAGTTGGATGCCGGCGCCGATCTCGGGGAATTCGGCGGCGCGTTCGAAGACCCGCACCTCATGCCCGCGCCGGCCCAGCGCCAGCGCGGCACCCAGCCCGCCAATGCCCCCGCCGGCGATGAGGATTTTCACGCCAAGGCCCCCCTTTCAGGCCAATTCCGCCAGCACAGAGGGGTGGAACAACTCCTCCGGCGTCACATCCCGCGCGGCCAGGCCATCGGCGCGGGCGAAGCGGATCATGGCGGCGATTTCCTCGCGGTTTTTCGCGAAGCCATAGGGCCAGACATCGCCGCCCATGGCGCGCTCCTGCTCCTCCATCGCGGCTGCGATCCAGGGCAGCGAGACGCGCAGCACATTCACCAGGCGCAGTTCCTCCAGCGAGAGGCGGCGCGCTTGGGCGAAGGCGCGGAACAGCACCAGCGGCAGCCAGGGATTGGCCTCCGCCACGTCCCGCCGCACGGCGAGGCAATGCATGATGGGGAAGAAGCCGGTCTGGCCGAACCAGGCCTTTTCCGCAGTTGGATAATCGGGGAAAAGTCGCGTGATTTGAGGGTGCGGCGCGGGCGGGCGCGGGCCAATCATGGCATCCACGCGGCCCTCGCGCAGTGCCTGCTCGGGGCTTTCGCCCAGCGGCGCCACGTCGAAGCCATCCGGCAGCGTGATGGCGATGCGCTCGGCACCGATGCGCCATTTGATGGCGCGGGTGTCCACCCCATGCGCCTCGCGCAGGATGCCGCGCACCCAGAGTGCCGCGGTCTGCTGGTATTCCGGCAGGGCGATGGTGCGGCCCGCCAGTTCCTCCGGCCGCGTGATGCCGCGATCGGCGCGGATATAGATCGCGCCATGCCGAAAGGCGCGGGAGAGAAACACCGGCACGCCGATATAGGGGGCGTCACCGCGCGCCGTGGTGGTGATGTGGCTGCCCATCGAAAGCTCGGAGACATCGAAGGCGCGGTCCCGCAGGGCGCGCTTGAAAATATCCTCCGGCTCGCCCGGCAAGGCGATGAACTCCACGCCCGGAATTTGCACCCGCCCATCCAGGATGGGCCGCGTGCGGTCCGAGAGGGTGCAGGCCAGCGTGATACGCAGCTTCTGGGTCATCGGATCAAATTCGCTGGAGTGAAGGGCAAGCGATCGGGGCGGATGCCCAGCGCCTGGTGGATGCCGCCCGCGATGGCGGCGATGGTGGGCGCCATGCTGGCCTCGCCCGCGCCCAGGGGCGGCGCTTCGGGCCGCTGGATCAGCATCACCGTCACGCGCGGCACATCGCGGAAGCGCAGCACGGGATAGGCCTCCCAACTATCGGAGATGAGGCGGGACGCATCATTGCGCGCCGCCTCATGCAGCGCGACCGAGACGCCATGGATCGCGCCGCCCTCCAACTGGTTCATCGCGCCATCAGGGTTGATCACCTCGCCCATGTCGCAGGCGATGTGCAGGGCGAGGCAGCGCACCCGCTCCTCGGCGCGGATATGCGCGGCCACGGCGCACCAGGCGCCGGTGTTCTTGTAGCGCGCGACGGCGATGCCCAGGCCCTCATTCTCCGGCAGGGCGCGGCCCCAGCCGGCCATGCGCGCGGCCTCACGCAGCACATGTGCCGCGCGCTCATCATCGCAATGACGCAGGCGAAAGGCGACGCCATCCTCGCCCGCCAGCCCGGCCAATTCCTCGATCACGCTCTCGATCGCCCAGACATGGATCAGCGCACCCAGGCCGCGCAGCGCCGAGCTTCGGATGGGCATGTCCGTCAGCCGCGTCATCGTGGCGCTCAGCGCGGGCAGTCGGTACATCGGCACCATGTTGCGCTGCGCCCCGCCGCCACCCGCCAGCGGCGGGTTGATCGCGGGCGGGATGGGCACGCCGCCCGGCAGCAGGGGGGCGGCCAGCAGCACCGGCACGGCCATGCGCCCAGGCCGCCCGGAATGCCCGTTGGAGCGCGCATGCACCCGCCAACCCGCGAGGTTTTTCGCCGCATCCAGCCCGGCCTCGATCTCGACCAGCATGGCCGGCGATTGCGGCGCCTGGGCCAGTTCCTCGGCGCGGGACCACAGCACCCGCACCGGCGCGCCGGGGCTGAGGCGGGCGCAGATGGCGGCATCCAGCGCCACGTCATCCGCGCCGTTATGGCCGTAGCAGCCGGCCCCTTCGACATGCTCGATGACGATGTTCCCGGGCTTGAGGCCCAGCGCCAGGGCGAGATCGGCGCGCAGGTTGTAGGGCCCCTGGGTATGGCTCCAGACGCGCATCGTGGTGCCGTCAAACGCCGCGATGGCGCAGCAGGTGCCGACCGAGCCATGCGCGATGAAGGGCCGGAAGAAGCGGCGCTTGATGGATTGCGTGGCGGGCACAGCCTCGCCCTGCCCGGCCACGACGCTCTCCTCGCCCGGCGCGGTGGCGAGCCAGGCGGGCCAGTCCGTGGGCAGGGCCATGCCCTCGCTCCAGCGCGCGGCGCGGCTGGCGCGCTCGGCCAGGCGCTCCGCCTCGGCTTCGGTGGGCGCGATCACCGCCAGCACGTCGCCATCGCGCAGCGCTTCGGGCGGCGCTTCCAGCAGCCCTGCGCCGGGGCCAGGCGGGCGGATCATGCGGGCGTGGCGCATGCCCGCGAAGCGCAGGTCATGGATGAAGCGCGCCTCGCCAAAGATCTTGGCGGGCAGGTCCAGGCGCGGCGCCGAGAGGCCCGTGACGCGCCGCGCCGCCGCTGGCTTGGGCCGGGCATCGGGCGAGGCCTCGGCATCCAGCAGGTCCCGCTCGGCGAAGCCGGCATAGGAGCCGAGCGGCCCCTCCGGCCCCAGAAAAACGCCTTTCTCGACACGCAAATCCTCAAGCGCCACGCCGCTGGCCTGGGCGACGACGGAGAGGCAGAGCGCGCGCGCATCGGCGCAGGCATGGCGCAATGCCATGCCGCTTTCCTGGATGGAAAGGCTGCCCGAGGTCACGGCCTCATTGGGGCTGATGCCCGTGATGCTGGGCGCGACGAGGATGCGCTCCAGGGCCACATCCAGTTCCTCGGCGGCGATCTGCGCCAGCGCCGTGAGGATCCCCTGCCCCAGCTCCACCTTGCCGGGATGGATGGAAACCCGGCCATCGGCATGGAAGGTCAGCCAGGTGTCGAGGCGGCGATTCACATGCAGGCTGCCGGGCAGCCTGGGCTTGTCATCCGCAGCAGGCCCGCCGAAGGCGAGGTTCATGCGCGCATCTCCCCGGCGGCCTTCATGATGGCGCGGAGGATGCGGTTATGGCTGCCGCAGCGGCAGAGATGCCCATCCAGCGCGACGCGCAGCGCCTCCGCATCCGGCGCGGGATTGTCGCGGAGAAAAGCCGCCGCCGTGACGATGATGCCCGAGAGGCAGAAGCCGCATTGCCCCGCCTGCTCCGCCAGAAGTGCCGTTTGCAGCGGGTGCGGGTTGGCGCGCGTGCCCAACCCCTCCAACGTCACCACCGGGCGGCCAGCCACCGCCGCCACGGGCAGCGCGCAGGATGGAACGGAGCGGCCCTCCAGCAGCACATGGCAAGCACCGCACGCCTCGGCGCCGCAGCCGAAGCGCGGGCCGTTCAGCGCGAATTCGCCGCGCAGCGCCTGCAACAGCGTGCCACCCTCGGGATGCGCCGCCGGCGCGCCGTTCAGCGTGAAATGGATCATCATCCAGCCGTGATCCGCGCCATGCGGATCCATTCCCGCTGGCGCTCGATGTCGCGGGTGATGAAGTTGCCGAAATCCTCGACCGACATGGGCAGCGGCTGCGCGCCGGCCGCCGCCTGGCGCTCACGCGTCTCGGGGCGTTGCAGCACGCGGTTCACCTCATTGTTCAGCCGGTCCACAATGGCGCGCGGCGTGCCGGCGGGGGCCATCAGCCCAAGCCAGATCGAGGCCTCATAGCCCGGCAGCGTCTCGGCCACGGCGGGGAGTTCGGGCAGCAGCGCGCTGCGCTGCGGGCCGCTGGTGGCCAGCCCCCGCACGCGACCGCCGGCGATCTGCTCGCGCATGGTGGGAATCGCGTCGAACATGATGGGCACCTGGCCGGAGATCACCGCCGTGCGCGCCTCATTCGAGCCGCGGAAGGGGATGTGCTGCATCTGCACATCGGCCATCGCGCGGAACACCTCGCCCGCGATGTGATAGGGCGTGCCCGGCCCGCTGCTGGCATAGTCGTAGCGGCCTGGGTTGGCGCGCAGCAGCGCGATCAACTCGGGCACCGTCGTCGCGGGGAGGGAGGGGTGCACCACCAGCGCGTGATAGGCGATGTTGATGGCGGCCACCGGCGCCAGGTCCCGCATCAGCACATAGGGGCGGTTGGGCAGCAGGGTTTCATTGGCCGTGTGCGTGTTGCTCATCAGCAGCAGGGTCTGGCCATCGGGGGGCGATTTCGCCGCCTGTTCCGTGCCGATGGTGGCCCCGGCGCCGGGGCGGTTCTCCACGATGAAGGGCTGGCCGAAGGCCTGCTGCAAGGGCTCCGCCAGGAAGCGCGCAGCGACATCGGCCGAGCCGCCCAGCCCGAAGGGCACGATGATGCGAACCGGCCGTTGCGGCCAGGCCTGGGCGGAAGCGCCCCCAGCCGCGAGCAAGGCCGGGGCGGCAAGCAGGAATGGACGTCGCTTCATGTTTGTTTCTCCCTTTCCGCCAGTTTGCCCGCGTTTCGCCCGCCCGCAAGCCTGGAGTGTCTTCCGGCCTTGCAGCTTGGCAAGGTGACTCGGAAAATGCGCGACAATAAGTGCCTGCGGTGAGCCGGCCCCAGGAGCATCATCCGATCGAACGGAATCGTTTGATCGGATAAAGATGCTCGTGATTCGATGATCTGAAGCTTCGCGCCACTGGCTCGTTGTTTTTGCGGCGTGCCGACCGAGAGGTTGGGCGTGCCCGCCCGGCCGATCCAGCGTGAACATCTTCGAGAAGGTGGAGATGTTGTCGAGGCCCGCATTGCTGCGCGTATCGGAGAGCATGACGATGCCCTCCCCCACACAAAGCCCCACGCAACAAGGCATCGCCGCCACGCCACCAGCTGGGCGGCAGGATGCCCGATCAGGCGCGGATGTAGAAAGTCTCCACCGCCTGGCCGAGCCCGGCGGCGCTGACGATCATGGCCGTCAGATATTCGTGCAGCCCGGCCTCCATGATCTCCTCGATCCGGCCGAGCTTCAGTTGCTGCAGGATCTCGGCGGCCATGCGGTGCGGCTCGCCCCGCCGGCCATCCTGGGCGATGGCGATGGCCTCCAGCACCTCGCAGACGCGGTGGTAGCAGGCGGCCAGGCTGCGCGGCAATTCGGGCCGCAGGATCAGGAGTTCGGCGATGCGGGCGGGCGCCAGGCGGTCCCGGAACACCCAGTGATAGGCCCGCAGGGCCGAGACGGATTGCAGCACCGCCTGCCACTGGCCATGCGCCACCGTGGTATCGGCCTCGCTCTCCAGCAATTCATGCTTCACGTCGAGCAGGCGGGCGGTGTTGTCCGCGCGCTCCAGCGCGGTGCCGAGCTGGACGAAAAGCCAGGCCTCGCCGCGCAGCATGGTGTCCATCGAGGCGCCGTTGAACAGCAGCACGCGCTCGCGCACCCA